>Ga0070667_100002469_pt1 | contig 16143 bp, 7 predicted proteins | sample KBSS33metaG_FD_64659 | JGI IMG/M metagenome (GOLD analysis project Ga0070667, IMG submission 64659) | Switchgrass rhizosphere microbial communities from Kellogg Biological Station, Michigan, USA - KBS S3-3 metaG | ecosystem: Host-associated > Plants > Roots > Rhizosphere > Soil ... | reverse complement strand
CAGCAGCAATATGGTATTGCAGCGCGATAAACCCATAAAAATTTGGGGCTGGGCCGGCAGAGGCGAGAAGATAACGGTGCAGTTCAATGGAAAAAAAGCGATTGTAAAGGCCGATAAGAACGGCGATTGGATAGCTACCCTTCTGGCTATGCAGGCCGGCGGCCCCTATGAATTGCAGATCAATGGAAAAAACAATATTGTATTATCCAATATTTTAATAGGCGATGTGTACGTCTGCAGCGGCCAATCGAACATGGAGTTTCCGTTGAAACAGGCGAACAATGCTGCTAAGGAAATTGCGGCGAGCGCCTATCCAGTCATCAGGTTGTTTACCGTTAAAAAAGCCATGAGCTTTGCAGAACAAAAAGATGTGCAGGCTGAATCATGGGAGGAATGCAGCCCATCCAGTTCAGGCGATTTTTCTGCCGTGGCCTATTTCTTTGCCAGGAAATTAATTAAAGACTTTAATGTACCCATTGGTTTAATACATAGTTCATGGGGCGGCACCAATATAGAAGCGTGGACAAGTTGGGATATTATGTCAAAGACTGCCGACTACAGCAAAGTGGATCTTGTAAAAATGGAAGCCGATCGCGGTGCCACTGCCAAAAGGCAACAAGCTTTCCAGGAGTCTTTAAAAAATGATAGGGGTGATGCGGAAAAATGGTACGAGCCTTCACTGAATGGTATTGGTTGGAAAAATATAAAGTTGCCCCAGGCCTGGGAGCAAACGGAAATCGGTAACGCAGACGGCACCGTGTGGTTTAAAAAAGAATTTGTATTGCCGACCTCCTTCAGTGGCAAGAAGGCAACTTTACACCTGGGCCCCATTGATGACAACGATGTGACTTATGTAAACGGAAAGCAGGTGGGCGCCATCAACGGCTGGAATACCGATCGTGTGTATGAAATAGATCCGGCTGTTTTGATAGCCGGTAAAAACAGTATCGTTGTTAAAGTAACCGACAATGCGGGTGGAGGGGGTATTTATGGAAAGCCGGAGCAGTTGTATTTGCAATCGGGTACAGAAAAGATAGAACTTGCTGGCGACTGGCTATACAAAGCTTCCGTATTGAATACCAGTTTTGGATTGGCAGACAGCGGACCCAATTCTTTTCCTTCACAATTATACAATGCCATGATTGCACCACTGGTGCAATTTCCTATTACAGGCGCCATCTGGTACCAGGGTGAAGCGAATACCGGCGAAGCGTTTAAATACAGGACCTTATTTCCAGGTATGATAAACAACTGGCGCAGCAAATGGGGATATGCATTCCCCTTTTTATGGGTGCAGCTCGCTAATTTCATGAAGGCTGATTCTTTGCCGGCGCAAAGCGACTGGGCAGAATTAAGAGAAGCGCAAAACATGACCCTGCAGGTTCCGAAAACAGGGCAGGCCGTTATTATTGATATAGGGGAGGCACTGGACATTCATCCGAAAAATAAACAGGACGTTGGCTACCGGTTGGCATTAGCCGCAGAAAAGCTTGTATATGGGAAAGACATCGTGTATTCGGGACCGGTTTACCAGTCAATGAAAACCGAATCCAATAAAATCATATTGCAATTCAACAATACCGGCGGCGGCCTGGTGGCCAAAGATAAATATGGCTACCTGAGAGGATTTGCCATTGCCGGCAGCGATCAGCATTTTGTATGGGCCAATGCATCTATTGATGGCGATAAAATTATTGTGTGGAGCAATGCAGTGCCATTGCCGGTTGCAGTGCGGTATGCCTGGGCAAACAACCCCGACGATGCTGATTTGTACAACAAAGAAGGTCTTCCTGCCTCTCCTTTCCGCACCGATACCTGGAAGGGAATAACGGAGAAATAGGGTGAGGGCATAAGGTAAAGGGCCTTCTACCCCAGAAATAAAAATATGATGTGATCAATCTATTTATACAGTAACAAATATTAAGGAACGACCACCGCTATGCCATTGAATACATCTTTCTATCCGATTTTTTTGATCGCCGCTGCTGCACTGATACTGTGTAGTTGCCGGCAAAAACAACAATACCGGGGCTGGCCACAGTACAAGGGGTCCAATGAAAATATTCATTACTCCTCGCTTACACAGGTTGATACCAATAATGTAAGGCAATTAACAGTTGCCTGGCAATACCATACCGGCGATGCAGATACCGCCAACCATTCGCAGATACAATGCAATCCCATTATGGTAGACGGTGTCTTGTTTGGCGTATCGCCTAAAATGAAATTGTTTGCGGCAGATGCAAAAACAGGGCAAGAAAAATGGGCATTCAATCCGTTTGATTCAATGACCAGCGACAAGCGTATGTTTTTTATCATGAACAATTGCCGCGGTGTTGCTTACTGGAGCGATGGTGCGGGCGATAGACGAATATTTTATACCGCCGGGTCCGATTTGTATTGTATAGATGCAACAACGGGCAAAACAATTACCAGTTTTGGCGATAAAGGGAAACTCGATTTGCACAATGCGCTCGACAGAGACGATGTGAAGGATTTATTTGTGACGGCCACCTCGCCACCGATTATTTTTAATGATTTGCTGATAATTGGAACAAGGGTTGATGAAGGGCAGCATGCAGCGCCCGGCCATATACGCGCATTTGATACACGCACCGGGGCACGCAAATGGATATTCCACACTATTCCGTATCCCGGCGAAGATGGTTTTAACACCTGGGAGGATAGCACAGCCTATAAATACATCGGCGGCGCAAATGCCTGGGGCGGTTTTAGTCTCGATAAAAAAAGAGGCATTGTTTTCGCCTGCACCGGCTCCGCCTCCTACGATTGGTATGGAGGCAAAAGATTGGGCAACGATCTTTTTGCCAACTGTGTATTGGCCTTAGACGCTGCCAGCGGAAAACTGCTATGGTATTTTCAAAGCGTGCACCACGATGTGTGGGACAGGGATATTCCTTCGGCGCCCATGCTCGTTACACTTAATAAAGATGGCAAGCAATCAGATGCGGTTGCAGTGGCCACCAAATCCGGATTTATTTATGTGTTTGACAGGGAAACCGGCAAGCCGGTGTATGATATCGCCGAACAGGCTGTTCCAACCATATCAGATCTGGCGGGAGAAAAACTATCTCCGCTACAACCTCGTCCAACGGTATTGGCCCCTTTTGTGCGGCAGTTGTTTACAGAGAAAGATATCAATCCCTTGTTGCCTGATTCTTCTTACCAGGAAGTAAAGCGGCGGCTTGCTTCCTATAAATCGGATAATATGTTTAACCCGCCTTCATTACAGGGAACGGTTGTATTTCCAGGGCTTGATGGCGGCGGCGAATGGGGCGGCCCTTCTTTTGATCCGCAAACTGGAATGATGTATGTAAACGCCAATGAAATGGCATGGGTGATACAGGCGGTACCGGTAAATAATAATACCAGCTTGGGTGAAACCTATCTGCAGGCGGGCCGGCGTTTGTACCAGGCCAATTGCATGACCTGCCATGGTCCCGAAAGAAAAGGTTCCGGCAATTTTCCTTCGCTCATCAACCTAAAAAATAAGTATAACGCTGCAACTTTTGATACATTGGTACAATCAGGCAGAAGAATGATGCCGGCATTCAGGCAGTTGAACCGGTTGCAAAGAAAGGCCATCGCTTCTTTTGTGCTTGATAACAATGAAAAAACAAAGACCTTTATCGATAGCAGCAATAAAAAAGACGAACATTTCACCGTACCTTATTCGATTACCGGGTATAATAAATTTTTGAGCAAAGAAGGTTTTCCTGCTATTGCGCCACCCTGGGGAACATTGAATGCCATCAATCTTAACAATGGACAGTATGCCTGGAAAAAGCCGCTGGGCAATGACCCGGAATTTTCCAGGGGCAGTGCTGCACCAACGGGTACAGAAAATTACGGAGCTTCCGTGGTAACCGCTGGTGGGCTGTTATTTATTGCTGCTGCAAAAGATGGCAAATTGCGCGCATTTAATAAAACATCGGGTGCGCTTTTGTGGGAAGTGAGTTTGCCTGCGCCGGGCTATGCCACACCCGCAGTGTACGAAATAGATGGAAAGCAATATATTGTTATCGCCTGTGGCGGCGGCAAAATGAAAACTGTTTCTGGCGATAGTTATATTGCATTCACATTGCCCGACAAATAACTTGGGGGTATCAGGTTCATTTAAATTATTATCGCCTTATAAATAATCATTATGAAATTATTGACTTCTGCTGTATTGTTATTGCTTGCACAAATCGCTTTTGCCCAAAAGCTGTTGGTATCCGATCTGTCCTGCGAACATAAAACGAATCCCATAGGTATCGACACCAAAGAGCCCAGGTTAAGCTGGAAGCTGATAGACACCGGAAGAAATATCATGCAAACTGCTTACAGTATCCGCGTAGCAACCGATAAAAATTTCGGTTCAAAAAATACAAGCTGGCAGACTGGCAAAATAAAAAGCGGCGAATCGGTTTTACAGGCTTACGCAGGCAATGCATTGCAGTCAGCAAAACGTTATTACTGGCAGGTAAAAGTTTGGGATAATAATGGCAAAGAATCTGCCTGGAGCAATCCCGCTTACTGGGAAACCGGTTTATTGCAAACAACGGATTGGAAGGCTCAGTGGATAGAACCTGTTCAGTCGGAAGAAAGACATATGCCGGGTTTACTGGTACGCAAAGAATTTTCAGTGCCTAAAAAGATAGCCGCAGCAAGAGCGTATGTTACCAGTCATGGCTTTTACGAGTTGCACATCAATGGCAAAAAAGTGGGTGATGAGGTATTTACACCGGGTTGGACATCTTACAACAAAAGACTGCAGTACCAGGTTTTTGATATAACAGCTTTATTGCAACAGGGCAACAACGGCGTTGGCGCCATGCTGGCCGATGGATGGTACCGCGGTTCGCTGGCATGGGAGAACAATTGGGGAATCTGGGGTAAAAAACTCGGGTTGCTTTGCCAGTTACAGATTACGTTTACAGATGGCAGTGAGCAAATCATTACTACGGATAATAGCTGGAAGGGAACACAGGACGGACCGGTGACTGCCGATGGCATTTACGATGGAGAGCGATATGACGCGCGAAAAGAGTTAAAAGGATGGAGTAATGCAGGCTTTGATGATAGCAAATGGAAAACCGTTACAATAACCGGCGGTGGAAAAGATAACCTGGTTGCCGTACAATCAGTACCGGTAAGAAAAATACAGGAATTAAAACCCACCCGGATTTTTAAAACGCCCAAAGGCTTGCTGGTGGCCGATTTTGGACAGAATATGGTAGGTTGGATCCGGCTGAGGGTGAAGGGCGCAGCGGGTACCACGGTTACCATCCGCCATGCAGAAGTATTGGATAAATACGGTAATTTTTATACGGATAATTTGCGCGCCGCCGCTGCTACTGCCGCCTACACATTGAAAGGAGGTGAAGAAGAAACCTATGAACCCCGGTTTAGTTTTTTTGGATTCCGGTATGCCGCGGTAGATGGCTATCCCGGCGAACTGAAGCCGGAAGATCTGACGGGCATTGTTGTTCACTCAGACATGAAACCCACCGGTTCTTTTGAATGTTCCAATGCCCTCGTTAACCAGTTGCAGCATAATATTCAATGGGGACAGAAGGGAAATTTTATTGATGTGCCTACCGATTGTCCCCAACGCGATGAAAGATTGGGCTGGACAGGAGACGCGCAGGCGTTTTGCCGAACCGCTGCTTTTAACATGGATGTGTCAGCATTCTTTACTAAATGGTTGAAAGATGTGGCTGCGGATCAGGATTCCAGTGGCGCGGTTCCTTTTGTGATACCCGATGTGTTGAGAAACAAAGGCACTTCTGCCGGCTGGGGCGATGTATCCATCATTACGCCGTGGACCATGTACCGGGTGTTTGGCGATAAACGGATACTGGAAACACAATACCCCAGTATGAAAGCCTATGTTGAATACATCCGCAGTAAAGCAGGCGATAGTTACCTATGGAAAGGTGGCAGTGTATTTGGCGACTGGTTATTTTACAAATCGATGCGCCAGACAGAGAATGACGGATATACCAGCCCCGATATGATTGCTACCATGTTTTATGCTTATTCATCGCACCTGCTGGCACAGGCGGCAGCCGTATTGGGCAAAACGGATGACGAAAAAACCTACAATGATATTTTTGAAAAAGTAAAAGAAGCATTTAACCGGAATTATGTAACTGCAGAAGGACGCATTGCATCTGAATCGCAAACCAGCTACGTGCTGGCGCTGCATTTTGGCTTGTTGCCAGAAGCGATGCGGCCAAAAGCAACTGAATATCTCGTGGCTGATATAAAAGAAAGGGGTAATCATTTGTCGACCGGTTTTTTGGGCACACCATATCTCTGTCACGTGTTAACTGCCAACGGCCGTACCGATATTGCCTATGATTTATTGTTGCAACCAACGTATCCTTCCTGGTTATACCCGGTTAAAATGGGAGCAACAACAATTTGGGAAAGATGGGACGGTCAGAAAACAGACAGCACTTTCCAGGACGTGGTCATGAACTCATTTAATCACTATGCTTATGGTGCTATTGGCGACTGGATGTACCGCGTAACGGCAGGTATAGAAATAGGGGAGCCTGGTTACAAACATATTTTGATACAGCCGCAGCCCGATAAAAAACTTACCTATGCCAAAGCCGGTTTTGAAAGCAGCTATGGCCAAATTGCTTCCGGTTGGGAAATGAAAGACGGAAAATTGCTGCTGAAAGTGAAGATTCCTGCCAACACAGTGGCTACCATCATTCTTCCGTGGGCAGAATTAGAAAAAGTAACGGAGACGGGTAGCCCATTAAGTACAGTTTTCAAAAATGCAAAACAAAATAAAAGTAATGTGGTGATAGAAACAGGTTCGGGCGATTACAGTTTTGAGTATACACCAACAACCGCCAATTAACAATGTAAACAAATAAGTTTTTAAAATAGTATGGCTGCTTACCGGGCAGCCATACTATTTATATCCCTGCTGCTTGGAGGTTTTTGTTTTTGACCAAACAAAAAATTTACAGGATGAAAATGTTCAGTTTTATAGCCCTCATCATGTCTTCTCTCACTATTGGAGCAACTCCCTTGCAGCCGGTATCTCTTACCTGCGAGTATATTACTAACCCGCTCGGCATTGATATTGTATCGCCCAGACTGGGTTGGCAGTTTAGCAGCAGTGAAACAAACCAGGTTCAATCTGCGTATGAAATCATGGTGAGCAGTAGCCTGGCAGCTATCAACAAAGACCGCGGAGACTGCTGGTCAACGGGCAGGATCGTTTCGGCAGAAAACATACAAATCGCCTATGCCGGAAAACCTTTGCAACCTTTCACGCGCTATTACTGGAAAGTGAAAATATATAACCGGGAGGGGGAGGCCTCGGACTGGAGTGCAGTAAACTGGTTTGAAACAGCTATGCTGGATACAAACGATTGGAAGGCGCACTGGATAAACGACGGCAGCCAGAACCCGGCGAGAGATGAAGATTATTATAAACCGGACAGAATGCCACTATTGCGAAGGACATTCAACACCAGTAAAAAAATAATTTCCGCGAGATTATATATTTCGGGAATGGGTTACTATGAAGCTTATCTGAATGGAAAGAAGATTGGAGACAATATGCTCGATCCCGGTTTTACTGCCTATAGAAAGCAGGTTTTATATGCGGTTCACGATATTACCCTACTTGTTAAAAAAGGAAATAATACGGCTGCAATTATGCTGGGTAACGGGTGGTGGAATCCCCTGCCATTTAAATTTTTTGGCCGATGGGATTTAAGAGATTACCAGCAAACCGGCCGTCCTTGTGTGAAAGCGGAAATACATTTGAACTATGCAGACGGTTCGCAGGAAACATTGAACACAGATGAATCCTGGCAGGGTGCGCCAGGTCCCGTTACGCAAAACAATGTTTATATAGGCGAACATTACGATGCGCGGCTGGAACAAAAGAATTGGAATGAAGGAACAGCCGATGCAATGGTATGGAAAAAAGCGGTTATGGTACCAGGGCCTAATGGTAAACTGACTGCACAAATGCAACCACCCATAAAGGTTACAAAGATAATTACGCCGGTAAAGGTATGGGAATACAAACCCGGTGTTTTTATAGCAGATATGGGACAGAATTTTGCCGGCGTTGCAGGTATTACAGTAAAAGGTTCGGCGGGCACCACCGTTGTTTTGCGATACGGCGAAACCTTGTTTGAAGATGGCTCCTTAAACGTAATGACCACAGCGGCCACACAAATCAAAAAAAATGGTATTAAAGCGCCGCCCGGCGCCCCGGAAACCCTGTGGCAGGAAGATCGCTATACTTTGAAAGGTGGAGAAATAGAAACCTGGAACCCGCGTTTTACGTTTCATGGTTTCCGTTATATAGAGATTACCGGATGGCCTGGCAGACCTAAGGCAGGTGATATTGAAGGGCTTCGCATGAACGCCGCATTCACACAGAACGGCAGCTTCGCCTGCTCAGACAGCATGTTTAATAAATTGCATGAAGCGATTCAATGGACATTCTTAAGTAATGTCTTCAGCGTGCAATCCGATTGCCCGGGCAGGGAGAAAATGGGCTATGGTGCCGATATCGCCGTAACAGCGAATGCCTACATATACAATTATGACATGGCAAATTTCTATGCAAAAACAGTAAACGATTATGCCAACGAACAACAGCCCGACGGCGGTATTACAGAAATAGCACCTTTCACCGGTATTGCAGACAGGGGTTATGGCGGGTTGTCGGGACCACTGGGTTGGGAATTAGCGTTTCCCTATTTGCAAAAGCAGTTGTATGATATGTACGCTGATAAACGCATTATAGAAAATAACTATGAAGCATTTAAAAAACAACTGGCGTTCCTTGCATCCAAAGCGAAAGAAAATATTTTTTATTGGGATATCAGCGATCATGAAGCGATCGATCCCAAGCCGGAAGCACTAACAGCAACCGCTTTCTATTATCATCACGTGATACTGGGTGCAACGTTTGCCGGGATATTGGGTAAACTGGATGATTCAATTAAATACAGCAAACTGGCAGCAGGAATAAAATCGTCTTTTATAGCTAAGTTTCTTGTACCCGGAACGGGCAGGTTTGATAACAGCACACAAAGTGCCCAGCTATTTGCGCTATGGTATGGCCTGAGCCCCGAGAAAGAGAACAGCATGAAAGCATTGCTGCGGGAGTTTGAACGACACAACTGGCATGTGGCTACTGGTATCTTTTCAACCAAAATGTTGTTTGATGTATTGCGCGAAAACGACATGAGTGAACAGGCCTGCCGTATTGCGCAGCAAAAGGATTTTCCGGGTTGGATAAATATGCTGAACCACGGTGCAACTACTTTATGGGAAGCCTGGCGAGATCCCGGAACGGTTTATTCTGCCAATCACCCTATGTTTGGGTCTATCGATGAGTGGTTTTACAGGTCATTGCTTGGCATCAACGCCGCCGCTCCGGGGTTTAAAAAAATAATTATCAGGCCGCAACCGGCAGGCGGCATTACCTGGGCCAAAGGAAATTACCAGTCGGTGATGGGAAATATTAAAAGCGATTGGAAACAGGAAGACGGGCATTTTTTGCTGAAAGTGAGCATTCCGGTCAATACCAGCGGCGTTATATTTATTCCTGCAATAGAGAATGCTGGTATTACCGAAAATAATAAACCTGCAAAGATATCCCGTTACGAAAAAGGATACGCTGTAGTAGAAGTTGGGTCGGGGGATTATATATTTTCAGCAAACTGAGACTGGCAAACACGCCGCCGGCAAGGCAGGGATGAATGATTAGATGGATTTTTATTCTGTGAAGCGGCAAATCTGTGTGTATATTTTTAACCTGTGTGATCCGTCTCCTATATGTATAAAAGCCGTTACCGGAATAACGCACCACAATGATTTCAACTATTAAATACAACCCGGTGAATCAACCTGCCGTTTCCAACCGATTATTGTCACTCGATTTTTTGCGTGGATGTATCATGGTGTTGCTGGCAATGGAATCAACCGGGTTGTATGGATATTTATATGATAATACAGAAGGCAGTCCTTTCCATGCATTCATTGCACAGTTTGCCCACCACCCCTGGCATGGCCTGCGCTGCTGGGACCTGGTACAACCTGCATTTATGTTTATGGCAGGTACTGCGATGGCATTTTCGCTCACCAAACAATGGGCAAGTGGCGTAAGCTGGCGCCAGTCTTTTATAAAAATAGCAAAACGCTGCGGCTGGTTATTTTTTTGGGGTGTGCTGGATTATGCGGTACGGCCGGGTGGTTTATCATTTGAATTATGGGATGTGCTCACCCAGCTATCATTTACAACGATGATTGCCTTTCTTATATTCAGGTGGAGCAATACCGTGCAGGTACTGGTATGTATTGGATTATTGCTATTGACTGAAGTATTGTATCGCTATACCCATGTACCCGGTTTTGATCAACCTTTCACAGATCAGCATAATTTTGGCAATTATATGGATCTGGTATTGATGAATAAGATAAACAAAGGCGGCTGGGTGGCGATTAATTGTATACCAACGGCTGTGCATACTATTGCCGGAGCGCTGGCAGGTAAATGGCTGATAGCAGGGAACAATAAAATTACCAGCCTGCTGTACTGGGCATTGGGCTGTTTTATTATTGGATACGGCCTGGACTGGCTGCAAATAACACCCATCATTAAAAGAATAGCCACCAGTTCGTTTACGCTGGTTTCCCTGGGCTGGTGTTTGTGTTTCCTGGCCGCCAGCTATTGGTGGATCGATATAAGAAAGCACCGGCGTTATCTTTTATTTTTTACGATCGTGGGCATGAATTCCATTTTTATTTATCTGTTTTTTGAAATTGTTGGCGATCGCTGGTTTACGGGGTACATTAAATCTATCAGCAATGGTATACTGGGCTGGATGCACATGCCCGCTATGCCTGCTTACATTATTGGCTGTTTGTTCGTTTTTACCCTCGAATGGCTGCTCTGCTATTTTTTATATAAAAGAAAAATATTTTTCAAATTATAAAAGCTATGTTGAAGGCGGCTGATATTGCGTTTGCCAGAATGTATAACCAGCAGATAGCTGTATCCGGCTTTACAAAACCAAAAGACCTGGTAGCGTACATGGGTGCACTGCAGGCACAGGATTATGCCATGGCCAAATGGGCTATTGGTTTGCGTGTTCCGGGTTCAACTGAAGCAGAAATTGAAAAATCATTAAACAAGGGCGAATTGCTGCGGGCACATGTATTGCGGCCCACCTGGCATATCATTCCTGCCAGCGATATTTACTGGATGCTGGCGCTTTCTGCCAATAAGATAAAAGCGCTGATGCAAACCATGGACAAACAATTGGAGCTAACCGAGAAGATTTTTACAAAGAGCAATGCAATTGTTGAAAAATGCCTGGCAGGAGGCCAGCATTTAACCCGCGAAGAAATTGCAGCGCAGCTAAACAAAGCGCGTATTCATACTACAGAAAACCGATTGTCGCATCTCATGCTACGTGCAGAGCTGGAGGGCATTGCCTGCAATGGTAAATCAACGGGCAATAAAAAGACGTATGCGTTGCTGGAACATAGGGTACCAAAGAAAAAACAAATCGGGAAAAATGAATCGCTGGCACTGCTGGCCGCTACATATTTCAATAGTCATGGGCCTGCCACATTGCATGACTTTTCCTGGTGGTCTGGATTAACGCTTACCGATGCGCGTCATGGATTGGAAGCAGTGAAAAGACAATTTAACTGCGAGCAATTGGATGGACAGGAATATTGGTTTGCTGAAAAAATACCGGCCCCGGCAAAGAAAAAACCCCGTGGAGTGCATTTATTACCTGCCTATGATGAATTTATTATCAGCTATAAAGATCGTACCGCCATGCTGCCGGCGGAGCATCATAAAAAAGTATTGTCCAATAATGGTATTTTTTTCCCGGTGATAATAGCAGATGGGCAGGTACTGGGCACCTGGAAACGATCGTTTCAGCAAGAAGAAATGATGGTTGAACCCGGTTTTTTTCAATCACCCGGAAAAACACTGCTAAGCCGTGTAGAAAAAAAAGTAAAGGCATTGGGTGATTTTCAGGGAAAGAAAGCGAGGCTGGTAACCTCTTTGCATAGATGAACGCAATAATGATTGTACCTCAATAACCGTAATTGCTACTCACCCCGTCATGCTCTGCATGGCACCCTTTGCCCTGCAGAGAGGGGAAGCAGGGGTGAGTAGATCAAAAGCATTTGCCATTTATTGCTGCAGATTTTTCCGATAGTACCCAACAACAATCAATTTTCATTATCTTGGCCAAAACGACTTGCTTATTACAAATCGTCGAAAAATTATAACATGGCAACAATTGTGTTAACGGCGCCCAGGACAGGCACAAAGAACAATATTTATATTATTTCTGTATTGGGTGTACTTTTCTTTATGCTTGGATTCATCACCTGGTTAAACGGAACATTGATTCAATTTCTCACGCTCGTTTGTCAATTAAAAGGCGCGGTACAGCCCTTTTTTGTAACCTTCGCATTTTTCATGGCCTATTTTGTGCTGGCTATCCCTTCTTCTTTCATACTAAAGCTAACCGGTTACAAAAAAGGCATGGCCCTTGGCCTGCTTGTGATGGCAATAGGGTCCCTGGTTTTTATTCCGGCAGCCAATAGTAGAAATTATGGCTTGTTCCTCACCGCTTTATTTACGCAGGGCATGGGCTTTACATTGGTACAAACTGCTATTAATCCATACGTAAGCATTGTTGGGCCTATTGAAAGTGCTGCAAAGCGAATGAGCATTATGGGAATTTGTAATAAGGTTGCGGGAATTCTAAGCCCCATAATATTGGGTGTTGTCTTACTGAAGAACGCAACGAAGCTGGAAAAGAGTATTGAAGCGGTTACAGATCCCGCACAAAAAATTATACTGTTAAATCAGCTTAGTCAAAAAATCATCTCACCATACATAGTATTAACCATTGTGCTGGTACTGCTGGCCGTTTTAGTTTATCTGTCTTCGCTGCCCGAAATACAGAGCGAACAGAAAGAAGCCAATGCCGGAACAACAACCAAGAAAAATGTTTTCCAGTATCCTCACTTGATGCTGGGCATTGTTTGCCTTTTTCTATATGTGGGTGTAGAAGTAATGGCTGGTGATGTGATTGGGGCTTATGGCCGTGCACTCGGGCTTCCATTAGATGAAACAAAGTCGTATACTTCCTACACCTTGTCGTGCATGCTTATCGGATACGTTATCGGCATCATAACAATACCTAAATATCTCTCGCAGACAACCGCTTTAAAATATTCAGCGATCCTGGGTGTGATATCATCAATGCTGGTGTTTGTTACTCATGGACACCTATCAATTTTTTTCATCGCGCTCATGGGACTTGCCAACGCCCTGATGTGGCCCGCAATTTGGCCGCTGACACTCAAGAACCTCGGGCGTTTTACAGAAACAGGGGCAGCTTTGCTGATTATGGGCATCGCGGGCGGAGCCGTCATCCCCCTGCTATACGGATATTTCAAAGGAGCGCCATTTCATTTTAGCAGCCAGTTGTCGTTTTGGGTCTGCACTTTCCCCTGCTATTGGTATATACTGTATTATGCGGTAAAGGGAAACATGGCGAAATGATTGTCACAATCGCACTATATCAATAATCGTAACCGGTGGGTCGAAGGCTTCTCCGTATGCATGGCGGTTATAGATACGATCCACGATATTCATTCCATGTACTACTTTTCCAAAAGCGGCATACCCAAGTTTATCCGGATTGTTATCACCCCCAAAATCAAAACCCGGCTGATCACCAAGGCAGATAAAGAATTCTGTAGTGGCGGTACCCGGGTCGCTCCTGGCCAGTGAAATGATACCGTCTTTATGAAGAATGCCCGTTTTATTCGTCGGTTCGTGCGGAATACCCGGGAGTGTTGTGGCTCTCTTGTAATTCGTTTTCCAGATGCCGCCCTGTATTAAATTCGCCTTCGGCGCATCAGAGGGCTGGTTATAATCGGTGAGCACTCTATAGAAATTACTATGCTTGTAGTAACCGGCTTCCACATTAGATAAAAAACTGCCAGCGGTTTTGGGCGCCTTGTCGGTATACAGCTCAACTTCAATATCACCGGCTTCTGTTTTTATTATTACATGAGGATATTTATAATTGGGCGATGAACAGGCGGCCAGCACCAAAATGAATATGTACAGGTAGAAGCTTGTTTTCATCATCATTATTTTAAAAAAATGCTGAAGTAAAAATAAGCAGGTTCTCTGAATACAATTTATCAGCAATAATTTTCCGCTTTCCTGGTTTGATTTTATAATTAAATTACAGCCATGACAAGGATAAACAGGGCAGCCATTTTCTTTTCACCAGCCATTTTTCTATTTCTTATTGCGGATGGCCAACAAATAAAATATACAACCGGCAATAATAGCTGGAACGCGGATTCGTTGGGTAATCACCGCGCGATCGTTCAATATAATGGAATGGGTACAGCCGTCAGGGTAATAATAGGGTGGAGAAGAAAGGATAAAAACCCGGAAACAAAAAGGATTATTGTACAGGATGCAAAAACGGGAGCGTTTATAAAAAATGTAAAACCGGATATTCTCAATCGCGAATATGCTGATATTTATTTTGGACCCGTGGCCGGCCCGGGTAAATATTATGTGTATTACATGCCTTACAGGAATGAAGGGCGCAGCAATTATCCAAAAGGCGTTTACCTGGAACCGGATAGCAGCGCAAGCAAAGACTGGTTGCGAACCATCCTTAGTGCGAACATGCAACCCAATGCCGTTTGCCGCGAGATACAATCGGTAAACGTTTTCAATAGTTTTTACCCAATGGAGGTGATTGCAACAGCAAAGGAGACGGCGTTGTTAAAGAAAAAATTTTCAGGGAGCGCGTTTATTGTATTTCCGGAAGACCGGTTGCATCCCATCCGCATGAAAAAAGATATACCGCTTCGGTGGATACAACAAAAAATAAGCGGTGAGTATAAAGATACCGCTGCCAAAGGGGAAAATTATTCTTTCCAGTTGGGCGTATATGCACTCCAGGATTTAAAACATATTGCAGTCAGCTTTTCGGATTTTAAAAATGAAAAGGGTAATATTATTGCCGCAAATAGTATTTCCTGCCTCAATACAGATGGAAGAGGATACAACAACGCAAAGCTGTACCCGGAACTGAACCTGGTTGCAGGTACTATTCAACCTTTGTGGTGCCTGGTTCAAATTCCGATGGACGCCAAGGCCGGGCATTACTCGGGCTATGCTACCGTTGCCGCCAGCGGAACGCCTCCGAAAAAAATAAACATCGGCATCAACATTAGCAGCAATACTGCTATCAACAACGGCGTAAATGAGCCGCAAAAAATGACCCGCCTGGCATGGCTCAATTCGGATTTGGCACAGCAAAATGATGTGATTGCACCGTACACAGCACTGCAACTGGAAGGCAATACCATTAGCCTGTTAGGGCGGAAGGTAGAATTAAACAATGATGGTTTCCCTAAACAAATACAATCCTTCTTTACTGAAGAAATGACCGGCATTTCAGAAAAGCCCAATGATATTTTTTACGAATCCATTCATTTCCATTTTACCCGGGCACAGGACGGCAAAGACATGAAATTTAAAAACACGGGTGTGCAGTTCAGCAGAAAGGAGCCCGGTACTATGGAATGGACGGCCACCAATACCAATGATACACTGGAAGTAGCGGTGGCTGCATCGTTGGAATTTGATGGCTTTATGTCTTACACTGTAAGAGTAACGGCGCTGAACGATGCAGACATGAAAGAAATCACCATGCACATGCCTTTTAAAAAGGATGCAGCAATGTACCTGATGGGGCTCGGGCAAAAAGGAGGCATTCGCCCTGATAGTGTGGGTTGGAAATGGGATGTAGCCAATAAAAACCAGGACGGCGCATGGATTGGTAATGTGAATGCTGGCATCCAGTATTCCCTGCGCGATGAAAAATACAGTCGCCCGCTCAATACCAATTTTTATTTGCAAAAACCGCTACGGCTTCCGTCGTCCTGGGCCAATGAAGGCAGAGGCGGTATCACGGTTGCTGTAAAAGGAAGCTCTATGCTGGCCAATAATTACAGCGGCAAGCGATTCATAAAGAAAGGAGAGGTGTTGTATTATAATTTTACGAT
>Ga0070667_100002466_pt1 | contig 16155 bp, 15 predicted proteins | sample KBSS33metaG_FD_64659 | JGI IMG/M metagenome (GOLD analysis project Ga0070667, IMG submission 64659) | Switchgrass rhizosphere microbial communities from Kellogg Biological Station, Michigan, USA - KBS S3-3 metaG | ecosystem: Host-associated > Plants > Roots > Rhizosphere > Soil ... | reverse complement strand
GTCCGCCGCAACTCGATGGACGCCTTCGCCAATGTGCCGACCAACGGCAAATTTGCGATGCGCTTCGACGAGGACGCCACCGATCGGCTGATCGGGGTCGCCCTACTGACCGAGCAGGATGACGTGCTGCTGGCCACGCGCGGCGGCAAGGCGATCCGTTTCGCCGCCACCGACATCCGCGAGTTCCAGAGCCGGACCTCTACCGGCGTCCGCGGCATCAGCCTCAAGGACGGCGACGAGGTGATCTCGCTGTCGATCCTCAGGGGCTTCGAGGCGACGACCGAGGAACGCGACGCCTATCTGCGCGCCGCGCCCTGGAAGGACAATGACGCCGCGCCCAGTCTGTCCGCCGAACGCATGGCCGAGTTTCGAGCCGCCGAGGAGTTCATCCTGACCGTGTGCGCCAACGGCTACGGCAAACGCAGTTCCGCCTATGAGTATCGGCGCACCGGGCGCGGAGGCCAGGGCATCGGCAATATCGACAATCTGGAGCGTAACGGCCCGGTGGTCGCGAGCTTCCCCGCGCATGACGGCGAACAGCTGATCCTGGTCACCGATCAGGCAAAGCTGATCCGCATGTCGGTGGGCGACACCCGCGTGATCGGACGCAATTCGGCCGGCGTGCGCCTTTTCCACGTGGCCGATGGCGAGCATGTCGTCGGCGCCGCCCGGATCGAAGAGAGCGAAGAGGAAGCCGAGGTCGATCTGGCCGACGGCGACGAAGAGATCGCGCCGCCGGACGATGCCGTGATCGGCGACGATCTGGCTGACGGCAGCGAGCCGGAGAGCTGATCGCGCCGCGACCGGGCCGCCGATGCTATAGCGCCAGCAGCACGGCTTCGAGCTTGTCGACCGGGTGGTTGACCAGATCCTTGCCGATCTCGGCCACGAGCTTGGCTTCGACCGCCTTGTCGTAATGTTTGCGCAGCTCGCCCAGCGCGCGCGGCGGCGCGACCACGATCAAGTGGTCGAATCCGTTCAGCCGCGCCCGCTTCGCCAGCAGCGCGGCGGTCTCCGCGGCAAAACGGTCCTCCTCCTGCTGGTGGAAATCGGTCTCCTCCATCGTGCTGTGCCGCCCGCTGCCGCCTTGTGACATCGCCTGCCCCGGCCCGTCCGATTTCAGGTCACGATCCCTGAGCCCGGCCTGGGCGTGCTGGTCCTCAACCACCAGGTGGGGGAAATCGGCGTCGCCTTCGTTGCGGAAGAACAGCGATTTGCGACCGTCGGCGACGACCACCAGCGCGTCATGGGCAATGCGCATAAGAGTTCTCCTTAAATGATTTGGAGGAGGAACGCGTCAGCTGTCCCGGAGGTTGCCGCGGATTTTCAGCTGATCGCGATCCCGTCACGGAACCGCCCGGCCATGTCTCTCTGCCGACGCGCCGACCGCCAGAGAGAAAAGCGAATATGACGTCGGCATTGGCGGCATCCAGGCTGTAGCCGGCGAGCATGAGGAAGGTTTCGCTGACCACTGCCGCTGTCCGCTTATTGCGGCGGACGAACGGATGGCTGCGTGCACCCACTCCTCATCATGGCGGCTACTTCAATAGCGTGGAAACAGCTTCCGGATCAATTGTCCCCGCCAGGGCCGGCCATGATAGTTGAAGAAGAACCAGCCGTAGAAGGTCGTGAAAAACAGCACGATGGGCGCGAGCCAGTCGCGATTGTCACGCATGTGGCGATAAAGGGCGAGATCGGCGGCGCGCCGGTCACGCTCGCTGCCGCCGCCATATATGCCATAGGCATTGTCGTGTGCGCGGCAGCCGGCGTTCCGATTATGCTTGGAGCCGTCCATGAAGATGCAATAGTGACGCTCTTTGTCAGCCATCAGGCGAGTAAGCAGCGGCGATGCCGGCCTTCAAGCGAAAAATCTTCTATCTCAGCGGTTTCGATCCCAGGGGTGCGCGCTTCTACCATCAGCTTTATGCCGAGCAGGCTGCGCTGTTCAACCGGACGGCGGACCGGCACGTCACGATCGGGAAACGCCGGCGCGAGCCTCCCTATTCGACCGCCTGGACGATCGCGGACGAGGGCCAGGACAGCGAAACCGATTATGTCTTCCTCGGCTGGGACGATGTCGTCCGCGCGCATTGGGTCAAAAATCCGCTGACGCTGCTGCGGCGATCGGTAGCGGCTTACTGGAATTTCACCCGGCTGCTCGACTGGCCAATCGTGCGGACTTTCCCGTTCGGGGTTCGCTTCGCCTTTTATTATCCTGGGATTTCGACGATCGTGCTGCCGATCCTGTTCGGCGTGCTGCTCTGGCTCCCCTTCGCCGCGCTGCTGGGTTGGCGCTGGGGACTGGCGGCAGCCGCTGCGATCGGTCTAGCAGTCGCGCTGTTCGTCGTTCGGAAGATCCAGGGCTTCTGGCTGCTGCGCTTCATCATCTTCAACGACACGCTCGCGGCCGATCGCCTGCCCGCCGATGTCGAACAACGCATGATCGCGTTTTCCGACCAGATCCTGGCCAGCTTCGAGGAGGGCTGGGACGAGATCTTGCTGGTCACCCACAGCAATGGATCGATCATGGCGATCCCGATCATGGCGCGGCTGATCGAGGCGCGCGGCGGCGCGCTGCCCGCGCATTTCTCGCTGGTCACGCTCGGCTCCTGCATCGCGCTGATCGGCAACCGCAAGGACAGCCAGCGCTTCCATGCACTGCTCGAGGCGGTCGGCCAGGGCGACTTTCGCTGGCTCGACATCGGATCGATCACCGACGGCGCCTGCATCGCGGGTATCGATCCCTGTATAAGCTGCGCCCAGCCGCGCCGCGCCCGGCTGTTCCAGACCAGCCCGCGCTGGTTCAAATATTGCGATCCGGCGACCTATCAGGCGCGGCGGCGCAACAAATATGAGACCCATTTCGACTATCTGCGCACCTTCGAGCGGGTTTCGCCGCTCGATTATATCGCGATCAGTTCGGGCGGCAGACCGCTCGAGCGTTCGATCGAGGCATTCCAGGCCGAGAATGATGGCTGACGCCCCGTTCACCCCGCCCTATCCGATCCCGCACCGCAGCAAGGCGTCGCTGTTGAAGCGTTTCCTGACCGGCTGGAACAGCTGGATTCACACGCTATTCGACCGCAGCTACACGATGCAGATGGGCGAAATCCGCCTGCCCCGGCTCGACTTCTTCATCGCAAATGACCTGGCGGTGGTCGACCGGGTGATGGACGACCGCGAGAAGGTCTTCCCCAAGCACCGCTTCCTCAACGATCTGCTCGATCCGCTGATCGGCAACAGCGTCTTCTCCGCCAACGGCAAGGACTGGGAGCAGCAGCGCGAGATGGTCAATCCGGCCTTCGCGCACACCAACCTCAAGCGCGTGTTTCCCGCGATGCGCGCCGCGGTCGACGATGTGCTGGCGACGATCATGGCGATGGACCGCTCGCGGCCGATCGAGGTCGACCCGCTGATGACCCATGTCGCGGCCGACATCATCTATCGCACGATCTTCTCGGTGAAGCTCGACCAGGCCAGCGCCGATCACATCTATCGCGCCTTTCACCGATATCAGAAGAACGTCCAGCCGGCGGCGATGCTCAAGCTCTACGGCCTGCCGCTGCTCGGCTACCGCAAGCGCGCGACCCGCGCGGCGGCGGACATCCACCAGGTGTTCGGCCCGATCGTCGCGGCGCGCTACGCCGCGTGGCACGGCGGCACGGGCGAAGCGAAGGACGACATCCTCCAATCATTGCTCGAGGCGCGCCATCCCGACAGCGGCGAGCCCTTCACCTTTCACAACATCATGGAGCAGGTCTCGACGATCTTCCTGGCCGGTCACGAGACCGCCGCGTCGGCGATGACCTGGGCCCTCTACCTGCTCGCCGAATGCCCGCACTGGCAGGATGCGCTGACCGCCGAGATCGAGCGCGAGACCGGCGGCGCGCCAATCGCGTTCGAGCATCTCCGCGGCCTCAACGGCGTCCGCAACCTGTTCCGCGAGACGCTGCGCCTCTATCCCCCGGTCAGCTTCTTGGTCCGCGAGGTGACCGCACCCACGACGATGCGTGACAAGCTGCTCCACAAGGGGGCGATGATCGTGATCTCACCCTGGCTGATCCAGCGCAATCGCAACAACTGGAAATGCCCACACGCCTTTGCGCCCGAACGCTTCGAGGATCCCGAGCAAGCCGAGGCCTGCCGCCGCGCCTATATGCCGTTCGGCAAGGGTCCGCGCATCTGCATCGGCGCCGGTTTCGCGCAGCAGGAAGCGATGCTGATCGTAGCCAGCATCGTGCGGGCGTTCCGCCTGCGCTATCCGGATATCCCGAAGCCGGAGCCGGTCAGCCGGCTGACGCTGCGGCCGAAGCAGGCGGTGAAGCTGTGGTTTGAGGATAGGAAATGAGCCGGCGCACCAGAGACAAGCCGACTACTCTGCTGAACGCCCTGGAGCGGTAGCACGCTGCAAGTTGGCGAAGGCGCCCTTGTCGGTCCGCTTCAGCAATGCGGGCCCCGGCGCATTATAGGCCCAGGCTTCAGCGGAGCCTCCCCGGGCAAAGCAAGTCAGCGAGGCCAAGCAGAAGAAGCTGGAAAGCGTGGTCCCCACCATCTGGCCAGCACCGGCCATCAGCTCGAAATCAAACAAGCTGGCGGCCAGAGGAGTGCTGGGCAGACCGCCATCAACGAGGTCATGCTTGAACAGCAACCGAAGCCCGGTGGCTCGGATAACCGCTTCGGCCAGAGCCTCGGGCGTCGTGGAAAGGCCCTTCATATCGCAGGTAACCAACACTGGCCCGATATCGCGTCCAAAGCTTACGATCAGCTTTTGGGCGATCGCGATGGGATCGACGGTAAGATCCTGCGTGGCGCCCAGCCGGTCGACCAAACGCGAGCCGAGATAGTTGGCCCAATCGCTCTCCACCCGCATCTGGCAGACGATCCGACCTCCATGTTCGCGAAACCGGCGGCGCGCTTCCTCGATACGAACGCAGAGGGTTCGCTCGGGGCACATTGCGGCCAGCAGGGCAAGGGCGGGGTGCTGGGCTAGTGCGCCCTTCTCCTGGGCCGCACCGATGTCCGCCATCAACGCGCGAAATAACGATGCGGGATCGCGACAAGCCTGAGCGGACGGCACGAATGCCACCTGCGCCACAGCCTCAAGTGCGCCCAGGTCAAATATTTCGCGATAGGGGCGATTGGGATGATGAGCCGCTTCTGGTTCGAAATCGAGCAGGCTTGGAAGCGCGACCGCCCTCCCCTCGGCCCGCGCAGCCAGAACCAGCGCGGCAAGCGCAAGCTTCTGATTACTGAGACCCGCCGCGAACGGAGCCGCCGTAATCGCGCCCATGGACCCATTAGGTCCTCTGGAGTGTCCCGAATCACTCACCCGCCGATCCGGCGCGATTCTGGCCGAACGCGGTCCGCCTTTTCGATTACAACGATGGAATCGAACATGTGGATCCCGCCAATCTCGGCGGCCGGGACATAGTTGGCGGGGTGATCGTGATGCCAGCCGTGCTGATCGTCGATCAGCGACCTAACGAGTCCTATACCCGTATTCGCCTTGCCATATCCGCCTTCGAACCGATCCCAATAGGAGGTGTGCAAATCCTCGATCAGATAAAGACCTCCCGGTGGGAGCTGGGGAAAAAGGTGGCGGAAGCTGGCGATCTGATGTGAACCGATGTGAGATCCGTCATCGAGAACGATATCGGGCCGGCCTAGCTCGGCCAGGACCTCATCTAGAAAGGTCGCGTCAGCCTGCGATCCAATACGCACTTGATTGGGCGGATTTACCCGTCCGCTACATTTCGGATTGATGTCGATACCGAAGATGGTGGCATCGGGGCCGAAAAAATCTCGCCACATATCGAGCGATCCACCTCCGCCGACGCCGATCTCCAGCATCCGAACCGGCTGTCCTCGAAAGGGCAGGAAGAAACGATCATAAATGGGTAGATAGTGCAGCCACTTGTCCACGACATGCTCGCCGCCGGCGTAAAAGCGCTGCTCGATCGACCCCATCACTACACCCTTTTCCATGACGCGCCACATATGCTCGAATCGAACCCGCTCCGTTGGCCCTCTTCTCGGCTTCAGCTAGCGGCATCACCACCTCAACAAAAGATCGCCCCTCACCAGTACCAACACTGTATTGGGCGACCAGCCCCGCCAGTTGACGGGCCGACCTTGTTCCAGATCAACGTCGCTTCATCGAAGTCGCGGACGAACTTGCCATGGAGTTCGATCGAATGCCGGATGGTCATCGTGGTGCTGTTCATGCGAGCGCCCATGTTGTCATATGTGTACATTCTAGCGCAGGCTGCGGTCGACGTCATATATTCTGATCCGGGGGAGCATCGTGCGGCGCTCCGGCTGCGCTATTCCGGTCCTGCGAAACCCGAGCCGGTGAGTCGGCTAATGTTGCGGCCGATGCGGGCGGCGAAGCTGTGCTTCAAGGAGCGATGATAAGTTTTAAACGCCTGTCAGCCGAGGCTGCCTATGCGCAGACGATGGGGAACCGCGATTCCAAATGGCCGGATCGCGCCTCGAACCGGGTCGAACCCGTGTGCTTGCCGGCGATCAAACCGGGCTTCTCGATCGCGCGCGACGCTTCGATCTTCACCATCGGTTCCTGTTTCGCTCGGCACATCGAGTTTGCGCTCGCGGATCATGGCTGACGGTGCCGACACTGGGCTTTCGCGTCCCGCAAGAAAATTATGGGCAGGAACCGGACTGCGGACGGGCATTCCCAACAAATACACGCCCTATTCGATGCTCAACGAAATCGAATTCCTGCTCGATGGCACGGACGGCTCGCAATTCCTGATCGAAACCGGCGATGATCGTTGGTGGGATGGGCAGCTTCATACCGCGGAATCGGTGTCCTTCGCCCGAGGGCTCAAGCGACGGCAGAAAGTCCGGGAGCTATATGACGAGGCGATCCGCCAGAGTGCGGTCGTGATCATCACGCTTGGGCTGATCGAGGCGTGGTGGGACGAGGAGAAACAGCTATACCTCAACGAGACGGTGCCGCTCGCGCTGGTCCAACGACATCCCGACCGCTTTTTCTTCGAGGTGCTTTCCATCGAGAAGGTCGTCACCGCCATCCGGCGGCTGATCGAGCAGCTTCGCGCCATAATCCGGCGCATAATATTCTGCTTACCGTTTCCCCGGTGCCCTTCGTGCGCTCATTCGACGGAAAGGACGCGATCGTCGCGAACGGATATAGCAAGTCCGCGCTGCGCGTCGCAGCCGAGATCGTCACCCGCGAATATAGCTGGGTGGATTATTATCCCTCCTATGAAAGCGTGACGAGTTCCGCCCGCATGGACAGCTGGGAAGATGACCTCGTCCATGTCCGCCCCGGCGTGGTGAAGGCAAATGTGGACCGGATGGTCGCAGCCTATCTCGGCCCGCCGCGATAGGCGCAGGCTCAGCGGTGCCGGCTCTCCGCCGCACCCAGCCTTTCCAGCGCCGGGATCAGATCGTCAAAATGATCGATCAGCGCGGTGGCGCCGAGCTGGTCATGCGGGCGGTCCGAGAAGCCGAAGGTCACCGCGACGGTAGGGACGGCTGCATTCCGCCCCGTGTCCGTGTCGGTGATCGAGTCGCCGACATAGGCCGCCCTGCCCCCGCCGCAGCGCGCGATCGCCTCGAACAGCGGAGCGGGATCCGGCTTGCGGACGGGGAGCGTGTCGCCGCCGATCAGCGCGTCGAAGCGGTTTTCCCAGCCCAGCGCATCGATGCAGCGGCGCGCAAGCCGCTCGGCCTTGTTGGTGCAGACCGCGAGCTTGACGCCGCGCGCCGCGAGCGCGTCAAGCGCGGCATTCAAGCCCGGGAATATCGTCGTGCCATCGGCGATATGATCGAGATAATAGTCGATGAAGATCGGAAAGCCCTGCTCGACCAGCGTCTCGGTCATCGCGCCGGTCGCAGCGAGCCCCTTCTGGAGCAGCGCCCGTGCGCCGTGGCCGACCATATGCCGGACGTCCTCGGCGGGGACCGGCGGGCGGCCCAGCGCCGCCAGCGCATGGTTGAGCGCGGCGGTCAGGTCCGGGGCGGTGTCGGCAAGCGTGCCGTCGAGATCGAAGGCGACCACGTCGAAGGGGAAATCGGCTGTCATGCGCCGCTCCATCGCGCGGCCGATATGGAAAAGGCAAGCGCTTCGTGGCAGAGCGTGCGGCCATGACGAGCCGCCCCTTCGCCGCACTCATCCTTGCCGCCGGCAAGGGGACGCGCATGAAATCCGATCTCCACAAGGTGCTGCACCCGATCGCGGGGCGGCCGATGCTGGGCCATCTGATCGCCGCGGTCGACCGGATCGGCGCGACGCGCAGAATGGTGGTAACCGGCGCCGGCCGCGAACAGGTCGAATCCTTCGTCACGCCGCTCGGCGTCGATGTGGTGACGCAGGAGCCCCAGCTCGGCACCGCCCACGCCGTGCGGCAGGGCGAAGCGATGCTGGCCGGCTTCGACGGCGATATCCTCATCCTCTATGGCGATGTGCCGCTGGTGCGGCCGGAGACGATGACGCGCATGCTCGATCGGCTCCACGCCCCCGACGCCCCGGTGGCGGTGGTTCTCGGCTTCCGCCCGACCGATCCGCTCGCTTATGGCCGCATCCTGGCGCGGAGCGACGGCGTCATCGAAAAGATGGTCGAATATAAGGACGCGAGCAGCGAGGAGCGCGCGATCGACCTGTGCAATTCGGGGCTGATGGCGGTGCGCGGTGCGGACCTCTGGACGCTGCTCGCACGGGTCGGCAACGACAATGCGGCGCGCGAATATTATCTGCCCGACATCGTCATGATCGCCGGCGCCGAGGGGCGCCGTTCGGCGGTGATCGAGGCCGAGGCCTGGGAAGTCGCGGGGGTCAACAGCCGCGCCGAGCTCGCCGCGGTCGAGGCCGAATGGCAGCAGCGCCGCCGCGCCCTCGCAATGTCCGAGGGCGCGACGCTGATCGCGCCCGAGACGGTGTGGTTCGCCCATGACACCGAGGTCGGCCGCGACGTCGTGATCGAGCCCAATGTCTTCTTCGGCGCGAAGGCGGTGATAGGCGATGGCGTGGTGATCCACGGCTTCAGCCATATCGAAGGCGCGACCGTCCATGCGGGCGCACAAATCGGTCCCTATGCGCGCTTGCGCCCCGGAGCGGAGATCGGCGAAGGAGCCAGGATCGGCAATTTCGTCGAGGTCAAAAATGGCCGCTTCGGCAAGGGCGCCAAGGCCAATCACCTATCCTACATCGGCGACGCCGAGGTGGGCGCCAACGCCAATATCGGCGCGGGCACGATCACCTGCAATTATGACGGCTTCCTCAAATATCGCACGGTGATCGGCGAAGGCGCGTTCATCGGCTCGAACAGCGCGTTGGTCGCGCCCGTCGCGATCGGGGACGGGGCGATCGTCGGCGCGGGATCGGTGATCACCCGCGACGTCGAGGGCGACGCGTTGGCCGTGGCGCGCGGCAGCCAAACAGCCAGGCCGGAATGGGCGGCGCGCTTCCGCGAGCGAATGAGAGCCAAGAAGGCGGAGCAGCGGCGGAGTTAGACCGCTTACCATGTTGCGGCCCCCGCGCTTTCGCGGCCGGCTCCGCGATTGTCAGCCGCAGTTAATAATGCTTTGAGCATCGCGGCGATTTCAAATCGCGGACCAGGTGGGGCGTGCTTCGATGTGCGGGATTATCGGAATTGTCGGGGAGGATGAGGTGGCGGGCCGCCTGCTCGACGGGCTGCGGCGGCTCGAATATCGCGGATATGATTCCGCAGGCATCTGCACGATCCATGACGATCGGCTCGACCGCCGCCGCGCGGAAGGCAAGCTGGAGAATCTCGCGCGGAAACTGTCGGCCGATCCGCTGCCTGGTCAGATCGGCATCGCCCATACTCGCTGGGCCACGCATGGCGCGCCGACGCAGGACAATGCCCACCCCCATGCCACGAGGGAGGTGGCGCTGGTCCACAACGGAATCATTGAGAATTTCAAACCGCTGCGCGACGAGCTGATCGCCGCGGGGCGGATATTCGAGAGCCAGACTGACACCGAGGTGGTCGCTCACCTCATTTCCTCCGCGGTCGAGGCGGGGGTCGATCCGGTCGAGGCGGTGCGGGTCAGCCTGAAGCGCCTGCGCGGCGCGTTCGCGCTGGCGATCCTGTTCCGCCAGCATCCCGGCATGCTGATCGGCGCGCGGCTGGGTTCGCCGCTGGTGGTCGGCTATGGCGAGGATGGCGAAAGCTATCTTGGGTCCGACGCGCTCGCGCTCGCGCCGCTCACCCAGAAGATCAGTTATCTCGAGGAAGGTGATTGGGTCGTCGTCACCCGCGAGGGGACGCAGATCTACGATCGCGACGACCAGCCCGTCACCCGGCCGATCGTCCATTCGGGCGTTTCCTCGCTCACGATCGACAAGGGCAATCACCGTCACTTCATGCTCAAGGAAATCTACGAGCAGCCGATCGTGGTGGCGCAGACGCTCAAATCCTATGTCCGCCGCCTCGAGGATCAGGTGTCACTGCCGATCCCCGACTTCGATCTCGGCGCGATCCGCCGGGTCACGATCGTGGCGTGCGGGACCAGCTATTATGCGGGCATGGTGGCGAAATACTGGTTCGAGCAATTCGCTCGCGTGCCAGTCGATCTCGATGTCGCGTCTGAGTTCCGCTACCGGACGCCGGTTCTGGAGGAGGGCGGACTGGCGCTGTTCATCAGCCAGTCGGGCGAGACCGCAGACACACTGGCCGCGCTGCGCCATGCGCGGAACGAGGGCCAAAAGATCGCGGTGGTCGTCAACGTGCCCACCTCGACCATGGCGCGCGAAGCCGATCTGCTGTTACCGACGCATGCAGGCCCCGAGATCGGCGTGGCGTCGACCAAGGCCTTCACCTGCCAGCTCGCGGTGCTCGCCGCCTTCGCCGCCAATCTGGCGCGCGCCAAAGGCCGTCTGTCGCCGCGCGAGGAAAAGGATATCGTGCGCCACCTGTCCGAGGCGCCGGCCGCGATCAACGGCGCGCTCGCTTATGATCAGGCGATCGAAGCGATGGCGGGGACCATCGCCGGCGCCCGCGACGTTCTCTATCTCGGCCGCGGCACCGATTTTCCGCTGGCGCTCGAAGGCGCGCTGAAGCTCAAGGAAATCAGCTATATCCATGCCGAGGGCTATGCCGCAGGCGAGATGAAGCACGGCCCAATCGCACTGATCGACGAGAATGTGCCGGTGATCGTGATCGCACCGTCGGGACCGCTGTTCGAGAAGACGGTGTCCAATATGCAGGAAGTGCAGGCGCGTGGCGGCAAGGTGGTCCTGATTTCCGACTATGACGGGATCGAAGCGGCCGGCGAGAATTGCATCGCCACCATCACCATGCCCAAAGTCCACCCCCTGATCGCGCCGATCGTCTATGCCATTCCGGTCCAGCTGCTCGCCTATCATGTGGCCGTGGCCAAGGGGACCGATGTGGATCAGCCCCGCAATCTCGCGAAATCCGTCACCGTCGAATAACGGTCCGGGGCGAAGTTCGCACGGCTCGGCGGACCTGATTCGGTCCGAAGATGCCCGCGCACGCTGGCGCACCCCTTAAAAAAAGGGTGCCAAATCATGCAATTAGCGAAGTGCAACGCACGCAATCGTTTCCATTTATTCCGCAGTTGCGAACGTTTTCGGCTCGCATTAGCCTTCGCCACGACTGACCGCATTCAGGCCTAGTTAAGGCTGATGGCGGCCTGTTGCCGCTCGACGTCAGAGCCGCACATGAAACTTGGGAAAGGGCTGAAAACCAGCAGAAACCTTCCTCGGACGTTGTCGGCTCCAGCGGACTCGTCCAGCCCTGGCTATCTGTCGGCTGGTCGCCAAAGGATTGAGTCCGGCGCGAAGGAATGGCAACTAGCAGGCGCGAATTTGCCGCATTGCAACAGGGAGCGATGTCCGCTATGAACGCACCAATGGGGCCGGGGTTTGTCCAAAGGGATCGCTTTATGGGCGATGAAGGGAATATGCCGCGATATTCAACCCATTTTGACACGATGGCGATTCGCCTGCTCGATATCGCGATCGCTGCTCTCCTCCTGCTGTTCCTAGCTCCGCTGATGCTGCTGGTCGCGGCGCTCATCTACATCACCGATCCAGGCCCGATCTTCTTCGCGCACCGGAGGTTGGGGCGGGACGGCCGCACCTTCCCCTGCCTCAAATTCCGCTCGATGGTGGTGGACGCCGAGCAACGGCTCAAGCATCTGCTGGCCACCAGCGCCGAAGCGCGAGACGAATGGGCGCGCGATTTCAAATTGCGCCGTGATCCGCGGATCACGCCGATTGGCAATTTTCTCCGCAAGACGAGCCTGGATGAATTGCCGCAGTTCATTAACGTCCTGCGCGGCGAGATGAGCATCGTCGGCCCGCGTCCCATCGTCGAGGGCGAGATCGAGCGCTACGGCCGCTATTTTGCCGATTATAGCCGGGTCAAACCCGGCATAACCGGCCTTTGGCAGGTAAGCGGCCGCAACAACGTCCATTATCGTCGCCGGGTCGCACTCGACGTCAGCTATGCGCGCAACAAATGCCTGGGCCTCGACCTTCGCATTCTGGCGATGACGATACCGGCGGTGCTGCTCGCAAAGGGCAGCTACTGACCCTCCTCGCTGCGGCCTTTGCCCTTCTCGTGCCGTTTTGACACAGGGAGGCGGCAGAAGCGCGCGCTCCCCTATTTTTTGCTGCGTTGCGGAAAAAGACGTGGCTTGCCGCTTGGCGGCGCGGCAACGAAGCGTTAGGTAATGGGCATTAACGGGGCATCCGACGCAACATGACCGCATTCCAATCCTTTATCCGCCGGGCGGCATGCGGGGACATCATGGAAATGAATGATCAGCGTCGACCTTCGGCAGCTATCGGCCGACCGGAGCTTGCCCGGCGGCCGATGTCGCAGCAGGTCGGCCAGGCAGTTCAGTGAGGACAAAATATGCGATTAGCGATCATCGGCACCGGATATGTTGGCCTGGTCTCGGGCGCCTGCTTCTCGGAATTCGGCCATGAAGTGACCTGCGTCGATATCAACGAAGCCACGATCGCCAAGCTCAAGAACGGCGAGATTCCGATCTTCGAGCCCGGGCTAGACGAGTTGGTGAAGCGCAACAGCCGCTTTGGCCGCCTCAAATTCACCAGCGATATCAAAGAGGGCGTCCGCGATGTCGACGCCGTGTTCATCGCGGTCGGCACTCCGTCGCGCCGGGGCGATGGACATGCCGACCTGTCCTACGTTTATGCCGCAGCCCAGCAAGTCGCCGAGTCGGTGACGCGCCCCTGCCTCGTCATCACCAAGTCGACCGTGCCGGTCGGCACTGCGAAACAGGTTGCCGCGATTGTGGGCAAGGCGCGACCCGATATGCAGATCGAGGTCGCGTCCAATCCGGAATTCCTCCGCGAAGGCTCGGCGATCGAGGATTTCATGCGGCCCGACCGGGTGGTTTGCGGAACGTCGAGCGAAAGCGCGCAACAGGTGATGCGTGACATCTACCGCCCACTGTCGCTGCGCGAGGTCCCGATCCTGTTCGTCGAGACCGAAACCTCGGAAATGATCAAATATGCCGCCAACGCCTTTCTGGCGGTCAAGATCACCTTCATCAACGAGATCGCCGACCTCTGCGAGAAAACCGGCGCCAATGTGCAGAATGTCGCGCGCGGGATCGGCATGGACAACCGGATCGGCAGCAAGTTCCTCCATGCCGGGCCAGGCTATGGCGGATCGTGCTTCCCGAAGGATACGACCGCGCTGCTGAAGACCGCAGAAGATTATGAAACGCCGATGCAGCTGGTGAAGGCGACCGTCGACGTCAACAGCCAACGCAAGCGGATGATGGGACGGCGGGTGATCGCCGCGGCCGGCGGATCCGTCGAGGATAAGAAGATTGCCCTGCTCGGGCTGACCTTCAAGCCGAATACCGACGACATGCGTGATTCGCCCAGCATCGACATCATCCGCGTCCTTCAGGATCATGGCGCGCGCGTCAGCGCCTTCGATCCGGAAGGCCGGCACCAGGCCGAAACGATGGTCGAGAACGTCGAATTCGCCGAGGACGCCTACGCCGCCATGGATGGCGCCGACGTCCTTGTACTGGTCACCGAATGGAACGAATTCCGCGCGCTCGACCTCGATCGCGTTAAGCGCCTGCTCAAGACGCCCGCGATCGTCGACCTGCGCAACATCTATCCCACCGAACAGATGCGGTCGGCCGGGTTCGAATATACCTCGATCGGCCGTCCCTGACGCTCATATTCTACCCAAAAGAGCCAGAAGAAAGCCCCACAGCAACGGAGCTGAAACGCAGAGAAAGGCGATGCGGAGGGAAATCGGCCATTTGGCCCCACCCTCACAGGCGGGGTCGAAGCCCATTCCGTCCAACGAGTGCGCAAGGGCGCGGGGCGCATGGACGGACATGCCTCCCGCGCCATTCTGGAGCAGCTGCTCGCGCGCTTCGTCGGTGTAAACGTCCGGCATCGGCCAATATCCTCTCCGCGCCTGAATGGATCGGGCGGCTGTGGACGCGACGCAATTCATTACGGACAGGAAATAAATCACCTTAGCCTGACGGGCGGAAGGTGGTCGAGTCCTTTTCATTTTCAAGCGCGATACGCCGAGCCGGGCCTCGAGGGCGGTCAATTGGACCGTTTACCCTTCCCACGGCTCGACGCTTCATCGGGGCGGGGCCATCGATGCGCCGATCCTGACGCCGATGGAGCCCGTGTTGGAGCCTGCTCAGTTCACTTTCGAAACCGATACAGAAAGCGATCGGTCTTCCCGCGAATCGCGGGATCAAAAACCAGCTTGGCATGATCGTCGGCCGAGTTGGCCAGCAACGGACTTTCGGCCTCGAGCCTGAATCCTGCCGCAGCGAAATCCGCCTTCACGGTCGCGGGATCGATACGGTGAAGCTTGTCGACGATGAGGCGGGTGTCACCGGCCGATCCGACATGATCGATCACCCCGACCACCCCACCGGGCTTAACGGCGGCGAACAGCTCCTTGAGGAAGGCCTTGGGATCGCTGCGCGGAATTCCATATTTGGACGATTCCCAATAAAGGTCGTGATAGTTGAGACTGATCATCACGAAATCGAAGCGGCGGCCGCCGGCCGAAAAACTCTCAAAAGGATAACGGACGAACTCGATATCGGACCGGCGGTCGGTCAACGCCTTCCACACCTTCTGCTCCTCGGGATCATTATAGAATTGCGAGGGCTCGAAGGCAGTGACCTTGCCTTTGGGCCCCACCGCGTTCGCCATTATCTCGGCCCAATAGCCCGACCCCGTCATGATGTCGGCGGCCGCCATGCCCGGCCTGAGGCCAAGAAAGGCGAGAACCTCAGCGGGCTTGCGCCCGGAATCGAGCGCGACGGCCGCAGCCGGCCGGGTGCTCGCGGCGACGGCCTTGTCGAGATAGGCCGGCCCGCCCGCGTGGACGGCGGCTCCCAGCACGAGCGCCGCGCCGGCGAATGCGGACATGATGGTCTTGAAGCGCATGAGTCGATCTCCTGTGGACCGCGGGATGTTGGACCTCGCGCGCGCTATCCTCAACGCTCGATATGGCCCGCCGTCGACCAGGCAGGATGTTGGTCGAAACAAGCTATGTCCTCCAGTAGCCCCCCAACCCGTCCGGCAGCCCAGCGATAGGCCTCGGTCGCGGCACGGTCGCCATGCGCGCGAATTTCAGGAACGCGCAGCACATCCGCCATGATGGGATCGGCAGCAGAAAGAAGGGCCGCGACGCCATCGCGTCGCGGCCCCCCGGATCAAAGCTTCGGCCGATTTCAGGCCGGCTGCGGATCGGGCCAGTTTCCGCTCGACCCGCTGCCGGGGCGCTTGCTCTTGGGGATCGACGATCCGCCGGTGCTGAGCGCGGCGGGCGCGCGGCCGTTGCCGTCATCGCGGCCGATATCCTCGCCCTTGATGACGCGCTTGGCCTCCTCGCCGGACAGCGTCTCATATTCGAGCAGCGCCGCGCCCAGGCGATGAAGCTCGTCGAGATGCTCGGTCAACACGGTGCGCGCGCTATGCTCGGCCTCCTCGATCAGGCGGCGGACCTCCTGGTCGATCATCTGGGCGGTCGCCTCGCTGACGCTCTGGTTGCGCGCGACCGAATGCCCAAGGAACACCTCGTCCTGATTATCGCGATAGCGCAGCCAGCCGAGCTTTTCGGACATGCCATATTCCATCACCATCGAGCG
>Ga0070667_100002454_pt1 | contig 16196 bp, 8 predicted proteins | sample KBSS33metaG_FD_64659 | JGI IMG/M metagenome (GOLD analysis project Ga0070667, IMG submission 64659) | Switchgrass rhizosphere microbial communities from Kellogg Biological Station, Michigan, USA - KBS S3-3 metaG | ecosystem: Host-associated > Plants > Roots > Rhizosphere > Soil ... | reverse complement strand
GTCGCATCCACTGTTGTTTCGGTGGGGCCATAGGAATTCTCGATCCGCACCCGGGGCGCGACGGCAAAAAGACGATCGACCAGCGCGCGGGAAAGCGGTTCGCCGCCGAAGCGGACCAGCCGGTCGTTAAGATCAAACTCGCCGACTTGCAACAGGGCTTCGAACACCGAAGGGGCTGCTTCCACCACCCGAACCGCGTCGCGCGCCGGAGCGGACGGCAAGGAGAGCGGAGTTTCGACGATGATCAGCCGGCCGCCGCTGACCAGAGAGACAAAGATCTCGTCAATCGAGGCATCAAAGCTCAGCGAGCTTGAAAACAGTATGCCGCCGAGATCACCAGGCGCGATACGGTCGGCATGAAACAATACCAGATTGACGGCGTTGCGGTGCTCGATCGCCACGCCTTTGGGCTGGCCCGTCGACCCAGAGGTGTAGATCACGTAGGCAAGATTTTCGGGCTTTGCCGCGCCAAAGCCGGTTGGGGCATCGGGCGCGGAATGCAAATCTTCCAGATAGATCGGCGCCGCGCTGGTTGGGGGAAGATGCGCCGCCTCCCGTCTTGTCGTCACAACCAGCTGCGCCTGCGCATCCGCAATCATGTAGGCGATACGCTCTCCGGGCAACGCGAGGTCCAGCGGCAGATAGGCGCCGCCCGCCTTATGGATCGCAAGCAAAGCGATGATGAGCTCGATGTCACGGGGCAGCGCCACTGCGGCGATGATTTCGGGGCCAAGACCAGCGGCGCGCAGATGCCCCGCCAAATTCTCGGCTTTGGCGTGCAGCTGCGCATAGGTGATGGAGATTGTGCCGCAGGTCACTGCGATGGCGTCGGGCGTGCGCTCGGCCTGGCGTTGGCACAAGGATGCCAGAGTTGCGCCGGCAGGGAGCGGCATATCCGTGTTGTTCAGCTCGACCAGCAAATGGTGGCGCTCTTGGTCATCTATGATTGGTACGGTTCCAATCGTCTGCCGGGAAAAATCTATCGGATTGGTCAGCAGAAAATGCAGGCATTTGGCCAGTCTCTCGCCATCACTGCGTTCCACTAGGCCGGGATCGAACGCAATGGTTAGCTTGGCCGCTGTGCCATCATGGGTTTCCCGTATGCCAACCGCCAATGGCGTATAAAAGCCGTCGCTGAAATGATTGTTGGCCACTCTTGCTTCGCCCAGTGAAACGGTCCCGGTAGCGGGGATATAGTTCAAAATGATATCGAAGAGAGAGCTGCCCAATTCGCGTCGCGCCGCCATTCTCACCAAAGATACGAATGGAAACCTGCCATGCCTGCGGTCAGCGACCAGCAAGGCGGCGATCTTCTTGAGCATTTCCGCCAGCGTCATTTCGGCGCCGAAGGTCATGCGATAAGGCATTACCGTCATTTGAAGGTCTATGGATTGTTTGGAGGCTTCGGTCGTGCGATTGTGAAAGGGGAAGCCGACGACAATGTCATTCAAGCCATAGAGGCGTGAAAGCGCGACATAGGTGAGCGCCAGGGCCATTCTGGGAACGGACCCGCTGAGTGTGGCGGCGGCCTTTTTAAGATGCGCGAATTCCTCCGGCCCGATGTCGTAATATATGCGTTGGGGACGGCCCGATCGGGCGCGCTCCGATTTGCTCCGGTCGGCATCTATCAATGGATCGGGAAAGCTATGGAAACGTTTTTTCCAATAGGCCGTGTCTGCCTGACACGCCTCTGACGCAAGATAGTCGCTTTCCTCGACGAGGCGGGACGCGAGCGGCACTATTTCGGCAGGCTTGGGCTGCCGGCCTTGAAGCAGGGATTCATAGACATCGGCAATCCGCACCAGGCACTGGGACCGGCCCGTCGCGTCTATGATCCCGTGATGATATTTTTGTACAAAAACGAAACGGTCGTTCCGAAGCTTAATCAGGGCAAGGCGGAAAAGCGGAAAACTGTTCCATGGCAGGGGCGCCCAGAAATGTTCCTCGATCCAGGCCTCTGACGCCAACTCGGGTTGCAGCTCCGTGGAAAAATCATGTTGCTCAAGCGTGTAGTTATCGAGATCGATAAATTCTTGAACGACTTCGTCTTGATGATGGCTGAACGATAGGCGCAACCAGGGCGTTTCGGCGACGACTTGGCGGCAAGCCGCCGCAAAAATCTTACAGTCGATATACCCATGGATCTGAGCAATATGGCCGATATTCGCGACAGGCGAGTTTGGCATCGCAAGCGCGTCCAGCACGATCGAGGCTTGGGCGACGGTAAGCGGGAAGCTGCCCGGCGTGAATCCGCGCCCAGCATCATTGCCTTGAGGCTTGGGCGCGCGCGCGTTTCCCGGGCGAGGATCAGGAGCCGTTTCGATAGACATGTTCTTATATCCGTGACGCAGCCCCCTGCGGCGTGAAATGCCGTATTCCCCACTATCGGCCAGTATTTATGAACTTTTTTTAAAAAAGTACCATAGACCCAGTTTCTCAACTGGCGATTGTTTACACCGTATTTTTTTGGAATATCAGCCCGGGTAGCAACCCGCCAGCCGGGCCCGTTCTCTCACCAGGGCCAGGACCGCCTTGCAGAGAGGCGCATGTTTGTGCGTGAGGTCGGCCAGCTCCACCACCGCGCCCAGCAGGGCGTCTATTTCCATGGGGCGGCCGCGCTCCAGGTCCTGAAGCATCGACGTCTTGTGCTCGCCGACTTCGCCTGCGCCATCGATGCGCTTGCCGATGCTGATATTGAATTTGGCGCCCACCGCTTCGCCCACCGCTTGCGCTTCTTCCATCATGTCCCGCGCCACGGCGCGCAAGTCGGGACGGAAAGCCAGCCGGTCGAGGGTCGAGCCGGTCAGCGCCGACAAGGGATTGAAGGCCAGATTTCCCCACAGCTTCACCCAGAGTTCGTCGCGGATGTTGGTGCGTACCGGCGCCTTCAATCCGCCCTTGACCAACATTTGTGACAAGGCCTCGACGCGCGCGCTTTTGCTGCCGTCCGGCTCGCCCAAGGAAAAACGATTGCCGTAATGATGTTCGATCACCCCGGGGGCCACCACTTCCGCGGCCGGATAGACAATGCAGCCGATCGCCTGGCGGGGCGGAAGCAGCGCCCATATTTTGCCGCCGGGATCCACGCTTTCCAAGGCGCGGTCCCGCCATGGGCCTTCCTGGCCATAAAAATACCAATAGGGAATGCCGTTGATGGCGGTGACCAAAGCACTTTCGGGCCCCATCAGCTTTTTGATCTCCGGCGCGGCGGACGGCAGGCCGTTGGCTTTCAAGGTGACGACGACATAATCCTGCGGCCCGATCTCTTCGGGCTTGTCGGAGCAGCGCACCTTCACCGTTGCTGTATCGTCAGCGGTCTTTAATGTGAGGCCGTTGTCGCGCATCGCCGCCAGATGCGGCCCGCGCGCAATGACGCTGACATCGGCGCCTGCCTGATGCAGCCTGACCGCCAGATAGCCGCCGATCGCGCCCGCGCCGAAGACGGCGATTTTCATCCCGTTATCCCGTGATTTTGGCCCAGCTTTTGCGCCAGCTTTTCATGCAGGCCGATGCGTTGCAGCTTGCCGGTGGCGCCTTTGGGAATTTCCTCCAGAAACACGATCCGGCGCGGCACCTTGAAGTCGGCGACGCGCGAGCCGACAAAGGCGCGCAATTCGCGCTCATCGCAGGCGGCGCCTTCGCGCAATACGACGGCGGCGGCGATGTCCTCGCCCAGTTTGTCATGCGGCATCCCGAAGGTCACCACCTGCGCCACCGAAGGATGATCCATGATGATGGTGTCGATCTCCAACGGGCTGATCTTTTCCCCGCCGCGATTGATCAGTTCCTTCAGCCGTCCGGTGAGACGCAGATAGCCCTTGTCATCCATCACACCCTGGTCGCCGGTTCGGAACCAGCCATGGGTAAAGGCCTTGGCATTGGCTTCGGGATTGGCTTCGTAACCTTTGGTGACATTGCGTCCACGGATCACCACTTCGCCCAACTCGCCGGCGGCGAGCAGTGTGCCTTCTTCATTCATGATGGCGACGTCGGGACCCGCCGCTATCCCCACGCAACCGGAAAAGCGCGACTGTGGGGGGAGAGGATTGGACGCCATTTGATGCGCGGCTTCGGTCATGCCATAGGCTTCGATCACCGGTACACCGAAGGTCGCTTCCAAGGCTTCCATCACTTGCGGCGGCAAGGAGGAAGAGGAAGAGCGGATCAGCCTGAGCCGGCCCTTGGTGATGATCTCCTTGTTGCGGTCGGCGCGGGTGAGAATGGCCTGGTGCATGGTGGGAACGGCGGTGTACCAGGACGGACGCACTTCCTCGAACCAGCTAAAGAACTTCAAGGCATTGAATCCCGGCGTGCAGACCACCGAGGCGCCCGCCGCGATGCTGGAAAGTGTGGCGGCGATCAGGCCATGGATGTGAAACAGCGGCATGATGTTGAGACAGACATCGTCTTCGCGCAGGCCCAGCGTGTTGCCGATGTGATAGGCCGATGCCGTAATATTGGTCTGCGACAAAGGCACGATCTTGGGCCGCGACGTGGTGCCCGAGGTGTGCAGCACCAGCGCGATATCGTTTTCGTCCGCGAAGCCGGTTTTTGCCGCTGCGCCTGAACCGGTCGCGCCGTGCAAGGTAAAATCGCCCGCCTTGTGGCCCGGCACCAGCTCGACAATGGGAATACCGCGCGCCACCGCCACCGCCAAAGCAGGGCTCTCCATGCCCTCGAGAATCACCAGCGCCTTGGCATTGAGGTCCGACAGATAGAACTCGAATTCCTCGGCCCGGTAGGCGGGATTAAGGGGCGCCGTGGTGGCGCCGCAAGCAATGGCGATGAAGGAGGCCGCCATTTCCGGGCCATTGGGCAGCACCATGGCGACCCGGTCGCCCCGGCCGATTCCCATGGCGTTCAGGCTGTCCACTGTGCGCTTGCACAATGCCCGCAAATCGCCATGGGTGAGGGGCTGCCGCTCCGGCGCTCCAATGGCGGGGGCCGCATCGCGTCCCGATTCGAGCAGGGCGGCCAGGGTGCTGGCGCGGTAAAGGCTTGACATAACGGCGTTCTCCGAACCTAGTTTGTGCTGCCGGAAAGCCAAAAATATAGCGGCGGCACCCAAAACAGTCCAAGGGCATTCCAGCGCAATTCCAGGAGGGGCGATGTCGGCATCGGGCACGGGCGGCGAGCAAAAAGGCCGCTATTTCCAGCTCATCATGGGCCTTATTTGCATGGTGATGATTGCCAATCTGCAATATGGCTGGAACCTGTTCGTTAATCCCATAGACAAGCAATATCACTGGGGCCGCGCCGCCATTCAGGTGGCCTTCAGCCTGTTTGTCCTCACCGAAACCTGGCTGGTGCCGGTGGAAGCCTGGTTTGTCGACCGCTTTGGACCGCGCATTGTGGTGATGCTGGGGGGCGTATTGGTGGGCATCGCTTGGGCGATTAATTCCGTCGCCAGTTCTCTGCCTATGCTGTACGGCGCGGCCATTGTGTCGGGCATCGGCGCGGGTGCGGTTTACGGCACCTGTATGGGCAATGCCCTGAAATGGTTTGCCGGCCGGCGCGGCTTGGCGGCCGGCATCACCGCGGCAGGTTTTGGCGCCGGCGCCGCCGCCACCGTGGTGCCGATCCGCGAAGTGATCGCCACGCACGGTTACCAGTCGGCGTTTCTGTGGTTTGGCCTGCTTCAAGGCGGGGTGATCCTGATCGCTTCACAATTCCTGCGCGCACCGCAAGCCGCCGCCCCAGCCGCCACGGCAGGGCCCAATCTGCAGATGCAGCGCAGTTTCAAGCCGCAAGAGACGCTCAAGACGCCTTTGTTCTGGCTGCTCTATGTGATGTTCGTGATGGTGGCGGCTGGCGGGCTGATCGTCACGGCGCAGCTTGCCTCTATCGCCGCCGACTTCGGTGTCGCGGAATCGCCGGTCACGATCTTGGGCATCACCGGCACGGTGCTGACCCTGGCCTTGGTGTTCAACAATGTGCTGAACGGCCTGGCGCGGCCTTTCTTCGGCTGGGTGTCGGACCGAATAGGCCGCGAGCCGACCATGTTCATCGCTTTCATGCTGGCGGCGGTGGCGATCGGATCCTTGGCCATGTTCGGCCAGGATCCAGTGTGGTTCATCATCATCGGCGGCTTGATCTATTTCACCTGGGGCGAGATCTACAGCCTGTTCCCGGCGACCTGCACGGACTCTTATGGTCTCAAATACGCCACCACCAATTCCGGCATGCTTTATACCGCCAAGGGTACCGCGGCCTTGCTGGTGCCGCTGGCCAATGTGATCAGCGATTGGCATATGGTGCTATGGGTCGGCGCGGCCGCCAATGTGATTGTCGCGGTTTTGGCCATCTTGGTGCTTCGGCCGGTGCGCAAGGCGCATCGGTTGAGTCATGCTTAAACCCGCAATGGCGGTCAGCATGGAAGCGTCAGCGCACAACATTACACTGTCAAAATCCTGTAACGATGTAAGTCTATAAGCGGAAACGCTAGGGACGGTGGCGGGCGGATTCCGCCTGTTAAGTCGGGTGACAGCGGAGCTGGGGCATGGAGCGGCGATACGGGTATCGCGGCATTGTTTTTTCTGTTCGTAAAGCCGGAAATTGCCAGTGGCAGTGGAGATTGATCCCGCCGGAAGGCGTGGCGGGGCTTTGGTCGGAGCATGGCACGGTCATTGGCGAGGCACGCTTGGCAGTAGATGAGGCTCGCCGCGCGATAGAGCGGCAGACGCGAAAATACTCCGGCGGGTTTTCATCCTATCCAGGGCGATAGGGCCGTTAGCGGCGAGTTCCTTGAGCTGATAGTGGCCGTTCCCATCAACTGTGGTTACGCGTTCCTATTCTCATCGTTTTTTTACGTTTTCCGGCTAAGCAGGGCTATGCTTTCGCCTCCACCTCCTGATGCTTTTCTGCAGCAGATGTTTGCCCGCATGTCTCCAGGGGCAAAATTCACTTTCACCCCGGCGCAGATCGACGAGATAAAAAAAGCATTTTCCGCGCGCAGCTTTACCAGCCACTTCTTGGATGTGCGTCATAGTCTCCGGCTGTTTGGAAAGTCCTATTACATCGTGTTTTTGGCGGGCCGCGAACGCCGTTCTGTTCCCCGTTGCGATGTCCCAAAATTGGCTCGAACCATTGCCCCTTATGCTGCTGCGGCGGCCTTCTGCTTGCTGTTTGCTGCCTTCTTCGCGTTCTGAATTTTCACCTTTAAATCTTGAAAGCCTGGCCTCCGCGGCGTGATGCGGGGCGCGAACCTTGAAGAAAATACCGCTTCTTTGGGATAAAATGGCGACCGAGGCCTCGTCACCCGTTCCATCTCTGGAACAGGCCGTACCGATGCAATAGTCTCCCTGTTATGCTGAAATGGACGGAACTCCAGCAGCGCCTGATAGAGTGACCAGATGACTTCCTTGACCGGCCAGCTTCTTGTCGCGATGCCGCAAATGTCCGATCCCTACTTTGACCATTCCGTGGTCTATCTTTGCGCGCACAGTCAGGAAACCGGCGCCATGGGTCTGGTCGTCAACAAGACGATTGACCAGCTCACGCTTGGCGAACTCTATGCCCAACTCAAGATCGAGCCGATAGCTGACGCCAACGGCCCGGTGCATTTCGGCGGTCCGGTTGCTCCGGGCACGGGCTTTGTGTTGCACAGCCCCGATTACCGCGAGGAAGGCACTTTGGCCATTGGCGGGGAATTCGCCATGACCGCGACACGCGACATCTTGCAGGCCAGCAGCCAGGGCGCCGGCCCCCGCCAATATCTGGTGGCGCTGGGTTATGCCGGCTGGGGGCCGGGCCAGCTCGATGCCGAGATTCAAGCCAATGGCTGGCTGTTGGTGGCTGCCGACCCCTCGCTTGTTTTCGATGCGGCCGACGACAGCAAATGGCAACGCGCGCTTGCCAAACTCGGAGTCAGCCCGGAAATGCTGTCGGGCGACAGCGGACGCGCCTGACTGCCGCTATTATATAAGTGATCAATCGTTCGGCGTCTCAAAAGCGCCTTCAAATCCGTCTCAGCTCGTGTAATTTGTCGGACAATATGAAAACCGTCCAGGGGCAAATGATGAGGAAATCGCTTTTTACCGCCGCGCTGTTTTTGGCGTGCCTTATGGGACGGGGGTTACCTGCTCAGCCTGCCGGCGCAGCAGCGGCAGCGAATCCCAAGGGGCCTTGTGATATTTATGCGCAAGCCGGCGACCCTTGCGTCGCCGCGCACAGCACCACGCGCGCGCTTTATGCCGCCTACCATGGTCCGCTCTATCAGCTGCTGCGTCAGTCCGACGGCAAGAGTTTGAACATTGGCGTCGTGCCGGCCTCCGCCACTGACAAAGGAGGTTATGCCAATGCCGCGGCGCAGGACGCTTTCTGCGCCAACACCATTTGCTGGATTTCCAAGATCTACGACCAGTCCCCCAAGCATAACGATCTTTTCCAGGCGCCGCGCGGCGCCTTCAGCGGTCCGGCCATGGGCGGCTTCAACAACCTGCCACTCGCCGACATGGCGCCGGTCAGCCTGATGGGTCACAAGGTCTATGGCGTCTTCATCGCGCCGGGCATGGGTTTGCGCCTGAACGACCCCAAGGGCACGGCGGTCGACGACCAGGCGGAAGGCCAATATTGGGTGATCAACGGCTTGCACTACAATTCGGGCTGCTGCTTCGACTATGGCAATGCCGAAATCGACAGCAAAGACGACGGCAATGGCACGATGGAGACCACTTACTATGGCAACTCCACCGGTTGGTATCATGGTGCGCCTCCGGGGCCGTGGGTGATGACCGATCAGGAAAACAACCTGGTCGGCTGCGTCAACAAGGGCAGCGCGTCCAAGCTCTGCAACGGCCTGCCCAGCATCAATTGGCGCTTTGTCACCGCCATGGCCAAAGGCGAGCCGCATCATTGGGCCTCGTTGGGCGGTGACGCGCAGCGTGGACCGCTGCAGGTCATGTTCGACGGGCCGCGGGTGGATGTCACCTACGATCCGATGCGCAAACAGGGCGCTATCCTGTTGGGCAATGGCGGCGACAACAGCAATGCATCCCAAGGCACCTTTTACGAAGGCGCCATGACGGCGGGCTTCCCCACCCATGCCACTGACCAGCTCGTTCAGGCCAATGTGGTGGCCGCTCGTTATAACGTCGTGCGCTTGAGTGTTGCTGCGGCATCGGCGGGTACGACGCCCACGGGCTTGCAGACTTTCACGCCCGGAAGTTCGCAAGACACGGTTGTGACCTTCACCAACACTTCGGATGCGCCTGCGACGGGCGTCACATTGAGTCTGTCTCTGCCCAAAGGTTGGGTCGCTTCCGCCCCGGCAAACACCGGCTTTGAGTCGGTTGCGCCAGGCGCCAGCGTGAGCACCACCTTCAAAGTTACCTCGGGGGCTGCTGCCTTTAACGGCGATATTGTCGCCCACGCCTCTTGGACCGCGAATGGCGCGAAGCAGACCGAAAAAATGGCCGGCAAGGTGCGCAATGTCAGCCCGGTCAAGATCAATGAATTCCGTGTCAGCGACGGCTCCGCCAATACCACGAACTCCTTTATCGAGCTCTACAACGCCGGCGCCGCGGACGTCGATCTTTCCAACTGGAGTCTGACCCAACATCAGACCCAGCAGGTGATTGCTTCCAGCATCAAGATCCCAGCCGGGGCCAAGCTTGCCTCTCACAGCTATTATTTGCTGGGCTTGGCGAATTCCGGTTTGGCGGTCTCCGCCCAGGCCGGCGATGCTGCCATCCATGTCCGTAGCACCGACGGCATGAAGGCGGGGGATTCCGTCACCATCGGATCCGGCAAGGACGCCGAGACTCGCAAAATCGCCAGTGCCGGTTCCGCTGCCGGCAGCCAGACCACGCTGTGGCAGCCTGCCGAAGATCCGATGCTCACAATTCCTGCCGGCTCGACCAATGTGCCCGTTGCCAGCACGGACGGTTTTGCCGTCGGCCAGAAGATCGCCTTGGGCTATGGCGCGACCTATCCCGCGGTCTCGCGCAGCACGGAAAAGTATGAGGTGGCCACCGTCACCGCAGTAGGCAAAGCGGGCACACAGGCTTTTCTTGGGGCTGACGCCGCCGCAGGCGCCACCAATATCAGCGTGTCGTCCGTGACCAATATCACGGCGGGCGACAAAATCCGGCTGGATATTGCCAGCGTTGGTCACGGCGTTGAGACGGCCACGGTCAAGAGCGTGGGAACAGCAGCCATCCGTGATGCCTTGGCCGCCGATGCGCGCAGCGGTTCGGCCAGCATCCAGGTCCGTCCCGGCTTTGGCGTGTTCAACAATCAGGGTGCCAGCGGCGCCGGCCTTGCGGTGGGCGATAAGCTGATCGTCGGCATGCCCGACAAGTTTGAAACGGTCACCATCACTGCGGTGAACGGCGACAAGGTCGATATACGGCCCGCTTTGGCGCGCGATCATCTCAGCGGCGAACCCGCGGTTAATCCTGGCACCGGTTTGGAGCTGGTTGCCCCACTGAAGTTCAATCATGCGGGCAATTTGCCTTTCAGCGCGCGGGGAACAGGGATCAGCTTCACGCCCGCCACCCGCTTTGCCCATTCCAGCAATGAGCCCGTTATGCCGTTGGGAACCGGCATCACCCTCGATAAGCCGCTGGCTCAGGCTCATGCCATTGATGCGGCGGTATGGGATCAGACGGTCACCACCTCCGGCTATCAGGATGCGAAGACACCAGACCAGTGGTTTGGCGGTCCAGCATTTGCCACTGCTGCGGGCGCGATGGTGTTGCGTGACGCCGAGGGCCGGGTTGCCGACAGTCTCAATTATGGACTGTTGGTCGATCCTTGGGCGTCGGAAGGATACCAAGGCGTTTCCGGCACGGGGCAAAGCGGTTGCCGTGTCACGCCGCCTGGCATCGGCCGTGTGATTGGCCGTGGACCGTTCCCGGTTCTGACCAACAGCAGCGCGGGCCGCGCGAGCGATGGCGGCGACAGCGACAGCAACTGCACCGACTTTGTCGTATCGCCCGCCACCATCGTGCCGTTGGGCGGAGCCGCCGGCGCATCCAATCTCAAAGTCGCCAGTGTGGCCGATTTCCGCAGCGGTGAGACGGTCATGATCGGCACTGGTGCGGATCGCGAAACCGCCGTCATTGCCACAGTCGGCACGGCGGGCGCGACCACCGCGGGAAGCGCCATCTCGGCAGGCGCCACCGTGATCCCTGTTGCAAGCATAAGCGGCTTCACGGCAGGGCAGGCGATCACCATCGACAGCGGAGAGAAAAGCGAGTCGGGGATTGTCGCTGCCGTCAATCCTGGCCGTGGCGGCCCCGCCGTCACCTTGATCGCGCCGCTTGCCCGCGCCCACGCCGCGGGGACTACCATCGCCGGCACCGGCATCACCTTGGCAAGTCCGCTGACTAAGGCGCATGCCGCCGGTGCGCAGATACTCACTGATCTACCCACGCCGGGGGCTCCCAACCATTATTCCAGCGTCAGCGCGACGGGTGGTTAAAATCCAATCCCGGAACTTGCGAAAATGTGAATGCCGCCAACCTCTTGTTTGGGGTTGCAAGCCGCACGCGCTGTTGCCATAATAACTCAGACAAAACAGACGCGTTAAAGCGCTGCGAATAGGGGCTCGGGAGGCTCTCAGGGGATGCATAGGCGCGCGCGCTTTCTGCTGCAATCACTCTTGGTTGGAGGCGCGGTGCTCGGGGCGCTGCCGGGCCTGTGGGGATCGGGCGTCGCGACCGCGCAAAGCGCCGCGCCCAATCCCCATCCCAATTTCAGCACCGACATCGCGCCGGTGTTCAACAAATACTGCGTCGGCTGTCACTCCGGTCCACAGCCCAAGGCCGACATCATGCTCAAGTTCAAGGATGAGGATGATGCCCGCAGCCGCATGGCCACCAATGACGAGTTCTGGGACAAGGTTACCACCATGGTGGGGGGCGGAATGATGCCGCCGGCCACAATCAAGAACCGTCCCAGCGATGACGAGCGCAAGTTGCTGGTCAACTGGATCAAGAACGACATGCTCACCATGGGCGGCAACCCCGACCCGGGCCCGGTGATCGTGCATCGCCTCAACAACCGCGAATACGCCAACACCATTCGCCAGCTGCTTTACCTGCCGCCCGACTATAATCCCACGGCCGATTTCCCCGCCGACGAGCGCGGCGATGGCTTCGACAATAACAGCGACACCTTGGTGGTCTCGCCGGTGCTGATCGAGCATTATCTCGATGCCGCGCAAAAATCCGTCGCACTGGCCTTCGCGCCCAGGAAGGACATCAAAGACGCCAATCTTCCGGCGATCAATCCCCTGAACGCGCCGTCCAAGTCGGCCGGCAAAGGCGATTTCGGCAATTGGCAGGCGCTGGTGCGGCTTAATATCGAGGCGTTCCTGCCGCGCGCCTGGCGGCGTCCCGTGACCAAGGCCGAAGTGGACGGGGTGATGAAATTCGCCGCCCAGTCCTTTGCCAATGACGGGGAATCCCAGGACAAGGCAACCGGGCTGGCCATTCGCGCCGCGCTGATGTCGCCCAACTTCCTGTTCCGGCTGGAGCAGGACCCGCATCCCGACGGAAGCGGCAAAGTCTATCCGCTCACCGAATACCAGCTCGCCACACGGCTGTCCTATTTCCTTTGGAGCACGATGCCGGACGATGAGTTGTTCGCCCAGGCCAAGGCGGGGACGCTCAGGCAGAACCTGGATGCCCAGATCGCGCGCATGCTCAAGGATCCCAAGGCGATCTCGCTGACCAAGGACTTTATGGGCCAGTGGCTGGAGATTCGCGGCCTGGATCAGACGCCGAATGTCGACAAGGCGCTTGCCGTCTCGATGCGCAGCGAGACCGAGCATTTCTTCAACTATATCGTCACCAACAACCGGCCCATCACCGACTTGCTGGACGCCGATTATACTTTCGTCGATGAGCGGCTGGCCAAGCTTTATGGGATACCGGGCGTCACCGGCGACGATTTCCAGAAGGTGCAACTGGATCCCAAGCAGCGCTTCGGCCTGATCACCCAGGCTTCGATCCTGACCGTGACGTCCAAGCCGCTGGGCACGGGCCTCAGAACCTCGCCTGTGGTGCGCGGCAAATACATTCTGGAAAATCTCTTCAATCAGAAAATCCCGCCGCCGCCGCCGGATGTGCCGCCGCTCAAGGTGGACGACAATCATCCGCTCACCGGCACCACCCGCCAGATTTTCGAACAGCATCGCACCAATCCGATCTGCGCCGGCTGTCATGCCCGGATGGAGCCCTATGGCTTCGCGCTGGAGAATTATGCCGGCAACGGCGCCTGGCGCGCCCAAGAGAACAACATCCCGCTGGATGTTTCGGGCGAGATCAACGGCCATAAATTCACCAACCCGGCGGAATTCCACAAGGTGCTGGAAACCCGGAAGGAAGATTTCCGCCACGCCGTGGTGCGCAAGGTCCTGTCCTATGCCCTGGGGCGCGGCATCCAGGGCACCGACCGCCCGGCGATCGAAGAGATCGTCACAAAAGTCGGCGCCGAGGGCGACACCTTCAACAGCGTCATCCTGAATGTGGTGAAGAGCTTCCCATTCCAGAATGCCAAGGGTGGCATGGCCGCCAACACAACGAACACGGCAAACACCGCGGCCCAAAAGGGTCTGCAGCCGATCAGCCTTTCCGTCGGAGGAACCAGCAAGTGATGATCAAGCGCCCGTCGATGAGCCGCCGCGCCTTGCTTCGAGGCGCCGGCTCTATTGCGATCGCCCTGCCGTTCCTGGACGTGATGATCCCGGAAAGCCTGATCGGCTCGGCCGCAGCGGCGGAGCGCACCGCCAAGGCGATGCCAAAAAACCGCTTCGCGCTGCTCTATTATCCCAACGGATTGGAATCCGATCACTGGTATCCAAAAACCGACGGAGCCGATTACGACATGACCGGCCTTTCGATGGAGCCATTGAAGCGCCATCAGAAGGATTTTCTGCTGCTGGGCAACCTTGCGGTGCCAATGGCGCTCTATGACGCGGCGGGTGACCATGCCAAGGCGATCGGCTGTTACGGCACCGGCGTGCGCATCAAGAAAACCGCGTCCGACGAGATCCAGTGCGCCATCTCCTTCGATCAGGTGATGGCAAACAGCATCGGCAACCGCACGCGCTTTCCGTCGCTGGAGCTTGGGCTGGATTATGGCCGCATGGAAGGCGGCTGCGATCCGGGTTACGCCTGCATCTACTCCAACAATGTCTCCTGGAAGGACGCCAAGACGCCCGCCATCAAGGAGGTCAATCCTCGCGTCGTCTTCGACCGCCTATTCGGCGCCGCCGAGGCGTCGGACCATGCCGGGGAGTCCCGCGATCAACAGGAGACGTATAATCGCTCCATCCTGGACTATACCAAGGATAGCCTGACCCAGATTAACGCCCAGCTTGGCCAGAATGACCGCCATCGGGTGGATGAATATCTCACCAGCATCCGCGAGATCGAGCACCGCCTCGACGCGCCGCCGTCCAAACTCAAATTGCCCAAGGGGGTGGTGCGGCCCACCCGCGTGCCCGACACCTTCAAGGAACATTTCCGCCTGATGTCGGACCTGCAGATCCTGGCCTTCCAGATGGACGCTACCCGCATCTCGACCTTCATGCTGGGCGTGGAACAAAGCCGGCGCACATATAACGAGATCGGCATTCCCGAGGAACATCACGGCCTGACCCATCACGCCGGCGATCCCGCCAAAATCGCCAAGGTGGTGAAGATCGACACCTATATGGCCGAAAACTTCGCCTATTATCTCGACAAGATGAAGTCGGTGAGGGAAGGCCACAAGACCATGCTGGACAATGCCATGGTGCTGCTCGGCAACGGCAATGGTTTCGCCGCAAGGCACGACCATATCAATTGCCTGACGGTGCTGGCGGGCCGGGGCTGCGGCACCTTGGATCCCGGCCGTTATGTCAAATACGCGGAAGGCACGCCGATGACGAATCTTTGGCTGTCGTTGATGGACCGGATGGAAACCAAGGTTGAGCGCCATGGCGATTCCACCGGCCGTCTGACCGGGTTGAGTGCGTGAGGTTGGCATGACGTTCAGAACGGCCTCTATCGGAGCGGTCTTGTTGCTTTGCTCTCCCGTCTTCTCACCCGCTTGGGCCGTCGATCTGGCGGTGGAGAAAATCGCCACCCAGATTACGGCGCGTTCCGCCTCGCGCAATGTTTTCAAGATCGAAGATGTGCATCAGCGCATGCAGAGCGCCATCAACTGTCTGGTCGGACCCAAAGGCGAGGGGTTTGATGCCGCCGCGCCCAATCCTTGCGCCGCCAGCGGCAACGGCTTGATCCCGGACTCTGACCCGGCCAAGAAGGACGCCTATATGGAAGTGGTGGCCAAGCTGAAGACCGGCATCGCCACGACAGACCGCGGCGCGGCGATGCAGATCGCGTTGGAAGCCGCGGATACGATTGTTTCGATTTCCGACGAGTAAGCGCCGTTCGTGGGCAGTGGTTCACGTTGGTGTCCATGCGGGTGCGACCGCTACCATTGCTTGCGAATGACCCGCAGATCGCCACTTGATTTGGCGCCCATATGGCGCCTCTTTCGAATTGGTCGTCCCCTGAACGCTTGCAGCCCACCCGAACCTGTGCGAATTGTAAAAACGGGCGTTAAACGTGATCTCTTGTGAAAAAACCAGCCGATAAGCTCCGCATACCAGGCACCATCGCGCGCGATCTCGGCGTGATGATCGTATCGGGCATGCTGCGTCCCGGCATGGTTCTGGAAGGCGAAGTTGAAGCCAGCGATCAGCGCAAGGTTTCACGCTCAGCCTATCGCGAAGCGGTTCGCATTCTGGTGGCCAAAGGCTTGGTCCATTCCAAGCCCAAGGCCGGCACCCGCGTCAACGACCGCACCGCCTGGCACCTGTTGGATCCCGATGTGCTGTCCTGGATCTTTCAGATCGAACCGGATTACACGCTGGTTTACAGCCTGTTCGAGATGCGCAGCATGGTTGAGCCGGAGGCCGCCGCCCTTGCCGCCGAGCGCCGCAATCCCGCGCAAGTCAAAGTGATGGCCTCAGCGCTGGAAATCATGTCGCGCTACAAGACGACGACCAAAGAATGGCGTGATGCCGACGAAGTGTTTCATTCCACCTTGCTCGAAGCTTCCGGCAATGCCTTTCTTGCCTCCATGACATCGAGCATCAACGCGGCGGTGAGCTGGTCCACCATCTTCAAGCAGCGTCATGAACCGCTCAGGCGCGACCCGGTTCCCGATCATCGCAAGGTTTTCAAGGCGATCGAGGC
>Ga0070667_100002453_pt1 | contig 16199 bp, 16 predicted proteins | sample KBSS33metaG_FD_64659 | JGI IMG/M metagenome (GOLD analysis project Ga0070667, IMG submission 64659) | Switchgrass rhizosphere microbial communities from Kellogg Biological Station, Michigan, USA - KBS S3-3 metaG | ecosystem: Host-associated > Plants > Roots > Rhizosphere > Soil ... | reverse complement strand
GATAATCTCTTCTTCGCTACGGCGGCCGGGTGTGGCGCCGGAAACGATCGCGCCTAGATCTTCCAGGTCGTCGCGCGACAGAACACCTTCCTCGACCAGGTCGAAGTAGCGGACGCCCACGGCAGGGACGTAGTTGTGGCGCGGAGCAGGCAATTCCTCCAGATTGGCCTCGTAAAGACCCGTAAAGTCGAGCACCTTGCGGATATCGGAGTGCTGCATCCCTTCATCGATGTTGCATGGCGCTGGCATCGACAGGAACGTGCCGGGGCGCACCCATTCGCGGCGAACGGTCGGATATTTCGACGGATCGCCGGTCGCCACGGATGCGCAGAAAGTGGCGATATCCGAATCCCGCACGGCCTCTTCATCCGTGTCGACGATGCTGATGGTGGTGATCTGCGGATATTCCTTGCGGACCCAGGCAGTGAAGGCATCGAGATTGGCACGCCCACGTCCCTTGACCTTAACCGTATCAATGTGCGGACAGGTCGCCATGAACGCGGCAAGCGACGTACGCGCCATCACCCCCGGGCCGACGATCCCGACGACGCGCGAATTCGGGCGAGCAAGGTGCCGGGCACCCACCCCCGGCACGGCGCCGGTACGATAAGCGGAAAGTAGGTTCGCGGACATGAGCGCCAGCGGTGCGCCCGTATCGGCATCGTTGAGGATGAAAGTGAGGATCGAGCGGGGCAGTCCCTTTCCGCGATTTTCAATATTCGATCCGTACCATTTCATCCCGGCGGTGCGGAACGATCCGCCCAGATAGGCTGGCATCGCCATGAAGCGACGGTCCGTCGTGGGCTTCGGCATGTCTGGAAAGGGCGAGTTTTCCGGGAAGATCACGATGGCCCCATGCGAGTTGTTGTTCCCGCCAGCCATGCGATAATCACCGGCGTGAAGAAGCTTGAACATCTCCTCCATGGCATCGACGCAGCGGCGCATGTCCGTCACGCCTGCCCGGATCATGTCCGGTTCCGACAGATAGAGGAAATCGATCCGCGGCAGCTCGCCAACCCGTGCCGCATCGGCTTTGGCAATTTCGGACAGCTCTGCGCCCGCCTCGGCCACTCCCGCCAAGCGGGAATCCAACTTTACATCCGACAACGCGCCTCTCCAAAGCCTACATCGCCACAAAATTCCTGACCGCTAGGGTCAATCTAGCGTTTCGGCGCGCACAGGGCCGGAGTAAATTGCAGCTCGGGATTGACCATTTGCATAATCGGCCAGTAGTTTTCCGTGATGACCGCACCATCCGCCTCCTCCCCCCCTTCGCCGGACGGCACGGCCAGGACCGGAATGGGCACCATCCGACTCCTGTTCCTCAAGGCGCTGTTCGACGTTCTGGCCGATGTTGGAAAGCGCATCGATCCGCTGCTGCGGGAGCACGGCATGTTCCGCGCTCAATTGGAAACCCCCTATGGCGTCGTACCGCTCCACCGATATGTCGCGCTGATCGAGCAGGCGGCGAGCAAGTTCGATCGCCCTTATCTGGGCATCGAAATGGGGGCTGCATTCGGGCTTGCGGAGTTGGGACCGTTCTATGCACTTTTGAGGGCATCGGGCACTCTGCGCGGCGCGCTCAACTATCTTGTGCTGTTTCAGTCCAGACTGCAGAGCCGAACTCTGTTCGACAGTAAGGTCGACACCGAGACGACGACCTACAGCTATCGGATCGAGGATGACGGCATCTGGCCCCGAACGCAGGATTCAGAGTTCGCCATATCCGGCTATGCCAATCTCGTGCGGCAGCTGACCACACCCAAATGGTCGCCCGATGCTGTGCATTTCGAACATAGCATAAAAGGGCGCGAAGAACGGCTCGCGCGGTATTTCCGCGCGCCCGTGCTGGGCAACCAGCTTGCCAATGCGCTGGTGATCCGCAACCGGGACCTGGACAGGCCTTTTGCCAGCGCGGTGCCCTCCGAGGATCAGAAGCTGAGGACCATACTCGAATGGCACCTTTTGGATTTGATGGGGCCGGAATCCACCCCGAGCGAGAGCTTTGTGTCCCTCACCCGCGACGTGATCAGTCGCTGGCTCGGCCGCACCCATGTCAATGTCACCACGGTCGCGGCCGAGCTCAAGCTGTCGGAGCGCTCGCTTCGGCGCCGCCTGACGGAGGAAGGCACGTCCTTTCGAGAGCTGCTGGAGGAAGCACGCCGGGAGCGCGCCCTCACCATCCTCTCGAAAGCAGGCATGTCGCTGACGGTCGCGGCGGAGCAACTCGGTTATTCCGACACCGCCGCCTTCTCGCGCGCGTTCAAGGAGTGGACCGGCCAGTCCCCCGGCAAATTCCTGCGCAAACCGGTTTAGTATCGACCGTTCTCCTGTCAGAACAGCATGTCGAGGGTGAAGCCGATCCAGCGCCCGAAGACGATCACCGACGTCCACAATATCAGCGATGTCGCGCCCGCAACACGCGCGGCGGTCGGTGCCCGGGGATGCTCGTCCCAATGGGCGATGCTGCGGTAGATGGTCGAATGGAAATAGATCATGTTGAGACCGGCAACGACAATCAGTCCCATTTTCACGAGAAATTCTGTGTTGTTGATATAGGCGACCGCGTTCGAGAGGAACATTAGCAAGCCGGTGATCACCGCCGAGGCGAAGGCGACCCAAGTAAAGGGCAGCAGTTCCGCCGACAGCCGCAGCGCGCTGCGCCGGTGCGAACAAAACCCTACCAGCTGCAGATCAACGATCAGGATCGTGCCGAACACGAGCGTGATCGAAAGGACATGAAGCGATTCGATCAGGGGAAAGGCCATCGCGTTCTGACGGATGGCGTCGGAAAGGGGCAGGTCATACAGACGCTGAAAAAAAGCTTGGTCGATCATGGCGGGCACTTTCGATGAGAGATTGCGGTCGAGCGGCTCAGGTGTAGGCGATGAAACGGCCGCAAAAGATTACGGCACACCACACCCCCAGCATCAGCCAGGACAGCGCAATGGCCCAGCTCGCGTCCTCTTCGTCCTCGCTCAACGTAACCCGTCGACGCCGAGCCTGAAGCGTAACCAGGCTTGCCCCTGCAACCAGCGCCATCTTGGTCCAGAAAAGGGCGTTGCCGAGCGTGCGTCCCGGCTCGGCGACGACGAGGACAATGCCCGTCAGCAACAGCACGAGGAGCGCCCATTTCAGCCAGGGTAGATAGCGTCGCAACACGGCAGCGATAGGCCGATCCGTCGCCAACACCCCGGCGAGACGCAGCTCCGTAACGAGTGCCGAGCCGACCACGACCGCGATCGCCAATATGTGCACGCTTTGAACGTTAGGAATGATCCAAGTCGTTTCTCGGATCGTGGTCGAGACAGGCGTGGCATAAAGCCAATCGCCAAATTTCGATATGTACATGGCGGTTTCCCTCGGTTTCGGGTTCTGTCTCACAGGGCCGTGGTCGGCTCGCCCGTTGGCCATAGCGCCGCCCACCGCGCATCACGGCCTTGAAACGGCTACGATACCGCTACAGCGGCAGGTTGCAGCAAACCGCAGGTGAGCGCTCCCGCCCACGGCGAAGCCCGGCGCGCATATGCAGAGGGAGACCGCCAACAGGCGATCTCCCTCTGTACGCCAAGTCGGCGCTTGTCAGCTTGCCGACGCTCTGTTCAGATCAGCGACGCGACCGGCGCATAGTCATAGCCGAGGTCGCGCGCGACGGCTTCATAGGTGATCTTGCCTTCATGCACGTTGAGGCCCGCAGCCAGATGCGGGTTGGCGCGCAGGGCCTCCTTCCAGCCGAAGTTGGCGATGCGCAGGGCGTGCGGGAGCGTCACATTGTTGAGTGCGTAGGTGCTGGTGCGGGCCACGGCGCCCGGCATGTTTGCCACGCAATAATGGACGATGCCATCGACCACATAAGTCGGCTCGGCGTGCGTGGTCGCCTTCGATGTCTCGAAGCAGCCCCCTTGATCGATTGCGACGTCGACCAGCACAGCGCCCGTCATCATGGTGCCGAGCATATCACGCGTCACGAGCTTGGGCGCCGCCGCCCCCGGCACCAGCACGGCGCCGATCACGAGTTCAGCTGCGGCGACTTCGTCGGCCAGCGCGGCGCGGCCCGAATACAAGGTGCGGGCACGCCCCTCGAAATGACTGTCGAGCCGTTCGAGGACAGCCGGGTCACGGTCCAATATCGTCACGTCGCCGCCGAGGCCGACTGCCATCTGTGCCGCATTGAAGCCGACTACACCGCCACCGATGACCACGACCTTGGCAGGGAGCACGCCCGGCACGCCGCCCAGGAGTACGCCGCGTCCGCCATTCGCCTTTTCCAGCGCCGTCGCGCCTGCCTGAATCGACATGCGCCCCGCGACCTGGCTCATCGGCTTCAGAAGCGGCAGCGAACCATCGACGCCAGTCACGGTTTCATAGGCGATGGCAGTCACGCCGGACTTTACGAGATCGGCGGTCTGCTCCGGATCCGGCGCGAGGTGCAGATAGGTGTAGAGGATCTGGCCCTGACGCAGCTGTGCGCGCTCCCCGGCCTGCGGCTCCTTGACCTTCACGACCATCTCGCATTCGGCGAAGATTTCGGCGGCGGTAGCGCGGATCGATGCGCCGGAAGCCTCGTAATCGGCGTCGCTGGCACCGATACCGTTGCCGGCGCCTGCTTCCACCCAGACCTCATGGCCGTTCGCAGCCAACTCGCGAGCGCTCTCCGGCGTTAGACCGACGCGATACTCGTGATTCTTGATTTCCTTGACGGTCCCCACGCGCATATTGGCTCTCCCTTGAAGTAGATGCCGGGCAATATGCCATTCTGATTGGTACTTCTTGCCTTTCCGATGGCCAGATAAGGCTAAAATGGGATAGAGAGCCGATAATATTATAGGGATCGGGATAAATTTCCATGGACGCTATCGACGGTCAAATCATTGCTGCGCTGCAAAGTGACTCGTCGCGCTCCATCGCAGAACTGGCAGAGCTTGTGGGCACCTCCACCTCTGCCTGTCACCGCCGCATCAAGTCGCTAGAAACAGCGGGCTTCATCACGGGCTACGCGGCTCTGCTCGATCCGCAACGCCTGGGTCTGAAGCTCCAGGCGTTTGTCGAGATTACGCTGAACAGCCAGAGTCGAGAAGCGATGGACCGTTTCGAACAGGCAGTCGGCACGTTCGCCGAAATATTGGAATGCCATCTGATGTCCGGCAGCGCGGACTATATCTTACGCATCGCCGCAACCGATCTCGAGCAGTTCGACCGGGTTCATCGCAACTGCCTGTCACGATTGCCTGGAGTCAGCTCGATGCGCTCGAGCTTCGCAATCCGCACCATCAAGCGCTGGAGCGGCTATCCCGTAGGCTGATCAGCGCGCAGAACTCTCCGCTTCATATTTCGCTATTGCCTCGCGAGCGATCCGCGTTGGATCGATTCCGGTGGGCACTCCGCAATAGACAGCGACCTGGAGCAGCGCCTCGGATTTCTCCTCACGAGTCAGTCCGTTGCGCAGCGCCGCTTTACATGCAGCTTGAACTCGTGGGCGGCGACTGCGCACGCCTATCATGCCCAGGTTCAGGAAGCCGCGGTCGCGGCGCGACAGTTCCTCCCGCACCCAGGCTTCGCCCCAGCACCAGGCGGTGGGAAGCTCCTGCATAGGTCGACTGAAATCGTCAGGGCCCGCGAGCGAACGCTCCACATAGTCCGCACCGACGACTTCTTGCGGATCACCGCTTACAGCCCGCCGAGCAGGCAATATTTGACATTCATATAGTCCGCGAGCCCGTGATGCGAACCTTCGCGGCCAAAGCCGGATTCCTTGATCCCGCCAAACGGAGCCACTTCCGTAGAAATCAGCCCGTCATTGACCCCGACCATACCATATTCCAGCGTCTCCATCACCCGCCACTGCCGCGCGGCATCGGCCGTGTAGACGTAAGCGGCAAGGCCGTAGGGCGAGTCATTGGCTATGCGCAGCGCCTCAGCCTCATCGGTGAAGGCGAGGATAGGCGCAACGGGTCCGAAAATCTCCTCCTGCACGATCGCCATTTCGGGGGTCACGCCGGTAAGAACGACGGGAGGATGGAACGCGCCGGAAGCGGGAACAGCAGGAGGCGTGTTTGCAAGCCGCGCGCCCTCTTCCTCGGCGTCCTGCACCAGCGCGGCCACGCGGCGTGCCTCCGCATGGCTGATAAGCGGCCCCATTCCCGCAGGATTGAGCAGCCCTTCCCCGACACGCGGCGCCGCCACGCGCGCGACCAGCTTCTCGACGAAGCGATCGTGAACACCCTTCTGCACGAGAAAGCGGTTGGCACACACACAAGTCTGTCCGGCGTTGCGAAAGCGAGACGCCACCGCTCCCTCGACCGCGCGTTCAAGATCGGCATCATCAAATACAATGAAGGGCGCATTGCCGCCCAATTCGAGGCTGAGCCTCTTCACCTGTCCCGCCGCCTTAGCCATGATGATCTTACCGACGCGCGTCGATCCGGTGAAGCTGATCTTACGCACGAGAGGATGGGTGCAGAACAGATCGCCCGCTTCGGGTGAACTGGCAGCCGGAGCCACACGAAACAGATCATGTGGAACGCCCGCGCGATGCGCAAGCACTTCGAGGGCCAGCGCAGACAGCGGGGTCATCTCGGCAGGCTTGACGATGATCGAGCAACCAGCGGCGAGCGCCGGCCCAGCCTTGCGCGTAATCATGGCAAGCGGGAAATTCCACGGTGTGATCGCAACGCAAGTGCCGACCGGCTGGCGTAGCGTCACGATGCGCTTGCCCGGCGCATGTGCGGGAATGACCTCGCCGTAAGCGCGGCGTGCTTCCTCCGCGAACCATTCGATGAAGGCCGCGCCATAGCGCACTTCGCCTCGCGCTTCGTCCAGCGGCTTGCCACTTTCGAGCGTCATCAACCGCGCGAGATCTTCGCCATTTTCGACGATTAGGTCGAACCAGGCCCGCAAAACGCCACTGCGCTCCTTGGCCGTGCGTGCCGCCCATGCGCGGCGGGCGACGTCCGCCCGCTCGATGATATCCGTCAGAGCAGCACGATCATGCGTCCGCACGATCGACACGACGCCCGCGTTCGCCGGATTGGTCACAGTCAACCCGGCCGCATCGAGTTGGTCCGGCAACAGCAGTCGCAGGACAGGGTCGGTCATCATAGACGCATCCAGTTATCAGTGAGAAGCGGCTCAGAGCATGCGCGGCAGCACGTCGGTCTCGCCGCCCCGGTCCACAAACCGGTGCTTGAGCGCGCCAGCCACATGCAGGACGATCAGCGAGAGCAGGAAATAGGCGCTGTAGCGGTGCAATGTCTCGAATGTCTCGAAAGCATCGTCGTTCTTGGGAAGCAGCTCCGGCAGGTTGCCGAAAAAGAAGAAGGGCACACCATCGCTATGCGTGAAGCTGGATGACATGGAATAACCCAGCAGCGGCGTGATCAGCGTCGTCGCCATGATCAGCCGGTGAATGACATGCGAAAGAACCCTCTCCCAAGGCTTCAGCCCCTCGGGGGAATGAGGCAGACGTTCCCGGTTCTGCCAGCGAAGGATCAGATGAACAACCGCAAGCAGCCACACCAGCACACCGAACTGCTTGTGATTGGGAAAGAGTACATCGACGATCGGCGGCGGCGTGACGTTCTCCGGGAAGCTCATCATGTACCAGCCCGATGCGATGAGGCCGACGATAATAGCCGCCCGCAGCCAGTGCAGCACGCGCATGGAAAGGGGATATTTGACAACTTGCCGCGCCGTCACGAGCTGCATTGACATAGTCCACCCCTCTTAAAGATAGATCCCGCGGGAATAGCCGCCGTCCACCGTCAACGACTGCCCCGTCATCGCCAGGCCCTTCGCCTGCGCGAGGAACGCGACCATATGACCGATCTCGACGGGCGCCAGAATCCGGCCTGACGGGATACCCTCGACGAACTCTGCCTCTATGTCAGCGACCGAAACACCCTTGGCCTTTGCCATTTCGGCAAACAGCTCATCCAGATGAGGCGTGCGCACGATTCCAGGATGCACCGCATTGACCGAGATGCCTGATGGCGCAAGCTGGTCACAGAGCACCTTGGTCAGGTGCGACACCGCAGCATTGCGCAGACCACTCAGCGTATCGCTCGACCGCCCGGTAAGGCCACCGATGTTGATGATGTGCCCAGCGCCCGCCGCTTTCATTGCCGGCACGACGCCTTGGACATAGCGCATATAACCGCCGACTTTAACATCCACATCCGCCATCAGCGCATCGACATCGACATGCTCGATGGCGCCACCAATGGGTGTGGAACTCGCGGCGGCGTTCACCAGCACATCAATCCGCCCGAAGCGATCCGCTATCTGTGCACCAAGCGTTATGGTCGAGGTTGCGTCCCGCGCGTCGGAAGCCAGCGCAACCACCGGCTGGGACGATACCGCCCGGAGCCCCGCAGCCACCGCCTCCAACCGGCCCAGCCCTCGTGCCGTCAGCACGACGGTGAAACCGGCAGCGGCGAGCGCCTCGGCGATCGGAGGTACCAGTCCGCCGCTCGCGCCCGTCAAAATCGCTACCGGAGACCCGGATGTCATGGCAGCTCGGCCTGGATGAGCAGCGGCCCGTCAAGCGCCAGGCCGTGGCGCAGCGCCGCCGCCAGCTCGCCATTGGTGGTCACCCGAACCGCTTCGACGCCGTAGCCTCTGGCCAGCGCGACCCAGTCAATGCGCGGATTGTCGAGGCGCGTGAGGTTTGCGGTGACCGCGTCATCCAACGGCACCGACGCCCGCGTCAGCTCGGTCTGCAAGATCGCATAGCGATGGTTCGCGGCTATGATGACGGTAACCTTCAGCTCCTCTCGCGCCATCGTCCACAACGACTGGAGCGTATATTGCGCACTGCCGTCAGACTGGAGAGAGATGATGCGGACATCGGGCGCGGCCAGCGCCGCACCGACCGCGCAGGGCAACCCCTGCCCGATCGCACCACCGGTGTTGGTCATCACCCGGTGGCGGCGCGCGCGGTGGGCGTTACGCAGCCAAGGCCCGCCCAGCGTCGAGCCTTCAAGCGAGATCACGGCATCCTCCGGCAACTGCACCAGCAGTTCCTCGACGATGGACGCAGGCGACAGGGTGGCCTTCGGCTCCGGCGACGCATTGGATGTTGCGGCCTCTCGCGGTCCCTCGTCCCGCGCGTCGAGCAGAACCGCCAGTCGCTCCAGCGCATCGACGGCATCATCCCCCGCAGCTGCGAGAGGGATCAACCTTTCATCAGGCACCAGCTGGCTCGGCCAGCCCTCATAGCCGAAGTAGCTGATCGGCGCGCGCGCACCGGCGAGCAGCACATGGGCGCACCCCATCTGCGCCGTGACGTCGTCGGGAAAATAGGCTTGCCGCTCAACGACGGGTAGATCACCGCCCAGCGTGACGATGGCCGGATAAGGCTCCATGAGCAGTCGCGCGCCAAGCGTGGCTACGATCCGGGCACCGGCCCGAATGCCGCGTTCCGTCAGGGCATCCGCGCCGAGAAGAAGGATGACGTCACCAGCGGCGCGAAGCTCGGCTTCGGCAGCCTCGATCGCGGCCTCCGCAACGAGGGTGCGAACGAAAGGCGGCGCGATGACCGCATCGCCGTCCTTCGGCGCAGGCGCATCGACCACATCGGTGGGGATGATCAGCGTCGCTGCGCCTCCTCCGCCCCCGTTGACGGCGGCAAAAGTCTGGCCGACTCCTGCAGGGATCCCGGCGACATCGGCCAGATAGACGACCTCGCGCGAAACCGGCGAGGCAAGCGAGCGAATATCCGATGTCAGCGGAGCATCAGCTGTCAGATGCCAGGTTGCATGGTCGCCAATAAGGTTGATGATGCGCGAGCCGGCCCGCCGCGCGTTGTGCAGATTGGCGATGCCGTTGGCAAAGCCCGGCCCGAGATGCAGGAGCGTCAGCGGCACATCGCCCGAGACGCGCGCATAGCCATCCGCAGCGCCGGTGCACACACCCTCGAACAGGCTCAGCACACAGCGCAGCCGCCCGTCGCGGGCGAGAGCGCTGACCAGCCCAAGCTCCGTCGTGCCGGGATTGGCGAAGCATATCCGCGCCCCGCCCTCATAGAGGCTGTCGATCAACAGATCGGCACCGAGACGATCGATCGCGCCGATCCCGGTTGCGGCAGGATTGTCCACGTTCAGCCCTTCCTGTCAGCAGCGGCCAGCATGGCAAGCCTGGAGGCCGGCCAAAAATCCTTCGACCAGCCGCGCAAATGTCTCCGGCACGTCGTCATGTACATAATGCGAGGCCTCGGCGACCGTGGCGTGGGTCAGCACGGGGTTGCGGCCCTCCAGTTCCCTCACCTTGGCCAACTCGCAAAAGTCCGACCGACCGCCCCGAATGACGAGGGTCGCCGTGCGAATGGCCTCGATCACCGGATGGAGATCGACCACCCGCGCGGGATCCGGTGCCATCCGCGTCGCGGCAATGCCCGCTGCGTCATACCGCCAGCCGACCCGACCTTCTGCATCCGCGCACATCGACTCAAACAGACGTTCCTCGATCGCGGCGTCGCTCACGTTCGGGCGCAGTGCACGCCAATAGGCCCTCGCCTCGGCCCAGCCGGCAAACCCCGTCGGCAGCGCGGCCATCTCCCGCCTGATCCGTTCCGACCCAGCGCCCTTCACGGACGAACCCGCCGTGATATCCTCTACGATCAACCCCATCAGCCGGCCAGGGTGCTTGGCCGCATAACAATAAGAGGTGGTTCCACCCATCGAATGCCCAAGCAGCAGGAAGCGATCGAGACCCAGCGCGTCCACCACCGTTTCCAAGTCGGCAAGATAGGCATCGGCATAATAGTTGCGCTCCGGGTCCCAATCACTCTCGCCGCGCCCCCGCGCATCGAACGCGATCAGGCGCCAGCGATCGGCAAGCGAGGCTGCAAGGGCGCGCCACGTCCCGGAATAGCCGCGCAGACCGTGAAGCAGCACGAGCGGCGGCGCGCCAGGATCGCCCCATTCCCGCACATGCAGGGTGATCGGGCCGTTTGCGATCCGGCGCGTCCGCTCCCCCTCCAGCAACCGGGGAGCCTCGGGCGGTGCGTCGTGCTGCGCGGTCATGGATCAGGTCAGCCCGTTGCCCACGGCGTCCTCGGCCTTCAGCCCGCCAAGGCGCGCGTTGAGCCGACCACGCGTGGCGAAGGCCCAGCACACGATCACTTCGTCGCGGTTCGGCGCATCGTCGAAGGAGACGCTCATCGTGTCATAGTGGGAACGCACATAGAGGGCGTCCTTGTGACCGAGCGGGATGTCCAGGATAGTGCCAGGCACGCCGCGCTTGCCGGTCGACGGCACCCAGGATGCGCCGCCGCCAACAGCGTCGCGCACCGGGTTCGCCGCCGGATTGGTCAGGAGGGCGTTGCCGTGCTCATATTCACCATCGATGCCGACCAGGGTCGCCTTGCCATAGCTTTCGATCTTGGCGCCGCCGGACAGGGCATTAAGCCGCCGGCCAATCTCCTCGCCGAGCGCGGGCGAAGCATCGATCCACGCGGACAGATCCTCGACAAACTGGCCCGCATAAGGGTTCTTGATGCACGCGCCGATCAGATATTTGAACAGCGGCGCGCCATCGGCGGCGGTACCGGTTTCCCCTGACCAGATTTCCTCGACCTGGGAAAACCATTTGCGAACGTGAAAAGGGCCGAAATTCGGCGCATAGGTCGTCATGAGTGTCTCCTGAGAATTTCGATCCGCCAAGGAAGCTTCAGAGGGCTGCGGGATCAACCGGGTCGGCCTGCCCCTGATTGCGGTTCAGTTCCGCCTTCGACGAGCCATCCTCCTGCGGCACGCGCTGGCAGAAAACTTCCAGCATGTGCCCGTCCGGATCGTAGAAGTAGATACCGGTCGAAACGCCATGGTCTAGGATCTCCGCGATCTCGACCCCGCGTTCACGGAAAAAGGCGTGGTTTCGGCGCAGATCATCCATGCTTGTGCCAGCCATCATCAGGCCGACATGCTCGAACTCCTTGCCCTTGCTCGCCCCCTCCTTGGCGGGAAACAAGGCGATGTCGTGGTCGCTGACCCCAAAGCTCATGAAAATGCCGCCTTTGTAGGGACCATCCGCCGCGCGGGCCACAAACGTCATGTTCAGAATGTCGGCGTACCATCTCGCGGACGCTTCGGGGTCCTTCACGAACAGCACGATATGCGCGATCTTTTCGACTCTGATCGGCGAGGTCTCAGTTTGTGACATGCGGCAGCCCCAGATCGGAAGGAACACCGGGTACCCAGGCAAGATCGGTGATCTCGTTGAATTCACGCCATTCCTTGGCCCATGATCTACCGCCATCGGTGGAACGGTACAGATATCCGAATTTGCTGGCGGCCAGCATGAAGTCGGGATCGGCGGGGTTGGAGCCAAAGGCCCACATGCAGGAATTGGACGGATGGTCGAGATCAGCCTTGCTCCAGGTTTCGCCCGCGTCCGAAGAAGTGAGGATCGCCGCCGTGGTCCCGGGCGTGCCGTCGCCAATGCCCACTGCAATGTCACGATTGCTCTCGGGCTTGCGCATCATCAGGCGCGAATAGCGCAGGCCCCAGCTTTCCTTCGCCGGGCTCCGCGTCCAGGTCTTGCCATCGTCGGTCGAGCGATAGAGCGCGATGACCGTCAGGGCTAAGTGCACGCGCGAGCCATCATCCTGCTTCAGAATGACGATATCGTGGATATCCGAATTGCCGCCGAAATCGGACCAGCTCGTGTCGATCCGTTCCCAGCTGTCGCCGCCGTTGCGGCTCCGGTACAGCCCACCTTCCTCGACGCCGGCCCACACATCCTTGGCATCGCCAGGATCGACAGCTAGTGCCAGCATGCGCGGGCGATTCACACCGGCGCACAGCTCGGGCATTTCAAGCGGAGTACGCTCCCAGGTCTTGCCTCCGTCATGCGAGCGGAACAGAATGGCAAGGGATGGCGCGCCTGTGCCCGCGTAGAGGATGTTCGGGTCGCTCTCACTCGCGGCGAGCTTCCAGACGGCGTAGCCGTTCAGCGCGCAATCGACCCTGCTCCAGTGGACGCCGCGATCACTGCTGTAGAAGAGTCCCTTTTCAGCGCCCGCAAAGAGCGCCTCGGGATTGGCCGGGTCGACCAACAGGCACCGCACACGATCGTCATATTCCAGATCCTGCCCGATGTTGATCCGGTACCAGCTCTTGCCATCGTCATGGGTGCGCATCACCGCTTGCCCGTCAGTGGCGACTATCATGGTCCTGCTCATGTTCGCTCCTGTCTATGTCGTGACGCCCGGCTGTGCCGTGTGCGCCTTAGCTCAGATTGATCCAGACGCTCTTGACCTCACTGTAGAGCTCCATCGCCTGGCGTCCGTGCTCGCGTCCCCAACCCGATTGCTTGAAACCGCCGAACGGCGTCGCATTATCGACCATGTTGAAGCAGTTGACCCAGACGGTCCCGGCCTTGACCGCGCTCGCCAGACGGTGGCCCTGCCTGATGTTGTTCGTCCAAATGCCTGCCGACAGCCCAAAATCGGAATCATTGGCCTGCTCGATCAGATCGTCGACATCATTCCAGCGCAGCGCGCTCAGCACCGGGCCGAAGATCTCTTCCTTGACGATGCGCATGTCGCGCCCGGCATTGGCCATGATCGTCGGCTCAAAGAAGAACCCTTCGCCCAGATTCTGCGGTCGCCCGCCGCCGATCACGACGTCCGCGCCTTCATTCTTGCCAATCTCGACATAGGAGCTGACGCGGTCCCACTGCTCCTGCGACACGAGCGGGCCGAAATTGACCGACGGATCGAGGCCGTTGCCAATCGTCAGGCGGCGCGCATGATCGGCCACGCGGGAAAGCAGGTCATCATGGATTGAGGCATGGGCATAGAGGCGCGAACCGGCAGTGCAGGTCTGCCCCTGGTTGAAGAAGATGCCCGCCGCGATGGAGGCTGCCGCCGCGTCGAGATCGGCGTCGGGCAGGACGATCTGCGGCGACTTCCCGCCCAGCTCTAGGCTGACCTTCTTGAGATTGCCGGTCGCCCCCCGCACGATCGCCTTGCCGACCTCGGTCGACCCGGTGAACGCCACCTTGTCGACACCCGGATGATCGACCAGCGCGGCACCAGCCTCGCCGAAACCCGTGATCACGTTGAACACGCCCGCCGGAACGCCCGCCTCCAGCGCCAGCTCGGCAAGGCGCAGCGCCGTGAGCGGGGTCTGCTCAGCCGGCTTCAGGATGACGGTGCAGCCCGTAGCAAGGGCCGGCGCCACCTTCCAAGCCGCCATGGACATCGGATAGTTCCAAGGCACGATCAGGCCGCACACACCCACCGGCTCGCGCAACGTGTAGTTCAGGATTTTCGCGCCGCTGCGCGGCGACACCGGCAGGGTTTCGCCGCCGAACTTGGTCGGCCAGCCCGCGAAATAACGGAAGGTCTTGATCGAACCCTCGATCTCGACCGCCTGGGTCAATGTGGCGGGCTTGCCATTGTCCATGCACTCCAGAACCGCCAACTCGGCCGCATCGCGCTCGATGAGATCGGCGAGCCGGTTCAGCAGCAACGAGCGGTCTACTGCGCTCATGTCGCGCCATGCCGGGTTGACCAGCGCCTTGCGCGCGGCTTTCACGGCCAGGTCGACGTCCGCAGCCCCGCCTTCGGCCACCCTGCAGATGTCCTGCCCGGTCGCGGGGTTCACGGTAGCGAAAGTCTTTCCCGACTGCGCCGGAACGGACTTGCCGTCGATGATGAGGCCGAGCGAGCGCTGCGCCAACGCGGCGCCAAGCGCCTCTGCCCTGGCAAAAGCTGTTGGTTGCTCGGTCATGATCGTACCTCCCGGCTGTCGACTGCACTGGACGACAGGCCATCGCCGACATCCTTGATTCCACGTTCTACCTAGACCCCAACCGAGATGTAAACAATCCTGGAGTATAATATTTGTTTGTTGCGTATGAGCGACAATGATATTGGACCGGATGGAGGGTTCGTGCAGGAGCGACATATGGAGTTGGGGGAAGCGCTGATCGCAACGCTGGACGGACGGTCCGGGCCGACGCAGTGCGACGGTAATGAGCCGACTCTGGAGCAGGCATATGCCATCCAGCGGCGGATCGCTGAGCGCAACCGAATGCCCGTGATGGCCTGGAAGCTGGGCTTGACCGGAGCAGGGCCGCGCAAAGCCTTCAACGCAGCCGAGCCGGTTGTCGGTCGCCTGCCCGCCAGTGCCATCTACTCGGATCGCAGCAGCATCCATCATCCGGGCGGCGAGATGTTCGCGGAAGCCGAACTTGTCTTCGAAATGGGGCGTGACCTGCTCGTGCAGGAACAGCCCTATTCGCGCGACGATCTGTGCCGCGCTGTAACTGGGGTTTATGCCGGCATAGAGATCGTTCGAACCCGCTTCGAGAGCAGCGATCTGACGCTGCCCCGCCTGGTCGCGGACAATGTGATGGCTCACGGTCTGCTGTGGGGCAAAAAGCTGGCCGATGGGTGGGAAGAGCGCTTCGGCGACATGCCGGTCAGCCTGATCCGCAACAGCGGCGCGCCGGTCGAGGGCTCGACGGCGCGGGTGATGGCCGATCCGCTCGACGCGCTTGTCTGGCTAGCCAACTGGCTCCGTCAGCATGAAGGCTATGCTCTGAAACGCGAACAGCTCATCGCATCGGGCACATGCACCGGTGCCACCGATATTTTCCCCGGCGACACAATCAGCGTCTGCTTCGATGGCTCCGAAGCGGCCCGCGTGACGCTCGAAGCAGCGATATAAGAGGAGGAATCCATCATGTGTCTTGAACTGGGTTTGAAGGGCAAGGTCGCCGTGATCACCGGCGGCGGCGTGGGCATCGGAAAGGAAACGGCGCGCAAGCTGCTGCTGGCGGGCGCTAAGGTCGCGATTGCCGCGCGCACGGTGTCAAAGCTTGAGGCGGCCGCCGAGGAACTGCGGGCGGCAACCGGCGGCGAGGTCATCGCGGTGCCGACGGACACCACGTCCAAGGAATCGGTCGAGGCGCTGGTCGCCGCGACAGTCGCCAAATTCGGTGCGGTCCATATCCTGGTGAACTGCGCGGCGGCACCGGGCGGCCTTGTCCGTAACGCCATCGAGATGGCGGACGAGGACGCGCTAATGCTTGACCTCAACACCAAGCTGTTTGGCTATTTCCGCACCGCCAAGGCGTGCGTGCCACACATGCGCAAGGCCGGGTGGGGTCGCATCGTAAACGTGGGCGGCCTGACGGCACGCTGCACGGAGGCGCTTTCAGGCATGCGCAACACCGCGCTCGTCCACTTCACC
>Ga0070667_100002452_pt1 | contig 16200 bp, 17 predicted proteins | sample KBSS33metaG_FD_64659 | JGI IMG/M metagenome (GOLD analysis project Ga0070667, IMG submission 64659) | Switchgrass rhizosphere microbial communities from Kellogg Biological Station, Michigan, USA - KBS S3-3 metaG | ecosystem: Host-associated > Plants > Roots > Rhizosphere > Soil ... | reverse complement strand
TTTCGGCAACCATCGTGAGGCTCTGACCTCGACCGACAATTACGGCGGTATCCGCCTGACGGGCGACTTCGACCAGTCGATCGGGCAGGGGATCGGCTTCATGGTCAACGGTCTTTACGAGAATGGCGACAGCTTCCGCCGTAACGTCGACCTGAAGCGCTACGGGGTGAATCCGACCCTCGCGTTCCGGGCCGGCGAGAACACCCGCATCGACATCGGCTATGAATATTTCCACGACCGCCGCACTGCCGACCGCGGCATTCCGTCAACAGCCGGCGAGCCGCTCAAGGGCTTCGACCGAACCTTCTTCGGCGATCCCGATGACAGTTACGCCAAGGCGGACGTCAACGTCGTCAATTTCGCAATCGAGCACGAACTTGCCGACGGCCTGACGATCAAGAACCACACGCTCTTCGGCGACTACGACAAATTCTATCAGAACATCTTCGCCGGCGGCCCAGTGCTGGCAGCCGACCCGGTGAAAGACCTGCCGGAGCGTTACCGTCCGGGAGCCTACAACAACGGTAACAATCGGCAGAACCTGTTCAGCCAAACCGACCTCGTCTGGGAGAACCATCTCGCGGGCGTAGACCAGACGTTGCTGTTCGGCTTAGAACTGGGTCGCCAGAAATCGCGCAACCAGCGCAACACGGGCACGCTGTCCGGCGATTGCCTGCTGGCCGACGGTTCGCTGCCGCTGAGCGATCCGACGTGCGACGTCGACGCGAGCTGGGCGCCGATCCCTAGCGACGCCAACAACCGAACCAAGGCAACGATCGGCGCGGTCTACATCCAGGATCAGATCCGCCCGACCGACTGGCTGGAAATTGTGGCCGGTGTTCGCTTCGACAGCTTCAAACTACATGTCGACGATCTGCGCCCGCAGGTGAACCGTAGCTTCAGCCGTAAGGATGGCCTCTGGTCGCCGCGCCTGGGCTTGGTTTTGAAGCCGAACGACAGCCTCTCGATCTACACCAGCTACAGCCGGTCCTACCTGCCGCAGTCGGGCGATCAGTTCAGCGGTCTCGACATCAACACGTCGAGTCTTAAGCCGGAGCGGTTCGACAATTATGAGATCGGTGCGAAGTGGGAGCCCCTAGACGGTCTGCTTGCAACGGCGGCAATTTACCGGCTCGATCGCAGTAACACGCGCGTCTCCAATCCCGACGGCAGCGGCACGTTCCTGCTGAGCGGCGAGCAGCGCAGCCGCGGCGTCGAACTTGGCATCGAGCGTAGCGTGAGCGACAGGTGGCAGATCTCGGCCGGTTACGCCTGGCAGAAGGCAGAGGTCACGTCCGCGACCACGGCCTGTGCAAGCGGCGACTGCGAAGTGCCGAACGTTCCTCGGCACAGCTTCTCCCTCTGGAACCGCTACGACGTGTCGAATTCGCTCGGCCTCGGGCTCGGCCTGATCGCGCGGTCGAAGACTTTCGCCTCGATCAGCAACGCCGTGACCTTGCCGGGATACGCCCGCGTTGACGCCGCGGCCTATTATAAGGTGATGCGAGGCGTCGAAGCGCAGATCAACGTCGAGAACATCCTGGGCGCCGACTATTTCCCGATGACCAATGGCGACAACAATATCGCGCCGGGTGCGCCGCGGACGGTGAAGGCCCAACTTAGGTTTGGATTCTAACCAGCGAGCTCCGCGGCACGGTTGCGGATGCGCTTGAGGTCGTCGACGAACTTGCACCGTTCCTCTCGTCTGCGGTCTTCTTCGGGAATGCGGAGGAGGAAGCTCGGGTGAACCGTCACCCAGCATTCCCCGCCTCCGTTCAGCGGGATGGGTGAGCCGCGGACGCGGCTGATCGTGACGACCTTGTCCAGGATGGACCGTGCCGCCGTCGCCCCAAGCGCGACGGTGACCAGTGGACGGATGAGCGCTCGTTCGTGGTCGATCCACCACCGGCATGCCTCGATCTCACCCGCGTTGGGTTTGGAGTGGATTCGCTTCTTGCCGCGCTGTTCGAACTTGAAGTGCTTCACCGCGTTCGTGACGTAGACTTCGGACCGCTGGATGCCCGCCTTCTCCAGTGCCTCGTCGAACACCGCGCCGGCAGGTCCGACGAATGGCCGCCCAGCAAGATCTTCCTGGTCGCCCGGCTGCTCACCGACGAACATGATCCCGGCATCGAGCGGGCCTTCGCCGAAGACCGTCTGCGTGGCGTGCTTGTAGAGGTCGCAGCGGGTGCAGCGGCGTGCCTCCTTGAACAATTCCTCCCACGATTTGCGCAGGTTTCCGCCAGGCTCGACTGCGCGTTCTGTCTCCAGAGCATGCTCCAGTCCGGCCTTCGCGGCTGCTCGGTCGATCATCTCCAGCTCCCGCGAGCGAGCGCCCGCAATCAGCGGCTGAACGAGCGAGGTCTCCGGCATGTTGCGCCAGTATTTCTTCGGCATCTCCTTCAGCATCGCTCCAACCTTAAGCCGCGCCGGGTTGAATATGGACGCGAAATAGGTCTTCCACATCGCCTCGAGCGGGTCGCCTGTCGGTGCTTCGGCGCGGGTCGCGCCCGGGGCCTCGCTTAGCCTTTCGCCGTCCCAGTGAATCGACAGCTCGGGCGTGAGTATCGACCAGCGCATGCTGGTGAAGCGTCGGACGAAGAAGCCGGCGGTATGCCGGACGATATGATGCTCCGGCTCGAAGAAGGCGACGAAGCGGCCGTCGATTTCGCGGAAGCGAACGAAGGCGTGCATCTTGTGCACGTCGCGGCGAACTTCCTTTGCAAGTCGCTCCAGGCGATCGACGAGCGGGTCGGTGCGGTCCTCCAAAGCGTATCGGTCGCCGCGCAGCCGCCACAGCATTGTGTATAAAAGGGCGAAGCGTTCCGGGTCCGAATGGCAAATGACGCTCTTTGCAAGATCGATGAACTGGCGTGGCACGGGGAAGCTTGCTCCTTTGCACTGAGGAGCCTCGGTGGCGAACAGGTCGTCATCGCCACCCTCGACGCGCCAGACGACGGCCTCGGGCGGAACGCCCGCCTCGGCGAGGTCGCGCGCGGCCTCGCGCCAGCCCTCCAAATCATCTTCGGACGCAAGCGTAACGCGGTGAGCGTCGATCATTGGGCCTTCGCGAAGCATGGCTATGCCGCGAACAACTCCAACTGCTGCTGTTTGGGCGCAATCAAGGTGCGCAGATCTGCGCGATCGGTGAGCAAGGTCGGGCGCCAGTCAATCGCAGCGATGAATGGACGCACCTTGGCGATCGAGAGGGTCAATCTTGCAACGTCGTCCAGGCGAAGCTTTCGCCAGCGGCGTGAGGCGAGAATGCGATCTACCGCCTTGATTCCCAGTCCCGGGACACGCAGCAGCAATTCCCTTGGCGCGCGGTTCACGTCGACTGGGAAACTCTCGCGAAACTTCAGCGCCCAAGCCAGCTTCGGGTCGATGTCGAGCGGGAGCATGCCGTCGTTGCCCGCGGCGCTCACCACTTCGGCGGGTTGGAAGCCGTAGAAGCGCATCAACCAGTCGGACTGATAGAGGCGGTGCTCGCGCATTAAAGGCGGGCGCTTCAACGGCAAGACAGCGCTCGCGTCGGGGATGGGCGAAAAGGCCGAGTAATAGACGCGGCGGAGGCGGAACCGGTCGTACAGCGTGCTCGCGCGGTTGATGATATCGCCATCGCTCGCTGCATCGGCTCCGACGATCATCTGCGTGGACTGGCCGGCAGGGGCGAATTTCGGAGCGGCCTTGTATTTTCTCGACGCCTCCTCGCCGCCGTCGATCTCAGCCCGAGTACTGCGCATGGCACTCTCGATCCGGACGCCGTCTTTCTCCGGCGCGAGACGCAGCAGTCCATCATCCGTGGGAAGCTCTACGTTGATGGATATGCGGTCGGCGTAAAGACCCGCCTGCCGCACAAGCTCCGGATCGGCGTCGGGAATCGTCTTCAGATGAATGTAGCCGCGAAAATCGTGATCCTCGCGTAACGACCGCGCGACTTCGATGATCTGCTCCATCGTGTAGTTGGATGAGCGGATGATGCCGGAGGAGAGGAACAGCCCCTCGATATAGTTACGCTTGTAGAATTCCAGCGTGAGCCGGACGACCTCCTCAGCCGTGAATCGCGCCCGCCGCACGTTCGAACTCTTGCGGTTGATGCAATAGGCGCAGTCGAAGATGCAGCTGTTGGTCAGCAGGATCTTCAAGAGCGAGATGCAGCGACCGTCTGGCGCGTACGCGTGGCAGATGCCCATCCCTTCGGTAGAGCCGACGCCCTTTCCTCCGCGGCTGTCGCGCTTGGACGTCCCGGATGACGCACAGGATGCGTCATATTTCGCGGCGTCGGCGAGAATTGCGAGCTTTGCCTGAAGGTCCAGCTGGGCCATATGTTCTCAATATGTTCCACATCTTTCCCTGTCCATACAGACCTTTGGGCCGATTGCGCGCTGGCTCGCTCCACTCCGGACGAACCCGAATTGTAGGCCGGAGTGCCATCCCTAGAGTCTTGCCGTGCCTGATCGCGATCATGACTCGGAAATCGAACGGGAAATCCGCGAAGGCCGGAAGTTTACGCCCCAAGAGGCCATGGGGAGGATGGCGGGACCGGGCGCGATGAAGGGCGCGTCTCCGGTCGCTCGCTCGCAACAGGCCGAAAATGAAATCGGAACCTGGCTAAGGGGCAACATCGGCGATTCCGGCGGCGCATTGCAGGCTGTCCTGCATCGCCACCTCAAGGGCAGCCGATTGCTGCTCGACAATGTCGAACAGCCCTTGGTTGCGATTGCGGATTATTGCAGGCGAATCCTTGCGTCAGACGAGCGTATCGAGGCGCTTGTGCAGGAAGCTGATGTCGAATGGGGTCGGGCAATGGATGAGCGACCCTATTTCCAGCGGGACGGCTCGCCGCCGCATCCGGAAGATCCCTACACCGTCGAGTCAGTCCGTTCCGCGCTGAGCGACGTCGTTGCGCGGTTGGAGCAGCGATGAAGGGCGTCGGCGTCCTAGCGGCGCTTGCGCTGCAGGCCGCGCAGGGACCCGCGCCGGATCTCTCCCAGGAATGCCAGATCGAGACGGTGACCCTCTGCGATCAGGCCGGATGCCGTGGCGTTGAGCCGACGCTGAAAATCTATCTGGGCGAATATGCGGCGGAGGATGGCAAGCACAGGGGCTATTACTACCGCTGCCGCCGGGCCGACCTCTGCGATATCATCGACAATCCCTGGATCGGCGAGAGCGGGGGCTACCGTGCCTTCGTGGCTCGTGAGAGAGGCGTCATTGCCAAGATCGGACCGGAGAACCGCATCACCGACATTGCGACGATCGAGGATCGCGTGCTGATTTCACGCGGGCGTTGCTGGGACACGCCGCGCCCATCGGTCACTCGAGACGGCAAGCTTACGGCAGAGTGAGAGGTTAGGCCCGGACCCTATCGGCGACCTTCTTAGCGACCTCATCGACAGGCGGCGGACGTCGGATGCGCCGGTAGCGGGCCTCTACGAGGCCGAGGACGCCGAACAGGGCAAGTCCCGCCGCGACCCAGCCGCGCACCTGCGGCGAGAAGAAGTTGAGCGCTTGCTCGAGCCCGCCCACTTCGGCGGCGTTGTGTTGAACTGCGGCCTTCGCCAGAAGGTACGACAGTGCGAGGAAGACCATGCCCCGTGCTCCGTAGCCAGCGCGGCCGAGCCAGCGGACCCAAGCTTTCTGATAGTCGGTGCAATCGAGCGGTTCGAGGAAGCGGCAGTTCGCGACCTTAACCAATTGCGCGATGCCGGTTCCGAGCAAGACGGCGGCTGCGATGAGCAAGAGGACCCCACCGTTCGGTTGCTTAAGCGCTTCGGACGCGTGTTGCTGGGCTTCATTTGGCTCAATGCGCGCCGAGAAAAGCAGCTTCACGGCCTTCCATGAGAGATAGGAATAAATGAGCCCGCTGGTTGCCGAGGCAATCCGGCTGCGCCACGCCCGCCAATGATGGCGACCGCTTTCGATCCCGAAAACAGCATCGCAGAGCCGCCAGAGGCCATAGACGGCCATTCCCGCGGCCAGCACGATCAGCAGCAGCTTGCCGACGCCGTGGCCGATATATTCCATGGCGCCGGTCAGATCCTCGGTGCGCCCAACGAGCAGCACCAACGCGGCAATCAGAATGTAGAGCAGCCCGCGAGCCGCGAAGCCAAGGCGGGTAAGCAGCTGGAATCGGCTCTCGCCGGAGAGATCGTCCGGCAGGACCTCGCTAGGCTTCACACCACGGCCGGCGTGGGCGTGCCATGCATCCGGTGGCCAATGACCATCTTGAAGATGACGAAGGCGACCAAGCCGAACGCCGCACTGGCGATATGGATCAGCCAGAATGTCGTGGTCGGCAGACTGGAATAGAGTCCGCCGACGTAGCCGACGGCCTTGTTTGCGGCGAAGAAGGCCAGATAATACAGCCCAATCACGGTTGCCGTGATCTGCCTGGGCGCAATCTTCGTGAACAGCGCCAGGCTGATCGGCAGGATGTGCGCGAAGCCGATGCTGTTCATTAGGTGGAACATGAACGGCCAGAAGAGGCCGATCTTCCCGCCCTCCGGCTGGGTCAGGGCTGCCATGAACAGACACAGCCCGCCGGCGATCGTGAAAAGGCTACCGATGATCATCTTGCTGATCTCGTCGGGCTCGCGGCGTTTGAGGCTCCACCACTTCCAGAAACCGGCGACAGCGACGAGCATTGAGAAGCTCAGGATCGCGTCCAAGGTGATGAGCCAGCTCGACGGGAGGGTTCTCCCCATAAAAGTCAGATTGAACTGCTGGTCGCCCCAGATGAGGTATGCGTTGAAGATTTCCTGATTGGTCAATAGCGCAATTGCCAGCACCGGGATCAGGATGCAGAGCGAGAGCACCCGTGACTTATCGGCGCCTCCGAGATTTCTCGTCAGGAACCAATACAGCACGGCGATAAGCCCCAGGGCGCTGATCGTTCCGACAAGCCACGTCGAAAACAGAATGCCGGAAACCATCAGCCACACGATGACCAACGTCGCGATACCAATGGCACCTCCGACAACGCGACCTACGAGTTTGCCGCGATCCTGTTCCGCCACGCCTAGATCGTCTGGCAACCAATTTCGGCCGGACAAATAGATACCTAGGCCGAGAACCATGACCACGCCGGCGCAGCCGAAGCCATAATGCCATCCGACCTCCTGCCCGAGCGTACCCGAAATGAGTGGGGCAGCGATTACGCTGACGTTGATGAAAATGTAGAAAATCTGGAACGCCATCGCACGGCGCAGGTCATGCTCGTCGTAGAGTTCGCCGACCTGGGTCGCGATATTGCCCTTGAAAAGGCCGACACCGACGATCAACGCCAGTAGCGCGAACAGGAACGCGCCTTCGATGGCCATCAGGAAGTGGCCCAGCGCCATGACCAACCCCCCCGCGATCAGTGCGATCCGCCGCCCCGTCAACTTGTCGGCGATAATCCCGCCGAGAATGGGCATGAGGTAAACAAGCGAGGTATAATCACCGAAGATGGCTGATGCGAGCGGCTGTCCCTCGAGACCCGGATAGTGCCACGTCCTCAACCAGCCAAGTCCGGCAACACCTTCAATGTGGCCCGCCAACAAGAGATAATTGACCATGTAAAGCGTGAGCAGCGTTTGCATCGAATAATAGGAAAAGCGTTCGCAGGCCTCGGTGAAGCCAAGAAACCCGAGACCTTTGGGATGGCCGAGAAACGCCCGATCCGAACGGTCGAAATGTTCAAGGTCCGGTTGTGCGTCCGCGACCGTCATCTGCGCTCTCCCCATGCAGTGCAGAGGAAGGGCTAGTCGCAGAGAAGGCCAAGCACAATGCGGAGCGGCTCAGTAACCGCCGAGGGCGTTATTGCGGTGGCGTGCTCTGCTCCGCCGTCGACTCCCTCGACTCCTCTTTGGCGGAGTTGATCATCTGCTGCATGCAGCCCGTATATCCAGCAGGACCGACGGGGGAGCAGCTCTGGATGCCGGTTCGGCCAACGCGCTCAATCGCACGGGCCTTGTTCGCCCAGGCCTGACGCTGTTGGTAAGTGCCGCTCGGGCGGTACGCCTCCGGCATGCGATAACGATAGGATTCGGGAACGCGCGAGCAGACGACGACCTCATCGTCGGTCGACCGGGGGCAAGGGTCGTTGCCGAAGACTACGATTTCCGCGATTCTCTGGCCGGTCGTCTTATCGTCCTGGGCCTGGGCCTGAGTCTGAGCCTGAGTCTGAGCTGCGGCAGGCAGAGAAACGGCGATGACAGGAAAGATCGCGATCGTCCCAAGAAGGGCTGCGAGCTTCATTCGACGTCCTTTCATAAGCTTAAAGCGGGCAAACCCCATCGCCGGTTCCTCAGATACGCTTGGATAAGCCAATGGCTAACCTGCAAGCGCCACGGATGGCCGCAGTCAATACAGGATAGGCCGGAGCGCGTGCCGCGCCGGCATCGCGGGCGGTATCGCGATGCTCGAGTTCGTCGGCCTGAAACTCGGCAATGTCGGACGCGAGCTCGGGATCTTCCGTGCCCAGTTCCTCCAGCTGCTGGCTATAATGGCGATCGATCTCCGTCTCGACCGCCTCGGTGCAGGCCATTGCCGCTTCTTCCGAGATGAGCGCCGTGACTGCGCCAAGGGCAAAGCCAGCAGCGTGCCAGACGGGCTGCAGTGCGGTTGGTCGGACGCTCCGCTCCCTCATCAGCAGGTTGAAGCGATCCAGGTGGCGCTGCTCCTGCCCGCTCATCCGAGCAACGAGCTTGGCAGCGGCGGAATTCCTGCGGAGGACGGCGAGCTGGCCCGCATAGATCCGCGTCGCGCCATATTCGCCCGCCTGATCGACGCGCAGCATCGATGCCGGGTCGGGTCTGCGCTCGCCAGGACGCCAAGGACTCATGCCCGGCCCCTCAGGTTGAGGAACAAGATCAGAGCCGCTCCGCTAAGTGAACAGATGGCGTTCCACCCTGCCATCGAGATTCCAAGAAAGGCAAATTGGACCTGGTCGCAACGCACCAGCGGGGCATTCATTATGTCCTGGAGGCTATGCGCGCCGGTCGCCGTGCATGTCGTGAACCCCTGGAATACGCCTGCCTCGACCCCCGCATGATAGACGCCAATCGCACCCGAGATGGCGATCGCGACTGCCGCAAGAAGCACGAGCGTACGGGAAAACTGACTTGTGGCGGGCTTTGTGAAAGATATTGCTGCCACAATGATGGCCGCAGCGTGTGGCCAGCGCTGCCAGTAACACATCTCGCACGGGTGAAGGCCGCCGAGATACTGAGAGCCGAGCGCTCCGCCCAGCAATCCCAGCGGGATCAGGAGCGCGAGCAGTCGCGCCGTCGCAGCGTTCGACATCCCCGTCACACCGCGCTCTCGTGGCAGCGCTGCTTCGTTCACCTTACGACCGCTTGGGCGGGCTCGCCGAAGCGACGTTGGTGCCCTTGGCTCCCAGCCGCTTCAGGGTCTTCAGCGCATAGTCGAGCTGGAAGTCCTTGATGCCCTTCTTGTCGAGCTCCGCCGGCGTGAACATGAAGCGTGGGTCCTTGGAGAAGTCGTCCTGCTCGAGAATCTTGTCGTCGACATTGCTCTGGGCGAGCAGGTGGCGCCTAAGGTCCGCCTCGCGCACGACCTTGCGATCCTTGTAGTCGGCATCGCTTAGCTGCGGCACGGCGACATCCGGATCGATTCCCCCGCCTGCACCGAACGGCCCGACGGCGTGTAATAGCGCGCGGTCGTCAGCCGAAGGGCGGCCTTCGGGCCCATCATCTGGACCGTCTGGACCGAGCCCTTTCCGAAGCTCGTTTCGCCCATGAGCAGGGCGCGATGATGGTCCTGGAGCGCACCTGCAACGATCTCGGCCGCAGAAGCGCTTCCCGCGTCGATCAGCACGATCACCGGAAGGCCGTGCGCCATGTCGCCCGGAGTTGCATAATAACGCTCGATGTCATCCTTCGCCCGGCCGCGCTGAGACACGATCTCGCCGCGCTCGAGGAAAGCGTCGCTAACATCGATCGCCTGGTCGAGAAGGCCGCCCGGGTTGGAACGCAGGTCGACGACATAGCCGAGAGGCTTGCCGCCAGTCGCCTTGTCGATGCCGAGCAGCGCGGCCTTGGTCGCATCACCCGTGTTACCGGCGAAGCTGTTGATGTTGATGATCCCGATGCCGTCCTTGACTTCCCACTTCACGGGACGGAGTTCGATGCGCTCGCGGGTCATGGTAACGTCGAACGGCTTGTCCCGACCCATCCGGATGATTGTCAGCTTCACCGGGGTTCCAGGGGCGCCCTTCATCTTTTCGACGGCTTCGTCGAGCGTGAGCCCCATCAAGAGCTCGCCGTTGATATGGCTGATGTAGTCACCCGACTTGATCCCGGCACGCCAGGCGGGGGTGTCTTCCATCGGAGACACGACCTTCACGATGCCGTCTTCGATGCCGACGGTAATGCCAAGCCCACCGTAATTGCCGTCGGTGGTCGCCTTAAGCTGGTCGAAATCTGCCGCTTCAGCATAGGAGGAATGCGGGTCTAGCGCCGCCAGCATGCCATCGATCGCGCCCTTGATCAGGGTGTGATCGTCGACCTGATCGACATATTGCGCCTTCACCCGCTCATAGACGCTCATGAACGTCTCGAGCTCCTGGTAGTTGGCGGTGTCGGCCGCAGCCATCGAGCTGGTGGTCAGCGGCACGACTGCCAGCGCACCAACCAGAGCAAGCGGCGGAAGCAATTTACGAGTGAGCTTCATGGCGTTCATCCAGACGGTTCTCGCCCATTCTCTAACCTTGTTTGCGCCCCTTTGACAGGCTTCGAGATGAACCTGCGATGAGGGCGGGCGACACATGTTGCCCGTTTCGGGACAGTTCGACGCCGATCGGGCGCAATGCACGGCCGAGCGGATCGCCGATGGTAACGCGCTTGCCCGCTTTTTGCTGCGTCGCGACACCGAGCAGAAGGCTCATCCACCCATCCCCATGGTCGATGATCACGACACCGTCGAAACCCCGATAGGGACCGGCGAAGCGAATGGTCCCCGATGCGGGGACGAGAACCTGGGAGCCACGCGGCGTGCGTAGCGTCAGCCCGCGAGAGCGGACGCCATTTGAAGCGACCGACCCAAGCCCGTCCACAACCGGAGCGTCAGCTGGGAGGGCATAGGGGAACGGGACAGTCGCGGCAGTCGCGGCAGTGCCGGGCCGTGCAGGCGGCGCCGGCATACGGGCAAGGTCCGCGGCAATCGAATTCGCTTCGCGGCGGTTCTGGGTGGTCGAGATAAGCCGCTCCGCCTCCTCTCCGCGCGCCAGGGCGACATCTCCCGCGCCGAGCGCTTCGCCGCCGCGAGCTGCGGCGACCTTGAGCGCCTCCGCTTCGAGGGCGGCAAACTCGTGCTTGCGTTGGGCCAGGGCATTCCGGCTCTGGACAAGATCGCGGCGCGCCAGTTCGGCGCTGGTCTGGAGCTTCCGTCCGCGTTGAAGTTCGTCGCGCAGAGCCGAGGTTCGCCTTTGAATCGCGGGCAATGTCGAATCGAGGAGAAGGCGAACACGGATGAATTCTTCGGTCGATCCTTGGTCGAGGATTGCAAGCAAAGGCGGTCGCTCCGCCATCAGCGCGAGTCCTGCCAGTAGCGATCCGACCGGTGCCTGCTCCCGCGCCAAGCGCTCCCGGCGCTCACCGACCAGCGCGCCGACGAGTCGCGCGTTTGCGTCGGCCGCGCTGATCCTGGACTCGGCCGCTTCGATGGCCTGGGTTGCAGCGGCGCGTTTCGCGGCGAGACGTTCGGCTTCGCTCTCTGCCGTGTCGGCTGCCATCTGAAGCTTTGCCATCTGGGCTTCAGCGGTGCGGGCCTCCTTCAGCGCGCGCGCCGCTGCAATGTCCAGCGGTTCGCCTTGCGTCTGAACGGCACTGCTGGCCGCGGCTAGCGCAAGCAGCGGAAGAGCGAAGATAAGGCGGGCAGCGCCGTGCACGCGTCAACCTTCGCGATGATAAGGGTGGTTCGCAAGGATTGATGTCGCGCGGAACAACTGTTCAGCGAGCATGGCTCGTACAAGCAGATGCGGCCAGGTCGCCGGGCCGAAGGAGAGCAATAGATCCGCCTTGCTCCGCTCGTCATCCGAATGACCATCGGCGGATCCGATGACGAAGCGAGCCTCGCGAGTGCCGCGGTCGCGCCACTGCTCCAGCTTTGCCGCAAGCTCGGTCGAGGACAGCGCCTTCCCTTTTTCGTCGAGGAGGATGCTGACCGTCGCGCCCTGCGCAGCCGGATGCGGTGCTCGCTCCGTCAGCTCGGTGAGCTTTATTGGCCAGGCGATTCGCTTCAAGTAGCGCTCTACGAGGTCGGCCTCAGGAGAGCGGCCTATTTTCCCACGAGCGATGATGTGGAGCAGCACGCCCCGTTTTCACTGGCCGCCGGACGACGGAACCATCGTGCTGAAGCTCGGCCACATGAAAATGCTCGTGAAGCCGTCATAGATGGCGCGGGCGACCGTCGCGATCGTCTGAGGGCGATCCGTGCCACCGCGGGCAAACAGCGCAACGGCAACCCGATGGCCGTTCTGCAGGGTGATGTAACCGACGTCGCTCGTGTAGCCGGTCAGAGTGCCGGTCTTGTGCTCGACGCGAGTTCCCCACGGCAGCAGCGCCTTCATCCGGTTCTTGCCCGTCGCGCAGCGTGCCATGAGATTCATCAGATAGGCGTGGCTATCCGGCTTCAGCACCTTGCCCTTGTCGAGACGGCGAAGCAGGTCGACCATCGCCAGGGGCGTGCTGGAATCGCGCACATCCCAAAGATCGCGCTTGGCGGCGAGAAGTCCTGCAATCGTGCGATCGACTCGGAAGTGCGTCAGGCCCTGGAAGTCCACCCATTCCTGGATGGCCTTCGGTCCGCCGAGATCGCGCAGCAGCATGTCCGTTGCGCGATTGTCGCTGTGGATCATCATGCGTTCCATGAGGCTCGACGCCGTCTGACCGCTGATCCTGTCGTCGAGCGAGCGCCGGCCGTGATCCACCTGTGTCAGATAGGCTGCGGCTACCGCAACCTTGACCGTGCTCGCCATCGGGAAGGACGTGTTGCCGTTGATGCTGATCGTTTCGCCCGTCGTCAGGTCGACCGCAGCGACGCCGACATCGCTGGATGCGCCCGAAATCATCGACCGGAGCTGTTGCTCCAGGCTCGTCAATTGCGGCGAAGAGGCCGCCTGTACGGGCTGCAGCGCAAAGGTCAGCAGCCCAAGGAAAGCAATAATGAAACGCATCGGCCCTCTACCCGCGAACGGCTGCGCTCCTATCGGCGTCATCGCCAAAAGCCCACATTCGTTCCAAATTGTAAAAATTTCTAACCTCGGGTCGGAAAAGATGCACGATGACGTCATCGGCGTCTATCAGAACCCAGTCCGCCGCGGGGAGGCCTTCGATCCGGGCCGTCTTGCCAAACTGCTCCTTGATCCGCTGCGCCAGCTTCGTCGCCATGGAGGCTACCTGCCGCGTCGAGCGGCCGGATGCGATGACCATGTGGTCAGCGATGTTGGATTTGCCGGCTAGCGGTATGGAAACGACCTCGACGGCCTGGTCGTCATCAAGCGATTTGAGGACGGTGCGATGGAGGTCTTCGACGTCTATTTCGGGACGGCCAGTGGCGGTCTCATTAGGACGGTCGGGCAAGGGCTCTCCTGACTAAGTTGGCCTACCGAAACGTTTGGAACCCTTCGCAGGGTCCAAAAAACGCTCGTGCCAGTTGGGATCGTGCGCGCGTAAGCCGGTGGCGGAAGTCGGGTCGGGTGTCAGGCGAAGAAGCAAGATCGCCGGTGCACTCCACTCCGTCCAATGTTTCGCCTGGCTCGAAGGCCGGACAAACCTTTGGAGCCAGCCCATGGCGCGCGCCGCCTGGGCAGACTGATCATAACCGGGGCGATGAATCACCGCAATCGGAAGCGATTCCGCGAGCTTGCGCCAATTCTTCCACTGATGGAATTGGGCAACAGTATCTTCGCCCATCAGCCAGATGAAGCGATCGTCCGGATATCGACGCTTAATTTCCCGCACCGTGTCGACGGTGAAGCGGGTACCAGCCTGAACCTCGAAGTCACTGACCTTGATGGGCGAATGCAGCGCCATCGCCTCGGCCGAGGCGAAGCGCGCCTCGAACGGCGCCGTATCCTTCGCGCCTTCCTTGAGCGGATTGCCGGGTGAGACGAGCCACCACACCTCATCGAGGTCGAGCGCTTCCAACGCTTCCAGGCTGATGTTGCGGTGGCCGGCGTGGGCTGGATTGAAGGAGCCGCCAAGTAGCCCGATGCGCTTCATGCTGTGATGGCTAGCACGCGCTTGGCGCCCGACATAATGTCGATGCGAGGGGGAATGCCATGCCGGATTTGGAAGCGATCGGTGATGCTGCGACAGGCGCTGTCCTGGCGAAGACCATCGAGCCGAAGACCGGAGCCGCGGCCGACGGTCATACGGAGGAGAAGAATTGCCTCAATTGCGGCGCGGAGCTTGCCGGCGAGTTCTGTCAGGTCTGCGGGCAACGGGCCCACGTCCACCGAACGCTATCTGCCTTCTGGCACGACCTTGCCCATGGTGTCCTTCATCTCGACGGGAAGATCTGGCTAACGCTGCCACTGCTCGCGTGGCGCCCGGGAGAGCTGACTCGCCGATACGCTCATGGGGAGAGGGCGAAATTCGTCTCGCCCATGGCGCTGTTTCTATTCTCAGTTTTCTTGCTGTTCGCCGTCTTCAGCCTTTTGGGTACGCACATCGGCCCAACGACCAACACGAATATTGTGACGAACCCCGAGCGTGCCGGAGCGGAGGTGAACAAGGCCATCAGGCTCAACCTGGACGAGCTGCGAGCGCTCCAGGAAAAGAGGCAGAAGCTCGCTGCGGCTCGTCAACCGACGACGAACATCGACGCCGACATTCGCGAGAAGCAGAGCGAAATCGCGATCGAGGAGCGCATCAGCCGGGGGTTCATCCCCGAAAGAGATGCGATCGCGACCGTCGACGCCACACCTTCCGCAGACGGCAACCTGAGCTTTTCCAGCGGTTCGCAAAGCATCGACGAATGGCTTCGTCACGTCATCGACAAGACGAAAGAAAATCCGAAGCTGCTGATCTACAAGCTGCAGTCTAGCGCCTACAAATTTTCATGGCTGCTGATCCCGATCTCGATCCCGCTCGTCTGGCTGCTGTTCCTTCACAGGCGCCGATATCGCCAAGAGTTTACCGCTTACGATCACACGGTCTTCGTCACCTATTCGATCGCCTTCATGAGCCTTGCGCTGATAGCCATCAGCCTTCTGAGCTGGGTCGGGCTGCCGGCGGGGATCGTCAGCCTGGCTGTCTTGACCGTTCCTCCGCTGCACATCTACCGGCAGCTCAAGGGCGCCTACGGGCTCTCGCGCTGGAGCGCATTTTGGCGGACCGGCGTCCTCCTGGTCCTATCGTTTTTCGCCTTGACGCTGTTCGCGCTGCTGCTGCTGACTTTAGGGGTCTTCGGCTAGCGCTTGCAGGGATATTTCTTCTGCAGGACGCGGAGCATTGCGGTCTTGAGGGGCATGTTCTGCCGTTCCGCCGCAGGGATAGCTTCCAGCCCATCAAGGAACTCGTAGGAGCCGAGCTCCGCGCGTGGATTGGGCGAACAATAGAGAATGGGCTTATTCGCCTTTTGCGCCGCGATGCGATCATCGCCGATCGCCTTACCGACGGCCGTCGCCTCCGCTTTCAGCCTCTTATAATCGGAATCAAAGAAGGCGAGGGGGCCTTTGCCTTTCAGGCGATTGGCACGGTCAAGGAAATTCTGCGCCGTTCCGGGAGCCGCCGCCAGGCCGGGTGTTACGACGGAAAGTGCGACAGCAAGAAGAATCGTTTTGCGCATATGAAAAGCCACTCCGCGGCGTTTGTGCCGCAGAGAGGCCTTTTGGTTTGAATTGGCGATGAACTAAGCGCCGGCCGCTGCCGGTCCGCCAATCGTTCCGCTCTTGGGACGCTTCGCCTTGGGGATGGACGAACCGGCCGCCGGGATCGTCGGACCCTTCGGTCCTCCCCGATCGATCGTACCGCCGGCCATCAGCGTCTTGATCTCGTCGCCGCTCAGCGTCTCATATTCGAGAAGCGCTTTCGCAAGCGTCTCCAACTGCCCCCGATGCTCCTCGAGAAGGGACTTGGCGCGGCCATAACCCTGCTCGACGATGCGCCGGATCTCGCTGTCGATCGCCTGCGCGGTCTCATTCGACATGTTCTTCTGTCGATTGACCGAATAGCCGAGGAAAACCTCCTC
>Ga0070667_100002450_pt1 | contig 16209 bp, 16 predicted proteins | sample KBSS33metaG_FD_64659 | JGI IMG/M metagenome (GOLD analysis project Ga0070667, IMG submission 64659) | Switchgrass rhizosphere microbial communities from Kellogg Biological Station, Michigan, USA - KBS S3-3 metaG | ecosystem: Host-associated > Plants > Roots > Rhizosphere > Soil ... | reverse complement strand
CTGTCTCAGGTGGATGGCCAGGACGCATGCAACAACTCCCCAGGTAGGAGCTGTTGCACTAGACCCTTGAATCGAAGCGCGAAATATCAAACCGAACACGCACATTCGCCGTAGCAGCTCGGCCTTGGTGGTCGCGGAGACTGGCCGGCACGGGAGTCGCTGGTACTGCGGACTTGGTGGTTGTGGAGTGTGGCCGGCGCGGGAGGTGGCACTGCGGCCTGGTTGTGGAGAGCGGCCTGAGCCGGGCTCGGCCGTGCGTCTACCTGTGGATAACCACCGGTAGAGATATCCGATCTGTCGGTGGCCGCAGCCATGCTCGCCGCATGAACCGACCGTTTCTCGGGAGCACAGTCCTGGAAACCGGACTGCTCACCAAGCGAGAGCTCCGTGCCGGGTACCGGGCCGTCTACCGGGGTGTCTATCTCGCCAACGAGGTGGCGTTGACCGCGCGTCTGCGCGCCGAGGCCGCGTGGCTGTTCGCCGGGCCCGATGCAGTGTTGTGCGGGCTGTCGGCGGCGGCGGTGCACGGCACCAAGTGGCTCGATGTGAATGCGCCCGCTGAGGTCGTGCGGACCAACCGGCACTCTCCGCCCGGACTCACGGTGCATTCGTATGCGCTCGCTCCCGATGAGGTCAGAGAGATCAGCGGCGGCATGCGGGTGACGTCAGTGGTGCGGACGGCATTCGACCTGGGCAGGCTCCTGCCTGAAACCGAGGCGGTGCCGACCCTGGATGCATTGTTGAATGCGACCGGCCTGGACCCGGCACACGTGTGGGCGTTGGCCGACGCCAATCGGGGAATTCGGGGTATCGCTCGACTGCGGACCGCGCTGGCGCAGGCCGATGGTGGCGCGGAGTCACCGTTGCAGACTCAGACTCGGCGGTTGCTGCGCCGCACCGGGATTCCGGGACTACAAACACAAATCCCGTTCTACGACGAATGGGGATTGGTCTGCACTCGGGCGGCACTGGGCTGGCCGCGGTGGAAGGTGGCCGTCGAGTGTGACGAGGAAGCGGATACTCCGGGGTATCGCGAATGGGTGCACAGCCACACGGCGGAGCTCGAAGCGCGGGGTTGGAGCGTCATCTGGGTGACGCGGTCGACGGCAGAAGGTCGAGGAAGTCCCGGAATCGTGGTGCTGCGGGCACAGGAGAAGCTGTGGGCCGCTCAACGGAGGCGAGCGAGCCGAGGGGCGCCTGTCCCCCAATCGGGGGAACGCGATTTCGTCCGGTCGAGGGCCCGATCAGTGGACTGACCTGGGGCGTCGATTCCGCGAAGGTTATTTCAACACCGAAGCACACCAAACCTTCAGGAGACGAAATGACCAACTCGACCGCGACGACCCGCTTCACCCGCCGTATCGCGGCCGCCGCCGCCCTGGTGGTAGCACCGGTGCTGGCTTTCGGTCTCTCGCCCGCCGCCCACGCCGAAACGGGCACCCAGCACTTCCAGGGCTGCGACGACCACAAGGGCGATCCCATCTGGGACGGCGTCAAGCCGCCGGCACACGGCGTCGGGGAGCACTCGCCGAAGCACCCGGGACGGAACTTCGACATCCAGTGGCCCGGCCACGATTCGACGCACGGTTGGGCAGTGCACCCGGGTGTGGACATGAAGACGACCCAGGACCTGCTGGTGGTGCCGACCGTCCGTGAGACCGGCATCGAATGCGACAACCTGCTGCGGGGCGACGCGCCGAACTACTTCAAGCACGCCTACGAGTCGGTCCACTTCATGACGGGCGGCCCGGACTGGGCGCTCGGGATCAACTCGGCGGACGCCCGTCGGCTCAACCAGCTCCACATCCACCTGACCCGGCTGTACGCCCCGGCACGTGACGACATCGCCCAGGCGGTCAAGGGCGGCAAGGTCAGCACCGACGAGCACAAGTGGATCGACCAGGTTGTCGAGGTCACCGGCCACAACGACAAGTGGCAGGACAGCAAGCACCAGTACCGGGCCTGGATCACCGACAGCGTGGACGCCAACTTCTTCAAGAAGCTGGACGACGACATCGTCACGCCGCTGCACAAGCAGGGCAAGTCCGCGGCGATGGCGCACGAAACCATGCTGATCACCCGCAACCCCGCGGGCAAGGGATTCGTGGTCCTGGAAAGCAACACCACGTCCGGCATCCACGGTGTTGCCAACATCGAGGGAATCCTGGACAAGCGTTAGGCCGCTGGGCGCTAGGCGGCCATCCGAGGGAGTCTCGGGTGGCCGCCTATCCGCGTTCTGGCCGTTACGATCCGACCATGTCGCTACCCGATGGATCGGTGTTCGCCGGATTCACCGTGGTCAGAAAACTGGGTGCCGGCGGCATGGGCGAGGTGTACCTGGTTCAGCACCCGCGGCTGCCCCGCACTGACGCCCTGAAAGTACTGCCGGCGTCGCTGTCCGCCGATCCCGAATACCGTCGGCGCTTCGAGCGCGAGGCTGATGCCGCGGCGACGTTGTGGCATCAGCACATCGTCGGAGTGCATGATCGCGGCGAATACGACGGTCGCTTGTGGATCTCGATGGACTACGTCGACGGTGCCGATGCCGGCAACGTACTCCGGACGCAGTGCCCCGGCGGCATGCCGCGCGACCAGGTGATCGCGATCGTCACCGCGATCGCCGACGCGCTGGACCATGCGCACAGCCGTGGGCTGCTGCACCGAGACGTCAAACCCGCGAACATTCTGTTGAGCGGACAAGGCCCGGGCCGTGGCCGGGTGCTGCTGGCCGATTTCGGGATCGCCCGGCGCGTCGACGACTTCGACGGACTGACGTCGACGAACATGACACTCGGTACCCCGAACTACGCAGCGCCGGAGCAATTGCTCGGTGAGGCGCTGGACGGTCGTTCGGATCAGTACGCCTTGGCCGCCACCGCTTTTCAGTTGCTGACCGGACAGCCGCCAGGTGGCGATTCGACGCCCGTCGTCCTCATCAGCCAACGCGTGAGTGGTGTGGTGCCGCGGCTGGCGGAGGTACGCCCGGACCTCGCCGATCTGGACCCCGTGATGGCCATCGCGATGGCCCGCCGACCTGCAGACCGCTTCCGTTCTTGTGGGGATTTCGCTGTGGCGCTGGCGCGTGGTGCGGCCGCGACGCTGCCGCCGGTCCCGGCGTCCCCCGCGGTGCCCGGAGCTCCGACCGCTGCCGCCGCGCGGGCCGCGGCACCGATGGGGTTTGTGCGGCAACCAGATCCGCCGGTCACGACGCGGCGTGGGCTGAGTCCGACCACCTGGGCGCTCGTCGGAGCCGGGATCGTGTTGGTGGTGGCGCTGGTCTTCGTCGGCGTGACACTGATGAGCGGGCGCGACGGGCACAGCGGTTCAACGACTTCGGTGGCGGCCACCACGACCACAGCCGAGACCTCGGGCGCGACCGTGACCTCGGTCGAATCCACAGTGCCGGAGACCTCCGCGACGCTGACGCCGACCACTGCGCGAATGGTGCTGCCCGACGCGGACTCCCGCGGCTTCACCACCTACAACGGGGCCGCCCGGTGTACCGGGGCGGATGAGGCGGCGATGCTCCTGCGGACCGCCCAATCGGCGGTCGTGGTCTGCCGCAGCAGCGTCGGCGTGCTGTATTACCTGGGCTATCGGCTGTCCGACGGCGCGACGATCCGATTGGGCACCGTGCATGAGTCCGGCGACGGCTACGTCGCGTTCAACGATCCCGATTCGGCTGAGTATCACGTCTCGTCGTCAGGCCTGGAGATCGTGCAGGGTGGCAAGATGCTGGCGTCCGAGCCTGCGGTTGAGTCCGCTCGGTGAGCACCTGACGCGGTGCGCGTATGTCAGGATGGCCGAGTGAAAGGGATCATCCTGGCCGGAGGCGCGGGGACGCGACTGCACCCCGTCACCGCCGGGGTGTCCAAGCAGCTGATCCCGGTCTACGACAAGCCGATGATCTACTACCCGCTGTCCACACTGATGCTGGCCGGGATCACGGACATCTTGGTTATCACGACGCCGCTCGATGCGCCGAGTTTCGAGCGTCTGCTCGGGGATGGGTCGCAGTACGGCGTCTCGATCAGCTACGCGCAGCAGCCGTCGCCTGACGGGCTCGCACAGGCCTTCACCATCGGCGCGGATTTCCTTGGCGGAGAGAGCGTTGCGCTGGTGCTGGGCGACAACCTGCTCTACGGTCCCGGGCTCGGTACCCAGCTGCAGCGGTTCACCAACATCGATGGTGGGGCGATCTTCGGCTATTGGGTCGCCGAGCCGTCGGCCTACGGTGTCATCGAATTCAACGAAGCCGGACAAGCGGTTTCGCTCGAGGAAAAGCCCGCGGTGCCCAAGAGCAACTACGCCGTGCCGGGGCTGTACTTCTACAGCAACGACGTGGTGGCGATCGCCCGAGAACTCAAGCCCAGTGCCCGTGGCGAGTACGAGATCACCGACATCAACCGAACTTATCTGGAGCAGAACCGGTTACGGGTGCAGGTGCTGCCCCGCGGGACGGCATGGCTCGACACCGGCACGTTCGATCAGATGACGGACGCCGCCGAATTCGTGCGCACCATCGAGCGTCGCACGGGCTTGAAGATCGGGGTGCCCGAGGAAATCGCCTGGCGGCGTGGCTATCTCAGTGGCGACGAACTGCGCGAGCGCGCCGAGCCGCTGGTGAAGTCCGGCTACGGCACGTATCTGCTGGACCTGCTGGCCAGGGGACTGTAGATGGCACGACTGCTGGTCACCGGGGGCGCCGGATTCATCGGCGCCAACTTCGTCCGATACGTCATCGAGCACACCGACCATCACGTCACGGTGCTCGACAAACTGACCTACGCCGGCAACCGGGAATCCCTTGCGGGCCTGCCGGAAGCACGAATGACGTTCGTCCTGGGCGACATCGCCGACGCCGCGCTGGTCGACGAGCTGATGGCGACGACCGACGTCGTGGTGCACTTCGCCGCTGAATCGCACAACGACAACTCGTTGCGTGATCCGGAACCGTTCCTGCACACCAACGTGGTGGGGACGTTCACGCTGCTGGAGTCGGTGCGCAAGCACGGCACCCGGCTGCACCACATCTCGACCGACGAGGTGTACGGCGACCTCGAACTCGACGACCCCGCCAAGTTCACCGAAGGCACGGCCTACAACCCGTCATCGCCGTATTCGTCGACCAAGGCCGGCAGTGACCTCCTGGTGCGCGCGTGGGTGCGCTCGTTCGGCGTCCGCGCCACAATTTCCAACTGCTCCAACAACTATGGGTCCTACCAACACGTCGAGAAGTTCATTCCGCGCCAGATCACCAACGTGCTGTGCGGAATCCGGCCGAAGCTCTATGGTGCGGGCCGCAACGTGCGGGACTGGATTCACGTGGACGATCACTCGTCCGCCGTGCTGGCGATCATCGAACAGGGCCGTATCGGCGAGACCTATCTGATCGGCGCCGACGGCGAAAAGGACAACAAGTCGGTCATCGAGATGATCCTGACGCAGATGGGGCAGCCGGCCGACGGCTACGACCACGTCACCGACCGCGCCGGACATGACCTGCGCTACGCCATCGATTCGACCAAACTGCGGACCGAACTCGGTTGGCGGCCAAAGTATCTCGACTTCACCGACGGGCTGGCTGCCACCATCGCCTGGTATCGCGACAACGAAGCATGGTGGCGTCCGGTCAAGGATGCCACCGAGGCGCGCTACGCCGGCCAGGGTCAATGAGTGATGGGCAACCTGTGACCGAGTACGGAAAACCGTTGTCCGCCAACACCACGGCGATCCCAGGCGTCACCATCTGGGAATTGCCGGTGCACGGCGACAATCGCGGCTGGTTCAAGGAGAACTGGCAGCGCGCGAAGATGACGGCCCTCGGATTACCGGATTTCGGTCCCGTCCAGAACAACATCTCGTTCAACGATGCGCCGGGCACCACCCGTGGTATCCACGCCGAACCGTGGGACAAGTTCGTGTCGGTGGCGACGGGCCGGATCTTCGGCGCCTGGGTCGATCTGCGGGACGGCCCGACGTTCGGGACGGTGTTCACCGCTGAGCTCGATCCGTCGCGCGCGGTGTTCGTGCCGCGCGGGGTCGGCAACGCCTTTCAGACCCTGGCCCCCGACACCGCGTACGTCTATCTCGTCAATGACCACTATTCGGCTGACGCCCAATATGTTTCGGTGAACCTGGCCGACGAGACGCTGGCCATCGAATGGCCCATTCCGCTCGAGCGCGCCGAGCTGTCGGCCAAAGACCGGACGCATCCCCGGCTGGCCGACATCCAACCCATCGCACCGCGAAAGACGTTGGTGCTGGGCGCGAACGGCCAACTCGGGCGGGCCCTGCACGCCGCATACGGCGACGACCCGAGCGTCGAATTCGCCACCCGGGACGAGGTGGACCTCGCCGGTGACCTGGAGCAGGCCCGCCGGTGGCAGGACTACGACATCGTCATCAACGCCGCCGCGTATACCGCGGTGGACGACGCCGAGACCCCGAGCGGTCGAGCCCGTGCCTGGGCCGTCAACGTCACCGGCGTTGCGGCGCTGGCACGTATCGCGACGGCGCGCGGCCTCACCCTGGTGCACCTCTCCAGCGACTACGTCTTCGATGGCACATCCGACTCCCCGTACCGGGAGGACGATCCGATCGCCCCGCTCGGGGTGTACGGCCAGACGAAAGCGGCCGGCGACCAGCTCGTCGCGATGGTGCCGCGGCACTACATCCTGCGGACGTCGTGGGTGATCGGGGACGGCCACAACTTCGTCCGGACCATGGCGTCGCTGGCAGAGCGCGGCGTCGACCCATCGGTGGTCGACGACCAGTTCGGGCGGCTCACGTTCACCTCCGAACTGGCCCGGGCCATCCGGCACCTGACGGCGACCGGCGCGGCGTACGGGACGTACAACGTCACCGGCGCCGGACCCGCAATGTCGTGGGCGGACATCGCGCGCCGGGTATTCGAGCTGTCCGGCCACGACCCGGCACGGGTCACGGGCGTCAGCACGGACGCTTACTTCGCCTCCGCGGCCAGAGCGGTGGCGCCGCGGCCGCGCAACAGTGTGCTCGACAACCAGAAGCTGGAGTCAACGGGATTCAAAACCGGGGCAGTCGAGGATTCGCTGTTGCGCTACCTGGTCCGGTAGCAGCGCATTCCCGCCAAGCGGACGCTTGCTCGGGTGCGGCGGGTAGTGCCGTGTGAAGATGGACGGACTATGAGCTCTACAGATCTCAGCCCGGCATCCCTGCGCGCGGCGTTCGGCCACTTCCCGACCGGCGTCGTCGCCATCGCAGCCCACATCGAGGGCGAAAAGGTCGGCCTGGCCGCCAGCACCTTCGTCCCGGTATCGCTGGAGCCGCCGCTGGTGTCGTTCTGTGTGCAGAACACCTCGACCACCTGGCCGAAGCTCAAGGACCTGCCCGCCCTGGGCATCAGCGTGCTCGGCCAGCAGCATGACGCTGCGGCGCGCACTCTGGCCGCCAAGACCGGCGACCGCTTCGCGGGCATGGAAACCGAGGAACGAGACAACGGCGCCCTGTTCATCCACGGCACCAGCGTGTGGCTGGAGACGTCGATCGATCAGCTCGTCCCCGCCGGGGATCACACCATCGTGGTCCTGGCAATCAGCGACATCGTGATAAACCCCGACGTCGAGCCGATGGTCTTCCACCGCAGCGCATTCCGCCGCCTGGAGGCGTGAGTCAGAGCCGACACGCCGTGACCGCGACACGCTAGGGCCGGGAGCCGAGCTCCTGCCGGTACGCCGCGACTCGCTTCTCGAGCTCGGCGGCGTCGTCGGGCCGGCCTTCCTTACGGGCCAGTTCGGCGCGTAAGGAAAGCTCGCGGATGGCGGTCCGAATGTCGTTGACGCTGTGCGTTTCTGATTGGCCCATCTGGCTGCCTTTCGTCACGGATTGGCTGCCCTTCCGAGCCTACGCCGAAACTACCTGCGGAAGAGTTTGTTCCCCAGCCAGACGATCGGGTCGTACTTGCGGTCGGCGACGCGTTCCTTCATCGGAATCAGCGCGTTGTCGGTGATCTTGATGTGCTCGGGGCAGACCTCGGTGCAGCACTTGGTGATGTTGCAGTAGCCCAGGCCGAACTCGTCCTGCGCCATGTCCTTGCGGTCCAGGGTGTCGAGCGGATGCATGTCGAGCTCGGCCACCCGCATCAGGAAGCGCGGACCGGCGAACGCCTGCTTGTTCTCCTCGTGGTCGCGCACCACGTGGCAGGTGTTCTGGCACAGGAAGCACTCGATGCACTTGCGGAACTCCTGCGAGCGCTCGACGTCCTCCTGCTGCATCCGGTACTCGCCGGGCTTGAGGTCCTTCGGCGGTGCGAAAGACGGGATCTGGCGCGCCTTTTCGTAGTTGAACGACACGTCGGTCACCAGGTCGCGCACGATCGGGAAGGCCCGCAGCGGGGTGATGGTGACGGTCTCGGCCGGATCGAACGTCGACATCCGGGTCATGCACATCAGCCTGGGGCGGCCGTTGACCTCCGCCGAACACGAACCGCACTTGCCGGCCTTGCAGTTCCACCGCACCGCCAAATCCGGGGCCTGCGTGGCCTGGATGCGGTGGATGATGTCGAGCACCACCTCACCGTCGTTGACCTCGACCTTGAAGTCGTCGAGACCGCCGCCGGTGTCGTCCCCGCGCCAGACCCGCATGTTGGCTTGGTAGCTGTTGCTCATGGCTAGCTCCGTTCCGGGTGGGCGGCCAGTTCGGCGTCGGTGTAGTACTTCTCCAGCTCGGACAGCTCGAAGCAGCCGAGCAGCTCGGCGGGCATCGGCACCTGCTGTTCCGGGGTGACGGTCACGTCGGGCACGATCGGGTCGCCCCCACCGGCGCTGCAGACCAGCAGGATGTTGCGCCAGTCGGCGCTCATCTCCGGGTGGTCGTCGCGGGTGTGACCGCCGCGGCTCTCGGTGCGCGCCAGCGCAGCCTTGGCCACACACTCGCTGACCAGCAGCATGTTCCGCATGTCGATCGCCAGGTGCCAACCGGGATTGAACTGCCGGTGGCCCTCGACGGTGACGTTGTGCATCCGGCGCTTGAGGTCGTCGAGCTTGACCAGTGCCTGCTCGATCTCTTCCTTGGTGCGGATGATGCCGACCAGGTCGTTCATCGACTGCTGCAACTCGGTGTGCAGGGTGTACGGGTTCTCCGCGCCGACATGCTCGTCGAATGGTTCCAGTGCTTCCCGCGCCGCCGTGGTGAGTGCGTCATCGGAGACGACCGGCCGCGAGGGCAGCGCCTTCACATACTGCGCCGCGCCGAGGCCGGCCCGCCGACCGAACACCAGCAGGTCGCTCAGGGAGTTGCCACCGAGCCGGTTCGAGCCGTGCATACCGCCCGAGCACTCGCCGGCCGCGAACAGGCCGGGCGTCCGGGCCGCGCCGGTGTCGGGATCGACCTCGATGCCGCCCATCACGTAGTGGCAGGTCGGACCGACCTCCATCTCGTCCTTGGTGATATCGACCTCGGCCAGCTCCATGAACTGGTGGTACATCGACGGCAGGCGCTTCTTGATCTCCTCGGTGGGGATGCGCGAAGCGATGTCGAGGTACACGCCGCCGTGCGGGGTACCGCGGCCGGCCTTGACCTCGGAGTTGATGGCGCGCGCCACTTCGTCGCGGGGCAGCAGGTCAGGGGTACGACGAGCGGAGTCGTTGTCCTTGAGCCACTGGTCGGCTTCTTCCTCGGTTTCGGCGTACTGGCCTTTGAACACCGACGGGATGTAGTCGAACATGAACCGCTTGCCCTCGGAGTTCTTGAGCACTCCGCCGTCGCCGCGCACGCCCTCGGTGACCAGGATGCCCTTCACCGAGGGCGGCCAGACCATGCCCGTCGGGTGGAACTGGATGAACTCCATGTTGATGAGCGTCGCGCCGGCCCGCAGCGCCAGGGCGTGCCCGTCGCCGGTGTACTCCCAGGAGTTCGACGACACCTTGAACGACTTGCCGATGCCGCCGGTGGCCAGCACCACGGCGGGCGCCTCGAACAGCACGAACCGGCCCGACTCGCGCCAGTAGCCGAACGCGCCGGCGATGCGGTCGCCATCTTTCACCAGCTCAGTGATGGTGCACTCGTGGAACACCTTGATGCGGGCCTCGTAGTCACCCGTCTCGGCGAAATCCTCCTGCTGCAGCGAGACGATCTTCTGCTGCATGGTGCGGATGATCTCCAGGCCGGTGCGGTCACCGACGTGCGCCAGCCGCGGGTAGGTGTGGCCACCGAAGTTGCGCTGGCTGATCCGGCCGTCCTTGGTGCGGTCGAACAGCGCGCCGTAGGTCTCGAGCTCCCAGACGCGGTCCGGTGCTTCGCGGGCGTGCAGCTCGGCCATGCGCCAGTTGTTCAGGAACTTGCCGCCACGCATGGTGTCGCCGAAGTGCACCTGCCAGCTGTCCTTGGAATTCGCGTTTCGCATGGACGCGGCGCAGCCGCCCTCGGCCATGACGGTGTGGGCCTTGCCGAACAACGACTTACACACCACCGCGACGCGCAGGCCCTGCTCCCGGGCCTCGATGACCGCACGCAACCCCGCCCCGCCGGCTCCGATTACGACGACGTCGTACTCGTGCCGTTCGAGTTCAGCCATGAAATAACTCCAAATTGTCGTGAATAGCGTTGAAAATCAAAACGTTTCGTTGACCACGAAGCTCATCCAACAAACCTGAGGTCGCTGAACCACCCGGCCGACACGGCCATGACGTAGAAGTCCGTGAACATCAGGGTGCCCAGGGTGATCCACGCGTACAGCTTGTGGCGGGTGTTGAGCTTGCTCACCTGCGTCCAGATCCAGTAGCGCACGGGGTGTTTCGAGAAGTGCTTGAGCCGGCCCCCGGTGACGTGCCGGCAGGAGTGGCAGGACACCGTGTAGACCCACAGCATGATGACGTTGCCCAGCAGGATGATGTTGCCGAGCCCGAAGCCGAAACCGCTGGGCGAGTGGAACGCGACGATCGCGTCGTAGGTGTTGATCAGCGAGATGATGACCGCGATGTAGAAGAAGTAGCGGTGCGTGTTCTGGATGATCAGCGGGAACCGCGTCTCACCGGTGTACTTGGCGTGCGGCTCGGCGACGGCGCACGCGGTCGGGGACTGCCACACGGTGCGGTAGTAGGCGCCGCGGTAGTAGTAGCACGTCAGCCGGAACAGCAGCAGGAACGGCAAGGACAGGGCCGCATAGGGGATCAGCGAGAAGAGCCCGTCTGCCGGCAGGATCTGCGGCCAGAACTCGCTGGCCGCACCGCAGTTGACGCTCAGACAGGGTGAGTAGAACGGCGTCAGGTAGTGGTAGTCAGCGACGTAGAAGTGGTCCCGCTGAAAGGCGCGCACCGTCGCGTAGATGACGAACGCGGCGAAACCCAGGTCGATGAGAATCGGGGATTTGAGCCAGTTATCGGTCCGCAGGGTGCGCTGCGGTATCTGCGCACGCGTGGGGGAGAAGACGCCGGTCCCGGGACGGTTGGCGGCGGGTGCGCTCACGAAGAAAGCCTCGATTCCATTGGGGACAGGGTCTGACTGTGAAGTTGTGGACGGGCCGCCGATGGGCACGACGGACCGTCGTGCCCATGTCGGTCAGCCGCCGACGCCACCGTCGTGGTCGTTCCAGAATTCGCTGGAGTTGTCGTGGTCGGGGATCACGATCATTTCCTTGGCGGGACCTTGTTGCTTGATGCCGCGGCTGAATTCCAGTTCTTCGATGTCGATGTCCAGGCGCTCGATGTCGACAGCCAGGCGCTCGGCGTCATTCGCGATACGGCGAGTGGCGGGGGAGTCTCCATATTTGGCGGCCAACGAGCTGACGGACCGACGCAAACTGCCGATCAACTCGTGCAGTTCGGTGAGCTCAGTAGTGGTGGACATCATGCGACCTCCTTGGGCTGAAGGGTGTCATAAATCACATTACGACACCGGATGCTAGTCAGATCCGGAGATGAAAGTGAGACAGGTCACGTTTGTCGGCCTGGTGTCGGCAAGTCCGAGTGGTGGCTGTCGGTACGGTGTGACCATGTCCGACGCGGTTCTGGCGCAGCGCGCCGAAGCACTATTGGCCCTGCACCAGCCGGGAAATCCAGTCGTCCTCCCGACGGTGTGGGACGCGTGGTCGGCGACGCTGGCGGTGTCCGCCGGATTCGCCGCGCTGACGGTCGGTAGCCACCCGGTCGCCGACTCGGTGGGCAAGCCCGATGGCGAAGGCATGTCGTTCGAAGACCTCACCACGCGCGTCGCCCAGATCACCTCGGCAGTCGAGGTACCGGTGTCCGTCGACATCGAATCCGGCTACGGCGAAGACCCGAGTCGCCTCATCTCCGGCCTGTTGGCCGCGGGTGCGGTGGGCCTGAACATCGAGGACACCGTGCACAAGGACGGGGGCCGCATCCGCGACGCGCAGGAGCACGCCGACCTGGTGGGTGAATTGCGCAGAGCGGCAGACGCTTCCGGTGTCCACGTCGTCATCAACGCACGCACCGACCTGTTCCTGCGCCAGATCGGCGATGAGGCCGACCGGTACGACCGCGCCGTGCAGCGGTTGAAGTTGTGCGCGGCGGCCGGCGCGGACTCTCTGTATCCGGTGGGCCGCCACGACGACGACACCCTGCGCCGGCTGGCAACCGACCTGCCCTTGCCCATCAACGCCATCGCGATCCCCGAGTCCGACGATCCGGCGTCCTTCGGTCCGTTGGGCGTCGGCCGCATCAGCTTCGGGCCGTTCCTCCAGCGTGCGTTGGCTACGGCGGCCACGGATATTCTGGCGCGGTGGCAGTGAGCGAGCCCGAAAACGAGCGCGGCGCCGACGAGAATCACGGGTTGTGGTGGGCCGCCGGTGTAGCCGCGGCCGTGCTGTTGATCATCCTGATCTACCAGGTGATTCAGACCTCCGAGGACTCTGAGACGCCACCCGGCGGCCCCGTCGGCGAACCAACGGTGTTGACGACGCATCCGACCACCACCAAGCGGACGACGACGACCCGGACCACCACTACGACAACAACCACCACGACGACGACGGAAAGCACGTCGGAAACGTCGACGACGGATGAGACGACCTCGTCCACCAGCACCAGCAGCACCTACACGCCGTCGAGCACTTCCGGTTACGGCACCTACCCCACAACCACCACGACGACGATCTACAACCCGTACAGCACGGCGACCACCGTGCCGCCCGCCGGCGTCGGGTAACAGTTTCGGCGGTGGTACCCGCGGGTCTGTGTCTCGGGCCACTCACTTCACGGGCGTTTGCAGAGGCCTGTGAGAAGAGCGTGACGGTCGATTCACACGCGGCAACATAATCCGCAATATCGGCTACCTACCTTTTGGTGCATGGACGCGAAGAACCTTGTGGTCGTAGGCCATGGAATGGTCGGGCACCGCCTCGTCGAGGCGCTGCGCTCACGGGATGCCGCGGGCCAATGGCGGATCACCGTGCTCTCGGAAGAAGCGGACGCCGCCTATGACCGGGTGGGGCTCACGGGTTACACCGAGCACTGGGACCGGTCGAAGCTGGCGCTGCCGGGCAACGGATATGACGGCGACGGACTGGTGGACCTGGTGCTGGCCGACAAGGTCGGCGGCATCGACCGCGCCGCCAAGACGGTGGTGACCGAGTCGGGCCGCGGCATCGCGTACGACAAGCTGGTATTGGCCACGGGCTCTTACGCATTCGTGCCGCCGGTGCCCGGTCACCAGCTCGAGGGCTGCTACGTCTACCGCACGCTGGACGACCTGGACGGCATCCGCGCCGCCATGACGCGGTCCGCGGAGCACGGTAACAACACCGGTGTCGTCATCGGTGGTGGTCTGCTCGGTCTGGAAGCGGCGAATGCGTTGCGCCAGTTCGGCATGCAGGCCCACATCGTCGAGCGGGCACCCCGGCCGATGAATCAACAGCTCGACGACGCCGGCGGTGCGCTGCTGGCCCGGATGATCGGCAAGCTGGGCATCTCGATGCACCTGGACGTCGGCACCGACGCCATCGAGTCGCTGGACGAGGGTGTGCGCGTGCTGCTCAGCGACGGCACCATGATCGACGCCGGCCTGGTCATCTTCGCCGCCGGTGTGCGTCCGCGGGACGAGCTGGCCCGCGAGGCCGGTCTGGAGCTGGCCGAACGCGGCGGCGTCCTGACCGATTTGGCGTGTGCGACCAGCGATCCCGACATCTACGCCATCGGTGAGGTGGCCGCCGTCGAGGGCCGGTGCTACGGCCTGGTCGGACCCGGTTACACCACCGCCGAGGTAGTCGCCGACCGGCTGCTCGGTGGCGCCGCGGAATTCCCTGAGGCCGACATGTCGACCAAGCTGAAGCTGCTCGGTGTCGACGTTGCGAGCTTCGGTGACGCGCAGGGTGTCACGCCCGACTGCCTGCAGGTCGTGGTCAACGACCCGGTGAAACAGACCTACGCCAAGCTGGTGCTTTCCGACGATGCCCAGACCCTGCTGGGTGGCATTCTGGTCGGCGACGCGTCGTCGTACGGCGTGCTCCGTCCGATGGTCGGCGAGGCGCTGCCCGGCGATCCGCTGGCCCTGATCGCGCCGGCCGGATCCGGTGAGGGCGCAACTGCTCTCGGTGTCGGTGCCCTGCCGGACGCCGCGCAGATCTGCTCGTGCAACAACGTCACCAAGGGTGACCTGTGCAGCGCGATCGAAGGCGGCTGCTCTGACGTGCCGGGCCTGAAGGCCTGCACCAAGGCCGGCACCTCATGTGGCTCTTGCGTGCCGCTGCTCAAGCAGCTCCTGGAAGCCCAGGGTGTCGAGCAATCCAAGGCGCTGTGCGAGCACTTCCCGCAGTCGCGGGCCGAGATGTTCGAGATCATCTCGGCCACCTCGATCCGCACCTTCTCCGGGCTGATCGCCAAGTTCGGCACCGGAAAAGGTTGCGACATCTGCAAACCCGCGATCGCCTCGATCCTGGCGTCGACCAGCAGCGGTCACATCCTCGACGGCGAACAGGCCGCTCTGCAGGACTCCAACGACCACTTCCTGGCCAACATCCAGAAGAACGGCAGCTACTCGGTCGTTCCGCGGGTGCCGGGTGGCGACATCACCCCGGAGCAGCTGATCCTGATCGGTGAGATCGCCAGGGACTTCGGCCTTTACACCAAGATCACCGGTGGCCAGCGGATCGACATGTTCGGTGCCCGCGTGGACCAGTTGCCGGAAATCTGGCGGCGCCTGGTCGACGGCGGCATGGAGTCCGGGCAGGCGTACGGCAAGTCGCTGCGTACCGTCAAGAGCTGCGTCGGTAGCGACTGGTGCCGGTACGGGCAGCAGGATTCGGTGCAGATGGCCATCGATCTGGAGCTGCGCTACCGCGGACTGCGCTCGCCGCACAAGATCAAGATGGGTGTCTCGGGTTGTGCCCGGGAATGCGCCGAGGCCCGCGGCAAGGACGTCGGCGTCATCGCCACCGAGACCGGGTGGAATCTGTACGTCGGCGGCAACGGCGGCATGACGCCCGCTCACGCGCAGCTGCTGGCCGGCGATCTCGACGACGAGACGCTGATCCGCTACATCGACCGGTTCCTGATGTTCTACATCCGCACCGCCGATCGGCTGCAGCGCACGGCACCGTGGGTCGACCAGATGGGCCTGGACCACGTCCGCGAGGTCGTGTGCGACGACTCCCTGGGTCTGGCAAGCGAATTCGAAGCCGCCATGGAGCGGCACGTCGACGGCTACTCCTGCGAGTGGAAGGGCGTGCTGGACGACCGCGCGAAGCTCTCGCAGTTCGTCTCTTTCGTCAACGCACCCGATGTCGCCGACCCGACCATCGAATTCACCGAACGCAACGGTCGCAAGGTGCCGATCGGCATGCCGACCGTCCCGCCCGTCAAGAGCTGATCAGGAGGACCCGATGACTCTCAATGACCTATCCGAAGTTGCTCAGTACCAAGACCGTTCGGAGTGGACCGCGGTCTGCCCGTACCACCGGCTGGTGCCGGGACGTGGCGCCGGGGTGCTGCTGCCCGACGGTAGCCAGGCGGCCCTGTTCCGCCTGCACGACGGGTCGCTCTACGCGGTCGGCAACATCGACCCGTTCTCCGGTGCGGCCGTGATGTCCCGTGGCCTCGTCGGTGACCGGGCCGGCCGGGCCTGTGTGCAGAGCCCCATCAAGAAGCAGGCGTTCGCGCTGGATGACGGTGTCTGCCTTGATGATCCCTCGGTGAGCCTGCCCGTCTACCCGATCCGGGTCTGGGCCGGCCTGGTCGAGATCGGGCCGCTCGGGGTCGACGTAGCTGCTTGACA
>Ga0070667_100002447_pt1 | contig 16225 bp, 12 predicted proteins | sample KBSS33metaG_FD_64659 | JGI IMG/M metagenome (GOLD analysis project Ga0070667, IMG submission 64659) | Switchgrass rhizosphere microbial communities from Kellogg Biological Station, Michigan, USA - KBS S3-3 metaG | ecosystem: Host-associated > Plants > Roots > Rhizosphere > Soil ... | reverse complement strand
ATTTGCCGGTGGACCGATTGTCGAAGAATTTGAACGGGACTTTGCTAAATTCTGCGGTGCGAAGCACTGTATCGCCGTAAGCAACGGGACCGACGCGCTTCGGTTTGCGTTGATGGCTGCTGGAATCCAGAGTGGCGATGGCGTGATCACGGTTTCAAACACCTTTGTTGCAACCGTTGAAGCCATTGTCCAGGTAGGGGCAACGCCACATTTCATCGACATTGATCCACGCACATTCAACATGAGTGTCGAAGCGCTGCGGCAGTTTCTCGAAGTCGATTGCGATCGATGCGAGCGTACCGGCCTTCCGCTGCATCGCGCATCGCGCCGCCGGATTTCCGCAATCCTGCCCGTGCATCTTTACGGACAGATGGCCGACATGGAACCGATCATGGCGCTTGCAGACCAGTATGGGTTGATCGTCATTGAAGATTCCTGCCAGGCGCATGGCGCGGAATACCAGTTCGGGAGGGAAGGATCATGGAGACGGGCCGGCTCCATCGGGAACGCTGCCGCATTCAGCTTTTATCCCACAAAAAATCTTGGCGCCTGCGGAGAAGCTGGAGCCGTCACAACCGACGATGAAAATCTGGCAAAAAAAATCCGCATCATCCGCGAGCATGGTCAGGGGCAGAAGTACCACCACCTGGTCGAAGGCTACAACGGTCGTATGGATGCAATGCAGGCTGGATTCCTGAAGATCAAATTGCGGTCGATGGAAAAGTGGAACAAGGAACGCCGTGCCGCGGCAGAAACCTATCATCGATTGCTGGCCGGAGCGCCTGGTGTGGTCACACCATACGAGCCATCCTGGAGTCGTGCGGTTTATCACCTTTATGTGGTTCGCGCCACGCATCGTGACGACCTGCAGAAATATCTCGCGGAACAGAAAATCGGCACAGCGCTGCACTATCCTATTCCCTTGCACCTGCAGCCGGCATATGTGCACCTTGGTTATCGAAAGGGCGACCTTCCCATTACCGAACAACTAACGAGCGAAATACTTTCGCTGCCGATGTTCCCGCACATCCTTCAATCCCAACTGGAGTACGTGGCTGAAAAAATCCTTATCCCTGCAGCAGAAGGTGGCCAGTCGGGCCGGATGAGGGGTACAAAAGTTCACTGATTCGCAATGGAAGTCGTAGGGGCCCTACCTATAATGACCACAAAGGAAGTCCCCGCTGCTCCCTCTCCCCTGAGAGGAAAGCATGCGGCGATGGTGCTGTTTTCGTTCTACCCCGAAGACCCTCGGCCGCGTCGTGCGGCCGAGGCGCTGATCAGCGCCGGGATGAGTGTCGACCTGGTCTGCCTTCGAGAATCCAGGGAGGAGGCTAAGCGCGAAGTCTTTAACGGTGTCGACATCCGTAGAGTCCCGGTCAATAAACGCCGCGGCAGTGTGCTGGGCTACTTGTATCAGTATTCGGCGTTTCTCCTGATGTCTTCCTGGATTATCGCGGTTCGCAGCCTCAGCCGGCGATACGATCTGGTGTATGTGAACAATATGCCGGACTTTCTGGTGCTGAGCGGATTGTTTCCGAAGCTGTTCGGGGCAAAAGTGCTTTTGGATATCCACGATCCGATGCCCGAACTCATGATGACTATTTTCGAACTGCCGGAAGATGCCAGGAGCGTGGATCTGTTGAAACTTCAGGAGAAGTGGAGCATCCGGCTTGCCGATTCAGTCGTGACGGTCAATAAGGCCTGCGCTCGCATTTTCGCCGCCAGAAGCTGTGCCTCGCAAAAAATAACCGTGGTGATGAACTCGCCGGATGAAAGTATTTTCCAGTTCCGCGATGTGCATCTCAGCAATACTCCACGTGGAAACAAACCATTCGTGATCATGTATCACGGGTCACTGGTCGAACGAAACGGGCTCGAACTTGCCATAAAGGCGTTTGCCAGGGTGCGATCCACTATTCCGAATGCCGAGTTGAGGATCTACGGTTCGCGCAATCCGTTCCTCGATCGCATGATGGAGATGGTGAAGAAGCAGGGCATGGAAGGATCAGTTCACTACCTCGGGCCGAAACCACTGGAAAAAATTGTCGAAGCCATCGAAGAGTCCGATGTTGGCGTCATTCCAAATCTCAGGAATATTTTTACGGAGTTGAACACTCCGACCCGGATCTTCGAGTACCTGGCTCTGGGCAAACCGGTGATTACACCGAATGCACCTGGGATCACCGATTATTTCGATGAAGAGTCCCTCGTGTTTTTCGAATTGGGTGATGACGCCGATCTCGCCCGCAAGATCGAATTCGTTTTCAATCGCCCTGAGAGAGCGGTCGAAATTACGAAGCGCGGTCAGGAAGTGCATCAGGCGCACATGTGGCGCGAGGAGCGGATGAAATTGATCGGCCTGATGACGAGACTTCTAAGTTCGTGATTGGAGTGATCGCCAGTCCAGCCGACGAATCCATCGTCACAGAGTTCTTTGAACTATTCAAAACTCCGTGGGAACTCCATCGACCCGGCCGCAAATACGACGTCGTCCTCTGCTGTGGAGAACCGAAGCTCAAGGAAGTCCGGGCGGATGTTCTGTTGCTGTACTCGAGCGAGAAGACAGAATTCGATGTCGAGAAAAAGATTCAGATTCAGTCGCGAGAGAAACAACCCACGTTCTTCCGTGCGGGAAAATCGCTTCCAATCTATGACTATGGCATCCGGTTCACAGGCGCCGATTTCATCTCCTGCTTCGAACCGACCCAGAACCAGACGGTTGTCCGCGTCGGTTATGACCTTTTTCGCGAAGTTCGATTTCTTCTTGCGGAGGGGCAGCCTGAAGAAAAGGCCGCTTCACCAGCGTTGGATCTCCATATCGCCTTACTGAGGGACCTGATTACGGGCAGTGGCGTGCCCTTGATGGAGATTCCTCCCGTGCCAGACGGATATCCGTTTATTGCCTGCATGACTCACGATGTCGATCACGCTTCATTGCGCCGGCACAAGTTCGATCACACGATGTGGGGTTTTATTTATCGGGCAACGATGGGATCTGTGAAGAACGCCGCCCGCGGCCGAATCCCAGCCAGCAAGGTGTGGACGAACTGGATGGCGGCAGCCAAGTTGCCGTTTGTATATCTGGGTCTTACTCGAGATCCCTGGCTTGATTTCGATCGCTACACTGAAATCGAAAACGGAAAGCCTTCGACCTTCTTCTTCATTCCATTCGAACGTCGTCCCGGTTCATCGAAGGAGAAGAGTGGTGACGCACCAAAATCCAGAGGATCGCGTTACGATGTTTCTCATGTTGCAAAGAAGATCCCAAAACTGCGAGCGGCTGGATGCGAGATTGGGCTTCATGGAATTGATGCGTGGTCGGAAAGTTCCAAAGGTCGCGTAGAGGCCGACCGGATTTCGGAATTCACCGGGGCGGCCAACGAAATGGGTGTTCGGATGCACTGGTTGTACTGGGACGAAAATTCGCCGGCACAGCTGGAGACCGCCGGCTTCACTTACGATTCGACCGGTGGATTCAATGGTGCAGTGGGATATCGGGCAGGGACTACACAGGCATTCAAGCCGCTGATGGCGCGCCGGATCCTCGAACTGCCGCTGCACGTGATGGACACCGCGCTCTTCTATCCCTATCACATGAATCTGACGCAGTCCGAAGCGTGGAACGTGATGACTCCCCTCCTGGAGCATGTCGAATCGAATGGGGGCACACTTACGGTCAATTGGCATGACAGGAGCATTGCTCCTGAAAGATTGTGGGGCGATTTCTATATCGAGATGCTCCGTCGGCTGGAAACCAGCCGCCCATGGTTTTCAACCGCAACGCAGGCCGTCTCCTGGTTTCGAAAAAGAAGAGCGGCGGTTTTTGAAGGGACTAAAGTTTCGTCTCCGGACGGAGATGGACTTCCAGATTTGCGGCTTAGAATTCATCGACAACGACGGGCTCGAAATCTTCCAGAAAACTATACTGACACGGGGTTCCGGGGGTGCATTGAGGTAGCTACATGACTGAGAAAAACAATATTGTTGTCGTCGGACTCGGAGAGGTGGGTAAACCACTCTACGAACTCGTTTCGAAATACCACGACGTACTGGGAGTGGATATCACGCCTCCTTCAAATCCGCCTGCGAACGTGGACGTACTGCATATCTGCTATCCATTTCAGATCCGCGATTTTGTCGGCGAATGCGCTCGCTACATCGAGTTGTTCAAACCGAACCTGACGGTGATCAACAGCACCGTTGCCGTCGGCACGACACGAAAAGTCGCTGAGCGCTCGGGCGCCGCAGTCACATACAGCCCTGTGCGAGGCAAGCACTCGCGGATGCTCGAAGAGCTGGTGCACTACCGGAAGTTTATCGGAGCATTGGATCCAGTTACCGGAGAGCAGGCGGCCAGACATTTCCAGTCCCTGGGCATGAAGACAAAAATCTTGTCTTCTCCTGAAGCAGCGGAGCTGGCAAAGCTGACAGAAACCACCTACTTCGGACTGATGATTGCGTGGGCGCAGGAGGTCGAACGCTATGCCGATCAGACGGGTGCAAACTACGATGAGATTGTCTCTTTCTATGAAGAGATCGGTTTTTTTCCGCCGGTGAAATATACGCCTGGAGTGATTGGCGGGCATTGCGTCATGCCTAACATTGAACTGCTTCGGGCGATGGACGATTCCCAGATCCTGAACGCCATCAAAGCATCAAATTCCAAAAAACTGGAGCGCGAGACCACCACTCTGAAAACAGCGGATATTTCGAAGTAATGGGTATCCTGATTGTAGGCGCGGTCAATGACCGCGCGAGTCTTGCGCGGTCATAAACCGCGCCTACAGCTATGTCCTTCAATACAGTTCATACCTTTAATCCGCTTGAAGACAATCGGTGGACCGCTTTCGTCCAGGATCATCCCAGCGCTTCAATATTTCACACGCAGGGATGGTTGAACTCCCTGAAAGCAACCTATCAATATGAGCCCATCGCATTCACAACTTCTGCTCCCGGAGCGGATCTCAGAAATGCGATTGTCTTTTGCAAAATTCGAAGCTGGCTCACAGGCCGACGCCTCGTCTCGCTTCCTTTTTCCGATCACTGCGAACCACTCGTTGAAAATCATGATGAGCTCAGGGACCTGCTTCTTTACATTGAAGATTTCAGGAAGCGTGACAACTGGAAATACGTGGAACTGCGTCCAGTGTTGTCGCGTCCCTTTAGTCCGTCTTCATTTCAGGACACGGAAACCTACATGCTTCATCAGTTGGACCTGCGGCCGAATATCGACGAGGTTCTCCACAGCTTTCACAAGGACTGCGTTCAACGAAAAATCCGCAAAGCCGAACGCGAAGGTTTGGAATATGAAGCCGGTCGAACGGAATCCCAGCTACATAAACTTTACGGCCTGCTGAAACTCACCAGGCTTCGCCACCATGTGCCTCCGCAACCGATTGAATGGTTTCGCAATTTGTTGAACTTCGCAGGGGAGTCTGCCCGGATTCACATTGCATCAAAGGATGGCGTGCCCGCGGCCGGCATCCTCACCATGAATCACGGCAGGAAGGTTGTCTACAAATATGGCGGGTCCAATGTTCGGATGAATAACCTGGGTGGAATGCCGCTTCTGTTCTGGAAGAGCATTCAGGAAACCAAGCTCGCTGGTGCTGAAGAATTCGATTTTGGGCGATCCGATATCGACAATCCCGGTCTGATTGCATTCAAGGACCACTGGGGCACGCAGCGATTGTCCCTGACCTACTGGCGTTGTCAGGAAAACAGGCAAGCCACTGCTACTTCCATGTGGAAGACGAATTTGCCCAAACGGACTTTCGCCTCGCTGCCTGCAGGCATGCAGGCATGTATCGGCAGGCACCTTTACCGTCACATCGGTTGAGATGTCGATAAAAATCGGGCTTCTCACGGGCGGAGACGACAAGACCTATGCGGTAGGCCTGACGACGGCATTGGCATCACGAGGCATCTTTGTGGATTACATCGGCAGTACTGCTGTGGACGCACCCGAGCTGCATACATCGCCGCTTATCCAATTCAGGAACCTGCGTGGAGACCAGAACGAGAATGTCCGCTACAGGGAAAAGATGATACGGATCGTTCGGTATTACGCTCGGCTGCTTCGATACGCAACACAGCCTGCGCCGCCCATCTTCCATATATTGTGGAACAATAAATTCGAGTTCATCGACCGCACAGCATTGATGATTTATTATCGGCTGATGGGCCGGAAGGTATTATTGACCGTGCATAACGTGAATGCGGCAAAACGGGATTCCAGGGACACATGGTTCAACCGCAAAACACTGAAATTTCAATATCAAATGGCGGACCATCTTTTCGTTCATACGAATCGAATGAGGTCCGAACTGGCGGCAGACTTCCGTGTGCCTCACAGCAAGATCAGCGTTATACCATTCGGAATCAATAATATTTTTCCTTCCAGTTCGATCACCAGCCAGGCCGCCCGGATGCACATGGGTGTCCGTCCGGGAGAAAAGATCGGCTTATTTTTTGGCCAGATTGCTCCCTATAAGGGCCTGGAATACCTGGTTTCCGCACTGCCGCGACTGACAAGTATTCGCGGAGACTTTCGCTTGATCATCGCGGGAAAGGTCAAGCGCGGTTGCGACGCTTACTGGAATCAGATCCACAGTCAGATCCGGCAGGCAGGCCTGGAGAATAAAATTCTGGAAAGGATTCAGTTTATTGCCGAAGAAGAAGTGGAAATGTATTTCAAGGCTGCGGACGTTCTGATTCTTCCATATAAAAGTATTTCGCAGAGTGGCGTGCCGTTTCTGGCGTACAGCTTCGGTCTCCCGGTAATCGCGACGGATGTTGGTTCATTGAGGGAGGACATCATCGAAGGGGAAACCGGTTTCGTGAGCAATCCGATGGATCCGGTCGACCTGGCAGGAAAGGTGAATGATTATTTTTCCAGCGATCTATATTTGAATCTCGATAGCCGCAGAAATCAGATTCGGGAATTTGCAAACGAACGATATTCCTGGTCGAAGGTTGCCGAGATAACCCACGGTGTCTATCAGCAGTTGCTGGAGGAACTCCATTGAAAAATGAATCAGGCAAGGCCCGGCCGCGATGTCTTCTCATCACGCCGGCTCGAAATGAGGAGACTCATCTGGAAAAGACCATTCTCTCGATGGTCGCTCAAACGACGCATCCCGATAAGTGGATGATTGTGAATGATGGTTCCACGGATGGCACGCCGGCGATTATTGATAAATACACTCCCCATCACGACTGGATCGAACGATTCGACATGCCGAGTCATCGTGAGCGGAGCTTTGCGGCTAAAGCCAACAACTTCAATACCGCATGCAAGGTTGCGAATTGGCGCGATTACGACGTCGTCGGGAATGTCGATGCCGACATTGCTTTTGAGCCGGACTTTCTGGATTTTCTGCTCGGCAAGTTCGCGGAAGACCCGACTTTGGGTGTTGCAGGTACGCCTTTCGTCGAGGACGGCGGCTACGATTCGGCGATGGACAGCTTCGAAGGCGAGTTCCATGTGGCGGGACAATTCCAGCTGTTCCGCAGGGAATGTCTGGCGGATGTTGGCGGCTATGTTCCAAACAAGGCGGGAGGCGTGGATTGGATCGCCGTGACAACGGCCCGGATGAAAGGCTGGCAGACACGTTCTTTCCGCGAAAAGCGCTTCTTCCACTATCGCACTCTGGGAACAGCTGAACGGGGCCCGCTTGAAGCGCTCTATTCTTATGGTGAGAAAGATTACTATCTTGGTGGAAGTCCCATTTGGGAAATCTGTCGAGTTGCTTATCGAATGGGTAAGCGTCCGGTTCTTTCGGGTGGACTGGCTTTGGGGTTGGGGTATCTGACAGCAACGTTGCGAAGGTTAAAGAGGCCAGTCTCCGAGGAGTTGATGCAATTTCATCGCCGCGAGCAGATGAAGAAATTAAAGTCGATCGTGGGAAAACTCGCGTCTATGAAAAAAGTGGATAACTTCAGCGTTCTTACCTCGCCGGACTCGGCACCCCCGAAGAGGCCCGCATCGCGCACATGAACGAAGTGACGTTGGCAAAAATCGAAAAGCTGCTCGCTGCATTTACCGTATGGCTGGAGGGATACGGCGAAACGTCCTGGGATCACCAATCGTACTTTGGCGGGCCGGTGGGCCGGAAGGCGAAAGCGCTTTATTACCGAAACAAGAAGGTAGGAATGCTGGCAGTGGCGCCGATGATTTTTTCGGAAGCATTCATTCCATCCGCGAGGCGCTTATTCGCAAAGCCGCTTCGATTTCCTATCGCCGATGCCCATTATGCGATGGGGTTCGCATACCTGTCGCAGGCGTACGCGGACACGAAGCACCACGCGAAAGCCGTTCACTTTCTGGAAGAACTGGAGAAGAGCCGATGTTTGGGGTACCAGCATCGCTGCTGGGGGTATCCATTTGATTGGGAAACTCGTCAGGGAACACTCCACGAGGGCACCCCGATGATCACCACGAATCCGTATGTCTATGAGGCGTTTCACGCCGTATATGAGATAGACAAGGATCCTCGGTGGTTCGAGACCATGCGCTCCATCGCGCGGCATGCGGTTGAAGACATCAAGGATTTCCCGATTTCAGAAACTGCATCGGCCTGTTCCTATACCCCTTTCGATAACGGCGGCGTGATTAATGCCGCGGCCTATCGTGCTTTCCTGCTCACCAGCGCCTCCATTGATTTCGGTGAGGAACTGTACTGGAAAATCGCAGAGCGCAATCTGAACTTCGTTCTGGAGTCGCAGAATACCGACGGGTCGTGGTTTTACTCCATTGACGGCGTGAGGGATTTCGTCGATCACTTCCACACCTGCTTTGTCCTTAAGGCACTGGCCAAGATCCAGGAGCTGAAGCCATCCGAAAAATGCCGGGAGGCGATCGACAAAGGAATTGCATATTACGTGGCAAATCTTCTGGACGAGAAGGGACTTCCCAAGCCGTTTTCAAAAGCGCCTCGTATGACGGTCTATCAGCGGGAACTATACGACTACGCCGAGTGTGTTAACCTTTGTGTACTGCTTCGAGCACGCCGTCCGGAATTGGAAAAAGTCTTGAATGACGTGATCAGCGACGTGCTGACCCGATGGGTCAAGCCGGACGGATCGCTGCGTTCGAGAGAATTGTGGCTGGGCTGGGACAATGTTCCTATGCACCGCTGGGCCCAGTCGCAGATGTTTCGAAGCCTCAGTTTGCTTGTAATGAAAGAGCGCGGCATCCGATCCGCGAGTCAGGTCGCCTGATATGTGTGGAATTGCCGGTCAATACAACTTCGGAAGCCAGGCACCCGTCGATCCGTCCACGGTGCGCCGAATGGCGGATTCGCTGGTGCATCGTGGCCCGGACGACGATGGATTCTATTTCGAAGGGCCATTGGGGCTGGGTTTTCGCCGGCTCTCCATCATTGACCTTGCGGGCGGACATCAGCCCATGTCGGATCCCGAGAAGTCCGTATGGGTTGTTTTCAACGGCGAAATCTACAACTTTCCGGAACTGAAACGCGAACTGGAGGGATTTGGATTTGTATTCCGTACACAGTGCGACACCGAGGTTATCGTCAATGGATACAAGAAATGGGGCGTCGATGTATTCAACCATCTGAACGGTATGTTCGGACTCGCGATTTGGGACGTGGCGCGCAAGCGCCTCGTGATCGCCCGGGATGCATTTGGTATCAAGCTGGTCTACTACAAGCTGAATAACGGATCGCTTTCGTTTGGTTCGGAGATACGAGCCGTGCAGGCCGCGGATTTGGAAAAGCCCGAAATCGATACTGGATCCCTGAATCTCTTCCTTCGATACCGGTTCACGCCATCGCCCTACACAATCTATAAGGGAATCCAGAAACTCCCGTCGGGAACGATGATGATCGTGGAGAACGGTTCCGCGAAAATGGAGCGATGGTACAAATTCAAGCCGGAGCCCTTCGCAAAAATGCCGTCGGACGAAGAGGCGAAAGAGCAGCTGCTCGCGATTTATCGCAGGGCGGTCAAGAGACACCTCCTCAGCGACGTGCCGGTCGGTCTTCTCCTTAGTGGTGGGATGGATTCAGGTCTGCTGCTGGGATTGATGAACGAGAGCGGCTCCGGATGGCCGACGTATACGATCGGTTATGGCAAGGAATTCAAGGACGACGAACTGAGTGAAGCCGCCGAATCGGCAAGGATCTTTGGGGCGAAGCACACTTCCATTGAGATCGATCGAAACGTGTTTGAACAGTCGCTTCCTCAGATTGTTTCGTGCCTGGAGGAACCGGTCGCCGCATCATCGATCGTTCCCATGTATTTTGTGAGCCAGTGCGCTCGTCAGGATGTCAAGGTCGCATTGAATGGTCAGGGTCCGGACGAGATTTTCGGTGGATATAAACGCCACATCGGAATTCGATATGGCCGAGCGTGGTCGGGTCTACCCCTGTGGATGAGGAAATCGGCCAAGGCTGCCGTCAACAGACTGCCGCGCAATGAGACCTTGAAGCGTGGCGTTTACTCCCTGGACGTCGACGATCGCTTCAAGAGATATCAGCAGGTACTTTCGCTGGCGCCGGGCAGTGAAATTGACTCGCTGTTTCATGACGGTCTTCTGCCGGAGAATGCCGGAGACAGGATTCTGGAGTCCTGGAAGGATCTGATGCCTCTGATGGACCATACGGACGAGCTCGGAGGATTTCAATTCCTGGAAGTGCGTTCGACACTTCCTGACGAATTGCTGATGTACGCCGACAAACTTTCCATGGCGCACTCCCTGGAGGTGCGCGTTCCGTATCTGGACCGGGAAGTTGTCGAGTATGCGGAGTGCTTAAAGGCTTCCTTCAAAGTGCGCCGAGGTCACGGAAAATGGCTGCATCGCGAAGTCTGTCGAAGTCATCTCCCCGCGAAAATTTTGAATCGCAAAAAACGTGGGTTTGCCGTGAATGTTGTGGATCACTGGCTTAAGGAATCCCTGGGATCGAAATTTTCATTCATGGAAGGTAACGACTCACCCCTCTACAAATATTTTCATCCCGAAAATCTAAAAAAACTTCAGCAACAGCATTCTTCCGGTGAGAGAGACAACCATAAATTGATTTTCAGCCTGATGGTGTTTGAGCAGTTTCTGACGAACAATGTCGAGACCAACCCGCCGCGCGAAGATAAGGTTTTCAGAACTGAGGACCTCGGGGTTGTGAACACTCAAAAATGAAATATCGGATAAGCAATGAGCAAGACTGACACGATTGAAATCCGAATACGAGGGAGGAACCATTATGTTCCTTCAGCGCAAATTTTCGGCAATACCGTGATGGTGACGGGCGGCTGGTTGAAGACCGCGAAGCTTCATGATGAAGAATTGGTGGAAGGTCCGATACTTGAGAGTCCAGTTGCGTTTCTGGAGGAATTGAAAAGGACGGACCTGAAAGCCGATCTATTCACTTTTGCACAGAAGCCGCCGGATATCGTTCCGCATTTCCCTCACTATTTCGAATGGGACAATTGGGCCGCGATCCCAATTCGTACATTTGACGACTGGTGGGAGGGGAGGATTCCTCAGGAAGCCAGGAAGAACGTGAGGCGAGCGTCGAAGCGTGGAGTTGTTGTAAGGACTGTTCCTTTCGATGACGCATTAGTTGCCGGGATCCGAAATATTTACAATGAAACTCCCGTTCGGCAAGGTCGCAGATTCTGGCATTATGGGAAAGATTTGGAAACTGTTCGACACGAGAATAGTACTTACCTGAGTCGAAGCGAGTTCATCGGAGCATATGCGGCCGATGAACTGATAGGTTTCATTAAGTTCATCTATACAGACAAGGCAGCCATCCTGATTCAAATACTCACAATGAATGCCCACAATGACAAGCGCCCTATGAACGCTCTGCTGGCACATGCCGTCGATGTTTGCGTACAACGACAGATGTCCTTTTTAGTGTATGGACAGTATGTGTATGGTGCCAAGCAGAACAGCTCACTCACGGAATTCAAGCGCCGGAATGGATTCGAAGAGATCAAGTTTCCTCGTTACTATATTCCGCTCACCCTCAAGGGGAAGGCAGCATTAAGGGCTGGGTTACACCTGGGAGTGCGTAATCTGGTGCCTGCTCCAATTACAAATTGTTTGCTTAAAGCTCGTAGTGAATTCAGCCGATATCTGGATAGATCACACAAGAAGGTTCACCAGGCAGCCGGTGAGTCCTGAGCAGCAGTTTATTTTTGCCTTGCCGGTGTAGCTTAAAAGTAGAGCGGCTGATTTGTACTCAGCAGATGGAGTGTTCAAACCCTCCCGCCGGCTCCAGTTTCTTTTCGAAATTCACTAACAAAAATTAACATGGCAGGAATTGCGGGCGTGATAGGGAAGATGGCGCCCGAAGTGGCTGTAGCAACGGTTGAAAGAATGCTGCAGGCCATGAACTACGAGGCGTTCTACTCCAAGGGAGTTTATGTCAGCCAGGAGTTGGGACTTTGCGTTGGTTGGGTCGTGCATCCGAATTCGTTTTCCGATTGCATGCCCGTTCAAAGCAGAGATGGAAACACCACAGTTGTCCTGAGTGGAGAGATCTTCACCCCTGAAGAGCGATTGAAGTCGCTTTCGAATTCGGGCCACATCTTTACAGTTGGGAAAGCAGGTTACCTTGGAGACCTGTACCAGCAGAATGAAGATGCATTCTTCGAAGAACTCAACGGTACCTTCGCTGGTGTAATCATTGATTCGCATCGTAAAACCTTGCAGCTTTTCAATGATCGGATGGGCTTCGAGAAACTTTATTTCAGCGAAGGAAGTGGTGGGGACGCTTTTTATTTTGCTACCGAATCCAAGGCGATTTTGCAGGTTGTTCCCCAGACAAGGCACTTTGATCCACAGGGCCTCGCGCAGTTTCTAACTTACGGGTCCACGATGGCAGAGACTACGCTTTACAAGGGAATCTCCTTGCTTCCGCCTGCCTCTGTCTGGACATTTGCGCCAAATAATTCGGTTAAGAAAAAGAGAACGTATTTTCGACCGAAGGATTGGCAAAACGATCGAGCGATTGGCCCGGCAGCCTTCCAGGAGAGATTCAACGAAACCTTTAAAAGAATTTTGACCCGCTATTTCGCCGGGCCGCTGGAGCCGGGGATTTCTCTAACGGGAGGTTGGGACACGCGGATGATTATGGCGTGTCATCGAGCAAAGCCGGAATCTCTTCCATGCTATACGTTCGCCGGCGAAACAGGCGATACCGTCGACGTTCAACAGGCAAGGAAAATTGCGAATCTCGTCAACCAGGAACACTTTGTACTAAGGCTTCAATCGGATTTTTTGAAAAACTTTGATGAACATGCGAAACGTACCGTATACGTCAGCGATGGCAATGGGGACGTGTGTCTTTCCCATGAGATCTACCTGAACCGACTGGCGCGGCAAGTTACTGATGCACGGGTAACAGGAAACTTTGGCAGCGAAGTCCTTCGGGGAGTGTCGACATTTAAGGAACTTCCATCGCGTTCCGCGTGGGCAAATGGCGAATTGAAAAACGAGATTTCGAGATGCAGGGAACAATGGAATGCCGGCAAAGAAGAAATGGATGAAACTTCTTTTGCGGTCTTTAAGGAAATTCCATGGAAACTTTCGGCTACGTTTCGTCTCGCAAACTCTCAGCTTCCCACGCGTGCACCTTTTTTGGACAATGAGCTCCTGAAGCTGGCATGCACCACTCCTCTGTCGGTACGAAGGGATAGTGCTTTTCCGGTCTCGCTGATCCGCTCGGAATTCCCGGAGCTCCTCGCAGTTGCCACGGATCGCGGCGAAGCAGGAAATTCATCCGTTCTGGCCAGGGCGCTTCGCCGTGGGTTTTACGCGGGAACATTCAAACTCGACTATATGTTGAACGAGGGCATGCCCAATTACTTTCCAATGGTGTTTGATCTGCAGCCTATTCATCGTGCGCTGACATTCGGACATAAGTATTTGGAATATCGACGATGGTTCCGAGGTCCTCTGCGAGGATATGCAGAGGACACCTTGAACAATGCAAACTCCTTCGTGAGCGGCCTGATCGGAAAGAAAGCAATGGAACATGTGCTGGCGGAGCATGCCTCCGGAATAAAAAATCAACTGGAACAGATTAATGTGTGGCTCACATTGGAACTGATTAACAAGCATCTGCTGCAGAATCCATAGCACTGGATTACCGATCTTATGGAACCACTCGTTTCAATTCTCATCCCGGCCTACAACGCCGAAGAATGGATAAGCGACACGATACAGTCCGCGCTGGATCAGACGTGGCAGCGCAAGGAAATCATTATCGTGAATGATGGTTCGAAGGATGGGACGCTGGCGGTTGCTCGCCGCTTTGCTTCCAGCAATGTTGCCGTCATTGATCATGAGAATCAGGGTGCCGCTGGCACCAGAAATACGGCATTTTCCAACTGCCAGGGGGATTATGTTCAATGGCTGGATGCGGACGACCTTTTAGTACCGAATAAAGTTGCGAGCCAAATGGATGCGGCGATGCGATGCGGCGATGTCCGGACGTTGATCTCCGGACCCTGGGGGGGATTTCGGTACCGTGTGGATAAAGCAAAATTCGTTTCTACACCACTATGTGCCGACCTGTCTCCAGTCGAATGGCTACTTCGAAAAATGGGGCTCAATCTGCACATGCAGACTGCGACATGGCTGACGAGCCGCGAGTTGACCGAGGCTGCTGGTCCGTGGAACACAAAACTGCTAAGCGACGACGATGGGGAGTATTTCTGCAGGGTTCTGCTTTCCAGTAATGGGGTGCGATTTGTGCCAGACGCCCGCGTGTTGTATCGAATCACTGGGACGACCCGACTGAGCCATATCGGATTCTCCCAACGCAAAATTGAAGCTCAGTTCCTCTCGATGCAAATGCATATTCGTTACCTTCGGTCTCTTGAGGACAGCGAACGGGTTCGTGCGGCATGCGTTCAGTATCTACAAAATTGGTTAATGGTGTTCTATCCCGAGAGGATGGATATCGTTGGCCAGGCCAGGGAGCTGGCCAACGAACTCGGAGGAAAGCTGGAGGATCCAAAGGTGCGCTGGAAATATTCATGGATCGAGAGGTTGTTTGGGCTGGAAACTGCGAAACGAGCGCAAATCGTATTACCCAGTGCCAAGGCATCCATGTTCAACGTGTGGGACAAGACAATGCACCGTTTGGGAATCAATCTCTAGGGGCGCTCGTTCTTCAGGGAACATGGCGGACAGAAACATAGAATGAAGACCTTGATCGTGAAGCTGGGTGCAACTGGTGACGTTGTCCGTACGACTCCATTGCTTCGACAGCTGAAAGGTGAAGTGGTGTGGTTGACTGCATCCAGGAATAAACCGTTGCTTGAAGGTTTGGAAGGGTTACCTGTCACCTTGGAGGTTGTAAATTGGGAAGACCGCTCCAACGTGCGGGGAAGATCATTCGATCTTCTGATCCAGCTTGAGGATGACGCGGAGACGGCGGCGATCCAGAAAGCTGTGAGAGCCACCCGTCTATTTGGCGCCTACGAGAGGGAGACCGGTGTCATGTCCTATACCAGCGATTCCAGACGCTGGTTTGACTTGAGTCTGATCAGCGAATTTGGCCGCACGAAAGCTGATGAACTGAAGCTTCGAAATCGAAGCACATATCAGGAATTGATTTTCGAAGGACTGGGTCTGAAGTTTTCCGGTGAGGAATATTTTCTCCCGCCCACCGTCGAATCGGAATTGGCGGGGGACGTTGCCATCGCTCCGGAGGCGGGTGCGGTTTGGCCGATGAAGAAATGGGCGCATTTCGGTTGGCTCAAGGCGGAACTCGAGCGCCGTGGGTTGAAGGTGAATTACCTTCCTACCCGGCCCACCTTGCTGGAGCATCTCGCGGATGTCCGCGGGCATCGGTGCGTTGTCAGCGGAGACAGTTTGCCAATGCATCTGGCGTTGGGTAGCAGGATTCCATGTGTCGCTTTGTTCAACTGCACCAGTCCCTGGGAGATTCACGACTACGGAATTCTGACCAGGCTGGTTTCTCCATTGCTGGACGAATTCTTTTACAAGCGGGGATTTGACGCACGTGCGACGACTGCAATAGAGCAGGACGAAGTTTTGTCCGCCGTTCTGCACTCGGCCGAAACAGGAACGAATGGAGCGAGTCGGGATTGCGTCCTGCCGGCGTAGAACGCTTCATCGCAAGTATGTTGTATTGAGACCGCCGTTGTTACGGCGGCTCTCCCTTTTTTGATCAACCTAATATTCAAAGATTCAAGGAGGAAATAGCGGTTGCGTGGTCAGTCG
>Ga0070667_100002442_pt1 | contig 16243 bp, 14 predicted proteins | sample KBSS33metaG_FD_64659 | JGI IMG/M metagenome (GOLD analysis project Ga0070667, IMG submission 64659) | Switchgrass rhizosphere microbial communities from Kellogg Biological Station, Michigan, USA - KBS S3-3 metaG | ecosystem: Host-associated > Plants > Roots > Rhizosphere > Soil ... | reverse complement strand
AAGATCTTCACCCTGCTGATGCTGATCGCCGGCGGGATGATCCTCACCGGCACCTCGATCTCGGCGCTGGCGCGGGGGATCGGACGCGGCCTGCGGGCGATCTTCGTCGGCGGTGCGAAGGGCAGCGAGGCCACCGCGCGCACGGTCAAGCAGAACTCCGAGGAGTGGCGCCGCCGCCGCGACGAACGCACCGCCGAGACGAAGGCGGCAAAGACCGACGTGATGAGCGACTACCCCGACGAGGACGACGAGAGCTTCGCCCCGACCGTGGCGCTCGCCGACGACAAGGACGACGACATCTTCGCCCCGGGCCTATTCAACTTCGACAACGAGGCGGACACCGCGGAAACGCAGGTTGTCCGCGATCCCGAGCCTGAGCCGGAACCGGAGCCCGAGCCTGCCCCTGAGCCCGTACAGCGCGAACTCGCGCCGGAACCGGAGGACGAGGTCGACGCTCCCAAACCCACCCCGATGGGCAACCTGCGCGGCGTCACCACCTCCGAGGAGATCGACTACCGGCTGCCGTCCCCGCGCGTGCTCGAGCGCGGCAAAGGCGACAAAGGCCCCGACCCGAAAGACCAGCAGGCGACCGGTCGCAAGCTGATCGAAGCGCTCGGCCACTTCGGGGTCGACGCCAAGATCGTCGGCGTCGTCAGCGGACCGCACGTCTCCCTGTACGAACTGCGCCTGGCCCCCGGCATCAAAGTCAAGAAAGTCACCGAGCTGGCGAACGACCTCGCCTACGCGCTGGCCTCGACCGACATCCGCATCCTCGCCCCGATCCCCGGCAAACAGGCCGTCGGGGTGGAGGTGCCGAACGCGAAGCGCCGCATGGTCCGCCTCGGCGACATCTACGCGGGCCGGCCGCAGAAGGCCTCGCCTCTGGTCGCCTGGCTCGGCAAGGGCATCGACGGCAACGCGGTCTGGACCGACATCGCGAAGATGCCGCACGTCCTCGTCGCCGGCACCACCGGCTCGGGCAAGAGCGCCTGCGTCAACGCGATGCTCTCCTCGATCCTGATGTCCTGCTCGCCGAACGAAGTGCGCCTGGTGCTGGTCGACCCCAAGCAGGTGGAGCTCAACCACTACGAGAACGTCCCGCACCTGCTGACGCCGGTGGTGACCTCCCCCCGGCTCGCCGCCAACGTGCTCGCCAACCTGATCACCGAGATGGAGACGCGCTACGGCGTGATGTCCCAGGCCCGCGCCCGCAACCTCGAGGAGCTGAACCGGATCCGCCGCAAAGCCGGCGAGGCGCCGCTGCCGCACATCCTCTGCGTGATCGACGAGCTCGCGGACCTGATGATGGTCGCCCCGGCCGAAGTCGAGGACTCGATCATCAGGCTCGCCCAGAAGTCCCGCGCCACCGGCATCCACCTGGTGCTGGCGACCCAGCGCCCCTCGACCGACATCATCACCGGCACGATCAAGGTGAACATCCCGAGCCGTATCGCCTTCGCGGTGTCCTCCCAGACCGACTCGCGGGTGATCCTCGACCAGGGTGGCGCCGAGTCGCTGCTGGGCCAGGGGGACATGCTCTTCCGCGGCGCCGGGACCTCGAAGTTGGCCCGCGTCCAGGGCGCCTTCATCACCGAGGACGAGATCGCCTCGATCACCAACCACTGGGCGAAACAGGGCGAACCGGAGTTCGAGGACGAGCTGCTGGAGACGCCGGAGGCCGCCGAGGGCGAGGGCGGACGTGGGGAGGACGACTTCGATCCGGACTCCGACGACCTGCTCGACGAGGCGATCCGCCTGGTCGTGCAGACCGAAACCGCCTCGGTGTCGATGATCCAGCGGCGCCTGCGGGTCGGCTACACGCGGGCCGGGCGCCTGATCGACATGCTCGAGCGGCGTGGCGTCATCTCCGGCTACGAGGGCTCCAAACCGCGCCAGGTGCTGATCACCCAGGCCGATCTGGCGCGCGTCGTCGGCGGGCCGGGATCCGGCAGCGGGGGCGGCGGAGCGAGCGCCGAGCCTTCCCCGGTCGGGGCCGACGTGGACCTCGACGCATCCTGAGCCGGCCGGTCCGGTAGTTTCGGCCGCGTGAAGGACGGGGTCGTCAGAGCGGGGATCGTGGTCACCGGGACCGAGGTGATCACCGGCCGCATCTCCGACGCCAACGGGCCGTGGGTGTCAGAACAGCTCGCCGATCTCGGGGTCGAGGTCGCTCACATCATCGTCGTCGCCGACCGTCCCGACGACCTTGAGGACGCGCTGCGCTTCCTGGCGGCCGAGGAGATGGACCTGATCGTCACCAGCGGCGGCCTCGGGCCGACCGCGGACGACCTGACGGCGGAGATCGTCGGGCGATTCGCCGGGCGCCAGATGCTGCTGGACGAGGACATGGAGGCGAAGATCCGCGAGATCCTGCGCCGCTTCGCCCGCAACCGGAGCTTCAAATTCGACGAAGAGGCCGTGATGGAGGCAAATCGCAAGCAGGCGATGGTGCCGGAGGGGGCGATCGCGCTCGATCCGATCGGGACCGCGCCGGGGCTGGTCGTACCCGCGGGGGAGCGGGTCGTGATCGTCCTGCCCGGCCCGCCGCGGGAGCTGCAGCCGATGTGGCCGCGGGCGCTGGCGACTGAGCCGGTGAAGGCGATCCTGTCCCAGGCGACGCCGCTGCACGGGCTGACGATGCGGATGTTCGGCGTGCCGGAGTCCGAAATCGCGAAAAGCCTGCGGGAGATCGAGGACGACGACAGGGTGGACGTGGAGGCGGTCGAGGTCACCACCTGCCTGCGGCGCGGGGAGATCGAGATCGACGTGCGCTGGCGCGACGAGACCGAGGCGACCGCGATGGCGGTGCGCGACGGGCTGCGGCGGCGGCACGAGCGGGAGACCTTCAGCCTCGACGGCTCGACCATCGACCAGCAGGTGGCGGAGCTCCTGAAAGGGCACAAAGTCGGCCTGGCGGAGTCCTGCAGCGGAGGGCTGCTGGCGGCGCGGCTGACGAACATCCCGGGGGCCTCGGACTACTTCGCCGGGAGCGCGGTCACCTATTCCTACGAGGCGAAAGAACAGCTGCTCGGGGTGCCCAAGGATCTGCTGGAGGAGTTCGGCGCGGTGTCGCCGGAGGTCGCCGAGGCGATGGCCAAAGGCGCCCTGAAGGCGTTCGACGCGGACGTCGCGGTCTCGATCACCGGGATCGCCGGGCCGGGCGGCGCGCTGCCGGACAAGCCGGTCGGCTTCGTCTGCTTCCACGCGATGCTCGCCGACGGCACCTCGATCGCCCGCTCTCCGGTGATCCCCGGGGACCGCGCCGACATCCGCGAACGCTCCGGCCTCGTCGCGATGCACCTGTTGCGCGATCTGCTCTCCTAAATTCACAAAGAAGTTGCGAAGCGGTGTTGAGCCGCGCGCATTTCCCTCCTAGCTTGGCCTCATGGCAAGTGAAGAGGCAAGGGGGAGGCGGCAGCGGCTGTTCGTGGCGGTCGACCTTCCTGACGACATCCGTGAGGGATTGAAGGCGTGGGGGGAGGCCGAGCTGGTCGACCCCGCCCTGCGGCCGGTGCGGCCGGAGTCGCTGCACGCGACGTTGGTCTTCCTCGGCCACCGCGAGGCGGACGAGGTGGAGGCGATCGTCGAGGCGGTGGGGGAGATGAGCGCCCCGGCGGTCCTGATGAAGCTGGAGGACCCGATCACGTTGCCGCGGCGGCGCCGGGCGGCGCTCTTCGCCCTGCCGGCACCGTCCCCGGCGACCACCGACCTCCACCACGGCGTGGCGGACCAGCTGATCGAAGCCGGGCTGTACGAGGGGGACGACCGCGATTACTGGCCCCACGTGACGGTCGCGAGGGTACGATCGGAGGGTCGCGGATCACGCCGTCCGGCTGGGGTCGCGCGGCGGCCCGGAGACCTCCCGGAACGGCTCAAGGAGCCGTTCTATGCCGTCCGATTGACGCTCTACCGTTCTGTACTCCAGCCAGGGGGCTCTCGTTATGTCCCGTTGGCCCAAGTCGAGCTGTCCTAAAGGGGACAGCAGTGAGGTGATGATCTGATGGCGGAAGAGAAACTGAACTTGAAGGGCCTGACGGCGAAGGAGGCCAAAGCGAAAGACGCGGCTCTCGAGGCCGCCGTCACCCAGATCGAGCGCGATTTCGGCGTCGGTTCGCTGATGCGCCTCGGCGACAAAGGCACCATCAAGGTCGACTCGATCCCGACCGGCTCGCTGTCCCTCGACCTGGCACTGGGGATCGGCGGCGTGCCGCGCGGCCGCATCGTCGAGATCTTCGGCCCCGAGTCCTCGGGTAAGACGACGCTGGTCAATCACATCATCGCCCAGGCTCAGGCGCTGGGCGGCGTCTGCGCCTTCATCGACACCGAGCACGCGATCGACCCGGTCTACTCACGGGCGATCGGCGTCGACACCGACGAGCTGCTGGTCTCCCAGCCCGACTACGGCGAGCAGGCCCTGCAGATCGCCGACCGGCTGATCGCCTCGGCGGCGGTCGACGTGGTCGCGATCGACTCGGTCGCGGCGCTGACCCCGAAAGCCGAGCTCGACGGGCAGATCGGCGACACCACCGTCGGCCTGCAGGCCCGGCTGATGTCGCAGGCGCTGCGGAAACTGGCGGGGTCGCTCAACCGGACCAAGACGGTCTGCATCTTCACCAACCAGATCCGCGAAAAGATCGGCGTCCAGTTCGGCTCGCCGGAGACCCAGCCGGGCGGCCGGGCGCTGAAGTTCTACGCGTCGCAGCGGCTCGACATCCGCCGCATCGAGACCCTGAAGGAAGGGACCGAAGCGGTCGGCAACCGGGTCCGCGTGAAAGTCGTGAAGAACAAGGTCGCGTCGCCGTTCCGCCAGGCCGAGTTCGACATCGAGTACGGGGTCGGCATCTCCCGCGAGGGTGGACTGCTCGACTTCGGCATCGAGCAGGACCTGGTGCAGAAATCCGGCTCGTTCTTCTCCTACGGCGAGACCCGCCTCGGGCAGGGTCGCAACAACGCCAAGCAGTTCCTGAAAGACAACCCGGAGCTGTCCCTGGAGATCGAAACGAAGGTGCGCACGGCCCTCGGAATCGGCGCTACGCCGCCCGATGCGGCTCCCGCAAACGTCGAGCCGATCGCTGAGGCCAAGGCCGCCTAGGGCGGCCTCGGTCCCCCAGCAAGCACCGGTCTCTCCGCACCAATAGGATTCGCGCCGCGCGATGCACGAAACGCTCTTCTTCATCTGTGGTGGCATCCTGGCCGCCTCGGCCGTCCTTGTCAGCGTCGTTGGGCTGAAAAAAGAGGACTTCCCGGGCAAATTGATGCCGCTGATCATTGTCTGGTTCGCCGTCTTCGCGGTCGGCGCCGGCACCTTTGCCGTGCTCCACGGTAAGGACGAGTCGAAGGAGCACGACGCCGAGTACTCCAAAGCCAGCGAAGAGCTCAGTCGCGCCTCCACCAGCGGGCCCTTCGAAGAAGCGCTGAAAGAAGAATCGGAAGAAACCGCCAAAGAAGGCGAAGGCGAAGAATCCGAAGGCACGATCGAAGGCGAACAGGCCCAGGAAGAAAAAGAATTCGAACCGGGCGGTGAAGGCGAACCCGGCGAAGAAGAAGCAGCGGGTGGCGGCGGCAACGCCGAACTCGGCGCGGCGGTCTTCGCCGAAAACTGCTCGACCTGCCACGGGGCCACCGGCAACGGCGGCAACGGCGGCCCGGACCTGACGACGATGCCGCTGGCGCAGACCGAAGAAGGCGCGATCCAGCAGGTCACCAACGGCGGCGGTGGCATGCCGCCCTTCGGCGGAGTCCTCTCCGAAGAAGAAATCGAAAACGTGGCGGCCTACGTCGTCCACGAAATCGTCGGCAAATAGCGCCGCCGGCGCGAAGCGTCATCTCGATACCCTGAGCGCGTGAAGCGCTTTCACGTCACCACCTTCGGGTGCCAGATGAACGTGCACGACTCCGAGCGGATGCGGGGGATGCTCACCTCGCTCGGCTACGCGGAGGTCGAGGAGCGCTCCGAAGCCGACCTGATCCTCTTCAACACCTGCTCGATCCGCGAGTCGGCCGACAGCCGCTTCATCGCCCACCTGGGCGAGGCGAAGCGGCTGAAGAGCGAAGACCCGGCCCGCACGGTCGGGGTCGGCGGCTGCTGGGCCCAGTCGGTCAAGGAGGAGGTCTTCGAGCGCTTCCCGTTCGTCGACGTCGCCTTCGGGCCGGGACAGATCCACAAGCTGGCCGAGTTCCTGAACTCCGATTCGCTCAGCGCCCAGGGTTACTTCGAGTTCGAGGACTTCGCCGGTCACCTGCCGACGCGCCGCGAGCGCGAGTTCCAGGGCTGGCTGCAGATCGCCCAGGGCTGCAACTGCGTCTGCTCGTACTGCATCGTGCCCACGACCCGCGGCCGCGAGGTCAGCCGCGACCCGGCCGAGCTCCTGGTCGAGGCCGAGGCGCTGGCCGCCGACGGGGTGCGGGAGGTGACCCTGCTGGGCCAGAACGTGAACTCCTACGGGCGTGACCTGCCGAAGGAGTCGCGGATCACCTTCGCCGAGCTGCTGATCCGGGTCGACGCGGTCCCCGGCATCGACCGCATCCGCTACACCAGCCCGCATCCGAAGGACATGAAAGAGGACGTGATCCGCGCCCACGCCGAGCTGCCCTCGCTCTGCGAGCAGATCCATCTGCCGCTCCAGTCCGGTTCGAGCGCGGTGCTGAAACGGATGCGGCGCACCTACAACCGCGAGCGCTACATGGATCGCGTCGCGCTGATCCGCGAGCACGTCCCCGACTGCGCGATCACCACCGACATCATCGTCGGCTTTCCCGGTGAGACCGAGCGCGACTTCGCCGAAACCCTCGAAGTGGCGGAGGAGGTGGCCTACGACGGCGCCTTCACCTTCGTCTTCAGCCCCCGCCGCGAAACCGAGGCGGCCACCATGGACGGCCAGCTGCCGCACCCGGTGAAGGTCGAGCGGATGGAACGCCTGGTCGAGGTGGTCCAGCGCCGCGCCGCCGAGCGGGCCCAGCGGTTCGTCGGGCGCACGATGGAGGTCTTGGTCGAGGGCCCGAGCCGCACCGACCCGACCCGCCTGCGGGGGCGGACCAGGCACAACAAGGCCGTGAACTTCGAAGGGCTCGCAGAAGCCGGCGAATTCGTCGACGTGGAGATCGAGAGCGCCACGTCCCAGACGCTGTCGGGCACCTCGGTAAGGCCCCTCGCTCAAATTCCTCGGTGAGGAATTACAAGCCGCTCGGGGCCTCACCGAGCCGCCCTTGAGGGTTCTGGCCATATTCGGACCCACCGGGGTCGGGAAGACCGGAGTCGCGGTCGAGCTGGCGAAGCTGCTGCGCGAGCAGCGCGAGGAGCCGGTGGCGATCAACTGCGATGCGCTGCAGGTCTACGAGGACCTGGACGTCCTGACCGGGACCGCGAGCGCCGCGGAGCAGGAGGTGCTGCCGCACGAGCTGCTCGGGATCGTGCCGGTGACCGAGGACTTCTCGATCCACGAGTACATGCCGCTCGCCCACGCGGCGATTGACGCGGCGCTGGCGGCGGGGCGCACCCCGATCGTGGTGGGCGGCACCGGCCTCTACCTGCGCGCCGCGCTCGCCGACCTCTCGCTGCGCAAGGTCCCCGCCTTCGACGGGGAGTCGGAGCTCTGGTCCGGCGTCACCCGCCACCCGACCCGGATCTTCGGCCTCGACATGGACCGGGCCAAACTTTACGAGCGGATCAACGCTCGCGTCGACGCGATCGTCGCCGGGGGCGGGGAGGAGGAGGCGCGCCGCGCCGACGCGCTCGGCCCCGGCCGCACCGCCCGCAAAGCCCTCGGCCTGACCGAAATCCTGGCCGGAGACCTGGAGACGATGAAGCGCCGCTCCCGCAACTACGCCCGCCGCCAGCTCACCTGGATGCGCAAAATCCCCGACCTGACGACGATCGACCGCACAGGCCTGAGCGACGCCGAGGTCGCGGCGCGAATCGTCGACGGGGTAGGGTCGGCGCGGTGAAATTCGAGAAGTGGCAAGCGCTCGGCAACGATTATCTGATCCTCGAGGAGACGAACCTCCCCTGGGGCCTGACCGGGGCACGGGTCGAGTGGCTCTGCGATCCGCACTTCGGGATCGGCGCCGACGGCATCCTCCTGCTCTCGCGTTCGGACGACCCGGAGTTCGTCGCCAACCTGCGGATCTTCAATCCCGACGGCTCGGAGGCCGAGCTGTCGGGCAACGGCGCCCGCGAGGCGATCCTCTACCTGCGCCGCCACGGCTGGACCGACGCCGACGAGTTCGCGATCTCCACCGTCGCCGGGCCGATCCGCCCGACGATCACCGGCGAGCTGACCTGCTCGGTCGACATGGGCAAGGCCTCGACGACGTCCAAGGACTTCCCCTCCGGCGGCGAGGACGGCCGCGGGACGGTGCGCTCGGCGGGCCGCGAGTGGGATTTCCAGCACGTCTCGATCGGCAATCCGCAGTGCGCGATCGTCGTCGACCCGGTCGAGCTGGCCGACCTCGACCTCGAGTTGGTCGGCCCCGAGATCGAAGGCTCGACGCTCTTCCCGAACCGCACCAACGTCAGCTTCCTGGCGATCGACGGCTCGAACGTGCGTGCCCGGATCTTCGAGCGCGGCGTCGGGGAGACCCTCTCCTCCGGCACCGGCGCCTCGGGCGCCGCCGTCACCGCCTTCCTCCGCGGCTCGGAGAGCCCGATCACGGTCGAGCTCGACGGGGGAGAGCTGACCGTCGCGATCGGCGAGGACCTCTCGGTCCGCCTCGACGGCTGGGCCGAGCCCGTCTACGCGGGCGAGGCGACGCCGGAGCTGCTCGCGGCGCTCGCCGAGCAGGACTGACCGGCCCCGCTTCCCGCCCGGGCTTTCGTTAGCTTTCCGCGCCATGCCTATCGCCGAGCCTTCAAAGCGCCTCCAGCAGATCCCGCCCTACATGTTCCAGGAACTGGAGCGACGGATCGCGGAGAAGAAGGCCGCCGGGATCGACGTGATCAGCCTCGGCATCGGCGACCCGGACATGCCGACCTACGACTACATCGTCGAGGCGATGCAGAAGGCGGTCGCCGACCCGGCGACGCACCAGTACCCCTCCAACCGCGGCCGTGAGGACTTCCGCCAGGCTTTCGCCGACTTCTACGATCGCCGCTTCGGCGTCGAGATCGATCCGGCGAACGAGGTCATCCCGGCGATCGGCGCCAAGGAGTGCATCTACAACCTCTGCAACGCCTTCCTCGATCCGGGCGACATCGCCCTCGCCAGCGATCCCGGCTACCCGGTCTACACCGGGGGGCCGCTGCTCCACGGGGCCACTGCCGAGCTGATGCCGCTGGTGCCGGAGAAGGGCTTCGCGCCCGACCTGTCGGCGATTTCCCCCGAGATCGCGTCGAAGGCGCGCCTGATGTTCATCAACTTCCCCAACAACCCGACCGGCGCGATCGTCCCCGACGGCTTCTTCGAGGAGGTCATCGAGTTCGCCCGTGAGCACGAGATCCTCGTGGTCCACGACAACGCCTACTCGGAGACGACCTACGACGGTTACGTTGCGCCGAGCTTCCTGGCGACGCTGGGGGCCAAGGAGGTCGGGGTCGAGGTCTTCTCCGTCTCCAAGGGCTACAACATGACCGGCTGGCGCTGCGCCGCGATCCTCGGCCACGCCGACGCGATCCAGAGCTACTGGCGCCTGAAGACCAACGTCGACTCCGGCCTCTTCGAGGCGGTCCAGATCGCCGGCGCCACCGCGATCTCCGGCCCCCAGGACTCCCTGGCCGACATGAACAAGACCTACGAGCGCCGCCGCGACCTCGTCGTCTCCGCCCTCGGCGCGATCGGCGTCGACGTCACCCCGCCGAAGGGCACGATCTACGTCTGGGCCCCGGTCCCCAGCGGCCACACCTCCACCAGCTTCGCCGAGACCGTCCTCGAAGAGGCGGCCGTCGTCGTCTCACCCGGCTCGATGTACGGCCCCAGCGGCGAGGGCTTCTTCCGCATCTCCCTCACGACGCCCGACGACCGAATCGAAGAGGCCGTCGAGCGCATGCGCGAGCACCTGGCCTAGGGTTCCATGGCGATGCGTCTGCGGGGGATCATCGCCGCGCTGCTCGCCGGACTTCTCTGTCTGGGCACTGCCGCGAGCGCCATCGCCGAGCCCGGATATGGGGGCCCGGACCCCGCCGTAGCCGCATGGCCGGGATGGACAGGGAACGTCACGTGCGGGGGAGTGCCCTTCGACCCCCTTGCGGCATTTGGGGGACCAACGAACGCCGAGCGCGGCACCCTGCCCTCCGAGGTGGTGCTCCGGAAGTGGACGATCGAAAGCAGGCACACCTCGGTGCCGGTCCCACTGCATGGCTGGCGCCTGCTCGTCGAAACTCCCCATTTCGCGGAGTTCGGCCACGGGCGCCTGTCCGATCGCTTCGGGGCGGAAACGATCGAGGTCGAGCGTCAGCGCGGAGGCGGCTGGAAGTGGGCCGGATATGCGGGTGGCTGTCGGCCTTCCCTCCTGCGCCGCGGCCAGGCCGCGATCACCTGGACCCTCGCTCCCGAACAGCGCCTGACGCCGTCCACGAGGACGATCAAGGTGAACCTCGGGCCCGGTGAATGCGCCAGCGGCAGGAGCCAGAACGAACGCCTGGAGAAGCCTGAATTCCGCGAAGAAAACGGCGCCTTGCTGATGGCCCTGTGGATCCATCCAGTTCCGCCCGGCTTCTACACCTGCGTCGGCCTCATCGAGCCGCCGGTCACGATCCGGCTGCCCGCGGCGCTAGGCGAACGCCGACTCCTCGACGGCGGGGTCTTCCCGCCGCAACCGCCGGTCGGCGAAGAAGGTTAGGCGGCCTCGCGCTCAGCTTTCTTGCGCCAGTAACGCTCGAGGCCCGACCACTGGTAGGCGGTCGGGACGGCCTGGAACATCTCCTCGGTCGCCTCGGGGTCGTCGAGGTGGGCGGCGATGCGTTGCTGGAGGTCGGCCTCGTAGGTCGCCTCGTCCATGCCGCGGGCGAGCTCGGCCTCTTCGCGCAGGCGGGTCCTGGCCGTGGCGAGGTGGACCGCCGGGTCGTCGACCGGGCCGAAGTGGGTGAGGGCGAGCTTCTCGGGCGCCCAGCCCTCGAGCAGGGCGATCGAGTCTTCCCAGAGCTCGACGTCGATGTCCGGGGGCGGGGTCGGGGGGATCACGAGGTCGGTGCCGGGTAGGCGGCAGGCGGCGACATCGCCGACGAAGGCGGTGCCGGTCTCCTCGTGGAGGTAGGAGACGTGGTGGGAGGCGTGGCCGGGGGTGTAGGCGACGCGCATGCCGCGGACGGTCTCGCCGCCGGCGAGGGTGGTGACGTTGGCCTCGGGGATCGGCTGGATCTTGCCCCAGAGGTACTCGAGCTTGTCGCCGTAGAGGCGCTCCGCCGAGGCGAGCAGGCGGGAGGGGTCGATGATGTGGGGGGCGCCGCGCTCGTGGACGTAGACCGGGAGGTCGGGCCAGCGGGCGACCATCGCGCCGGTGGCGGCGGCGTGGTCGAGGTGGATGTGGGTGAGGAGGATGGCCTCCGGGCGTTGGTCGCCGATCTTCTCCAGCAGCGTGTGCAGGGAGGACTCGGGGCCGGGGTCGACGAGCATTCCGTCGACCTCCCAGCAGGCGATGACGTGCGGACGGCCGAGGTGCTCAACGTCGATTGCGCGCATGGGCGGAAGACTATGGATGCGACGCGGCCTATGCGGCCGGCTGAACGGGCAGTTTGCCCTCCGCCTCGAGCATCGCCCGGAGGCCCTCCTCGAGGCCGCGCGGCTCGTAGCCGAGCTCCCGGGAAGCCTTGTCGTAGGTCGCCCAGAAGGTGACCCCGTCGGCGGAGGCGATCATCTCGCGCAGGTTGGGCGGCTGGCCCATCAGCTTGCCGACCAAGGGCCCGATCGGCGTCAGCGCCTTCATCAGTCCCGTCGGCAGGGCGTGTTTCGGTGCCTTCTTGCCGGTCGCCGCGGCGACGACGCCGATCGCGTCGCGGATCGTCGTCACCGGGCCGCTGATGATGTAGGCCTCGCCGGGGCGGCCTTTGTCGAGCCCCAGGATGATCCCGCCGGCGATGTCCTCGACGTGGGTGAGGCAGATGCCGAGGTCGGGGAAGGGGATCAGCGGCATCTTCCCGGTCAGGAACTGGTCGAGCATCACGCCGATCGAGGAGGTGTCACCGGGGCCGTAGACGCCGCCCGGCTGCACGATCACGCAGGGGAGCCCCTCGCCGATCAGCCGCTTGGCGACCTGGTGGGCTTCCCACTTCGTCTTCTCGTACTCGGAGAGGAACTCGCCCCGATGTTCGTAGCTCTCGTCGACGATCTGCCCTTTGGTGTCGCCGAAGATGCCGACGGTGGAGACGTAGACGACCTTGGGGACCTTGGCCTCGAGCGCCGCGCCCAGCACCCGTTCGGTGCCGCCGACGTTGACTTCCTGCATCGGCTTGCGCTCGCTCGCGGGAATGCCGACCTCGTAGACGGCTGCCGCGTGGATGACCGCGTCGACGCCCTCCATGCCGGTGCGGATCGCCCGTTCGTCGCCCAGGTCCCCGGCGACCAGCGTGCAGCCGAGGGCCTCCAGCGGCGCCCCTTTGGCGGGATTGCGCACGAGTGCCACGACATCGTCACCGCGGGCGCGCAACTGGCGCACCACGGCACCGCCGATGAAACCCGTCCCTCCCGTGACGAAGACCTTCACAGGGACCCACCTTAGACGCCTTTGGCGGCGCCGTACAATGGGGGGAGTGAGTGAATCGAGAACCGGCCGCAAGACCGAGACGCGGTACGCGGCAGAGAACGGGAACGGAGCAGGGGTCGTCAACCGGCGCGCAAAACAGCGTGCGATGGCGATCGCGGTCATCGACGGCCGTGAGGAGGGGGCTCCGCTCGCCGAGCTGAAAGAGCTGCTGCGGACCGCCGGCGTCGCCACCGCGGGCGTCGCTACCCAGCAGCGGCCCAAACCGGACCCGGACCGTTATTTCGGCCGCGGTCGCCTCGAGGAGTTGAAAGCCGAAGTCGCGGCGGCCGACGCCAACCTGGTGGCCTGCGACGACGAGCTCGCCCCGCGCCAGGAGCGCAACCTGGAGGCGGCGCTCGGCGTCCCGGTGGTCGACCGCACCGCGGTGATCCTCGACATCTTCGCCGACCATGCCCACTCGGCCGAGGGCAAGCTTCAGGTCGAGCTGGCGCAGCTCGAATACAACATGGCCCGCATGCGGGGGCTCTGGACGCACCTCGAGCGCCTCGGCGGCGGCATCGGCACCAGGGGCCCGGGCGAGAGCCAGATCGAGACCGACCGCCGCCTCGCCCGCGACCGCATCGCGGCGCTCCGCCGCCGCCTCCGGCAGACCGAAAAAAACCGTGGCGTGATGCGGGCCGAGCGCGAACGCTCGCAGGTCCCCCGGGTCGCCCTCGCCGGATACACGAACGCCGGCAAGTCGACGCTGCTGAACGCGCTGACCGGCGCCGAGGTCGGCGTCGCCAACCGCCTCTTCGAGACGCTCGACCCGACCACGCGGAACTTCGAGCTCTCCGGCCGCGACTACCTCTTGACCGACACGGTCGGCTTCATCGAGAAGCTGCCCCACCAACTGGTCGAGGCGTTCAAGGCGACCCTCGAGGAGACGACGCTGGCCGACCTCATCGTCCACGTCGTCGACGCCTCCGAGAGCGAAGAGCGACGGATGCTCGACATGCACGCGGTCGACGAGGTGCTGGAGGAGATCGGGGCGGGGGAGAAGCCGCGCCTGCTCGTCCTCAACAAGGCCGACCTGCTGAACGAGGACGAGCGCCACGAGGTCACACTCGCCCACCCCGACGCCGTGTTGGTCTCGGCGCTCGCCGACGAGGGGCTCGATGAGCTGCGCGAGCAGATCGAGCAGGCCTTCGCCGAGACCCTCACCGAGGTCGAGCTGCTGATCCCCTACAGCCAGGGCGGCCGCCTGCACGAGCTGCACGAAGTGGCAGGGGAGCTGGAGCGCACCGACGGTCCCGACGGCGTCCTCGTCCACGCCCGCGTCCCGTCGGCGGAGCTCCACCGCTTCATGGACCTGGCGACCGCCTGAGCGGCGCCCCGGACTCGTCCCGACTCTCTAGGCTGCGGGCCATGGAGCTCAAGGTCACGAAACTGCACATCTCCGCGGTGATCCCGACCCGCGGTCATCCGGGCGACGCCGGCCTCGACCTCTACTCGACCGAGGACGCCCACATGGGCCCCGGCGAGCGCTGGAGCATCGGCACCGGCATCGCGATCGAAGTCCCCGAGGGCCATGCCGGCCTGGTCCTGCCCCGCTCCGGCCTGGCCCGCGAGCACGGCATCACGCTGGTCAACAGCCCCGGCCTGATCGACGCCGGCTACCGCGGCGAAGTCCGGGTCCTGCTCCTGAACACCGATCCCGCCGAGACGGTCCGCATCGAAGCAGGCGCCCGCATCGCCCAACTGGTCATCAGCCCGATCGCCATCGCCGAGCCGGTCGAGGTCGCCGAGCTCAGCGACTCCGCGCGCGGGGACGGCGGGTTCGGGTCCACCGGCCGCTAGCTGTTCTTTATAGCCGGCATACCGGCATAAGGAACAGCTGACGCTCAGACGTCGGCGTCGGCGAGCCGGTTGAGGAGCTCGACCGAGCGCTCGATCGTCTCCCGATCCGAATCGGGCAGCTCTTCGAGCGCCTTCACCAGCCAGCCCTCGCGGGCGGCGCGGTCGGCTTCGATGCGGGCCTGGCCGGCCTCGGTGAGGCTGACCAGGGCCCGGCGGCGGTCGTCGGGGTCGGGATTGCGCTCGACCATGCCTTCGGCCTCGAGGTCGCCGACGGTCTGGGCCATGGACTGGGGCCGGACGCGGAGGGCCTGGGCGAGGTCGGAGACGCTGGCGGGGCCTTCGCGATCGAGCCGCCCGAGCACCCAGGTCTGGGTCAGCGGAAAGAGGTTCTCCGAGCGCAGCCGGCGGACCAGCTGGCCCACGGCGACCCGGAGGTCGGCGGCGAGGGGGGCGATGTCGGTCTGCGTCGGCACCCGTCCACCTTAACGCATACAAGCAGGCAAACTGCACAGGTTGCCTGTGTATTATGTAGCCATGGTCTCAGCGGCAACCGCCAACGGAAATGGGGCCGCCCACGACGACAGGTACAAGTGGGTGGCGCTCTCCAACACCACCCTGGCGATCCTGCTGGCGACCCTCGACGCCTCGATCACGATCATCGCGATGCCGGACATCTTCCGCGGCATCCACCTCGACCCGCTGCTGCCCTCCAACAGCTTCTACCTGCTCTGGATGATCCTCGGCTACCTGGTCGTGACCAGCGTGCTGATCGTCAGCCTCGGCCGCCTGGGGGACATGTACGGGCGGGTGAAGATCTACACCCTCGGCTTCGTCATTTACACGGTTGCCTCGCTGATGCTGGCGATCGACTGGCTGACCGGCACCGACGGTGCCCTCTTCCTGATCGGCTTCCGCATCGTCCAAGGGATCGGCGGCGCCTGCCTGCTCGCCAACTCGGCGGCGATCCTGACCGACGCCTTCCCCGCCAACCAGCGCGGCATGGCGCTGGGGATCAACAACATCGTCGGCGTCAGCGGGATGTTCGTCGGCCTCGTCCTCGGCGGCCTGCTCGCCCCGATCGACTGGCGCCTCGTCTTCCTGATCTCGGTCCCGGTCGGCCTCTTCGGCACGGTCTGGGCGTTCCTCAAGCTGAAAGAGCTCTCGACCCCGCACCCGGGCAAGATCGACTGGTGGGGCAACGTCACCTTCGGCCTCGGCCTGATCCTGGCGATGGTCGCCGTCACGTTCGGGATCCGCCCCTACGGCGGCTCGCCGACCGGCTGGGGGAGTCCGCGCGTGCTGGTCCTGCTCGCCTGCGCGTTGGTCTCCCTGATCGCCTTCGTGATGGTCGAGCGCCGGGTCGAGGAACCGATGTTCCGGCTGCCGCTCTTCAAGATCCGCGCCTTTACCTTCGGCACCCTCTCGACCTTCCTCGCGGCGGTCGCCCGTGGCGGCCTGATGTTCATGCTGATCATCTGGCTGCAGGGCATATGGCTGCCGCTGCACGGCTACGACTACACCGAAGCGCCACTGCTCGCGGGCATCTACATGCTGCCGCTGACCGTCGGGATGCTGATCGCCGGACCGACCTCGGGCTACCTGTCGGATCGCTTCGGGGCGCGCGGGTTCGCGACCGGCGGGATGGTCGCGGCCGCCGCCAGCTTCGCCGCCTTGACGCTGCTGCCGGTCGACTTCTCCTATCCCGTCTTCGCCGCGATCCTCGCCTTCAACGGGATCTCGATGGGGATGTTCGCCTCGCCCAACCGGGCAG
>Ga0070667_100002440_pt1 | contig 16247 bp, 17 predicted proteins | sample KBSS33metaG_FD_64659 | JGI IMG/M metagenome (GOLD analysis project Ga0070667, IMG submission 64659) | Switchgrass rhizosphere microbial communities from Kellogg Biological Station, Michigan, USA - KBS S3-3 metaG | ecosystem: Host-associated > Plants > Roots > Rhizosphere > Soil ... | reverse complement strand
CCCGGCGACCATGTCGGTCGACCCGGCCACCGACCCGTGCCTGGGCAATGAGTTCGGGCCCGTGAAGGTGCCGGACGGCCGGCTCTGGGTGATGGGGGACAACCGCACCCATTCGGCCGACTCGCGCGCCCATTGCACGAACACGCCTGCTGACGCCATCAACGCGCTGATGTGCACCGGTGACCCGACCGCGGGCACGGTGCCGGTCGCCAATGTGATCGGGAAGGCCCGGTTCATCGCCTGGCCGCCGTCGCGCTGGGGCGGTGTCGTCACGGTCAATCCGCAGACCGGCCAATAAGGTTCTTCGGTGCCGCGGGGTACATGCTCTTCGCGCGAGCGCTCATCGTGGCCGCCGCGCACGGTGATCCGCAAGTCCGCGGGCCTGCGCACCCTGGAGTCCGCGCTGTACCGCGGCGGATTGGGGCCGGTCGCCGGGGTTGACGAGGTCGGTCGTGGGGCCTGTGCCGGTCCGCTCGTCGTGGCGGCCTGCGTTTTGAGGCCGAATCGTCTGGAAAGCCTTGCGGCGCTTGATGATTCGAAGAAGCTGAACGAAGCCGAGCGGGAACGGCTGTTCCCGTTGATCCGGCGCTACGCCCTCGCTTACCACGTGGTGTTCATCCCGTCGGTCGAGGTGGACCGGCGCGGGGTGCACATCGCGAACATCGAAGGCATGCGGCGCGCGGTCGCGGGCCTGCCGCTGCGGCCGGGCTATGTGCTCTCCGACGGGTTCCGGGTGCCGGGGCTGTCGGTGCCGTCGCTGCCGGTGGTCAGCGGGGACGCCGCGGCCGCTTGTATCGCCGCGGCCAGCGTGCTGGCCAAGGTGAGCCGCGACCGCCTGATGGTGGAGATGGATGCCGTGCATCCGGGCTACGGGTTCGCGGTGCACAAGGGGTACGGCACCGCCGCGCACACCGCGGCCCTGGCCGAACTGGGGCCCTGCCCTGAGCACCGGTTCTCGTTCGCCAATGTGCGCAAGCTGGCTGCCAACCCGCCGATAGAGCAGCGCTGCCGATCCGGGTAAGGAAATATGGGAACTGGTCGCCGATCCGAACAACACATGGCCCCGAAAAACCGAGTAGACCGAAGGACCGCTGAACTGATGAGTCTGTGCCGATGAGTGCCGAGGATCTCGAGAAGTATGAAACCGAGATGGAGCTCTCGCTGTACCGCGAGTACAAGGACATCGTCGGGCAGTTCAGCTATGTCGTGGAGACCGAGCGCCGCTTCTACCTCGCCAACAGCGTCGAGCTGATCCCGCGCAACGCCGACGGCGAGGTCTACTTCGAGTTGCGTCTGGCCGACGCGTGGGTGTGGGACATGTACCGGCCCGCGCGCTTCGTGAAGCAGGTCCGGGTCATCACCTTCAAAGATGTCAACATCGAAGAGGTCGAGAAGCCCGAACTGCGCCTGCCCGAATAGCCCGTGTCGACCATCGGCGAACTGTTCGCCGTCATCGACCCGGCCGGCGTCCCGACCAACGCGGTACTGGGCGGCGCCGATCAGCGGTAGCGCAGCTGCAGGCGCCGGTGCCTGCGCACCATGAGGCTGGGCACCCATTCGGCGTCGGCGAGCTCGAACCAGTTGGTGGCCTCCAGCAGCGTGGTGATCCCGATGCGGGCCTCGGTGCGGGCGAGAGCCGCGCCGACGCAGAAGTGCAGGCCCTTCCCGAACGCGAGGTGATTGCGCAGGTTCGGCCGGCCCAGTTGCAGCAGGTCGGGGTCGTCGAAGGCCGCCGGGTCGCGGTTGGCCGACCCCCAGAGCAGCAGCAGGTGACCGTCTTTCGGCAGCGGCACGCCCGCCAGCGTGGTGTCCTGCCGGATGTGCCGGTGGTGATTGCGGAACGGTGACTCCAGCCGCAGCGTCTCCTCCAGCAGCGCGGGTACCAGCTGCGGGTCGTTCCGTACCTTTTCCTGGACGGCGGGAAGGGTTGCGAGGAGCCGCGCGGCGTTGCCCATCAGCCCGGCGGTGGATTCGCCGCCGGCGCCGACCAGCTGTATCAGCATCAGCACCGCCACCTCGGTCGCGATGGCACCCTCGGTCACCGCGCGGGCCAGGTCGCCCAGCAGATCGTCGCCCGGGTTCGCTTGGGCCTCAGCGAATTTGGCGTAGAGGTAGCCGGCCAGTTGCGTCGACGTCTCGACTGCGGTGCCGATGTGGTCGAGGTCGAAGACGCCACCGAGCAGTTCGGTGCTGCCGTAACCCCACTGCACCAGTTGGGGCACATCGTCGTCGGGCAGCCCGATGAGCCGGGCCACCAACGTCATCGGCAGGCGGTCGCCGATGGCGGACATCCACTCGATGCTGCCGTCCATTGCGGTGTCGTGCCACAGGTGTCGGGCGATGTCGGCGATCGCCGGTTCGAGGGCCCGAATCCGCTTGGCCACGAGGGCCGGCAGCACCAGCTTGCGTTCGTGTGCGTGCCGCGGGTCGTCGCCGGTGGCGAGGACATGTCCCGCAGTGTCGACGGCCCCCATGTCGAAGGTTCCCGGTCGGACAGCCCCGGCCTGTGCTCCGTCGTTCACCAGCGTGGCGGTCAGGTTGGAGGAGAAGTCCTCCGGACGGCTGGCGGCCTCCTGCACGGCATCCCAAGTGGTGGCGAGGTAGAAGTCGGTGCCGGGCACCTGGTGCACCGGACCGGCGAGGCGAAGTTGCGCATAACAGTCGTACGGATCGTCCAGCGTGGACGGGCTGAGAAGATCTGAAACTAATTGCACGCCTTGAGTTTTGGGTTCAGGAACCGGCATGTCAAGGGCGATTTTCGACTGTCTCACGCACGGTCCGCGAGCTGCGTCGATGCAGACGAATTCAGAGAAAATGTCTCGCTGTGAGACAGATTGTTGGATTAGTATCAGCCGTATGGACTGGCTGGTCGGCGCTGATCGCCGCGACGCGGGCATCGAGCGGATCTATGCCGCCGCGGCCGCCAGTGCCGCTGCCCGGGGCCTGGACCGGTTGAACATCGACGAGGTTGCCGCGAGCGTGGGTTGTTCGCGTGCCACGGTGTACCGGCACGTCGGCGGCAAACAGGCGCTGCGGGACGGGGTGCTGGCACGCGCGATCATGCGGGTCGGTCAGGAGATCGCGCACGCGGTGGCCGGCCACACCGGGCCCGAGCGGATCGCGGCGGCCGTGCTGTCGGCCCTGCGGGTGGTCCGGGCGGACCCGCTGGCCTCGGGTGTGGTGCGTGGCGGGACCCTCGTCGACTTCGATTCACCCCGGCTTGCGCAGGCGGCGGCCGAGCTGACAGGGGCCACGGATCCGCTTCTCGCGGACTGGATCGTGCGGGTTGTCCTGTCGTTGCTGTGCTGGCCATTGGCCGATGAAAGGGACGAAGAGCTGGTGGTACGCCGGTATGTCGCCGCGGTAGCCGGGCTGAAGGACCGGCAATGACTGTCCCGACAGGCGGTCATGACTAGGGCCTTTGCGGCGATAGATTGTTAGGCTAAGCAGATGGCAGGTAAGCCGCAGAGCAAACCGTCGCTGGCAGCGACGAGTTGGACGCTGCTCGGCATGCTGTCGTATGAAGAGGAACTCAGCGGCTACGACATCAAGAAATGGATCGACTGGAGCGTCGGTTTCTATTACTGGAGCCCGTCCTACAGTCAGATCTACACCGAGCTGAAAAAGCTTGAGGGACTTGGCTATCTCGAATCCCGTGTCGAGCGGGACGAGGGCCTGCGCTCGCGCCGCCTGTACAAGATCACCGAGTCCGGCATGGCCGCCGTGACCGACTGGACCAACAATGCGCCCGTCGACCCGCCGGTGCTCAAACACAGTGTGCTGCTGCGGGTTACGTTCGGCCACCTGAGCAATCCGACCCGGCTGCGCGAGCTCCTGGAGCAGCACGTCGCGTATTGCGAGGCCATGGAGCGGCAAGCTGCCGAGGACTCCGACGGCGCCAAGGCCCAGCCGGTATGGGCTTATTCGGTGATCGCGCTGCGCTGGGCAGCCAAGTATTACGCCGCTGAACGGGAACTCGCGCTCGAGCTCATGAAGGACATCGACGAAGCCGACGCGGTGTTGCAGACCGCGGCGAAAGGTGTTGCGGGCATGCCGCGTTCGATGCCGGGCCTCTGGCGTGAGGTCGAACGCGAGGTTCAGGGCCGCCACGACGCCTAGCCGGGGCGTTGCCCCGGCGCCCTAGTCGCGCGCTTCCGGGCTAGAGGATGTCGGCGATGTCGTTCTTCAGGGCTTCGGCGTCGGTGCCGAAAACCGCTTGGACGCTGTTGCCGACCTCGATGACACCTGCGGCACCGAGACTCTTGAGCCGGTCCTGATCCACCTTGCCCTTGTCGGCGACTTCGATACGCAGACGTGTGATGCACGCGTCGACGTTGACGAGATTGTCCCGGCCGCCGAAGGCAGCGATCACGTGTTCCGCCCTGCTGCCGGCCACCGTGGGTGCCGGTGCGGTCAGGGTCGCGGCGCCGTCGGCGACCACCGCGATGGTGGAGTCGGCGCCTTCGCCGAGGTTGGCTTGTTCCTCCGCCTCGAATTCGGTTTCCGGCTCCCGTCCCGGGGTTCGCAAATTCCACTTCGTGATGGCGAACCGGAACAGCACGTAGTAGACGACGAAGAAGACGACACCCATGCCGATGAGCAGCGGGATGTTCTTCGCGGCGGGTGCGGTGCCGTAGAGGAGGAGGTCGGCCAGCCCAGCGGAGAATGAGAAGCCCAGATGGATGTCGAGCACATACGCGATCGCCAACGACAGCCCCGTCAGCACGGCGTGGATGACGTAGAGCGGGAACGCCACGAACATGAACGAGAACTCGAGCGGCTCGGTGACCCCGGTGAGCAGCGCGGTCAGCGCGGCCGCCGACAGAATGCCGACCGCGACCTTCCGCTGTCTCTTGTTCGCCACGTGGATCATCGCGAGGGCTGCGGCGGGCAGTCCGAACATGAGCACTGGGTAGAACCCTGACGTCAGGATGCCCGCCGTCGGGTCGCCCGAGGCGAAGCGTGTGAGTTCGCCGGTGACGACGTGGCCGTCGGGGGTCTGGTAGTCGCCGTAGAGGAACCACACATAGGAATTCGGGATGTGATGGAGGCCCAGCGGAATCAGCATGCGGTTGGCGAATCCATACACGAAGGCACCGAAGGCGCCCGAGCTGCCGATGAACTTGCCGAGGCCGGTGAGGCCGGCATCGAAGAGCGGGTAGCAGTAGCTCATCGCGAACGCCAGGAACAGGCAGGCGACCGACACCACGATGGGTACGAACCGTCTGCCCCCGAAAAATCCGAGGTACGCGGGCAGCTGGATGGTGTGGTAGCGGTCGAAGAGCCACGCAGTGAGCAGGCCGACCACGATTCCGGCGAACACGCTGTAGTTGATCTGGGCCTGGCCGCCCGCCTTGTCGACCTCGCCGGCGAGCACGACCGGCGACATGGTCTTGAACACCGCCTGCACGACGAGGTAACCGACGGCTGCGGCCAACGCTGTCGAGCCGTCCGCCTTCCTGGCGAACCCGATGGCCACACCCAGGGCGAACAACAGGGGCAGATTGCTGAAGATCGCGTCGCCGGCAGCGCTCATCGCGTGGACGAACGGCCCGATGACGGGAGCTTTGATCTTGCCCAGCAGATCGTCTTGACCCAGCCGCAGCAGGATTCCCGCCGCGGGCAGCACCGCGATCGGCAGCATGAGGCTCTTGCCGAGCCGCTGAAGCTGTGCGAAGCCAGGAATGCGCAGGTCCGACTTTTCCTGTGCACCTGCGATTTTCGCTGTGCCGTTCATGTGCGAGACCCTTTTCTGCCGCGAAAACGCCACTCGGCGCGGAAGCTGTGCGGAAGCTTAGACGAGAACGTGTCGCGGTGAGAGCGCGTTCGGCGGCGCTCGTATTGTTGGGGCACAAGAGCAGAGGAGATACGACAGTGAGTAAGACGTCAGTTCTCGCCCCGGTCGCGGGACGTGCGGTTCTGCTCGAGGACGTCCCGGACCCGGTGTTCTCGGCGGGGATGGTCGGCTATGGTGCTGCGATCGACCCACCGCGCGGGGTGATCGAGGCGGTCGCCCCGGTCAGCGGCCGGCTCTTGAAACTGATGCCACACGCCTTCGTCGTCGTGACCCCGGACAACGTGGGCGTTCTCGTGCACCTCGGGCTGGACACCGTCACGCTGAACGGTGCCGGCTTCACGGCACACGTCAGTCAGGGTGACGACGTCACCGCGGGTCAGGTCGTCATCGGTTACGACGTCCCCGCGGTCGAGGCCAAAGGACTCAATCCCATTGTCGCCGTGGTGGTCATGGACGAACGTGTGCCGGAGCACGTGACGCTGTCCGGCGCGGTCACCTCAGGTGCCGACATCGATTCCGGGGCATACCTTTTCACGGCGAACAAGGTACGGAAGGATTAACCGGTGGCAGATCGCAATGTGCTCGGAGCTCCGTTGGACCCGTGTGGCACCGAACCGCTGACCGGCTTCTACCGCGACGGCTGCTGCTCGACCGGACCCGAAGATGCCGGCCGGCACACCATCTGCGCGGTCGTGACCGCCGAGTTCCTGACGCACCAGCGTTCGATAGGCAACGACCTGTCCACGCCGATGCCGGAATACCGCTTCCCTGGCCTGTCGCCCGGCGACCGCTGGTGCGTGACCGCGGTGAACTGGCTGCGCGCGCACAACGACGGATACGCGGCACCGGTGGTGCTCGCCTCCACGCACGAGCGGACCCTGGAGGTCGTGCCGCTCGAGGTGCTCAAGGCCTACGCCGTCGACGTGCCTGACGATCTCGGCAGTCTCTGAGCGCTAGAGCTTGCCCGCGGCGTCCCGTCCGGCGATGTAGCCGTACACCAGGCCCTGCGCGATGGTCGCGCCCGCACCCGGGTACACCGCACCGAAGGCGTTGGCCGCGGTGTTGCCCAGCGCATACAGCCCTTCGATGACGCCGCCGTCCTCGCGGTGCACTCGGCCACGCTCGTCGGCCACCAGGCCACCGCAGGTGCCGAGGTCGCTCAGCGTCATCTTCACCGCGTAGAACGGGCCTTTGGCCAGCGGCCTCAGGTTCGGGTTCGGCGTTACGGTCGGGTCGCCGTAGTAGCGGTCGTAGGCGCTCAGGCCGCGGTCGAAGTCGGGGTCGATACCGGCGGCAGCGCTCTCGTTGAATCGCGTCATGGTCCGTTCGAAATCGGCGACCGGGACACCCATCTGCGCCGCCAGATCGGTGAAGTCGGTGGCCTTGGCGGCGATACCGGCCTGGTACCAGGATTTGGGCAGTGGCATCCGTGGGAACGAGCCGGCGGCGAAGACGTAGCTGTTGCGGTACTTCTGGTCGAACACGATCCACATCGACTCGACGGGGGTGCCCGCCCGCTCGAGCTCGAGTACCCGCTGGCCGAACGACATGTAGTCGGCCGATTCATTGGCGAAGCGCTTGCCGTCCTGATCGACGATGAGTGAGCCGGGCAGCGAGCGCTCGGCCAGCAGCACGGCAGGCGGGCGGCCGTTCGCGGATGCGACGGCCGGGAACCACCAGGCCTGGTCCATCAGGGCCGTCGCGGCGCCCAGATCGGTGGCCGCCCGAATCGCCGCACCGGTGTTGGAATCGGCGCCGAGGCTCTCGTGCTCGCCGAGCGATTCGGACTGGTACTTGTGGCGCATCGCCATGTCGTGGTCGAAGCCGCCCGCGGCCAGCACCACGCCGCGCGTGGCGGCGACGGTGACCTCACGGCCCGCGTGTGCCAGGACCGCGCCGGTGACCCGCTGACCGTCGCCGGTCAGCCGGACCAGCGAGGTGTCGGTCCAGATCGGGATGCCGGCCTGCAGCACACCGGCGAACAGTCCGGCTGCCAGTGCCTGGCCGCCGGCGATGTACTCGCGGCCCAACAGCTTGCCGCCGATGCCCTGGGCGAGCCGTTTTGCGATGAGCGGCAGGCCTTTTCGCGGCACCCGCGTCATCAGATTCATCCATTTGTAGTCCGCGCCGGTGGTCGGCATCGGGACCTTGACCTCCATGATGCCGCCGCGCAGGCGATCACGGTATTTGCCGAGCACCCGGGCGTTGAGCGGGCGGCACTCGCAGGTGCGGCCGGTGGCCCGGCCTCCCGGCAGTTCGGGGTGGTAATCGGAGTACCCGCGGGCCCAGAACAGCCGCATCGGGGTGGTCCGCCCCAGCATGTCGACGGTCGCGTTGACGTGCTCGAGGAAGCCGGTGGACCGGGCGGCCGGAGCGCTCCCGTTCACCACGGCATCGAGGTATGTCGAAGCCCGGTCGGCGGTGTCGGCGGTGCCGTTGTCGGTCAGCAGGGGAGTAGTCGGCAGCCAGAGCGCGCCACCCGAGCGGGCAGTGGAGCCGCCGACGTCGGATGCCTTCTCGACGACGAGGACGCCCAGCCCGGATTCCTGACCGCTCAGCGCGGCGGCCAGGCCGGTGCCGGAACCGATCACCAGCAGATCGACGGTGGTGTCAGCGATGTCGAGGCCGGCCGGAATCGTGGCCGCGGCAGATGTCGTCACGGCCGCTAAGCGTATTGCGGCAGACGGGTTTCCGGCCTCGGACGTCCCTGCCAGCGGGATAACACGTGCATTCGCCGCCTCGTTGCTGTTAGACCTGAATCATCAAACTGCAGCCCAGTTTTCAATGTGAGGATGGTCCATCAGATGTCGCTCGATGATGTCGATGTTCGCCAGATCGAAGCCGGTGAAGCGCCGACCCGGTTCGCTCGCGGTTGGCACTGCCTTGGCCTGACCAAGCAGCTCGGTGACGGTAAGCCGCATTCGATCAACGCTTTCGGTCAGAAGCTCGTCGTGTTCCGGGCCGGCGACGGCCAGCTCAACGTGATGGACAGCTACTGCCGACACATGGGCGGCGACCTGAGCCAGGGCACCGTCAAGGGCAACGAGATCGCCTGCCCATTCCACGACTGGCGCTGGGGTGGCGACGGTAAGTGCAAGTTGGTGCCGTACGCCAAGCGCACGCCACGGCTCGCACGCACTGCGAAGTGGGCCACCCTCGAGCAGGACGGGATGCTGTTCATCTGGAACGACCCCGAGGGCAGCGCGCCGCCGGAGGATTGCTACATCCCGCGCATCGAGCAGGCGGGCAGCGACGAGTGGACCGACTGGCATTGGTACACAACGGTTGTCAACGTCAACTGCCGCGAGATCATCGACAACGTCGTCGATATGGCGCACTTCTTCTACATCCACGGCTCGGTGCCGTCGCACTTCAAGAACATCTTCGAAGGTCAGGTCGCGACGCAGTACATGAACGGTGGCGGCCGGGACGACATGCAGGGCACCGAGGGCGCGAAGATGCTCGGCACGACGTCGGTGGCGTCGTACTACGGACCGTCCTTCATGATCGACGACCTGACGTACCACTACCCCGAAGCCGATCACAAGACCATCCTGATCAATTGTCACTACCCGGTCGACGCGAATTCCTTTGTGCTGCAATACGGAATCATCGTGAAAAAGGTCGAGGGCCTGCCCGAGGACGCCGCCATGGCAACCGCGGTCGCGCTCGGTGACTGGGTGGCGCAGGGTTTCGAGCAGGACGTGCAGATCTGGAAGAACAAGGCCCGCATCGACAATCCGCTGCTGGTCGAAGAAGACGGCCCCGTGTACCAGCTGCGCCGCTGGTACGAGCAGTTCTACGTCGACGCCGCCGACGTCGTGCCGGCGATCGTCGACCGCTTCGAATACGAACTGGACACCACCGTCCCGCGTGAGGCGTGGACCAGAGAGATGGCAGCCAATATCGCAGCACGGGCCGCGGAGTCGGTCTGATGACCGTGCGGCCCGACATCCGGCTGGCCGATATGCCGATGGTGCCGGTGGCCTGCCGTGCCTGCGGCGCAAAGGTTTTGGCGCGCAAGGGCAGCTGGCAGCAGACCAGCGTGCAGTGGACCACCGACTCGGCCGCGATGTGCGAGGAACGCAGGCGGGCCGAGTGCCTGCCGGGACGCATCTTCCTGGCGTGTGGCGAGCTGAAGGAGTCCATCGCCGCCGCGGTGGCTGCCGGTGTCGTGCACGTCGTCGAGGACGAACTGGGCGTGGCACCATAGCCGCATGAGCTCAGACAAGCGGGTCGCGGTCGTCACCGGCGCCAGCAGGGGCGCCGGCAAGGGCATTGCCGCGGCGTTAGTGGCCGACGGATGGACGGTGTACCTGACCGGACGTACCGTCACGGACCCCGGCGACGGCGGCATCGCGGTCCCGGTGGATCACCGCGACGACGATGCGGTGGCCGCGTTGTTCGCGCGGGTCGCCGATGAGGCCGGACGGCTCGACCTGCTGGTCAACAACGCCGCGGTGGTCCATGACAACCTCATCGATCCGAAGCCGTTCTGGGAGAAGCCGATCGGCCTCGGTGACGTGCTCGACGTCGGTCTGCGGTCGGCGTATGTGGCGTCCTGGCATGCCGCGCCGCTGCTGATTGCCCAGGAACGCGGCCTGATCGCGTTCACGTCGTCGCCGGGGGCGGTGTGCTACATGCACGGCCCCGCCTACGGCGCGCAGAAGGCCGGCGTGGACAAGATGGCCGCCGATATGGCCGTCGACTTCCACGGCACCGGGGTGTCGACGTTGTCGATCTGGATGGGCATTCTGCTCACCGACAAGTTCAAGCAGGCGTTCGATGCCGAGACGCTGGCCAAGGCTGCCGGCAATTTCGAGACGCCGGAGTTCATCGGGCATGTCATCAATGCGCTGTACCAGGACCCGGATCTGGAGGGCATCAGTGGGCAGACCGTGATCGCCGCGGAAGAAGCCCAGCGCTACGGCATCACCGATGTCGACGGCCGCACGCCGCCGTCGCACCGGGCGATGCTTGGTGATCCGCGGGTGCCCAGCGAGGTGGTCGTCCGCTGAGCGGACAAATCGAACTCCGTCCGCTGATCGGACAGGTCGGACTCCGTTCGCTGAGGGGACAGCTCGGACGCTGGTCAGCTGGACGCCCGCGGATGGTCTAGCAGTGCGCGCCGCCGTCGATCCGGATCTCGGTGCCGGTCAGGAACGCGCCGTCATCGGATGCCGCCATCGCGACCACCGCGGCGACCGCGCTGGGGTCACCCAGGTTGGCGTCGTTGCCGGTTCTGAGCATGGGCACCTGCTTGGTCCACAAGCCGTAGTCGACGCCTTCGGGCATCTTGGCGAATGTGCCGTTGGCCAGCGGGGTGGACACACCGCCGGGCTGGATGTTCACGGCGCGCAGACCCTGCTTGGCGTATTCGAGGGCGAGGGAGTGCGTGAAGCTCAGGATGCCGCCTTTGCTGGCGGAGTAGGCCGCCATGTACGGGTGGGCGTAGCTCGCCGAGGTCGACGTGAAGTTGATGACCACGCCGCGCCCCGAGGCGAGCAGGGCCGGCAGGGCCTGCCGGGTCATCAGGAAGGTCCCGGTCAGGTTGACGGCGATGATGCGGTTCCAGTCGGCGAGGGTGGTCTCGTGGGTGTGCGCGCAGGTTTCGATGGCGGCCACGTTGACCAGCACGTCCAAGCCGCCCATATCGGCGATCGCGGCGTCGACGCCTGTGCTGACGTCCTCCTCGGATGAGATGTCGAGCACCGTGGTGGTGAGACGCGCTGCGGTACCGGCTTTTTCGGCGGCTTCCTGGGTCCGGGCCAGGCCTTCGGCGGAGATGTCGCACGCGACGACGGTGCCGCCCTCGGTAAGCAGTCGGGCCACCGTGGCCTGGCCGATGCCCGACCCGGCACCGGTCACGAGCACCCGGCGGTCGCTGAATCTATCCATGCTGCAAGTCCTTTCGTTGCCGAAAGATTGTTGCGGCGCTCGTGTTTCCGTGACCGGCTGTTGCCCGGTCACCGGGAACTCATCTCAACCGGCGGTGGGCGTGAGTTTGCGGATGGTGCCGAAAAGGTCGGTGCTGTACAAAGCCTGTGGGTCCCACCCAGGCCCCGCGCCGAAGCGCACCGACGTGCTGCCGAACAACCCCGAGGCCAGAGTGCATGCGGCGTGGTGGTCGGGGTCGACGCGGACGATGTCGCCGCCGTCCATTGCCAGATAGATGAGGCCGTCCGGGCCGACCGTGAGGTCATCGGGGAACCCGAACAGCCCGAACAGTCCCAGATTGACGGTGCGGATGTGGGCGGGGTCGGCGATGTCGACGATGGCCAGGGTGCTGACGGGGTGCAGATCCATCGATGCGATGACGGTGTTGTGCACGGGGTCGTATGTCAGGCCGTTGGCCATGGTCACCGAGGGCGCGAGCCGGGTTTCGCCGGTGCCGTCGGTGCTGATCCTGGTCAGCCCAGTGGTCCAGCCGATGTTGCGCGAGACGACGAACGAACCGTCGGGCAACCGGACCATGCCGTTGGGCATCGTGAGCTTGGTGGCGATCGTGGTCAGCGCGCCGGTGCCGAGGTCCGCGCGGGCGATGCTGCCGTCCTTGCTGCCGAAGACTCCGGAGAGAAAGTTGTTGCCGGTGGTGAAGTACGCCGCCCCGTCAGCGACGGTGATGCTGCCTGGCGCGGCAACATTCGGCACGAAGGTGCTGCCCCTGCCGTCGGATGTGAGGCGGTACAGCTGCCCGGAATTGCCGACCGTGCGCGAGACGAGCATGGTGCCGGCACCGTCGAATCCGAGGTTCTCCAGCGAACCGAGCCCACTCGCGACGGTGGTGGCCCGCCAGGGGCAGCGGGTGATCGCCACGGCGGACGCCGGCGCCGCCGTCCCGCCGACAACAGTGACCAGCGCCAGCATCGCGGTCAGTGCCAGGCGCGCGACGGGGCCGCGTCTCCGGCGTTGCGCATGATGACTCATCGTCTTCCCTCATCCCGAGTACGACCGCGTACTCGCACGTCAGGGGACAGTACGATAACGTACTGACATGCGCAAGACGGAGGTCGAGAGCGGTGAACGGGCCGACGAGTCGCCGGACGACGCCCGTCAGCGATTCGTGGACGCCCTCGCCACGTTGATCGCCGAACGCGGCTACGCCGCGACCTCGGTGGTCGACATCGTGCGCGTGGCGCAGGCCTCCAAGACCACCTTCTACCTATATTTCGCGAACAAGCAGGAGTGCTACCTGGCGCTGTTGGCCTCGGTGACCGACGATCTGGTCGCCGACATCCGGCAGGCAGTCGATTCAGATGCGCACTGGCACAATCAGATTCGTCAGATTTTCACGGCCTACATCGCGCATCTCACTGCGCGCCCGGCCATTTCACTGAGCTGGATACGCGACCTGCCCGCGTTGGGGGCGGCCGCCCGGCCGATCCAGCGGCGCAATTTCGCGGAACTTGTTGCTCTGCTCGGCGAGCTAGCCGCCAATCCCGGGTTTCAGCGTGCCGGGCTGCCGCCGATCACCAAGCCCAAAGCTGTGATGCTGCTGGCCGGTGTGCGCGAGTTGGCTGCCCAGACCGCCGAGGACGACCTGGACATCGAGGGTGTCATCGGCCCGGCTACCGATATCGCGATCAGCATCCTCGCTGCGGGGTAGTGACCGCGGTTCAGTTGTCGATCGCGTCGACGGGCACGCGGCGTTCGTCGCTGAGCGAAACCGGTTCCGCGGGTTGGGTATCACGCGCCTCGCGCCGCCGGACCACTTCGAAGGAGAAGAGGATGACGGCCAGGGTGACACCACTCATCAGGAACTGTGATCGGGTGTCGGGCAGGAACGCCATCGCCAGGATGACGGTCGCCATGAGTGCGATGGTGGCGTAGCTCAGCCACGGGAACAGCCACATCTTCAGCTTCAGCGTGCCCGGAGCGGTCCGCTCGATCCGGCGGCGCAGGACGACCTGCGATATCGCGATGATCAGGTAGACGAACAGGGCGACGGCGCCGTAGGAGTTGATCAGGAAGTTGAACACCACGTCGCCCCACACGTAGGTCGCGGCGACCGATGCGTAGCCGACTGCGGTGCCCAGCAGGATCGCGCGGCGCGGGACCCCGCTCGGGGACAGCTTGGTGAAGAACCGCGGGGCGTCGCCGGAGGTGGTGAGCGCGAACAGCATTCGTGAGGTCGTGTACAGCGCCGAGTTGAGGCAGGACAGCACCGCGGTCAACACGATGAAATTCATGATCGTCGCGACGCCCGGGATGCCCAGCACGGTGAGCACCGAGGCGTAGGGGCTGATGCTGACGCTCTTGGTGTTCCACGGCTGGATGGCCACCACCACGAGGATCGATCCGACGTAGAAGCCGATGATCCGGAACACGATCGACTTCATCGCCCGCGTCACCGCGCGTTCAGGCTCATCGGATTCGGCGGCGGCGATGGTGACGATCTCGGCGCCCGTGTAGAACGCGACGCAGGGCACCACGGCGGCCAGCACCGCGCCCCAGCCGAGTGGCGCGAAGCCCCCATGATCGATCAGGTTGGCCAGGCCGGGTGTGGAGTGCGGCCACAGGCCGGTGAGCCACAGTGCGCCCATGCCGAGGAACACCACGATGGCAATGACTTTCACCGACGAGAACCAGTACTCGAATTCGCCGAACGAGCGCGCTGAGGCCAGGTTGCTCGCGGTGAGGGCCAGCATCAGGCCGAGACTGAGCACCCACAGGGGCACCGCGGGCAGCCAGAGATGCAGGATGCGGCCGCCCGCGACGGCTTCGACGGCGACCACGATGACGAAGAAGTACCAGTACATCCAGCCCGTGACGAAACCGCCACGGCGTCCGAGCGCCTGCCGGGCGTAGACGTAGAACGAGCCGACCACGGGTTGCGCCACAGCCATCTCGGCGAGCATCCGCATGATCAGCAGCGTGATGATGCCGGCGATCAGGAACGACACGATGGCGGCGGGTCCCGCACTGCCGATCACGACGCCGCTGCCGACGAACAGCCCGGCGCCGATCACCCCGCCGAGGGCGATCAGGTTCAAATGCCTGCGCCGCAGGCCTTTCGCCAGCTGCGCATCACTGACCTTGAGCTCTGAACTCACCACCGGCGCGACGATGCCGCAGTTCGGCGCGCCGGCCCAGGGTTGTGGTCACCGTGCGTTAATCAAAGATCAACCGCGGACCGGCACGGCGAGCGTCCAGCCCAGGATGCCGGTGGCCGCGGTGTTGGCCAGCGCGCGAATCATGTTCCAGCGCACCCACGACGACTCGAACTGCTGGCGGAGCGACGCGAGATCGGTGGCACTGGTCGAGCCGGCCGCCGCGGTGGCGAGCTTGTCGTTCAGCGGCACGTTGATCACCGACGTGATGGCGAGGCTGGCGATGTTGAGGGCCAAGCCGATACCGATCCAGATCAGGACCGGTCGGGCGCCGGGCTTGAGGTAAAACGCCCCGGCCAGGGCGGTGAAGCCGACCGATCCGAGGAGGGTCAGCAGGAACGGCGGGTTGACGATGACGACGTTGATCTTGTTCATGACATCGATGAAGGTCCGGTCGTCGAACGTGCCGAGTGCGGGCATCACTGACACCGCGTACGCGTAGTACGCACCGGCGAGCAACCCGGAGGACAGCAGCGCGACGATGACCGCCGTCGTGCCGAGCGGCTGGGGGAGCTTGGTGAAGGTCATGAGCTGACCGTATTGACTCCAGGTTGGACGATCCATCGTCAGAAGGCTCACTTCCATACGCGAGCGTCTACGCTTTCAACGTGGATGCCCTGGCCGGGTTGCTGGAAGGGCCACGTGCGCGTGGCGCGTTTCTGATGCGGTCGTTGCTCGACCCGCCGTGGTCACTGCGGGTGCAGGACCAGGCTCCGCTCTCCATCATTGTGGTGGCCCGCGGGTCGGCGACCGTCCTGCCGGATGGTGCCGCCGGCCGCCGCCTCGAGACGGGCGACATTGCGATCTTTCGGGGGCCCGACGGTTATACCGTCGCCGACGACGCGGCCACTGCACCCGAAGTCGTCGTGCACCCGGGGCAGGTCACCACGACCGTGGACGGTGAACCACTATGTGAGGCACTGAGTCTCGGAGTCCGGAGCTGGGGCACCCGCCCGGATGCCGAGACCCTGCTGATCACCGGCGCGTACGAGGAAGTCGGCGCCGTGTGCCGTCGGCTCCTGACCGCACTGCCGCCGTTGGTGGTGGTGCGGCGCGGCGAGGTCAACGGCATGCTGGTCGACCTGTTGCTCGACGAGATGTCGCGTGATGAGCCGGCGCAAGGTGCGGTGCTCGACCGAATGCTCGACCTGCTCACCATCGCGGCGTTGCGCAGCTGGCTCTCCCGTGAAGACGCGCCGACCTGGTATCGCGCATACCGAGATCCACAGGTGGGCACGGCACTTCGGCTGATCGAGAATAATCCGGCACATCCCTGGACCGTGGGCTCGTTGGCCGCCGAGGTCGGGCTGTCACGGGCGGCACTGGCGCGGCGATTCACC
>Ga0070667_100002435_pt1 | contig 16266 bp, 17 predicted proteins | sample KBSS33metaG_FD_64659 | JGI IMG/M metagenome (GOLD analysis project Ga0070667, IMG submission 64659) | Switchgrass rhizosphere microbial communities from Kellogg Biological Station, Michigan, USA - KBS S3-3 metaG | ecosystem: Host-associated > Plants > Roots > Rhizosphere > Soil ... | reverse complement strand
CTGGCCAGAGCGCCGCTGAGCCTCGCCTGCTGCGAGTCCGCGCCCGACGCGCCTACTCCGCAGGCTCGATGCGCAGCATCGCGCCTGGATTCTCGTCGGTCAGCACGTAGAGCAGCTCGTCCGGCCCCATCCGCACGTCGCGGATGCGCTGCCGAAGCTCGCGCAAGATCGGCTCGCGCTGGATCGGCAGGCCGTCGTCGCTGAACGTGATGCGGCGGATGTGGCCCGTCCATTTCGTCCGGCCCTCCATCATCGAGCCGACGAACGCGTTGCCCTTCCAAGCCTTGAGCTTGTCGCCCGTGTAGAACGTCATGCCCGAGATCGCGATCGACGGGACGAAGTACATGAATGGCGGCTCGAGATCGGGACGCGTCGTGAGATCGCTGATCTTCTTGCCGTCGTAGTTGCGGCCGAACGTGACGAGCGGCCAGCCGTAGTTCTTGCCGGCCTTCACGATGTTGATCTCGTCGCCGCCGAGCGGCCCGTGCTCGTTCTCCCAGAGCTCGCCCGTCACGGGATGAAACACCAGGCCCTGCGGGCTGCGGTGCCCGACGGAGTAGATCTCGGCGAGATAGTCCTTGTTGCCGACGAAAGGATTGTCGGGCGGCGGCTTGCCGTCCTCGGTCAAACGCAGCACTTTGCCGCCGTGCTCGAGCGTGTTCTGCGCGCGCTCTTGCTCCTGCCGTTCGCCGACAGTGAGGTACAACATGCCGTCCTTGCCGAACACCATGCGACCGCCGAAGTTCGTCGGCGAGTTGCTCCAGTTCTTCGCGACGAGCACGTCTTTGAGCCCCTGGATCTCGTGCCCGACGAGCTTGCCGCGCGCGACGGCGGTCGTCGAAAGATTTCCCTCGCCCGCCTTCGAGTAGCTGAAATAGACGAGTCCGTTCTGAGCGAACTTCGGATGCGGCAGGACCTCGAGCAATCCTCCGAGCACCGTGATCTTTACCTTGGGCACGCCCGCAATCGGCTCCGGGTCGACCTTGCCGGAGTGAAACAATCGCAGACGTCCCGCGCGCTCGGTGATCAGGATGTCGCCGTTGGGCAGCCACGCCATGCTCCACGGGTTCGAGAGCCCGTCGGCGAGCTCGACGACGCGGATCTTGAGATCGGCCGTCTCGTAGATTTGCGGAAACGCGGGCAGCGCCGGCGATGGGCCAGGGTCTTGAGCGCTAGCCGTCGAAGCGACGACGACGGCGAGCGCCGCCGCGGCCACGGCATGCTGAAACTTTGGCATACGACACTTCTGGTGGCGACGACGCGCAGGATAGCGACCGGTCGGCTCCGCGTCGACGTGCGATCTTGTGCTCGATGTTTCGCCAGGGCTACTTCGGCGCCGCCGCCGGCGGCTGCATCATGCGCGGGCCCATCATCATGGACTGCTGCTGCATCATGTGGCCCATCATCATCTGCTGCATCGGCATCCAGCGATCCATCATGTACTGGCGCTGCTTGAGCTGCTCGGGCGTGAGCTTACTGTAGTCCTGCCACATCATCATTGGGCCACCGCCCATCATCATGTGACCGCCGCCGCCCATCATCGAGCCTTGCATCAGCGTCATCGCGCTCTGCATCGTCGTCCAATGCTCTTGCAGAAGCTTTTGACGCTCGGCCGGATCCTGTGTCTTCTGCAGATCGGCCATCTGCTTGTTCATCTGCGTCATCAACTCTTGCATCTTCGCGATCTGCGAGTCGACTTCGGCGGGCGTTGGCGCGGCTTGTTGCGTCGGATTGGTCGGCGGCGTCGCAGGCTGTTGGGCAAACGTAGGGTGCACGAGCGCCACGATCGCGACACCGACGACTAGGGAAGCTGCGCTCTTCATGGCAATTGCTCCTCGATCGATTTTGCTCGACGGATGGGATGAATGAGCATTGATATTAGATCCAGCGACCTGGCTAGAAATACGCAGAAACACGTACTACGTGTGATCGAGTGCGTACTTCGCGACGTCCCGAAGTCACCGTGCTCGTTGACGATCCGGTATGGACGGAAGACGAGATAGCCGATGTATGATCATCGGCATGAGATCCAACGCCATCGTCTTAGCCTTCGTCTGCGTCTTCGCCGGCTGCGGCTCCGAGCCCGTGCGCGTGCCGTCGGGTGCTGACACGTTCGCCACCCATTGCGCCTCGTGCCACGGCCCGCGCGCAGAAGGCGACGGCCCCGTCGCCGCGACGCTCAGCGTGAACGTTCCGAACTTGCGCACGCTGAGCCAACGCAATAGGGGTCAATTCCCGACCGATGCCGTCGCGAGCTATATCGACGGGCGTAACTTTCCCGCCGCGCATGGCACGCGCAACATGCCGGTCTGGGGCCCTGTGTTCGACACGACGGGACGTTTGATCGCGGGCGGCGAGAGCTCGGCGCAAAGAATCCAGAGCGTGATCGATTATCTGCGCACGCTCCAAGTGACCGCGAACTGAGCCTATCGCCTTGACCGACTGCCCCCCGGGGCTGTTCTTGGAGAGCGTCGTACAAACGTCCGAGCAATATCCCCGCGACTCGACGAGGTTCGCGCGAACCCCCTGGATGATCCGATTCAAGCACGAGCTGATCCGGAACGCGGACCACTTGCTCGATCAGGCGAAGAATTCGAGGAGAACGAAACGATGCCCACGAAAGAGGATCTACTCCAGCGCTTCACGCACCCCGAGATCAAAGAGAGTGGCACCCGCGTGTTGCACGTGCTCGAGGGCGACGGAGAGCACGACAAAGCCGCGGTGCGGCGGCTAAGCAAGGCGCTGAGCTGGCTGGTGGCAAAATTGGAGCACGACGGTGCGCTCACCGCGGACGATATCGGCGAGTTGCTCCTGCACTCCGTTCTGTAATCTCGGCGAAACGCCTGCGCGCAGGGCCGCCATCTCGGTTACCCAGGACAGTGCGTGACGCCGCATCCGACTGCCGCCGAGCCTACTTCTGCCGCATCGGCGGCCTCGGCGCGAGTCAAAGAAAAAGAGCTTAGGCTCGCACTCGTCTGTTACGGGGGCGTCTCACTCGCCATCTACCAGCACGGGATAACCAAGGAGATCCTGAAGCTCATACGCGCTTCCCGCGCGTACCACGACGCCGAGGGGCCCGCCGAGAAGCAACTACCGGGGCGCCGGTACCAGGCCACACGGGTCGACGGGGCCGAGCACTCCACAGAAGAGGTCTATTTTGATTGCCTCAAAGCCATTGGCAGCCACAACCTCGATTTGCGCGTCATCGTTGACGTGATAGCGGGGGCCTCGTCGGGCGGAGTGAACGGCATCGTGCTCGCGCGCGCCCTCGCTCATGACTTGCCAATAGAGCCGGCCACCGACGTGTGGCTGAACGACGTCGACGTAGTAAAGCTGCTCGCGCCCGAGGCGAAGGCCGAGCCGTGGCACAAATGGTACGTGCGGCCATTCGTACGACCGCTCCTGTGGGAGCTGCGACGCAAAGGATTGCTGCTCGCCGGCACCGATCAAGAAACACGCGAGAAGTTGTCAATGTTTCTGCGCTCGCGCTGGTTCGAGCCGCCGCTCGATGGGTCGCGACTGAGCGCGATGCTGCTCGACGCCATGGAGCGCATGGGCGAGCCCAGCGAGCCCACCGCATCGCTCTTGCCGGCGGGCCAACGCCTCGATCTAGCGGTAACCGTGACAGACTACTACGGTGCCGAACGCCTGATCCATTTGCACGAGCCACCCGTCGTCCGTGAGCGCGAGCACCGTCAGGTGTTGCGGTTCTCGGTTGAGCGCCTGCAGACGGGCGCCATCATCACCGACTTTAGCTTCGACAACGTGCCCGCTCTCGCCTTCGCGGCGCGTGCGACGTCGTCTTACCCAGGCGCTTTTCCACCCGCGCGCGTTCGAGAGATGGACGACATCCTCGCGAAGCGTGCGCGTCTTTGGCCGCGGCGCGCGGCGTTCCTCGACGGCAACTTCGCACACTATCGCGCGATGGGGCTCAGTCCGGAGGATGTCGTGCTCGTCGACGGCAGCGTGCTCGATAACAAGCCGTTCCACCTCGCGATCGAGGCGATTCGCTCCCACACCGCTTTTCGCGAGGTCGACCGTCGCGTCGTGTACATCGATCCGCATCCCACGACGCAGAAGTCGGCGGAGCTCGGCCACATGCCCGGCTTTTTCGCCGCAATCCGCGGCGCGCTATCCGATTTACCCCGCTACGATCCGATCAACGATGAGCTCGTCTGGATCGGGCAGCTCAACGAAGAAGTCCGACGAGAGCGTGCTGCGCTCGAAGCCGTCCGGCCGGATGTCGCAGTCCGTGTGGAACGCATCGCCGGAGATGCACTCGACGAGGCGGTCACGGCGGAGCAGCTACGTCACTGGCGCATCGATGCCGGCCGCGTTCTGATGGAAGACTCACGGCTCACGTATAACCAATACGTCCGCCTGATGATCGGCGAGGCGCTCGCGTACCTGTCCCGCCTCATCGCTACCGTCTGCGGCCATGCGCCAAATTCGCCGCGGGCGCGCTGGGGCGCGGCCGTGCTGGAGATCTGGGCACGCCAACAAGGGATCGAGCGACGCGATTACCCGATCCCGCCCGGTGCGACGAGCGAGGCCGAGTTGCCGTTGCCGATGACCTTCCTCGTGAACCTGAACCTCGACTATCGCTATCGCCGATTGTATTTCGTGATTCATACCATCAACAGGTTCTATCCGAGGCTTGGCGATCCGAAGTTTCGCGGCGTAACGTCGGGCACGCTCGATATCTTCAAGCGCGCGGTTTACGGTTGCCTCGAGCGTCTGCGCGCGCGCGAGGGCGTCGATTTTCTGAGCTCGCAGTGCTGCACAGCGATTCGCGACTTGTTTCAGCGTCAGGATCCGGAAGACATGAGGCCGGAGACCTTGCCCAACGCCGGAACGTTCGTCCAACAGCACGCGCCTCCGATGACAGCGGTGATCGACGAGATCGGCCGCCAGGGCAATTTCGTCGGCTTCAACGAAGATTCCGATGCCGTGCTCTCATCGCCGGCTTTTCACGCACTCGGCCCGGCGTGCCGCCATGGCCTGCTGATTTCCTATATCGGCTTCGTGTTCTGGGACATCATCGTTTTGCCGATGCTCGGGTCGCGGACGCAGCACAAGCTCGGCGAGCTCGGCGAAATAATCGTCGACCGGATCAGTCCGGACGATGCCACGACGATTCGCTCCAGCGATGCGACCGCGAGCCTCAGGGGCGCCGACTTCGCGCATTTCGGCGCGTTCCTCAGTCAGTCGGCGCGTGAAAACGACTACCTGTGGGGGCGGCTCGACGCGGCCGACCGGCTGTTCGATTTGCTCGCGAGTGCATCCGCACGAGACGTCGCACCTGCGCTCGAGGTCCGTGCGTTCAAGAAGCGCGCGTTCGAAGCGGTGCTCGCCGAGGAAGAGGCCAGACTCGTGAACGTGCCCGACCTTCTGGGGAGGCTGCGGCAAATCGTGACGCAGCTGTGACGTGGGCTAGCGCGTTTCTCACGACAGGAGAGTCTTCGCTCCATCCGCGGTGACGTAGACGCCTGCAGCAATCACGAAGGCCGCAAACAGCGGGCGAAGTGCCCTCGTTCGCGCAGCGAGTCTTGCGGTCAGCCGCGCCCCTGCAAGGCCGCCGATCACGCCGCCGAGCGCGAAAAAAGCGGTTAGTGGCCAGTCCGTCAAACCCGAAGACGCATAGCTGAGCGCGGTTGCCGCGCCGAAGGCGCTGACGGCAACCAAAGATGATCCGATGGCCATCGCTAGCGGCATGTCCGTCGCCCACATCAGCGCCGGCGTGATTAGAAACCCGCCACCAATCCCGAAGAACCCCGACGCCGCGCCAATGGCGAACCCGAGACCGATGAGCCGTGGCGCAAGAGTGGGCGCCGACTGACGAGTCAAGCGCACATCCGGGCGCCCGATGCTCCGCTGCTTGCGAAGCATCAACGAGCCGACGAGGACGGTGAGAACGCCAAAGAGGATGAGCAGCGCGTGTCCGTTCACACTCTTCCCCAGCATCGCGCCAGCCGCCGCCCCGGCGACGCCGCTCAACGCAAACAGTGCGGCACACGGCCACTTGACCGTATTTTGACGCGCGTGAATGCCGAGATTCGTCAGCGCATTCACGGACACGGCTGCCGTGCTGATGCCGATCGCCATATGCGCGGAGGGCACGCCGACCACGTTTACGAGCAGCGGCATCGCGAGCATGGAGCCCCCGCCACCGAACAGCCCCAGCAGAAAGCTGACGAGTGCGCCGCTCAGGAGCGCGAGCAGCGATTGCAGAGTCATGGCATCACACCTCGCGATTCCAAGGCAACCGACGCAGGATGCTGGCCATCGCGCAACTGCCGGTGACACCGGAGAACGTCAGTCCGCCGCCGATCAATCCAGCGAGAGCATAGAAAGTGGGCGAGACAATCGCGCCAAGCGCGACGCCCGTCAGCACTAGCAGACCCGCGGTGATCTGCACTTGGCGCATGATCTCAAGCGGCTGCCTCCGGTCCATCTCGATCGGCAGGTTGGCTTGCTTCCAGGCATCGAGCCCCCCTTCCAGAATGTAGGCGTCGCAGCCTGCGGCAGCGGCAAGCTTCGCAGCATTTCCGCCCGTTCTGGCGCCGGACCTGCAGTGGAAGATCAAGGCGCCCGCCGCCTGCGCCGACAAACGCGACTCGCCGATGGTCGCGAGAGGAATATTGCGAGCGTGTGGAATGCGCTCGCGAGCAAATTCATCCTTGTCTCGGATATCGACTAACGTTGCGCCGCTCTCGAGCAGCACTCGCGTCTGCTCCGGGGTAATTCTTTGAATTGACATGTGTGCTCCTCAATCGGTGAATCAGTCGCAATAAATGTTCTTGAGCGTTGCGATCAGCCGCTTCACGTTCGGATCCCGGATCCGGTAGTGAATCGTCTGCGCCTCTCGCCGAAAGGTGATTAGCCCTTCGTCGCGCATCCTGGCTAGATGCTGCGAGCACGCTGATTGGCTTAAGCCCACCGCATCGGCCAGCTCGCCCGCCGTGACCTCCTCGTCGGCGATCAGCAGGCACAAGATCATCAGGCGCCGCTCGTTGGCGAGCGCACCGAGCATCGCTACGGCGGCGCCCGCGTTGCGCTGCAGGGAAGCCAGATCACTCTTCCGTACGCTCATGAGAAAAATCACCAAGTACTTTAGCTATTGCTACTTTAGCATCTCCTAAATAATATGTCTACATCGACCGCTCAGCGGGAGAGAGTCATGCAGCCCGACATACAGGCATTCTTCGATGAGCCCACAAACACCGTGAGCTACCTGGTCGCGGATCCTGCGACGCGCCGCGCAGCGGTGATCGATCCCGTCCTCGACTACGATCACCGTTCAGGGAAGATCTCGGCACGTTCAGCGGACGTCATCCTCTCGGCAGGCGCGGAACGAGGACTCCATATCGACTGGATCCTCGAGACGCACGCTCACGCGGATCACCTGAGCGCCGCTTCTTACCTCCGACGCAAGACGAGCGCCAAACTCGGGATTGGCGAACACATTCTTGAGGTTCAGAGGATCTTCCGTGACGTCTTCAACCTCGACGACGTCTCGGGCAATGGCAGCGAGTTCGACCGGCTGTTTCGCGATGATGAAACGTTTCGTGTCGGGGAGCTCGAAATCGGCGTCATTCACACGCCCGGTCACACGCCCGCATGTGTCTCGTACCGCGTCGGCGACGCGGTCTTCGTCGGCGACACGTTGTTCATGCCCGACTACGGCACGGCCCGCGCGGACTTCCCCGGGGGCAGCGCACACTCGCTCTACCGATCGATAAGGCGGCTGCTCGAGCTGCCTCCCACGACACGGCTGTACATGTGCCACGACTACAAAGCGCCCGGACGCGAGCATTATGCGTGGGAGACGACAGTCGCCGAGGAGCGAGCTCGGAACGTGCACGTCCGAGACGGCGTCAGCGAGTCGGAGTTCGTGTCGGTGCGCGCCGCGCGTGATGCGACGCTACCGGCACCGACCCTGCTGCTGCCTTCGATCCAAGTCAACGTTCGCGCCGGTAGACTGCCGCGAGCTGAGAGCAATGGTGTTCGTTATCTCAAGATTCCAATCAAGCTCGATCGGACCTTCGACGCACAAGATCACCAATAACTTCAGTCATCGGGAGAGCGCGGCCGCGGATCGAAAATACGCGGAATATCCAGCCGCACCACCGCAACGAATGCGTTAGAAGCGGAGGCGCACACCCGCGACGAATCGAGTATCCGTGGGGTCGCCGCCGTTCGCACGAACGAGCTCCGCGCTGCTTCCGATCCGCCGCTCCTGCGCGATGCCGACGTACGGTGCGACCTCGCGGCGAATCTCGTAGCGAAGCCGCAGGCCGCCTTCCGAGCGCGCGAGCCCCGACGCGAGCCCGAGCGCGGGCTCATCCTGGCCGTACCAGTCGAGCTCTAGTCGGGGCTCGAGGATCCAGCGCTGCGTGATCAAGAGCTCGTAGGTCGCCTCGACGCGCGCTGCGTTGTCGCCGCCGTCGGCGAAGAACGCCGTTGCCTCGATGTCGAATCGATACGGCGCGATGCCCGCGACGCCCACTGCAGCCCATGTGCGCGACGGCGTCGGCTGAAAGTCCAGACGCGCCCCGGTCACGAGATCCCACCAGCGCGCGATCGTGTGTGACCAGAGCAGCTGCAACTCGGCGCGCTCGGTATCGCCGCCGCGCTGCTCGCCTTCCGTGCGAATCGCGAGCTTGTCGAACGAGCGACCGACCCACGCATGCGCCTTCCAGGCAAGCAGATCGTAACCGTCGGTTTGCTGTGACTCGAGCTCGTCGACGCGCAGGGAGCGGTCGAGCGGGTCCTCCCGCATGCCGTGCGCGTGCGCTCCGCCGACGTCCGGGAACGCGGCCGCGCGATCGGCATCAGTGATCGGCGGCAACTCCGGCTGCGCTGCAACAGGCGTCGCTGCACCGAGCAGGACCGCGACGGCGAGCGCACGCAGCAGGGTCGCGTCGCGGCTATTCGTGCGCATGCTGGGAGTGGTCGTGCGACGGCGCGGACGGCGTCGGCTCGGCAACGCCGTGCTCGTGCGTCTCGCCTTCGGGCACGGGTGCTCCGACGGAGTGCTCGTGACCGGCGTGCTCGTGCTCGGCTGCAGGCGCGCTCGCCTCGCCGTGCACGTGCGCGTGGTCGTGCTCCCCGGGCGGCGCGGCCCCTTCTTCGACGCGCACCTCGCGGAACATCCCCGCCGTCATGTGATAAAGGAGATGGCAGTGAAACGCCCAGCGGCCGAGCGCGTCCGCCGTCACGCGGAACGAGCGCCTGGTGCCCGGCGGCACGCTGATGGTGTGCTTACGGACGAGGAACTCGCCGCGTTCGTCCTCGAGGTCGCTCCACATCCCGTGAAGATGAATGGGGTGCTCCATCATCGTGTCGTTCACGAGCACGACTCGCACACGCTCGCCGTAATGCAGCACGAGCGGCTCGGCGCCCGAGAACGGCACGCCGTCGAACGACCAGAGGAACCGGTCCATGTGGCCCGTCAGGTGCAGTTCGAGCGTGCGGCCAGGCTCGCGGCCATCGGGATCGGTGAACGCCGAGTGCAAGTCGGCATAGGCGAGCACACGGCGCCCGTTGTCGCGCAGCCCAACACCTGGATCAGCGAGCCGCGGCATTGGCGCCGCGGCCTGCATGTCGATCGCCGCATTGTGCGTCTCGGTCTCCGGATGCGTCTGGCGGCTGTGCGCAGAATGATCGGCGGCGCCGTGCGACTCGTGGCTGGCGTGCGCGTCCGGCGCGGCCCCGGCCGTCGCGACGTGGCCGGCGTGCTCGCCATGCCCCATGTCCGCCATGCCGAGGTAAATCGGCGGGTCGAGCGGCGGCACGGCCGCCTCGAGGCCGTCGCGAACCGCGAGCGTCGCGCGCGCGTAGCCGCTGCGATCGAGCGACTGAGCGAACAGAGTGAACGCGTCGGCTCCGCGCGGCTCGACGATCACGTCGAGCACCTCGGCGGCACCCATCCGAAACTCGTCGACGGCGATCGGCCGCACGTGCTGGCCGTCGGCCGCGACGACGGTCATCGTCAACCCTGGAATCCTCACGTCGAACGTCGTCATCGCGGAGCCGTTGACGATTCGAAGGCGCACTCTCTCGCCCGGCGCGAACAGACCGGTCCAATTCCCCGCCGGTGTCTTGCCGTTCACGAGATACGTGTACGCATGCCCGCCGACGTCCGCGAGGTCGGCCGGCGTCATCCTCATCCGAGCCCACGCGAAGCGGTCCTGAAGCGCGCTTCCGAAGCCGTCGCGTCGACTATCGCGGACGAAGTCGCCGAGCGTTCGTTGGTTGTAGTTGAAGTAGTCGGAGTGGCGCTTGAGCAGCAGGTAGAGCTCGCGCGGGTCGCGGTCGGTCCAGTCGGACAGCAGCACGACGTGCTCGCGGTCGTAGCTGAACGGTTCGGGCTTGGACGGTTCGATGACAATCGCGCCGTAGAGGCCGGTCTGCTCCTGGAAGTCCGCGTGTGCGTGATACCAGTACGTGCCGCTTTGGCGCGAGTGGAATCGATACGCAAAGGTCTCGCCCGGCGCAATACCGTGGAAACTCATGCCCGGCACACCGTCCATGTTCGAAGGCGTCAGCACGCCGTGCCAATGGATCGCGGTGTCGGTCGCGAGCTCGTTGCGCACTCGCAGCGTGACGTCGTCGCCCTCGCGCCAGCGGAGGATCGGACCGGGCAGCGTGCCGTTCGCGAGCGTCGCAGTTCGAGCCGCACCCGTGACGCTCACCTCACGCGCGCCGATCACGAGATCGATCTCGGGGCCGCGCAACATTGCAACGTCTGCGGACGCGGCGAGCGCTGTGCGGCGCGGCAGCCACGCGTCCGCGCTCGCGAGCACACCGGTGGCAACGAGTCCCTTTACGAACGCACGGCGAGTCGTCGCCGGCTGGAACAGCCGCGGAGTCACTCCCTGCGATGCATCGTGTGCCCAGTCGTCTTCCATCTCGGCCACGAGAATAGACCCCGGACCTTGGTCTAGAGTCAAGCGCAATATCGCTCGTCGAGGCAACGGCGGTTTAAGGTTACACACATGGCGAGCGGTACTACGAGCATCGGCGGATTCGAGATCCCGTCGAACGACCCGATTTTCCTCTCGGTCGTGGCAGTGCACGTGCTCATCGGCATGGCCGCGGTTGTGTCAGGCGCGGTCGCGATGCTGAGCGTAAAGGCAGCAGGAAGGCACCCGACGGCCGGCACGTTCTACTTCTGGTGTCTCGCGGCGCTCACCGCGACGGCGACCGCACTAGCGATCGTGCGCTGGGCCGAAGATTACGAGCTCTTCGTCCTCGGCGCGCTGGCATTCGCGAGCGCGTTCCTCGGACGCAGAGCGCGTCGCAACCGATGGCCGCGGTGGCCGCGCTACCATATTGTCAGCATGGGTCTTTCGTACGTCTTAATGCTCACGGCGTTCTACGTTGACAACGGCAAGAGCCTGCCACTCTGGAACCGGCTGCCGACCGTCGCCTACTGGCTCCTGCCGGTGGCGGTGGGCGCGCCTTTGATCCTTCGCGCGTTGCGGCGCTACGCGGGGACTCGCGAGCGCTTCGGCGCTTGAGCGCGAGGGCTTACCCATGCAATCGCTCCTGCACTGGCTCGAGAGCACGAATCTCGCTATAAGCGTGGCGGGATCGACGATGCTGACTGCGTCCCTGAGCGCGGTGCACGTGATCGGCTTCACGCTCGTAGTCGGGGGGGCGCTGGTCGCGAATCTGCGCGGGCTCGGAGCGCTGTTTCGGAAGCGGAACGTCGACGTGGTCGGTCCCACGAACCGCGCAATCCTGGTCGGTCTCGCGATCAGCATCGCAACCGGCGTTGTGCTCTTCTCCGCCAGGGCGACAGAGGTAGCCGAGAACGGCACGTTCCGCCTCAAGATGCTGCTGCTCGTTCTTGCCGTACTCATCCACTTCGTCTTCCAGGCGCCGGAGGCGAAGCGCGTCGACGCGCCTCGACGCGTGCGCACGGCGAGCGCGGTAAGCCTGACGCTGTGGCTCGGGCTGGCAGCGACAGCCTGCGCATTCATCCTACTCGAGTAGCAACTCTTGAACGCGCAATACGTCGAAGCGGAACGCGGATGACGATCCTCGACGCGTGCGAATGGCTCCAGAGCACCGCGCTCGCGACTTGGGTCCAAGAGTCGGCGTACGGATTTCCGATCGTCGTCGCGGTTCACCTTCTCGGGCTCATCTTCTCGGTCGGCACGCTGCTCTGGGTCGATGTCCGGATGCTTGGACTCGGTCTGCGCGAGCTCCGCGTCTCGGAGGTCTACCGCGGCCTCGCGCCTTGGTTCCTGGTCGGCTTCGTAGCGATGCTCGCTAGCGGTGCGACGCTGTTCACCGCTTATGCGACGTCGGCGTACTCGAATGCGTACTTCCGGATCAAGCTCGTCGCGCTCCTGCTCGCCGGCGCGAACGCGCTCGTCTTTCATTTCATCACGCAGAAACAGTCGGCCCAGTGGGACGACGCACCGCACCCGCCGCTCGCGGTGCGGACGGCCGGGCTAGCCTCGGTCATTCTTTGGGCGACTGTGATCCTTGCGGGACGCATGATGTCGTACACCATGTTCTCCGGCCCCAGCGGACCGTAAACGAACGCGGCTATCTGCACAGACAAAACTTGCGCGCACCACCGACTCAGGGAGCGCGGAACTGCGCGACAGCGTCGGCGGCCATCTTGTCCGTGCACCATTTGGCGTACGTCCCACCGAACAGTCGGCCGACCCACCGGCCAACACCCTTGCTCGGCAGGTCATAGTCGATAAAGACGCGCAACGCCGTTGCCGGCCCGCTTTCACGAAGCTCGAAGCCCAGCTCATATGGCCCGATCACGACGAGATCGGTGTCGAGCGTGCGCCAGGCCTTGCGCCGCGGGGGCGTGCGCTCCGTGACCACCTCCCGGAGAGAGAGCTGCAGGCCGAGCATTCGGCCGGTCATACGCACGACGGAGCCGACGGCTCGCCCGCCACCTTCGTCGATTTCGATGTTCATCTTCGAGCCCGCCATCATTCCCGAAGGCCGCTCCATGTGAGCTGACAGCTTGTGAAAGTCGTCGAGATGCGCAAACGCGGCGTCGACCGGCGCGTTCAACACGCCGGTCGTCTCGTGGTGAAAGGGCAACTTCAGGCTCGTCACAGCTTCACCGTGCGCAAGCGCAGCGCGTTGCCGATCACCGAAACCGACGACAGGCTCATCGCGAGGCTCGCGAGCGCGGGTGACAGCAGCAAGCCGAGCGCGGGATAGAACACGCCCGCGGCGATCGGCACACCGAGCGCGTTGTAGCCGAACGCGAACGCGAGGTTCTGCCGGATGTTGCGCATCGTCGCGCGGGACAGCAGCAGCGCGCGCGCGATGCCGCGCAAGTCGCCCTTCACGAGCGTGACGGGCGCCGACTCGATCGCGACGTCGCTGCCCGTGCCCATCGCGATGCCGACGTCCGCGCGTGCTAGCGCCGGCGCGTCGTTCACGCCGTCGCCGGCCATCGCTACCACCTGTCCAGCGCGCTGCAGTCGTTCGATCGTCGCGGCCTTGTCCTGCGGCAGCACGCCCGCGATCACCTCGTCGACTCCGAGGGCAGTGCCGACTGCGCGCGCGGTTTTCTCGTCGTCGCCGGTCAGCATGATGACGCGCACATGCGCGCGGCGCAGTGCTTCGATCGCATCCGACGTCGTCGGCTTGATCGCGTCCTCGACGACGAGCACGCCGGCTGCTCGACCGTCCACCCCCACGAATACCGCGGTCGCGCCTCCCGCGCGCGCATCCGCCGCGAGCGACGCGAGCGCCGCGACGTCGACCCCCTCCGCGCTCATCAGCTGCTCGTTGCCGACCGCAACTCGGCGACCGCCAACGCGCGCGCTGACTCCGCGCCCCGCGTCCGCCACGAAGTCGACGACGCGCGTACGTGCGCGCGCGGCGGCGCCGAGCGCGCCGACCAGCGGCGCTGCCTGCGGCGCGCGCAGGCGCGAGCCCGCGACGATCGCACGAGCGAGCGGATGCTCGCTTGCATCCTCGACCGCGGCCGCCAGCCTCAGCACGTCGGCTTCGTCGAAACCATTGCCTGCAAGGACGCGCTGCAAGCTCGGTCTTCCCTCGGTCAGCGTGCCCGTCTTGTCGACGACGAGCGTCGTGACCTTCTCGAGCCGCTCGAGCGCCGCTGCGTCCTTGATCAGGACGCCCTCGAGCGCGCCGCGGCCGACGCCGACCATGATCGACATCGGCGTCGCGAGCCCGAGCGCGCACGGACACGCAATGATCAGCACGGACACGGCCGCAAGCAGCGCGTTCGCGGCCTGCGGCGGCGGACCGAACAGTGCCCAGACGATCGCGGCAACGACGGCGATCACAACGACACTCGGCACGAACCACGCCGACACGCGATCCGCCAGCCGCTGCACGGGCGCGCGCGACCGCTGCGCCTGGGCGACGAGCCGCACGATCTGCGCGAGCAGGGTGTCGCCGCCGACGCGCTGCGCGCGCATGAGCAGCGTGCCGCTGCCATTCGTCGTGCCGGCAGACAGCGACGCGCCTTTCGCCTTGCTCACGGGATCCGGCTCGCCCGTGAGCAGCGACTCGTCGACGTGGCTCGCGCCGTCGAGCACGACGCCGTCGACCGGCACGTTCTCGCCGGGACGGATGCGCAGCGTGTCCGCGACCGCAACGAAGTTGAGCTCGACGTCACTCTCGCGGTCCGCCGCATCGACACGGTGCGCGACCTTCGGCGCGAGCTTCAGCAGCGCGCGGATCGCGCCCGACGTCTGCGCGCGCGCGCGGAGTTCGAGCACTTGGCCGAGCAGCACGAGTGTGACGATCACGGCCGCTGACTCGAAGTAGAGCGGCGGCGCGCCGCCCTCGCCACGGAATGACGGCGGCAGCGCGCTCGGCACAGCCGTCGCGAGGACCGAATATAGCCACGCGGCACCCGTGCCGAGCGCGATCAGTGTGAACATGTTCGGGCTGCGATTGGCGATCGACTGCCAGCCGCGCACGAAGAACGGCCAGCCGCACCAGAGCACCACCGGCGTAGCAAGTGCGAGCTGCGCCCAAGCGACCGCGGCGTGACCGAAGCGGTGCATTGGGTCGATGGCGGGCACGAATTCCCCGAGCATCGCGAGGAGGAGCGGCGCCGTGAGCGCGACGCCGATCCAGAAGCGCCGCGTCATGTCGACGAGCTCCGCGTTCTCGCCCTCCTCCGCCTTCGGCTCGAGCGGCTCGAGCGCCATGCCGCAGATCGGACACGCCCCCGGAGCGTCGCGGCGGATCTCGGGATGCATCGGGCATGTCCAGATCGTTCCCCCTTGCGAGGAAGAAGCTGCCGGCTTCGTTCCCGACAGATCCGCGGCGGGAGCTGGCGTCGGCGCGGGCGCATCCGATGTATGTGAAGTTTGAGCATCGTGCGCGCCGACGGCCGATACACCGCCGGCGTATTTCCCCGGATTCGCGGCGAACGTCGATCGGCAGCCTTCGCAGCAGAAGTAGTAGTCCTTACCGCCGTGGCGCACCGAGGGCGCGCTGCCGGAATCGACCTTCATTCCGCAAACCGGATCGAGCGCTTCGACCATACCGCTCACGTCGACTTCCCGCCGATCCCGGTGCTCAGCGCCGCGACGATCGGACAGGCCTCGAGCTCGCCATGCCCGGGGCAGGCATCGATCAGCGTCCTCAGCCCACGCTGAACACGCCTGAGCTCGGCGATCTTGCGCTCGACGTCGGCGAGCCGCTCCTCGGCCTTGCGTTTGACACCGCGCACGCCGTTGTTACGATCGGTCGACAGCGACAATAGCTCGGCGATGTCGCCGAGAGAGAAGCCGAGCTCCTTGGCGCGCCGAATGAAGGTGAGCCGCGCAACGTCGCCGCGCGCATACACGCGATAACCAGATTCTCGCCGAGCCGCTTGCGGCAACAGGCCGTGGCGCTCGTAATAGCGGATCGTGTCGATGTTCACGCCGGCTGCTTTCGCGAGCCGGCCGATGGTCATGGTTCGCAACGACGTGCTCCCTCTTGGCGAGAACGACCATAAACCCTGGACCAGGGTCCAGAGTCAAGAGTTCGTGCCCTGGACCCATAGCCAGACGAAGATCGCGAAGACCGAGTCGGCGACGGACGGCCCACGCTAGTGACAACCGTGATGACTTGCCGTAGCTTCGACCAGCGCTGAAAACAACCGCCGTTCCTAAGCGCCGGCGGTCACCACCTCGGGGAAATTCATGCTCAGTCGTCGCTCTTTCGTCCGCGGCTCGCTCGCAGCCGCCGTCGCGTCCTCGCTCCCGCTGCACCGCTCGTTCGGCGCGATCCTTGGGCCCTCGC
>Ga0070667_100002431_pt1 | contig 16284 bp, 18 predicted proteins | sample KBSS33metaG_FD_64659 | JGI IMG/M metagenome (GOLD analysis project Ga0070667, IMG submission 64659) | Switchgrass rhizosphere microbial communities from Kellogg Biological Station, Michigan, USA - KBS S3-3 metaG | ecosystem: Host-associated > Plants > Roots > Rhizosphere > Soil ... | reverse complement strand
GTGGTCGAGGCACCACCCCCTCCACCCGAAATCGATGAGGCGGAGAATCCAGAACCGGGGAACGGAGCCGCAAACCTCGATTCGGAGGTGATTGCCGGCTAAAGCGCTGGACGTTCAGGCCGATCACCGGGGGTGCTCGAACGAGCTCTCCCCGATGAATCTGCCCGGACACTTCATCCTCGCCGCCGCTTCCGGCGGCAGCGAATCGCAACCGCTCGACCTCGGCGGCGCGACCTCGAGCGCCCACGCGGCCGGCGGCGGCTCGATCGCGAAGACGATCGTCGGCCTGGCGATCGTGCTCGCGGTCATCTTCGGCCTGCGCTGGGTGATGAAGCAGTACAAGTCGGGGCGGGAAAAGAAGGCGGCCGGGACGGGCCTCGCCTCGATGGCGACGCTGCCGCTCGGGTCCAACCGGTCCCTGCACGTCGTGCGAGCGGGCCGCGAGGTGCTCGTGGTCGGCTCCGGCGAGCACGGCGTCACCCCGGTGCGTAGCTACTCCGAGGAGGAAGCGCGGGCGCTCGGGCTCTTGGAGTCGGAAGACGAGCCGGCGCTCGAGATGGAGAGCGACGGGCCGACGAAGAGCCGCGCCGCGGGACCGCCGAGCGCCGGCGACTTCGGGCGCCGCGCGCTCGACCAGCTTCGCTCCTGGACGGTGCGCGGATGAAAGTTGAAGGCGGCGACGCGGTCCAGCTGCTGATCCTGCTCGGCGGCCTCACGCTGATCCCGGCGCTGATCTTCTGCACCACCGGCTTCACCCGCATCCTGATCGTCCTCGGCTTCGTCCGCACCGGCCTCGGCACGCCGACCGCGCCGCCCAACCAGGTGCTGATCGGGATCGCCTTCTTTTTGACGCTTTTCGTGATGGCGCCGACCCTGAAAGCGATCAAGGAAGACGCCGTCGACCCGCTGACGTCCCACCAGATCTCCGACAAGGTCGCGCTCGAACGCGCCCAGGAACCGCTGCGGGAATTCATGTTCAAGCAGACCGGCGACTCGGACCTCGAACTCTTCCTCGGCCTCGCCAAGGTGCCGAAGCCGAAGACCCGCGAAGACGTGCCGACCTACGTGCTGATCCCGGCCTTCATCACCTCGGAGCTGAAGAAGGCCTTCGAGATCGGCTTCCTCATCTTCTTACCGTTCCTGATCATCGACCTGGTGGTCAGCTCGACCCTGATGTCGATGGGGATGATCATGCTGCCCCCCTCGTTCATCTCGCTGCCGTTCAAGATCCTGCTCTTCGTCCTGGTCGACGGGTGGAGCCTCGTCTTCCAGTCGGTGGTCGAAAGCTTCCACTGATGAACCAGGACGAGGTGATGAAGCTCGCGACGGACGCGCTGATGCTCGCGTTCAAGGTCGGCCTGCCGCTGCTCCTCGCCGGGCTGGTCGTCGGCCTGCTGGTCTCGGTCTTCCAGGCCGTCACCCAGATCCAGGAGATGACGCTCTCCTTCATCCCCAAGATCCTCGCCGTCGCGGTGGTGCTGATCGTCGCCGGGCCGTGGATGCTGAACCAGGTCGTCGGCTACACCACCGACCTCTACCACTCGATCCCCGGGCTGGTGAAGGAAGAATGAACGTGACGCTCGAAGCGCTCGACCGCAACACCCTGGTCGGCTTCATCCTCGTCCTCGCCCGGGTCTCGCCGCTCTTCCTGCTGGCGCCGCCGTTCTCCTCTTCGATGGTGCCGCTGCGGGCGCGGGCGATCATCGCCGTCGGCATCTCGATCGGCCTCGCGCCGCTCGCCCTGCACGGCCAGGCGATCCCCGCCGACGCGATGCGGATCGTCGAGCTGGCGCTGAAGGAAATCGTCATCGGCCTCGGCTTCGCGCTGTCGATCGCCTGCCTCTTCGCCGCCGTCGACGCCGCCGGGGCGATGATCGACACGCAGATCGGCCTCAACTTCGGCTCGCTGATCAACCCGGTGGACAACACCCAGTCGGGGACGATGTCCCAGCTCTACTCGATGGTCGGGATCCTCATCTTCATCGTCATCGACGGCGAGGCGTGGGTGATCCGGGGCCTCTCGCGCACCTACGAACTGGTGCCGATGCTGGCGTTCCCGTCGATCACGAAACTGACCGCGGCGGTGTCCCAGGCCTTCGTCGGGATCCTCGGCGCGGCGCTCGAGGTCGCGGCGCCGGTGCTGCTGGCGCTGATCCTCACCGACGTCGCCTTCGGCGTCGTCTCCCGCGTAGTCCCGCAGCTGAACATCTTCGCGGTCGGCTTCCCGGTGAAGATCATCGTCGGCCTGCTGATCGTCGCCGCCGCCCTGCCGTTCATGGGCACTTGGTTCTACGACCAGCTGCAGAGCTCGGTAGAAACCGGCCTCTCCGGCATCGGGGTGGGGTGAGCGATGCCCGGCAAAGAGGACAAAACCGAGAAAGCGACGCCGAAACGCCGCACCGACGCGCGCAAAAAAGGCCAGATCGCGAAATCGACCGACCTGAACGGGGCGGTCGTGCTGATCGCCGCGCTCGGTTCGCTCGCCGTCTTCGGCCCCCACATCGCGAACGGCCTGGCCGACACGATGCGCGGAATGCTCGGGGACGCCGGGCACCCGGAGGAGGCGGGAGGCGGCTCGGGCCTCGGCAGCCTCGCCGGGACCGCCGGGATGGCGATGGCGACGGCGATCGCCCCGGTCGCGCTCACCTGCTTCCTGGCGGCGCTCCTCGTCAACCTCGGCCAGGTCGGCCTGCGCATCAACCCGGCCGGGCTGAAACCGGACTTCAAACGGTTGAACCCGGTCCAGGGGGCGAAGAACCTGATCGGCCCGAACGGCTGGGTGGAGCTGGCGAAGGCGCTGGTGAAGGTGACGGCGGTCGGCGCGATCGCGGCGATGGCGCTGCTGCCGAACATGTCGAAGCTGGCCGCGATGACCGGGATCGAACCACCCGCCTTCGGGGCCGCGATCGCGAAGCTCTCCGCCGGGATCGCCTGGAAGGCCGCGGCCGCCTACCTGCTGATCGGCGCGGTCGACCTGCTCTGGCAGCGCCACAAACACGAGAAACAGCTGCGGATGACCAAAGAGGAGGTCAAACGCGAGCACAAAGAAGAGCAGCTCTCCCCTGAGCTGCGCGCCTCGATGCGCCGCAAGGCCCAGCAGATGTCCCGCGGGCGGATGATGTCGGCGGTGCTCGGCGCCGACGTCGTCGTCGCCAACCCGACCCACTTCGCGGTCGCCCTCGCCTACGACGGCAAGCGGCCGGCGCCGGTCGTCGTCGCCAAGGGGCAGGACCTGATCGCGCTGGAGATCCGCAAGGTCGCCGAAGGGGCCGGCGTGCCGGTGGTCGAGGACAAGCCGCTGGCCCGCTCGCTGTTCGACGCGGTGCCGCTGGAAGCCGAAATCCCGGCCGACTTTTACCGCGCGATCGCCGAGCTCCTCGCCTACGTCTACCGCACCGCCCGCAAGCGGTCGCCGATCGCGAGCGCGGCATGAGCGGCGGCTTCAAGAAGCTGATGTCGCACGCCGACCTGATCGCCGCGGTGGCGGTCGTGATGGTCGTCGTGATGATGATCATCCCGCTGCCGCCGGGGCTGATCGACCTCTTCATCACCCTCAACATCGCCTCGGCGATCACGATCGTGGTGGCGACGCTGTACGTGCCGCGGGCGCTCGACTTCGCCGCCTTCCCCTCCCTGCTGCTGCTGACGACGATGTTCCGGCTGGCGATCAACGTCTCGGTGACGCGCCAGATCCTCCTCCACGGCGACGGCGGCTCGGTGGTGAAGGCGTTCGGCTCCTTCGTCGTCGGCGGCAACGTCGTCGTCGGGCTGGTCGTCTTCCTGATCCTGATCGTGATCCAGTTCGTCGTCGTCACCAACGGCGCCGGGCGCGTCGCCGAGGTCGCCGCGCGCTTCACCCTCGACGCGATGCCGGGCAAGCAGATGGCGATCGACGCCGATCTGAACGCGGGCCAGATCAACGACCAGCAGGCCCACGACCGGCGCGAGGACATCGGCCGCGAAGCCGACTTCTACGGGGCCATGGACGGCGCCTCGAAATTCGTCAAAGGCGACGCGATCGCGGGCATCCTGATCGTGGCGATCAACCTGCTCGGCGGGATCGTCGTCGGCGTGATGCAACAGCACCTCTCCTTCCCGGAAGCGGTGCAGCACTACTCACTGCTGACGGTGGGCGACGGGCTCGCGGCGCAGATCCCGGCGCTCTTGATCTCGGTCGCGGCGGGGATCTTGGTGACGCGGTCGGCCTCCAAAGGGGACCTCGGCAACGACATCGCCGGGCAGATCTTCGCCCAGCGCAAGGCGCCGATGGTGGCGGCCGGGGTGATCTGCGCGTTCGCCCTGGTGCCGGGGCTGCCGAAGATCCCGTTCCTGCTGATCGGCGGCGCACTGGCCGGGGTCGCCTACGCGATGAAGGACGGGCTGCCGACGCCGGCCGGCCAGTTGGCGCTCGCGGGTGGGCCCGGCGGCCCGCCGCAGCTCGGGCCCGGCGTCCCGGAGCTCCCCGCCGGTCCCACCGCCGACACCGCGACCGCCGTCGACCCGCTGGAGCTGGCGATCGGCTTCGGCCTCGTGCCGCTGGTCGAAGCGGGCCAGGGCGGCGGGCTGATGGGCCGGGTCGGGGCGATGCGCAAGCAGCTCGCGGGTGAGCTCGGGACGGTGATCCCGGCGGTCCGCATCCACGACGAGCTCGGCCTCGACTCGCACGAATACGTGCTGCGGGTGCGCGGCTCGGAGGTCGCGCGCGGGCGGGTCATGCCCGGCCACCAGCTGGCGATGGACTCCGGCGAGGCGGCCGGGCAGCTACCGGGCGTCCCGACCACCGAGCCCGCCTTCGGCCTGCCCGCGACCTGGGTGCCGGACGCCGCGCGGGCCGAAGCCGAGGCGCTCGGCTACACCGTCGTCGACCCCGAATCGGTCGTCGCCACGCACCTGACGGAGACGATCCGCGGCCACGCCGCCGAGCTGCTCACCCGCCAGGAGACGAAAAAGCTCCTCGACGGGCTGAAGGAGACGAACGCGGCGGCGGTCGAGGAGGTCGTGCCGGAGCAGCTCTCGCTCGGCGAGGTCCAGCGGGTGCTGCAGGCGCTGCTGCGCGAGGGCGTGCCGATCCGCGACCTCGGCGCGATCGTCGAGGAGATCGGCGACAAGTCGCGCCTCACCCGCGACCCGGCGGTGCTGGCGGAGTACGCGAGGGCGGCCCTCGGGCGGACGATCACGGCGCCGCACCTCGACGCGGCGATGCGCCTGCGGGCGATCTCGCTCGACCCGGCGATCGAGCAGGAGATCGGCGAATCGCTGGCCCAGACGCCGGATGGCGAGCAGCTGGCGATGGAGCCCTCGCGCGCCCAAGCGCTGGTGTCGGCGCTCGACCAGCAGCTCGGCTCGGCGCTCGCCCAGGGGGCGCGCCCGGTGCTGCTCTGCTCGGGCCGCGCCCGCCGCCATCTGCGGCGACTGTGCGAGCAGTCGCTGCCGCAACTGACTGTCTGTTCCTACAACGAGATCGTGCCCGGAGTCCGGGTCGAGAACATGGGGGTTGTCCAGGTATGAGCGACGTACTCGTGGCGACGGAGACGAAGACCTATCGGGGGGCGTCGATCGAGGAGCTGCTGCCACAGATCCGCGCCGAGCTAGGGCCGGAGGCGGTGATCGTGACCCGCCGTGAGGGGCTGATCGGCGGCGTCGCCGGCTTCTTCCAGAAGAAATGCGTGGAGGTGGACGCACGGGCAGGCGGCCCGCGGATCGACGTCTACGACGACGGCGGGGACCAGCCGGAAACCGTCATCGAGCCGCCCGCGGTGAGCGAACCTCACATCGTCCGCAACGACGCGGCGACCCGCGAGGGTCTCGAAACGCCGGCCGTCCAGCGCCTTGTCAGCGAAGGGAAGCCGTTCTCGGACCTGCTCGAGGAGATGACGCCGCAGGCCTCTCCCGTCGCGAAGGCGTACGCCGCTCCCGAACCGGAACCCGACCCCGAGGTTGAACACACCCCCGAGCCGAAGCGGATCGCCTCGCTCCGCGAGGGCATGGTCGCGGCCGGGCTCGGCGCCGACCTCGCGGCCGACGTGGTCGACGCGGTCGTCGCCAACGTCGCCCCCTTCGCCACCCCGAGCCGCCTGCGCACCCTGGTCCGCAACGAGCTCGCGCTGCGGCTGCCGGTCGCCCCGGCCCCCGGCCCGGGGCGTCGCCACCTCGCGGTCGTCGGCCCGGCGGGGACCGGCAAAACCGCGGCGGTCGCCCGGGTCGCCGCCGCCCATGCGGCCGTCGGGCAGGACGTCGCCTGCCTCGCGCTCGAACCCGCCGACGGCGGCGCCGCGCTGCGGGCGATGCTCCAGGGCTCCGGGGTCAAGGTCGAAGCGATCTCCTACGAGGACCTCGCGGTGGCTCTGCTCGGTAGCTCCGCGCAGCTCGTCCTGATCGACACGCCAGCCGCGGCGCCGAGCAGCGGCATCACTGTCGAGTCGCTCGGCGCAACGCTCGGCGCCGCCGGCGTCGACGAGATCCACCTGGCGGTCCGCGCCGGCACCGCGTCCCCGGCCGCGGTCGAGATGCACGAGAACCTCAAGGGCCTCGCGCCCAACCGGATCCTGGTCAGCGCCGCCGCCGACACCAGCTACATCGGCGCCGCGGTCGACGTCGCGATCCGCACCTCCCTGCCGGTCCATTACGTCGCCGAGACGGTGGTCGAGCTGGCGCCGGCCGATCCGCGTGACCTCGCCTCGAGGATCGTTCCATGAGCCCCGGGGTCATCGACGAAGGCATCCCCCAAGAGCAGGTCGCGATCCGGCTCCGGGACCACCCGCGGGCGCTGCGCCAGATCGAGGCGGCGCGGGGCTGGGGCGGGATCGGCTGCTTCGCGCTGGTCGCCCTCCTCGGGCTCGCCGCCGGGGTGCCGCCGATGACGATCGGGCTGCGCGCGCTGATCGCCGGGGTCGTCGGCTACATGCTCTGCTGGTTCCTCGCGGTGATGGTCTGGCGCCATCTCGCGGTCGCCGAGGAGGCGGCGGCGCGCTCGTTCGCCGAACAGCGCCGGGCCGCGCTGCTGGAGGAGATCAAACGGCGGTCCGCCGGGCTCGCCGAGCAGGAGGAAGGCTTCTCATGAGCACGATGAAGAGGATCGACTTCACCCGCCCGACGAAGTTCACGCCGGATCACGAGCGGCGGCTCGGGCGGGCGCTGGCGGCGTTCTGTCGGACCAGTTCGACCCGCCTCTCGGCGGAGCTGCGGCTGCCGATCGAACTCGAGTTCGTCGAGGCCGCCCAGCTCACCTGGGCCAACGCCCACGAGCGGCTGGCCTCCTCCGCCCTCTGCGCGGTGGTGGAGCTGCGGCCGACCGAGACGCAGGTCCTGCTCGCCGCGGACTCCGGCTTCATCCTCACCGGGATCGAGTCGCTGCTGAGCGGCGCGCCGGAGGAGCCGCCGCCGGACCGGCGTCTGACCGAGATCGACCTCGCCCTCGCCGGCCGCCTCTTCGACGACATGCTCGGCCAGCTGACCGCCGTCTGGCGCGACCTCACCGGGGCCGAGCTGGCGCTGGTCGGGATCGACTCGCAACTGGAGACCGCGGGCGTCGCCCCGGTCTCGGAGCCGACCCTGGAGCTGGCGATGCGGGCCCGCATGCTGGGCCGCGAGTTCGCGTTGACGCTGCTCCTCCCCCACCGCGCGATCGCCCCGGTCGAGGAGCGCATCCTCGGACGGCGCCGGGACGGCGACGAGGCGCCGGACCCGGTGACGGGCCTGCGGCTGCGCGAGGCGATGGCGGGGATCGAGGTCGCCCTGCGGGCGGAGATCGCCGGGCCGCAGACGCCCGCGGCGGAGGTCCTCGGGCTGGCGCCGGGCGCGACGCTGCGGCTAGGCGGGCGGGTCGGCGAAGGGCTCGGGCTCTGCGTCGAGGGCGTGCGGGTGATGCGGGCGAAGCCGGGGCGCAGCGGCAGCCGCCGCGCGGTGCAGGTGTTGGAGGCGATCGAGCCGGGCGCGGCGGAGGGGCTGGCGCGGCTGGCGACCGGTGCCCACCGGGGCGCGAGCGCGGTCGAGACCGAGGGCGGCGGCGCTCCCGACCCGGCCCTCCGCGGCGCGCTCGGCCAGGTGCCGATGAGGGTCTGGGCGGAGCTCGGCCGGGCGCGGTTGTCCCTCGCCGATGTCGTCGCCCTCGGCGTCGGCGCGGTGGTGGAGCTGGACCGCCGCCTCGAAGATCCGATCGACCTCTACGTCAACGGCCTGCGCCTCGGTCACGGCGAGCTGGAGATCATCGACGACGAATGGGCCGTGCGGGTGGACGCGGTGACCGGGCTCGGCGAGCCGGCGGCCGTCCTGGGCTGAGCGATGGCCGAAGTCAGCGTCATCGTCCACCTCGAGGGCGGCCGCGACCGGACGCGCCGCTGCCTGGAGGCGCTCGCGACACTGGAGGACGAGCCGACCTTCGAGGCGATCCTCGTCGACGACGGCTCCCCCGACCTCGCCGAGCTGCTCGCCGGCCTGAGCGGCGACGTGAAGGTGCTCCGCAACGAGCGCCGCGAGGGCTTCATCCCGTCAGCGATCCGCGCCGCCGAGCAGGCGAGCGCCAAGACCCTGGTCCTCCTCCGCGGCCCCGCCCTCCTCGCCCCCGACGCCCTCCGCCACCTCGATGTTGACGGGCCGAAAACCGCTGATATAGAGCGGTTTTCGGCCCGTCAACCGGGAGGGATGGCCGCTGCGATGCCGGGAGAGGCGGATCTGCATCCGACGGCCACGCACGCGCTGGCGCTCCGTCGCGCCGACGCGGACTGCCTGCGCGGCGCGGCCGGAGCGGCGCCCGGCTTCGAGCTCGCCGCGGTCTGCGCGGAGCTCGCCCGCCGCGGTCCCGTCGTCACGGTCCCGGCCGCCATCGCCGCCCCCGCGAGTGCTGCCGTCGCCGCGCGCCAGACCCCCGGCGAGCGCGCCGAGCTGACTGTCGTCGTCCCCACCCTCGATGCCACCGCGCCGCGGGTCCGTGACTGTCTGACCGCGATCGCCACGAACACTCCGGTCCCGCATCAGGTGATCGTCGTCGACAACGGCTCCCCACCGCAGGGCTTCACCGCCCCGGTAAACGCCGGCCTGCGCGCCGTCGACACGCCCTACGCGGTGGTCATGAACGACGACGTCGAGGTGCTCGAGGGCTGGTGGGAGCCGCTCCGCGCCGCGCTCGACGGAGGCGCCTCCGTCGCCTTCCCCCAGACCGTCGAAGGCGCGATGCGCGACGACTTCGCCGCCTGGTGCTTCGCCCTCACCGCCCGCACGATCGCCGAGATGTCCCACGCTCCCGGCGAGTTCTTCGACCCGACCCTGCGCGTCTGGTTCCAGGACACCGACCTGCTCGTCCGCCTGCGCGGGATCGGCCGTCCGCCGCGGCTCGTCCCTGAGTCCCACATCCGCCACGCCCTCTCGGCCACCGTCCGCACCGAGGACCCCGCCCTCCGCGCCTGGATCGAGCAGACCATCGCCGCCGACAAGGCCGCCTTCGCCCGCAAGCACCCGGCCGTCCTGACCACCTGAGTTCTGGGACTAGAACCCCTCGAAGGATTTGTCGCGGTAGAGCAGCGTGCCGGCGTGATCGAAGGTGCTGACTCCCGTGACGAAACCTTCGGGCCGGTAATAAAAGACGAAGTATCGGACCCCGCGCAGCCAGGAAACCTGGCGACGCAGCTTCGCGCTCGGCAGCTTCGGATGGATGACGAGATGCTTGTTGTTGCTGAGCGTGGCGACCAATTTCACCGCTTCGCCCTCGACGAACCCGCTGAAGACGCGGTCGCTGCCGTCGATGAGCAGGCTGTCGGAGGCATCGACTCCGTCGTGGCGTCCGTACTCGCCGCCAACCGGGATCCCCGTGGAAGAACCCCAGTACGTCGCGCCTTCGAGGTTGAAGTCCATCCCGAAGAGCCAATCCCGGCAATGCCCCCCGTTGTCCCCGATCGAGCCTTCGACCGACCAGTGCCAGCCGGCCGGGCTGGTGCCTTTCGCGATCGGGACCTCATGGCGTTTGATGCAGTGGGCGCCCGCCGCCGGCGCGAGGACGACCAAGGCCGCGACCGCCAACAGGAGAGGGAGTGCCCGACGCGCCATCGGCGGGCATGTTAGTCGCCGGTACGGGAGGGATACGGCGATGTGTTCATATAGGGTCCGGCGATGCGGATCGTGGGGGTCGCTCTATCGACCGGCCTTCTTCTGATGGTCGGCCTCACCGGCGTGGCAAACGCGGCGCCCCGAGCCGGACGCCGCGGGGAAACGGTGCGGGTGACGACCGACGGCCATCTCCGCCCCGGCCACATGGAGACGATCAAGGTCAAGGGCTTCCCGGGCAAGGGCAGGACCCAGGTGTCGTTCCTGCCGACAGCCATCTGCGAAGACCAATGTGGCTCGCAGAGCTATCCCGGCGGACCCACCAACGCGAGGGGCGAAGGGACCCTGAGGGTCCGTGTGCCTGGCACGTTCTTCGACGCGCACGAACACCGCGAGTACTTCCGCGACCGGGAACGGATCAACCTTGGCGTGGAGTGGGAAGGCGCGGACGGCACCTACGCGGGGGGCGACGCCGAGCCCGAACCGATCATCGTCCGCGACCACGCTCACCGTGGCCCGGCGAGGCTCGCCGGGGACCGGACCTCAGGGTCTTCCGGGATCGTCGGCGAAAAACCGCTGCCCATCCCGCCGGGCTTTCAGCTCCAGGCGAGCAACGGCTACACGCTCGCGGTCAGCGCGCTGGGGTTCACGCGGCGCCGCGACACCCTGCTCCTGACCGTCGGCAAGAAAGGGCAGGAAGTGAGCTACGAAGCCCCGGCCACCGTCACCGAAACCTCGATCCACGCCGACCTCGGCGCCCTCGCCCAGATCTCGGTCGAATTCCAGCGCTCGGGGAAAGCCGCGAGCGTGCGCTGCAACGGGGAACGGGAACCGATCCGCTTCGACTCCGGTCCCTGGGTGGGGACGATCGACTTCCACGGGGAGGAAGGGTTCACCGCCGTCGAAGCCACGTCCGCGCCCGGATACGTCGAACGCGCCGCTCTCGGGCCCTTCTGCGGCGGCGTCTCCTTCGGAGGCACCCCAGAACGGGCGACGGGTGCCGCGCTCTACGTCCGCAATCCCGGCCTCGGTCCGGCGCTGAGCGTCTACAAGCACCGCCCCGGGGCCGCGGCGCTGATCATCGCCTACCTCTCCGAATGGGATGAAGGCATCAGGATCGACCGGACCCTGGACGGGTGGATGCCGGGCCGCGACTTCTCCTACGCCTCTGGCCTCCGCACCGCCACGGTCGCTCCCCCGGGGCCGTTCACCGGCAGCGCCCGGTTCGACCTCGGCGCCAAGGCGGGCCGGCGCTGGAGCGGCGACCTGACCGTCGACATGCCGGGACGGGCTGACGTGCCGCTCACCGGGCCGCTGCTCCGCGCCACCCTGCAGCCGTTCGAATAGCCCCGCCGGCCGCCCGCCGAAATTTCCCTAAAGGTTCCCGCGGGGCGGCCGATCAGAGGGACGACATAAACCATGGGGTGACACGGATGTCGCCCCGGGACCAATCCACGACGATCCAAGGAGAGAGATCGGAATGTCCCTACGTATTCAGACCAACATGGAAGCTTTCAACGCGCACCGGAACCTGGTGTCGACGAGTGAAGGCATCGCTAAATCGATGGAACGCCTGTCCTCGGGCTACCGCATCAACCGTGCCGCGGACGACGCCGCCGGTCTGGCGATCAGCGAAAGGCTGAAAGCTCAGGTCAAAGGCATCGGCCAGGCGCAGCGGAACGTGCAGGACGCCGTCTCGGTCGTGCAGACCGCGGAAGGCGCCCTCAACGAGGTCCACTCGATGCTCCAGCGCACCCGCGAACTCGCCGTCCAGTACAAGAACGGCTCGCTCTCGGAAAGCGACAAAACGTCGATCCAGTCCGAGGTCAACCAGCTCGCCAGCGAGGTGGCTCAGATCGGCGAAGACACCGAATTCAACGGCATCAAACTGATGAACGAAAAAGCTACCGTCACGTTCCAGGTCGGTGCCAACGACGGCGAGGTCATCTCGGTCTCGACGATCAGCCTCGGCGAAGCGGTCAAAGCCGCGGCGTTCGAATTCGGCAGTGAAGAAGACATCAAACAGATCGACGAAGCGATCGAATCGGTCTCCAGCCAGCGCGCCGAATTCGGTGCGGTGCAGAATCGCCTCGAACACACCCTCAACAACCTGGCCGTCTACCAGGAAAACCTGAGCGCTTCGGAAAGCCGTATCCGCGACGTGGACATGGCCTCCGAAATGGTCGAATTCACCAAGCTGCAGATCCTGCAGCAGGCCGGCACCTCGATGCTGGCCCAGGCCCAGCAGTCCGGGTCCTCGGTGCTTTCGCTCCTCCAGGGCTGAGGCCCGCGGGGTCCGAGGCGGGTGGTCGGCCGGGGAGCCGGCCGCCCGCCTCGACGTCCCGTCCAGTCGCGCGTCTGCCTCTGTATGAGAACTCAAATCTACTTTTGGGTAACTCGACTGATCCGCTTAAAGACGCCCTGACCGTGGCCGATCAAATGAGAGATGACCCTCGAATCGACGCTGGCCCGGATCTCGGCGATCGAAGCGGCCCTGATGCCGCGGCCGACGACCGGCGGTACCGCCGCGCCCGCGTCCACCGGTTCGAGCTCCTCCGCCGCCTCTCCCACCTCCTCCACCACCTTCTCGCAGGCGTTGAGCCAGGCCACCGGCAGCTCGACGCTGCTGCCCGGCGCCTCACCGCTCGCGACCGGAACGACCGGCGGATCGAGCCCCGCCGCCCTCGCCGCCGTGGCCGCCGCCCGCACCCAGGTGGGCCAGGCCGAGTTTCCGCCCGGCTCCAACGAATCGCCGCGGATCGCCGAATACCGGAGGGCCGTGCAGGGCGCCGTGGTCGGGCCCTGGTGCGCGGACTTCGCCTCCTGGTGCGCCGCCCAGGCGGGCATCCCGCTGGGGGAAAACGGCGAAGGCTTCCAGGGGGTCGGCGCGCTCTGGGAATGGGCCCAAGGCAGCGGCCGTGCGATCCCCGCCGACGAAGGCTCGCCGGCGCCGGGCGACCTGATCGTCTGGGGCTCCGACCATGTCGGGATCGTCGAAGCGGTCGACCCCGACGGGACGATCCACACGATCGAGGGCAACTCGTCCGACGAAGTCGCCCAACGCACCTACGGCCCGGGCGAAAGCGGCGCGACCGGATACGTCCGTCTCGGATGAGCTTCCTGCCCTCCAGCGACACCGCCGCGCGCTCCGCGGCCCCGGGCCTCGGCGCGCCCGCCTCCCGCGCGAGATCGCCGTTGCCGATCCGCCTGCCGGTGGTCGCCGTCTACGCGGAACGGGCGATCGCCCGCGCCGGCCTCGCCGCCCTACTGCGCTCGCAGATGTTCGACGCGGTGCTCCCCGAAGAGGAGGGCCGCGGGCCGATCGGCGCCCGCCCCGACGTGGTCCTGATCGCCGGCTTCGCCCCCGAGCGCCGCCTCGCCGATTCCCTCGCCGCGCGCCACGGCGCCCCGGCGATGCTGATGGTCGACGGCGCCCTCGGCCGCGACTCGCTGGCGGAGCTCGGCGTCCACGGCGCCGTCTGCCGCGAGTGCCCGCCAGAGCGCCTCGTCGAAGGCCTCCACGCGCTCGTCGCCGGCGAGACTTTCTTCGAGTGCCACACCCACCCCTCGGCCCCCACGCCGACCGACTCGCTGCTCTCGCCGCGCGAGCGCCGCGTCACCTCCGAGCTGGCCCGCGGCGCCGGCGTCGAGGAGATCGCCACGGCGCTCTGCATCAGCCCCCACACCGCCCGCACCCACGTGCGGAACGTCCGTCGCAAACTCGGCGCCCGCACCTCGGCCGAGGCGGTGGCGCGGGCACTCACCCTTGGTCTGGTGGCGCTCCCGACGCTCCCGGTGTACTGAAGTCGGCGCGGGCCGCCGCTTCGTTCTCCTGCTTGATCTGCTCCCAGAGCTCCTCGCGGTAGATCCGCTGCTCCTTCGGCGCGGTGATCCCGAGGCGGACCGAGCCGCCACTCACCTCGACGATCTCGACCACGATGTCGTCGCCGATCAGGATGCGCTCGCCCTCGCGGCGACTGATCGTCAGCATCGGCGGAGTGTAGTGGGGGACGGGCGTTCTTCCGGCGGGTGCGTCAGTCCTAGCTGCGTCCTGGGCGCCCCGGACACGCCACACCCCCGTCACGCTTCTCCAGCGCCCAGATGTTGATGGGCCGAAAAGTCCTCTATATCTGGACTTTTCGGCCCATCAACATTTCGGGAGCGCACTCAGGTGCGTGACCCGAGGCGAGGGACCGAGGACACCGCGAGGCGCCCCCACGCCGCCTCAGGCAGCGACCGGCTTGCGGCCGCCGGAGAGGAGCGGCTCGCGCAGGGGGGCCCAGGACGCCTCGTTCATCACCTGGTGGCCGACGCCCGCCGCGATCAGGATCGGGGCGAGGAGGTTGGCGCTGATGCGTCCCGGGTCCTCGTCGGCGCGGACGACGACGAGGACCTGCGCGGTGGCCGGGTCGGTGACGCCGATCCGCTCGGCCTCCCCGTCGGAGAGGACGACCTCGTAGTCGGGGAAGAACGCGAAGGGGTCGGTGACCGGTAGCGCCAGGTCGGGCTCGGAGGTCTCCTGCAGCCATTTGAAGGCGCCGCTCTCCTCGCGCTCGAGCAGCGCGAAGCGACGGCCGCCGACGCCGATCATCCCCTCCGGGAAGTCGATCAGCGCCTCGTCGGGAACCTCGAGCTTCCCGAACCGCGTGCTGTTGACGATCTCCGTCATCGGTCTACTTTAGGAAGTCCATCAGCGACGGCTGGACCAGCTGGGCGCCGGAGCGCAGCGCGGTTTCGTAGGCCGCCTGTTCGGAGGAGAAGTTGACCAGCGCTTCGGCCATGTCGACGTTGTAGACGTTGTTGAGCTGCGTGAGGCTCGCTTCCTGCAGCTGTTCCAGCCGCGTCCCGGCGGTCTCGAGGCGGTTGGTGGTGGCGCCGACGACCGCGCGCACGCGGGTCAGTTCGTCCATGTTGGCGCTCAGCCGTTCGAGGTCGGTGCCGCGCAGGGCTTCCGCGTTTCCGGGGGCGCCCCCGCGCAGGTCGGCGGCGATGTCGCGGAGCACGTCCAGGAGCTTGTTGTCTTCGGCGCCCGTCCCGTTGCCGAGGACCGTCTGGATGTTCACGTTGACCCCGATCGAGACCCCTTTGCCGATCACCCGCTGGATCGTCCCTTCGTCGCCGGCGTATTCGTCACCCGGGCCGAGTTCGTAGGGGCGCGTTTCGGTCGCCGTGCCGGAGAAGATGTAGCGGTCGTCGTAGGTGACGTTCGCTTCCTGCTTCACCGCTTCGGTGAGCGCTTCGATCTCCGCCGCGATCCCTTCGCGGGCGACCTGGCCGTTGGAGTCGTTGCCGCCCTGGACGAGCAGTTCGCGGGCGCGCTGCACGGTGGAGGAGATCCGCGAGAGCGCCGTTTCGGTCGCCGTCACCCAGCCGACCCCGTCGTCGACGTTCGACTTGTACTGCTTGAAGGATTCGAGCTCCCCGGTCAGTTGCAGCGTTCGCCCGGCGCCGAAGGGGTCGTCGGCGGGGCGGGTGATCCGGTGGCCGGAGGAGATTTCCCGCTGCATCTGGGACAGTCGGCCCTTGGTCGCGCCGAGGTCCTGGAGGACCGTGCGCCGAGTCATCCCCTCGGTGATCCGCATCGTCATCGCGCGTCCCTTCCCCGCCCCGTCACAGGCCGACCCGGCCGGTGCGGTTGATCAACACGTCGAGCGCTTCGTCGAGCGCGGTCATCGCCCGCGCCGAGGCTTCGTAGCCGCGCTGGAAGCGCTGCAAGTTCGTCATCTCTTCGTCCATCGAGACGCCGGAGGCCGATTCGCGCCGTTCCTCGACCGCGTTCAGCAGCGCCTGGGCGTTCGTTTCGCCGTTTTTGGCTTCGTTCATTTCGGTGCCGACGCGGGTGACGAAGGAGGCGTAGGAACGGTCGACCGCGCCGCCGCGCAGCGCCCCGATCGCGGTGGCGATGTCGTTGCCGCCGGCGGAGCCGTCGCTCGCCGTCTCCACTTCGGCGGCGGTCACCGTGACGTTCAGCGATGCCGCGCCTTTGCCCGCTTCGTAGGTGAAGAAGGCCGGGCCGCCGCCTTTGGTGTGGATCGCGTTGACGGCGTTGGCGAGCCCTTCGGCGAAGCCGTTCAGTTCGGCGCGGAAGGATTCGATCGTCCCGCCGGGTTCGACCAGTTCGAGCAGCGCACCGAGCTTCCCTTTCGGTTCTTTCAGTTCCTGGGGCCAGTCGACTTCAGTGCCGGAGACGAGCGGGGCGGCGGCGTCGCCGAAGCCGACTTCGACCGTCCCGTCTTTCAGTTCGGTGAC
>Ga0070667_100002430_pt1 | contig 16295 bp, 10 predicted proteins | sample KBSS33metaG_FD_64659 | JGI IMG/M metagenome (GOLD analysis project Ga0070667, IMG submission 64659) | Switchgrass rhizosphere microbial communities from Kellogg Biological Station, Michigan, USA - KBS S3-3 metaG | ecosystem: Host-associated > Plants > Roots > Rhizosphere > Soil ... | reverse complement strand
AAGACGCGTTGGCTGCGACGCTGTAGTAGCCCACCTGCGCAGCGCCGAGGAGGCTCGGGATGATCAGCGCATCGAGCCGCGCGTTGACCGTCGAGCCGAGGTCGCCACCGTGGGCGCGAACGCCGTACCACAACGTCGAACGGACGAGGCTGCGTCCCGGCAGCGCGAGCCCGCAGCGGCCGATCGCCCGCGCGCCGCCGATGGCCACGGCGGTCAGCCCGGCGAGCGCGTTGACCAGCAGTGCGGCACCGAGCGTGAGCCGGCCGCTCGTCCAGAGCCCGACGTAACCCGCCGCGAGTACGACAGGCTGGCTGAAGTTGGCGAGGTAGTAGGCGCGGAACTCATGAGCCCCGAGCAGGACGCCGCTCGTGAGCTGCGAGTACAGGGCGATGATCGCCGTCAGCACCCACAGCCGCGCGAGATGCTGCGTGTGAGCCGACTGCGCGTGCAGGAGCACGGGGACGAGCGCCTCGAGCACGACGATCGACGCGAGCGAGACGGGAACGAGGATCGCCGACCAGGCGACGATGATGCGTCCCGCATCGTCGGCGTTTCTCGCGATGTGGAACGACGCGGCCTTCTGGCATCCCATCGAGAAGAGGTACGGCGCGAGGTTGGGCGCGATCAGGATCGCGGCGAGCATCCCGCGCCCCTCGGGAGCGAGTGAGCGAGCGACGAGAATTCCGCTCACGAGGTTGAGCGCGAGGGCGATCCCGTTAACGCCCATGCCGCCCAGGAAGGTGCGGGCCAGCGAGCCGCGCTGCGGCTTCAGGGTGCTAAGAGCTCGTCTCATAATGACCTTCGCAGGCCCGGGTGCGATGGGTGGTGCGAGGCAAGGACGGAGGGAGCTCCAAGAGCTGGACTATTGGGGCGACCGAGGACGCCGCATCGCGCCGCCCAGCGCGGCCGGACGGCACTAGCCGTCATTGTGAAACGAGCTCTAAGCCGCCGCATCGAGCCCTGCGTAAAGGGAGGCATAGGCATCGGCGGCCGCGTCCCACGTCGCCGTCTTGGCGAGCTGGTGGGCCGCGCCGGCAACGGCCGCGCGACGCTGCGGCTCGCGGAGGTCGTTGAGGCTGGACGCGATCGACCCCGCATCCCGGGCGACGACGAAGCCGTCCACCCCGTTGCGAAGCTGCTGCGGAAAGCCGTTTACGGACGTGACCACGATCGGTACCCCGGCGGCTGCCGCCTCGATGGCTACCAGGCAGCTCGTCTCGTATGCCGTTGGCAGCACGAATGCGTCTGCCGCGGCGTAGAAGCGGTCGACGTGGCCACTGGGCCCCGCGAAGATCACGCGGTCATCGACACCGAGCGATGCCGCGATCGCCGCATATGCATCGAAATCGCCTGGCCCGACGACGACGAGCTGCCAGTCGGGAGCGTCCGCGAGCGCCTCGATCGCCTGGCGGAGCCCCTTGCGCTCCCAGTCCCCGCCGACGAAGAGGGCGACCAACTGGGTCGCGGTGAGGCCCAGCTCGCGCCGAACGGCGCTGCGCGTATCGGCGTCGGGCCTGAACGCCAGCGGGTCGACCCCGTTGGGGATGGCGGAGATCGCGCCTCGCATACCGGGGAAGTGCGCCTCGAGCTCCGTCGCCAGCCCCGCCGAGACGGCCACGAGCTCACGCCGCCGCCCGGGCCGATACAGGGCTCGCTCCGCGAAGCGAAACACCGCGGACGCGAGCACCTCGTTGAGGCGGAAGAGTCTCGTGCGGCGGCTCGAGCGCCGGAAGCCGTGAGCCCGCTTCACCCCCTCAAAGGCGCGATGGCAGAAGTGGACGGTCGCGACGTCTGCACGGTTCGGCACGACGATCCCGTTCACGTGCAGGACGCCCCGGCGGCTTCGTGCAGTCACGATGCCCCCGGCTATCGCGAACCAGAGGTATCCGGCAAGAGCGGGACGCCGCGGGCCGGGGACGCCCAGAATCCGAAGACGCTCGTGCGGCGCGAGGTCGCACCGCCGCGCGATGACCGTGACGCGCCAGCCTCGCGCGAGCAGATCCTCGACGAGCTCGGCGGTCACACGCTCCTGGCCACCGCGGCGATGGATCTCGTGGGCGACGATCGTCACGTCGCCGGGCGGTCTCTGCGACGGGTCCATCAGCGACTCCCGTGGGCTCGGGCGAGAATCGCGGGAGTGCGCAGCATCAGGCCCAGGTCGTTTGCGAGCGACCAGTTCGTGACGTAGAGGAAGTCGAGCCTGACCATCTCTTCGAACGGGATCTCGTCGCGGCCGAGGACCTGCCAGAGGCCGGTGATCCCCGGACGCAACGACATGCGTCGTTCTGCCCAGCCGTCGACGTGGACGTGCTCGTCGACGATGAGCGGACGCGGCCCGACGAGGCTCATCTGGCCCGCAAGGACGTTGAAGAGCTGCGGCAGCTCGTCCAGGGAGAAGCGCCGCAGTACCCGTCCGACCCGGGTCACGCGCGGGTCGTTCGAGATCTTGAACATCCGGGGGTCGCCGCCGGCCTGCAGGTGCTTGTTCAGGTGGGCGACCTCGCCCTTCCGCTCATCCGCGCCGACGACCATCGTGCGGAACTTCCACATCCGAAAGCGGCCGTTGCCACGGCCGACGCGCACTTGGCGGAAGAAGACGGGCCCGGGCGTGTCGAGCTTGATCGCCAGTGCGATGGCCATGAGGATCGGCGAGATCAGGAGAAGCACGCCGACGGAAAGAGCGAGATCGACGGTGCGCTTCACGAGCAGCGACGACCTCGCCAGGCGCGCGGGTCGAAGACCGAGCAGCGGCAGGCCCTCGACCGAGTGGATGTCGATGTTCGCGCCGAGCATCTCGAAGTAGCGCGGGACGACGTCGATCTGGACGTTGAGGTCGCTCAGCAGACCGAGCAGCGGCAGGAGCTCGCTATCGCGATTCCAGCCGAACGCGAAGATCACTCGCTCGACGTCGAGCAGGAGTACGAGCTCGACGAGCTCGTCGGGCCGTCCGAGGATCGGCACCGCCGAGACCGCGGGATGCCGCTCGGCGGGCTCGCCCGAATCGATGAAGCCGACGAGCTGGACGCCGTACTCCGGGTGTTGCAGCAACTTACGGGCAACAGTCTGGCCCACGGCGCCGGCGCCGACGATCAGCGCATTCTGAACGTAGCTCGCGTGGCGCCGGCAGAGCGTCCTGGCGCCCGCTCGCCCTAGAGAAATCGAGACGATCGCAATCGCCCAGAAGGCGGCCACTCGAGAGAAGTCGAGGTTGTGGGACCCGATGAGCCGCGAGCCCCCGAGCACGAGCCAGGCCCCAACCGTGACGAGATGGAAGACCCCGGTGAAGTCGTCGACGGTACCGTGGTCGGTGCGCTCCTCGTCACGGTCGTAGAGCCCGTAGACTTTCGCGACTACGACGAAGAGCGGCAGGGTGAGCGCGAGCGCGAGGAGCTCGCCTCGTGAAATGCCCAGTCTCGGCGCGACGACGGTTTCGGCGACCAGGAACGCGACCACGAGCCCCAGGACGTCGGCGGCAAGCAAGGCACGTCGGACCAACCAGCCCCGCCGACGGATCAGTCCCGACCTTCGCCGGCGCTCGAGCACCTCGAGGGTTCGTTTGTCGCGGTCGCCCCGATCGCGCTCGACCGCCGCGTGGACGACGGGCTCAGCCGTGGTCACGCGCACGGCCTCACGTCACGGGAGCCTCTGCCGCAGGTTCGCTTACACGCCTTCCGTAATGGGATCCGTAGCCGTAGGCATATCCCTCCTCGGCTTCAGCGCCGGTCACGATGAAACCGAGCGGCCTCGCCGGAACCACGTCGAGCAGGCGCCGCAACTCGGTGAGCATGTGGCGCCGAACGACCTTGGCACGGGCGACGATCAGCATCGCGTCGACGTGGCGCGACAGCGCGATCGCGTCGCCAACCTGGAGGGCGGGCGGAGCGTCGATCAAGACGATCTCGGCAGAGACTCGCAGCTCGGCGAGAATGCCGGCGAGGCTGTCCGAGTCCGAGAACTCGCCGGGGTTCGGGGGCAGCGGGCCCGCGCGTAGGACCTGCAGGCTGCCGACGGCGTCGACGCCCAATGGGATGGGCGAAAGAGCCTCGTTCAACGTCGCCTGGCCGAGCGCCACCTGTGTGAGACCCGAGCCCGCAGCGAGATCGAAGAAGTGGTGGAGGACGGGTCGCCGAAGGTCGAGATCGACGAGCACGACGTGCCTGCCCGCGTGAGCGAGGGCGACCGCCAGATTGGCAATCGTCGTCGATTTCCCTTCCTGAGCGACGGCACTCGTGATTGCCATCGTCTTCGCATGGCCGCCGAGCCGGACGAAGTCGAGGTTCGTGCGCAGCATCCGAAACGCCTCTGCGCGCACCCCGCCGGGATCGGAGAGCATGACGAGCTGATCGTCCTTGCGAAGCCGGCGGGACGGCCCTGGGAGCCTCGCGAGCAGGGGCAGCCCAAGGTAGTCGCCGATCTCGTCGGCAGTACGAATACGCGTGTCGAGCGCGTCCCACAGGAACGCGAGCGCGATCCCGAGCACCAGGCCGAGCATCACACCGAGCAGCGCGTTCCGCGCGGGCCGCGGCTGCACCTTGGGCGCCTCGCCGGCCGGCTGGACAACCGACGCGTTCGATGTCTGCAGCGCCTCCATCGTCGCCAGCTGTTGATCCTTCTCGATCAGGCTCTGGTACAGCTGGCCGCTCTTCTTCGTGAGCTCGTGGACCCTCTGTTGCACCTCGGCGCGAGCGCGTTGGAGAGACGCCGTGTCGAGCTGCTCGCGGTAGGCAACGAATGCTCGTGCATAGTCGGTTGCGAGCGCGGCGGCGATCCTCGGGTCCGGATCCGTGACCGAGAAGTCGAGCAGATCGGCGTTCTGTTTCGCCGAGACGCTCGAGTGGTCTATGAAATCGGCGGGAGCGCGATTGAGACCGGCGGCCTCTAGTGTGCGTCGCGCGACCGCGGGAACACGGGCGAGATCGGCCTGTGTCTGAGCGACCCGGTCGGCCTGGAGGTAGGTCGACGGGTCGACGGTTCCGGTAAGCACGCTCGCGAGGTTCTGACGACTGAGCAGGACCTGCGCATCCGCGCGATACAGCTTCTGCTGCCGCTCCGAGAACCCGAGCGCTGCCGCGGGGACGAGAACGAGCGCGAGCAGGATCAGCCATTTGCGTCGGCGCACGACCCGCAAGTAGTCGTGCAGCGAGGAGCCGGGCTCCTGGGGTCCGCGATGACCGTGGAGCGGCGACGCCGAGACCGGGAGCGGCGGCGCCGAGCCGTTTCTCTCGACCGCGTAGTGGTCGAGAAGCATGGATACCGACTCGTATCTCTGGTCTCTGTCGCCGTTGGTCATCTCTCTTGGCTCCCTCGAAGGGCGTCACGATCAGGTGCATCTGATCGAAGCCCAATGCCCCGTCTGATCTGTGCTCGTAAAGGGCTTCGTCGCCTTGGTCGTCGGTTCCGCAGCGGCGCGGTAGACGAACGCCGCGATCGCGTGTCGCCTTGTGAGCCTCCTAGCTCGAGGACACCCCACCAGCGAGGCTCGTCCTGCACTACCTAACGGCCGCGGCGGTGCACGTCCTGAATCCCTCGGACGAGGGCACCAACTCGTGTCGAGCCAGCTCCCAAAGATGAGAAGAAGCGCTTCCCGCTAGGACGTGAGGCAGCCCTGAACGAGGGTGAGCTGCGCGTCTTCCGGGTGCCGCTGCCAGAGCATCACGACGTTGCCGTCCTGTCGAAGGATGTCCGCGATGCCGACGTTCTTCGCATGGAAGCGGACGTACGCCTGATCGATGTTGTTCGCATCGTCGAGCGTCTGCCCGAACACGATCGTGACGGAGTTGCCGGGGACGCCGGCGCGGAAGGCGCCGCCCGTGGCCGTCGAGGCGACGAAGTCGAGCTTGCCGCCGATGCGGACGCCGGTCTGGTGTCCGAGGCAGGCCTTCGTCTTCACACGGTCGTACTGTGGAACCACCGTGCTCGTCTTGCCACAGGCAACCAGGAGCGCGGTAAGCGCCGAGAGAATCACGATCGTCTTCGCCACGGCAGTGCAGTCTATGGTCGGGGTCGGGCGACAGTCGCCGGGATCGGGCGGCGGGTATCGTGGCCCGGTGACGGACGCGGACGACCTTCTGCGCAGGTACGCGCGCCTCGTCGTGCGCGTCGGCGCGAACGTCCAGCCGGGTCAGACGCTGTCCGTTAACGCCCAGCTCGAGCATGCCCCGCTCGCCCGCGCGATCGCCGGCGAGGGATACGCGGCCGGCGCACGCTACGTCGACGTCGTCTACGCGGATCAGCACGTCCGGCGGAGCCACATCGCGTCGGGGCCGGACGACGGGCTCGGCTGGTCGCCACCGTGGCTCGTCAAGCGGCTGAACGACCTCGCCGACGAGCAAGGGGCGCTGATCGCGATCACCGGCGATGCCGAGCCGGAGCTGCTCGCCGATCTCGACGGTGAGCGCGTGGCGCGCGCCCGTCCGCGGGAGCTCGCCGAGGCGGGTCTCCGCATCAGCGACGGCGCCTGCAACTGGGCGGTGATCGCGGGCCCGAATGCGGGCTGGGCCAGGACGGTCTTCGGCGAGCCCGACGTCGACCGCCTCTGGGCAGCCGTCGCAACGGCCGTCCGCCTCGACGAGCCCGACCCGGTCGAGGCGTGGCGTGAGCACATCGCGCAGCTCGGCACCAGGGCAAGCGTCCTGAACACGCACCGCTTCGACGCGATCGCGTATCGCGGGCCGGGCACCGAGCTCCGCGTGGGCCTGCACGGAGAGGGGCGGTGGCAGTCGGCTCTCGAGAGCTCCAACGGGATCGAGCACATCGCGAACATGCCGACCGAGGAGGTCTTCACCACCCCGGACGCCCGGCGCGTCGACGGCGTGGTGCGCGCGACGCTTCCACTCCACATCGACGGGACGATCGTGCGCGACCTCGAGGTGCGCTTCGAAGGTGGGCGCGTCATCGACCTCCACGCCTCGAGCGGCGAGAGCGTCATCCGCGGCCACGTCGCAACCGACGACGGCGCCGCAAGGCTCGGCGAGCTCGCGCTCGTCGACGGCAGCAGCCGCGTGCGCCAGACCGGCCTCGTCTTCTACGACACGCTCTTCGACGAGAACGCCGCGTCCCACATCGCCTTCGGCGCCGCGATCCTTCAATGCGTCCCCGAGCTCGCCGAGCTACCCGTGGAGGAGCGGCATGCGCGCGGCGTGAACCATTCGAGCGTCCATACGGACTTCATGGTCGGCGCCGACGCCGTCGAGATCGACGGCGTGACCGCGGACGGGGCCGCCGTCCCGCTCCTCCGCGGCGGCGCCTGGGTTCTCTAACCCCGTCTCAAAGCCAAGCCGCAGCGCGGATCGGCATCGTCTCGATCGCCCCGCCGTCGACCGGTAGGCAGACGCCGTTCACGAAGCGCGCCTCGTCGCTCGCGAGGTAGACGGCGGCCCACGCGATGTCCCATGCCGTGCCTTCGATCCCGAGTGGCGCGACGAGCCGGCGACGTTCGCGTGCCTCGGCACCCATCGACTCGCCCATCGGCGTCCAGATGTGACCGGGCGCGATCGCGTTGACGCGGACTCCCTGCCGCCCGTAGGCGACTGCGACGTCGCGACCGAGCTGAACGAGCGCCGCCTTCGACGGGCCGTAGCCGATCCCGCCGCTCGAGCGCAGCCCGCCGATCGACGAGATGTTGACGATCGAAGCGGCGCCGGCGGCGACGAGCGCGGGCAGCGCGTGCTTCGTCATGAGGGCCGCCGCACGGAGGTTCACCGCGAACAGGCGGTCCCACGCCTCGATGTCGAGCTCGTGCATGGCGCCCGGCACCGGGGTGACGCCGACGTTGTTCACGAGCACGTCGAGCCCTCCAGCCGCAGCGACGAACTCGCCGACGGCGCACGCGCACTCGTCCTCCCGCGTCACGTCCGCGACGAGGGCGACGCTCGAGCCTCCCTCGGCGTCGACGAGCCCTCGGGTGCGCTCCGCGCGGGCCGCGTCGATGTCGAGCACGCCGACCGTCGCTCCCTCGCGCGCGAACAGCACCGCGATCGCGCGACCGATCGAGATCCCGTCTCCCTCGGAGCCTGCGCCGGTGATCAACGCCGCCTTGCCGGCGAGACGGCCGCCGGTCGTGCCCGAGTCCATCCGAGGATCCTACGACAGCTCCGCCGACCGAGCGGCGGCGATCGGGACGGGCGGATTCGAACCGCCGGCCTCCTGCTCCCAAAGCAGGCGCTCTAACCAGGCTGAGCTACGTCCCGCTCGGGGAAAGTGTAGGGCCAGGGTAGGTTCGAGCCCGTGACGGAGCTGCCCGCACCGCTCCATGTGGAAGCCGCGGGCCACCGTCGGCCGGCGATCGGCTACGCCATGGCCGCGGGGGCCGCGACGCTCTGGGGCGTCAACGGCACGGTCTCGAAGGTCATTCTCGCCTCGCGGATCTCCTCGGATCGGCTCGCGGAGATCCGCTCCGCGGGCGCGGCGGCCGGCCTCGTCCTCGTGCTCGCGATCGCGGCTCCCGGGCGGCTGCGGGTCCGCCGTGGCGAGATCGTGCCCCTGCTCGCGTTCGGAGTCGCCGGCCTCGCCTTCGTGCAGTGGCTCTACTTCCTCGCGATCCACCGTCTCCAGATCGGCGTCGCGCTCCTGATCGAGTACCTGGCCCCGCTGCTCGTCGCCCTCTGGGCGCGGTTCGCGTACAAGGAGCAGGTCCGCGGGCGCGTCTGGATCGCGCTTGCGCTCGCTCTCGTCGGCGTGCTCCTCATCGTCGACGTGAACGGCAGCACCGCGATCTCCGGAGCCGGCGTCGGGTTCGCGCTCGGGGCCGCAGTCGCCTACGCCACGTACATCCTCCTCGCCGAGCGCGCGATGGGCGCGCGGGACGCGGTCTCGCTGCTCGTGTGGGGCTTTCTCGTCGCCACCATCTTCTGGTCGGTGCTCGTCCCCTGGTGGACGTTTCCCGGCAGGGAGACCGCGGCGGACGCATCGCTGCTCGGACGGCTGTCGGGGCAGCATCTCCCCGTCTGGAGCCTGATGGCGTGGATGATCGTGCTCGGGACGATCCTCCCGTTCTTCCTGCTCCTCAGCGCGCTACGGCACCTCTCGGCGACACGCGTGGCGATCGTCGCGATGCTCGAGCCCGTCGTCGCGGCGCTCGTCGCCTGGGCGTGGCTCGGCGAGACGCTCGGGGCGGTGCAGCTCGCCGGTGCCGCGATCGTGCTCTCGGCGATCGCGCTCTCGCAGACCGCGCGCTAGTTCCGCGCGAAGAGCGCGCGCAGCTGGGCGAGCTTCTCGCTCCGCAGCTCGTCGCGCTCGACCTGCTCGACCTGCACGAGCAGCGCCCGCACGAGCGGAGCGAGCTCGATCGGGTTGAACGGCTTCGTCACGTAGTCGATCCCGCCGAGCTCGATCCCCCGCGCGCGGTCGCGCAGCTCTGCGCGCGCCGTCAGGAAGACGATCGGGATCGACGCCGTGGCCTCGTCTGCCAGCAGCCTCTCCGCGACCTGCCACCCGTCGAGCCCCGGCATCATCACATCGAGGAGGACCACGTCCGGATGCGCCGAGCGCGCGCACTCGAGCCCGGAGATCCCGTCCGGCGCCTCGAGCACCGCCATCCCCTCCGCTTCGAGGTTGACGCGGCAGAGCAACCGGATCGGCTCCTCGTCGTCTACGACCAGCACCGTCGTCACGAGACCGTCATTCCCTTCTCCTCGCTGTCCCACTCACCCGCGAGCGGAAGCTCGAACACGAACCTCGAGCCCCCCGCGCCGCCGTCGTCCACCCGGATCCGGCCGCCCATCTCCCGCACGAGCCCCTGCGCGATGAACAGGCCGAGACCCGTACCGCCGGGCTCGCCCGCCGCCTTGTAGAACTTCGAGAAGATCCGTTCGCGCTCCGCGAGCGGAATCCCTGCCCCCTCGTCCTCGACTGCGAGCTCGACGCCGCCGTCCACGCGGCGCGCCGACACCGTCACCGTGCCGCCGGCGGGCGTGTAGCGAAGGGCGTTCGAGACGAGCTGGTCGAGCACCTGCCGGAGCTTCGTCGGGTCAGCCTGCGCGCGCAGACGGGTGTCGTCGACCTCGGCGACGAGCTCGGGCCCGACAACCTCGACGCTCGAGAGCACCTCCGCGACGACGTTCGCGACGTCCGTCGGCCGGATCGCCACCTCGAGCCTCCCCTCCTCGAGGCGCGCCGCGTCGAGCAGGACGTCGACGATCGCCGTCAGGCGCTCCGTCTCGCGCGCGATGTACGAGAGGAAGGTCCGGTGCTCGACCTCGCCGAACTCGACATCCTCCCGCAGGAGCGTCTGCGCGAACCCGTAGATCGACGTCAGCGGCGTCCGCAGCTCGTGCGAGACCGTCGAGACGAACGCCGACTTCATCTGCTCGACCCCGTGCTCCGCGGAGATGTCGCGGAACGCGAAGATCCGTCCGGCGACCGCGCCGCTCGGGTCGCGCATCACCGCCTCGGAGAGCGAGATCCAGACGTCCTCCCCGCCCCGCTCGATCGAGGCGAGCCGGTTCGACACGCCGTCCTCGGAGGCGAGCTCACGGTGCAGCACCTGGGCCGTCGTCCTGCCGAACGCCTCCGACGCCGGCACGCCGGTGATCGCCGCTGCGGCCTCGTTCCACACGACGACGTGGCCGTCGCGGTCGACCGCGACGATGCCGTCGGCGATGTTCGCGAGGATCGCGACGCTCTGCTCCCGTTCGACGGCCACGCGCTGGTACAGCTCGGCGTTGGCGAGCGCCGACGACGCGTTGGCGGCAAGCGCGGCGAAGACCTGCACCTCGTCCTCCCGCCACACGCGAGGCTCCCGCGCGTAGACGGACAGCACGCCCTGGAGCGAATCCTCACGGGCGGCGAGCGGCACGCCCAGGTATGCACGGAACCCCGCGTCGAGCAGGCTCTCGCGCTCCACCAGCTCTTTCTCGGCACCCGCATCCACGCAGACGACCGTCGCCCGGGTCTCGAACACGTGCGCGGCGAGGCCCGCTGTGGCAGCCGTATCGCCGTCGAGCTGCCAGTCGCCGGCGGCAGCGGCCGTCACGAGCTTTCCGTTGTCGGCGAAGGCGAGGGCGGCGGCGTCGCCGAACAACAGATCCGCAGCAGCCTGGACAACCGTCTCGAGCACCGCCGCGGGCTCGAGCTGCGTCGCGAGCAACGCGCCCGCCTCGGCCAGCCGCTGCGACAGCGCCCGTGCAGCACGCTCGTCCTCGAACAGGCGGCTGCGCTCGAGGGCGCCCCGCGCCGCCTGTGCGAGCTGGCGGGCGAGCTCGAGGTCGTCGGCGGTGAGGATGCGCTCCTCGCCGAAGAAGACGAGCACGATCCCTCCCGTGTCGCCGCCGACCGGGATCGCGACGAGCGCCGCGAACGGGAGCTCCCGCCACGCGTCGTCGAAGCGCTCGTCGTCGGCAAGGGCGGGCGCAGCGAGAATCTGGCTGTCCGCTGCGACGCGCGCGAGCACCGCGGCGACGGGAAGCTCCCGCACGCCGCCCGGAAGCTGATGACCGCCGGCGAGGCCCAGGCCACCCGCCCCGCGGAGGTAGACCGCGGCGGCGTCGCCGCCGAGCGCTTCGCTCGCGGCCTGTGCAGCCGCATCGACCGCCTCGCCGAGCGCGAGCGGCTCGCCGAGCAACGTCGCGATCCGGTAGAAGCCGCGCTCGACCCGGGCCTGACGCGCTCGCTCGGCAAAGAGCTCCGCAGTGTGGAGGGCCGCCCCGAGCTCGCGCGCGACAGCTTCGACGAGGATCGTCGCTCCCGCCGTCAGCGGCACCGAGCTCCCGAGCCGGATCACGCCGATCGTGCGTCCGTGGAACTCGATCGGCACAGTCCCCTCGCCGCCGTCGGGTGCGCCGAGATCGACCATCACCTCCGCAAGGGATGTAGCGCGCCGAAGCTCCGCCTCCGCGACGCGCACGACGGCGTCCCGGTCGAGCTCGGCGCGGATGCGGCGGCTGATCTCCGACAGCGCCTGCTCCCGCGCGAGCGCGGCGGCGAGCGCCTCCGACGAGCGGATACGGTCGAGGGCGAGGGCGGCCTCGCCGGCGACGGCCTGGAGCATCGAGATCTCCTCCGCCGTGAAGGCTCGCTTCTCGATGGTCGAAGCGAGCACGAGCACGCCGATCACGCGGCCCTCCGCGATCATCGGGATCCACGCGCCGCTTCGGGCGCCGACGAGCTCGGCCAGCCGCGGACTCACGAGCGGCGAGCTCGCGACGTCGAACACGGTCACGGGCGCCGCGTCGAAGACGGCGCTCGAGATCCCCGACGGCTCGTTCCGCAGGTCGACGCGAAGGTCGGTCCAGAATGCCGCCGGCCGCCCTCCGGAGATGCCGTAGAGGCCGCGCGCCTCGTTCCCCTCGTCGTCGACGAGCGCCACGCCCGCGAATCCGATCCCGAGCAGCTCGGCGACGTCGCCGACGAGCGGACGGGCGACGTCGAGCGACGTGCGCGCATTGCCGGCAGCGCGCGATACGCGAGCGACGGCGGCGAGGTCGCGCTCGCGGGCGCTGAGCCGCCCCTCGGCCTCCTGCACGCGCCGCCTTCCTCCGACGACGAACGGCCAGTCGCCGCGCCGTGCGAGCAGCAGCACCACCAGCAGGATCACAGCCGCGACGATCAGCAGCACGAGGGGCGTGCCGTTGACTAGAGCTGCTTCGGTCACTTCGGCCACTGTCCGGGAGAAATCGTATGCGCGTTTCCGCCGTTCGGCGACTATCCGTGTCGCTTGTAAAGATGGGCCTCCCGGCCTATTCCTCGCCGCTGCACCACCCGTTAGGGTTCCCCGAACTGGGCGATGCGAATCGCAGCTTGCTGCGGCGACACGCAATCGAAAAGGGCCTGCCGCACGACCCCCCGAGCGGCAGGCCCTCAGTTCTTGCCGAGGGAAAGGCCGGGCTACACTGGGCCCGTGGACGTCGAGAAGGTGCTCCTAGCCTCGCCGCGCGGCTACTGCGCAGGGGTCGAGCGGGCCGTCGAGACCGTCGAGAAGGCGCTCGAGCTCTACGGAACGCCTGTCTACGTGCGCAAGCAGATCGTCCACAACATCCACGTGGTCCGCGATCTCGAGCAGCGCGGCGCGATCTTCGTCGACGAGGAGACCGAGGTGCCGGAGGGCTCGACGCTCGTCTTCTCGGCGCACGGCGTCGCTCCGTCGGTGCGCGAGAACTCGATCGCCCGCCAGCTGACGACGATCGATGCGACGTGTCCGCTCGTGACGAAGGTGCACGTGCAGGCCCGCCGCTATGCATCCGAGGGCTACACGATCGTCCTGATCGGCCACGACGGCCACGAGGAGGTCGTGGGGACGCTGGGCGAGGCGCCCGACTCGATCGTGCTCGTCCAGTCGGCCGAGGAGGTCGAGGACCTTCCGTTCGGCCCCGAGACGAAGCTCGCATACATCACGCAGACGACGCTTTCGGTGGACGAGACCGCCGGCGTGATCGCCGCCCTCCGTGCGCGCTTCCCCCACATCTACGCGCCGAAGAAGGAAGACATCTGTTACGCCACCTCGAACCGGCAGTGGGCGGTGAAGGAGATGCTCGGCGAGATCGATCTGCTCCTCGTGATCGGGTCGCGCAACTCCTCGAACTCGAACCGGCTGGTGGAAGTCGCACGCGCGAACGGCGTTTCCTCGTACCTCGTCGACGACGAGACGGAGATCGAGGAGTCGTGGCTCGAGGGCGCGAAGATCGTCGGGATCACCTCCGGCGCCTCGGCGCCCGAGCGGCTCGTCCAGCGTGCGTGCGCGTGGTTCCGCGAGCGAGGCGTCACGAACATCGAGCCGTACCAGCTCATGAACGAGGACGTCGAGTTCCGCCTGCCGGTGGAGCTCCGCCGCGAGCTTCAGCTCGCAGCCTCTCAGTCGGTCTAGACCTCCGTCTTCTCGAGCCGCAGCTCGCCCGCCTCGACCGAGAGCGCGAGCGTCTCCGCCGCGATCCGGTCGCCGAAGCGCTCGACGAGATCGGCGTCGGGCAGCCAGAGCCGGATCCGGTCGGTGAGGTCGAGCCCGCTCTCCTTGCGGAGGACGTTGACCTCGTGGACCCGGTCGTAGAGCCGCCCCTCGAGCCGGAGCTCGTCGTCGAGGGCCTTGTCGAGCGCCACCGTCACGCCGCCCTCGCTCGCGACCGCCCAGCCCTCGAGGCCGACGCGCTCGACGAGGACCTCCTCCGGCTCGAGCACGTGGCCGTCGACGGCGAACCGGCCTCCTTCGAGCTCCTCGAACTCGCCGCGCGCGAGCTGCTCGCGGACGTCGCGGAGCTTCTTGCCGAGCTTCGGGCCGAGCACGGGGAGATTCGGCTTCACCCTGAGCTCGGAAGCCTCGACCTGGCCGAACTCCACCTCCTTGACGCGGAGCTCGTCCGCGATCTCGTCCGCGTGGGCGGGCGCAGCCGCGGACGTGCCGGCGACGACGAGGCGCCGGAGCGGCTGGCGCAGCTTCAGCTGCGAGGTCGAGCGGGCCTGGCGCCCGAGCTCGACGATCCTGCGTACCTCGGCGATCTCCGTGAGGAGCTGTGTGTCCGGCTCGGACGTGTCGGGCCAGCCCGCGAGGAACACCGAGTCGGGCCCGTCCTGGACGAGGTTCCGCCACAGGTGCTCCGCGAGGAACGGCATCACCGGCGAGATCACGCGCAGCGACTGGACGAGCGCGTGCCAGAGCACGCGGAACGCCGCCTCGTCGAAGGTGTAGAAGCGCCGCCGCGACCGGCGGATGTACCAGTTCGAGACGTCGTCGACGAACGCGTCGAAGGCGCGGATCACGTCGACCGTCAGCGTCGCCTCGTAGCCGGCGGCCGCCTCCGCGACGAGCTGTCGGGTGCGCTCGACGAGCCACCGGTCGAGCGGACGGAGGTCGAGCCCCGACGGATCGAGCTCCGACCACGACGGCGTGAAGCCCTCGATGTTCCCGTAGTCGACGAGGAACTTCACGGAGTGCCAGAACGTCAGGAGCCTCCGCTTGATCTCGTGCGCCGGCCCGAAGCCGAACCAGAGGTCCTGGTTCGGCGGCTGCTGGCAGTACTGCCACCGCATCACGTCGGCGCCCATCTGCGCGAACGCCTCCTCGGCCTTGATCATGTTCCCCCAGGAGCCGTGCATCTCGCGACCGCCCTCGTCGAACATCTTCTCGTAGCCGAGGACCCGCTTGAACGGCGCCCGGCCGACGAGCGCGACCGACATGAAGAGCTGCGAGTAGAACCACAGGCGGATCTGCTCGCGCATCTCCGACACCCAGTCGGCGGGAAACCACTCCTCCCAGTACGCGTGGTCGGGCAGGTCGGCGGTCGTGAGTCCATGCGCCGCGCCGGTCCCGTAGCCGGCCTCGACCCGTTCGGGGCTCTGCCAGCCGAGCGTCGCGAAGGGGACGATGCCGGCGTCGAGCCAGACGTCCCCCACCTCGGGGATCCGCTCGACACGCTCGCCGCATTCCGTGCACCGGATCGGCACCCGGTCGATCCAGGGGCGGCGCAGCTCCTCGAGCTGCTCGAGCCCGCCGAGCGCGCGGTCGGCGAGCTCCGCCTTCGAGCCGACGACGTTCACGTGACCGCACGCACAGGGATAGATCGGCAGCGGCAGGCCGTAGTAGCGGCGCCGCGAGATGTTCCAGTCGCCCATGTTGCGGAGCCAGTCCTCCATCCGTTTCGCGAAGTAGTCGGGCACCCACTCGATCGAGCGGTTCGCCTCGATCAGTTGCGGGCGCAGCTCCGCGACGGAGATGAACCAGTCGTCGGCGATCCGGAAGATGAGCGGCGTGTGGCAGCGCCAGCACTCGGGGTAGCGGTGCTCGTACAGGCCCGCCTCGACCAGGCGGCCCTCCTCCTCGAGGCGCCCGATGATCTGCTCGCCGGCCTCGACCGTCGAGAGGCCGTGGAGCCAGCCGTAATCGTCGTAGAAGCGTCCGGCCTCGTCCACCGGAGTGAGCACGGCCAGATCGAGGGAACGGGCCAGCTCGAAGTCCTCGCCGCCGCAGCCGGGCGCGATGTGCACGATCCCGGTGCCCTCGTCGAGCGCGACCTCGTCCCACGGGATGATGCGATGATCGACGGCGCTTCCCGGTGCGAGGCGGTCGAACGGACCCTCGTAGCGCCAGGAGATCAGGTCGGAGCCGGGTCGGAGGTCAGCAAGATGCTCGTCGGGGTAGCGGGCTGCGGCAACCCATTCGCCGTTCGGGCGGCGGCCGTACGCGGCAGCGGGGTTGACGGCGGCGGCGACGTTCGCCGGCAGCGTCCACGGCGTGGTCGTCCAGATCACCACGGACTCGCCGGGCCTGTCCAGCAGCGGGAACCGGACGTAGAGCGAAGGGTCGGCCCGTTCGACGTAGCTGCCGGTGAGCTCGTGCTGGGAGATCGACGTCCCGCACCGCGGGCACCACT
>Ga0070667_100002422_pt1 | contig 16308 bp, 17 predicted proteins | sample KBSS33metaG_FD_64659 | JGI IMG/M metagenome (GOLD analysis project Ga0070667, IMG submission 64659) | Switchgrass rhizosphere microbial communities from Kellogg Biological Station, Michigan, USA - KBS S3-3 metaG | ecosystem: Host-associated > Plants > Roots > Rhizosphere > Soil ... | reverse complement strand
ACCCACGGTGGGACCACGACGACGTTCATCCGCTTCATCGACGGATCCGTCGCACGATCGACTCGTATCCGGAACGTATGGCTGTGGCGGAGGCATGGGTACCTGACCCAGAGCGCCTTGCACGCTATGTCAGGCCCGACGAGTTCCACCTGGCTTTCAACTTCGGTTTGTTGGAGACCAAGTGGGGTGCGCCGGCCTTCCACCAGTCGATTCAGGACGCCATGAGTGCGATGGCCGCGCACGAAGCGCCCTGCACTTGGGTGCTGTCCAATCACGATGTCGTGCGGCACGCGACACGCTACGGCGGCGGGGCGATAGGGCAGGCACGTGCTCGTGCCGCCGCAATGCTGATCCTGGCCCTTCCGGGCGCGGTGTATCTGTACAACGGCGAAGAGCTGGGGCTGGAGAACGTCGATCTTCCGGACTGGGCCTTGCAGGATCCGACCTGGGAACGCAGCGGCCACACCGAACGGGGTCGCGATGGTGAACGGGTGCCGATGCCGTGGTCTACGGAGGCGGACTCACTGGGGTTCTCCGTCACCGGGGCGAGCTGGTTACCGATGCCTAAGTCGTGGGGTGAGAAGTCTGTGCAATCGCAGTCGAGCGATCCCGCATCGATGCTCTGGCTGTACCGCGACGCGCTGAGGATTCGATCGACGTCGCCCGATATGAGGGCAGGCTCCTTTACCTGGCTGGAAGCGCCGTCGGGCTGCCTGATGTTCCGTCGTGGCGCACAGTTTGTCTGCCTGGTGAACTTTTCAGATCACGATGTTGCGTTGCCGTCGCAGGCCCAGGGGCAGACGTTGCTGAGTTCGACGGCAGGGGTTTCGAGCGCGATGACGGCGGCACACGCCGCTGACTCTGACTCGCCGGCGGACGACCCGCACTTGCGAATTCGGATGCACTCCTCGCATTCGATCGCGCCGAACTCGGCCCTATGGATCTTCGAGCAGGAGCTTGTGTAGAAGGGGCTTGTCTCTAGTCGCGGCGCAGTTTGCGGTAGGTGACGGCGTGCGGACGTGCGGCTTCGGCACCGAGTCGTGAGATCTTGTTCTGCTCGTAAGACTCAAAGTTACCTTCGAACCAGTACCAACTGGCCGGATTGGCTTCAGTACCTTCCCAAGCGAGAATGTGCGTCGCCACTCGGTCAAGGAACCAGCGATCGTGGCTGATGACCACAGCACAGCCGGGGAATTCGAGTAGCGCGTTCTCCAACGAACCGAGCGTTTCGACGTCGAGGTCGTTGGTAGGTTCGTCGAGCAGGAGCACATTGCCGCCCTCTTTGAGGGTGAGTGCAAGGTTGAGGCGATTGCGCTCTCCCCCGGAGAGAACTCCGGCGAGTTTCTGCTGGTCGTGTCCTTTGAAACCAAATGCGGAGACGTAGGCGCGCGAGGGCATCTCTACCTGGCCGACCTTGATGTAGTCGAGCCCGTCGGAGACGACTTGCCATACGTTCTTCTGCGGATCGATTCCCCCGCGTCCCTGATCGACGTAGCTCAGCTTGACGGTCTCACCGATGATTACCTCACCCGCGTCCGGCTTCTCGATTCCAGTGATGGTCTTGAACAAGGTGGTCTTACCGACACCGTTCGGTCCGATGATGCCGACAATGCCACCGCGTGGAAGGCTGAACGACAGATCGTCGATCAGTACACGTTCGTCGAAGCCCTTCTGCAGACCCTTGACGTCCACGACGAGGCTGCCCAGTCGAGGGCCCGGCGGAATCTGGATCTCTTCGAAGTCAAGCTTGCGGGTCTTCTCCGCCTCGGTCGCCATCTCCTCGTAACGCTGCAGACGCGCCTTGCTCTTGGCCTGCCGCCCCTTGGCGTTCTGACGCACCCATTCGAGTTCGTCCTTGAGGCGCTTCTGAAGTTTTTGATCTTTCTTTCCTTGCACTTCCAGGCGCTCGGCCTTCTTCTCCAAATAGGTGGAGTAGTTGCCTTCGTACGGATACGCGCGGCCGCGGTCGAGTTCGAGGATCCACTCAGCAACGTTGTCGAGGAAGTACCGATCGTGTGTGACGGCGAGGACGCAGCCCGGGTAGCGGGCTAGGTGCTGCTCAAGCCACAACACGCTCTCGGCGTCGAGGTGGTTAGTGGGCTCATCCAACAACAGCAGATCGGGCTCTTCGAGGAGCAGCTTGCAGAGCGCCACGCGACGGCGCTCTCCACCAGAGAGATGAGTGACCTCCTCATCGCCTGGTGGGCAGCGCAGGGCGTCCATCGCCTGCTCGATACGACTGTCGAGTTCCCAGCCATTGGCGTGCTCGATCTTCTCCATCAGGTCGCCCTGTTCGGTGAGGAGGGCATCGAAATCTGCGTCCGGCTCCCCCATCGCCGCTGACACCTCTTCGAAGCGGGTCATCCATCCGCGGAGTTCAGCTACCGCTGCCTCCACGTTTTCACGAACGGTCTTCGTCTCGTCTAGTGGCGGCTCTTGCAGGAGAATGCCAACTGTCGCTTCAGGCGCCAAAGCGGCATCGCCGTTGGAGGCCTGCTCCAGTCCGGCCATGATCTTCATGACCGTCGACTTACCTGCGCCGTTCGGACCGACAACACCGATCTTGGCCCCGGGAAGGAAGGACAGGGTGACATCGTCGAGGATGACCTTGTCTCCGTGAGCCTTGCGGACCTTGCGCATTGTGTAGATGTATTGAGCCACGAGTTCCATTCTTCCAGGACGCGTTTTCTCCCACCGAGCCGCCAGCCGATAGTGAGCGTTCAGCTCGCCTTAATCGACCCTCGCTGTGCACAACTGACCACGACAGAGATCGCAGGACGCGGCCTCGGCGCCTGACGCAGAGGCCGGTATTCCACCCAGAAGCAGACCGGACAGACGATTGTCATATGACCGTTCCTGTCGCCACACGGGCAGTGTTCGTAACACGACGAGTACTGCCCGTCTGGCACATCGTGGCCATTCGGACAGATCTGGGGGGCGCGATCTTCGTACCGGGGCATGACATATATTCGAACATATGTTCGACTCAAGGTCAAAGGGCTTTCGCCCCGAGGCCCGGCTCCGGACGGCTCCGCCGACGCCCCTAGCGCAATCGACGGAGCCCCCCTGCACCGAAGCTGGCTAGGCCGAAGCGCCGACCAGTGCCCCACTGACCGACAACGGCGTCAGCTCGGCGAGTTCGGAATCCAGCTCCTCGACGATGTCGTCGCGCTCGCCGGAGAGATCCGCGGGAATCCCGTCGGCATCTACCTCAACGCTCATTGATGGGTTGCCGCGGAACGTCTTTGAAAAGATGGACGTTCCACGCGCCAGGTCGTGTCCTACGGCCTCAGCCGCGAGCTCGTACGTCACACGCGTGATCTCGTCTTTGACGTAGGTACGCGAGTAGTACCGCCCCGTCACGATCACCGGCTGCCCTTTACGCACGCTCTCCATCACGTTCAGTGCAAGCCCACGCCAGCAGGTAACCGTGACGAAGAGCGTCTCGTTGTCCACCCAAGTGCCCGACTCGCGATCGAAACGACGCGAGGTCGAGGCCACTCGGAAGCTCGCCAAATCGGTGCCGGTATTGGTCTTGCGATGTTTGGGATCGGCGACGACATTGCCGACGAGCGTCAAATAGGTGTCGTTCATTTCAGCTACTCCGTTCAAGGGTCCGCGGCTCGATCCGTTCTCATCGATCCGTGTTCGCCTGCTTTAGGCGTAGCTCCACTCAAACTGTTAGGCACCCTCCGGCTCCTGGCGGCGAGACGTTCTGGGGATAACGGCAAGGGCTGTGGGTAACTCGGTTGCACTATCGTTGCGTGAGGTTGAGCCCCCGTAGCTCAGCGGATAGAGCAGATGCCTTCTAAGCATTTGGTCGCAGGTTCAATTCCTGCCGGGGGCACCATAGACGTCTTACTGCAACCATCATCCAAATCATTAGGGGTGATGAGTGCCAGTAGTAAGTCATCTAACGTTTCGTTCATTGCAGCGCCACCCTTGTGGGTGGCGTTTTGCCGTTCTAGGGCGTTGCGTTGCAAGGCGGCCTGCGCAGCGCCAGTTGCGGCCACCAGCGGCTTCGTGCCCTTCTTCTTGCTCATGCCTGCTTCCACGGCCTGGGCCGCCCGTAGTCCTTCTTGTGCGGCCAGCAACTCAGCTAGCGGTGCCACTATCTCATGTCCGGTGACTTCGTCGTTGTAGACGAACAGCTTGGTAAAGATCGCTTGGTTGAGTTTCCGCCGTACCTCATCACTGGCTCCGGCATACAGCTCGTATGGGTTCTCCAGTAACCGTAAGCAGATTCGTAAGAATCGTGCCCCTTGCTCTAGATCGTCAGTCACGTTCTCTAGCTGGGCCGCGATGTCGCCTCGTTGCTGCGTAATCTCCCGGATGCGTACCCGCAGCTTGGCAACGGGCAGCTCGCCATCTTCGGCCATGGCCAGCAGATTGTTTTCTTTGGCCTCCAGTTTGGCGAGTTGGGCTTTGAGTTGCCGCTTGAGGAGTCGTTGGGCGTGTTCAGCGTCTGCCAAGGTGTCGTCCATGGCAGTGGTCATGACCTGGATGAACTCTGGCGTGAAGCGAATCGTGCGGTAATGCTCCACCACGGCGTCTTCGACTCGAGCCTGGTTGCTATACGGGGCGTCGCAGATGTGGTCTTGCACGCCGCGACAAAAGAAGTAAAAGTACTCGCCACCAGCTCGGCCCACAGCCCGTTGGATGATCAGCCGTCTGAGGGTCTGGGGGTCTTGGTCCCAGCAGCGCCCGCAGAACAGGCTGCCTTTGAGGTAGTGGTGGTTACGCCGACGCCGCTCCCCCGCGAAGCCACGGGCGTCCAGCAAGTCTTGTACCCGGCTGAATAACTCTTCGGAGATGAGTGGCTCGTGTCGGCCTGGGTATTGCTCGCCCTTGTAGGTGACGATCCCGATGTAGTACGGGTCGCGCAGCAGCTGCGCCAGTTTGGAATAGGACACCGGCCCGCTGGTGCGGTGGTAGTTGCCCTTGGTCGTTAGTCCCCGGTCGGCTAGTTCGTCGGCGATCTGGTCAATGGTGTGGCTGCCGTCGGCATACAGCTCAAAGGCAACTTTAATTAACGGTGCGCGTGCTTCATCGAGCTTCACGGAGCGAATATCCCGCCCCTCGACGCGGTCGATGACGTTCAAATACCCGATCGGCGCTCGGCCGAGGGTGCCGCCTTTCTTGGCCTTCTCCCCCATCTTGTAAGAAATATCCGCGCCGTCTTTGGCCGAGCGATATTCGTTGAACGCCGCCAGCAGGCCGTGCATCAGCTGCCCGACGGGGGTGGCATCAATGTTCTCGGTAGCCGAGACCAGGGTGACGCCGCGTTTCTTGAGGTCGGCCATAACAATGGCATCGTCGAGGCGGTTCCGGGCCATCCGGGAAAGTTCGTAGACGATGACGACATCGACGTCTTTCTTGCGCCGGATACGAGTCAGCATCTCCTGGAAGGCCACCCGCTTACTCATCTCGGTGGCCGTCTTACCCGGTTCGATGTACTCCTCGATAACCGTCAAACCGAGTTGTTCGGCCTTGCGGCGGCACGACACCCGCTGGGCCGGGATAGAGATACCTTCCGGGTCGTAGTCAGTTTTGACTTGCCCCACGGACGACACACGTCAAGGTCGTGGATAGCCAGTCCTTCATCTTGGAGGTGCAGGTGCAGTCAACGTAGCCGACATACGCTGGGTAGCTCTCTAGTGCCTTGCTAAGCCCCGCAGCGCGCTTTTCCGTGAGGTTGTTGATGTACACCGCGTACAGCTCGTTCGTATAGCGATATGGCCGTGGTTCCTTGTGTAATACGATGCTTTGGCTCAGCCATTCGAAGGCACGCTCTTGGCGGCTACGAGGATGATGATGAGCTTCCTCCCTATCGCAAAGTCGTTGCGCCGATTCGTCTTGACGGGTTCGCCGGTATGAACCGAATCCAAGGACAACATGTACCTGTCACGGCGCTCCCGGATTTCGTTCGCGAGTCGGGCTTCAGCAACGAGGTGCCAATTCGCCAGAGCATCAGTGAGATCGCATCAATCGCTGAAGGTGCCAGGAAGGAGACCGGCAGCATTCGAGTAGTACTCCCTGGCGATCACCTCATTGGCAAATACTTTGACCAAGGCAGCGGGAGCCCGTACCAGAAAACTGAACAGATCTATTGGGATCTCAGCCCGGCGGCGCTTGATGGGTTGTTGGACAACGTCCGCACGAGCTTGACTGAGCTCATCACCGAACTTGTCACGACGGTCCCCAGAGGACAAGATCTTCCGACAGTGGACCAAGCACAGCAGGCGGTGCAGGTCGCAATTAACGGTAGCCGCCGAGCACACGTGACTGTAAACACCGCTCAGGCCACCGAGGGCGCTTCCAGTACAGTCGCGCTACCGCCAGCTCCTAAGAAGTCAACATGGTGGACTCGTGCCCATATGGTGGGTGCATTCGTGGTCGGATGTTGCGTTGTCGCGGGAACTATTATCGCGTGGCTTGCATACATCCGATGACGTTAACTGATTGTGCGCGTACTGCTGATGCTCGACCAACTACGCCGGGATGAAAAGCGGACTGGGTGCAACCGCGGCGACCACGCGCCGAGCGTAAGGATCGCTCTCAGAAAAAGTACGCCACATGCTCGCTGACTGGGCATGTTAGGGCATGAGTAGGAAAGATCGACTCGGGTTCGGGAGGAGCGAACCGATCGCTGGCATACGTGCTTATAAGAACGCGGTCACCATCGTCGCTAGCAAAGTGACCGTCGATCAGTTGCGGTTCCTCGACGGTGACACCTCTGGGCCTGGCCCGAGAAATCAGAACCGTGCATCCTTGGGGCCGAGGTCAGGTGATCAGCGGGATCTGACAGAGTTTATGGGTGGCTGCTGAAACGGTGTATCTGCTGGGAGCGGGCTTCTCTAAGGCTGTATCCGGGGAGATGCCGACCCTCCTCGGACTCGGTGAACTGTTGAGGCCGAAGTTGGAGGGGATATTCGATCCAAAGGATTGGCGAGTCGAGCTGGGAACGAAGGACTTCGAAGGCTTACTCAGCCTCATCTCACAGGATCAACCGTGGCTCGACGACCCCACGAATCTTCGTAACCGTGCCGCATTCATAGATCTATCCCGCACGATAGGAAAGTGCATCCGGAAATGCCAGGTTAGTGCTCTTAAAACACGCATGCCCACGCGGCTGAGTCGGCTGGTCGATCATTGGGTCGCCAACAACACCAAGATACTTACCTTCAACTACGACACCCTCATTGAGAAGGCATACGTCAGTCAGCTCGACGGTCTGCTTAAGCTGGCCGAGGATTACTCTCACGAGTCGCTTTATCCGGTGGTGATGTCTGCGGTCGAGCACAGGGCGAGCGGCAGCGGCCCGCCGGGGAGACTCCCTGGCGACGGCATACGACTGGTCAAGCTTCATGGCTCACTGAACTGGTACTACTCCGGCGCAGAGGACTTCTTTGGCGAAGTCATATACGACGTCGGCATCAAGCCCGAGTGGGGCTCATCCGATCAGGACAAGGCCGTTAGCAAGGCACACTTCGTTCTCGACAAGATGCCGCTAATCGTGCCGCCGACCTCCAGCAAGAACTCGTTCTTCGCGAACGAAACCGTACGAGGAAACTGGCGCTCAGCTCGGAGTTACCTGGGTGATGCGCACGAACTCGTCGTGGTGGGCTATTCCTTGCCGCCATCTGATCTGATGGCCCGGGGCCTTCTAGCTGATAGCAGGCTAGAACGTATCGTTCTGGTGGACAAAGATCCGTGCGTCGCTGAACGGTACAGCCAGGCGCTCCCTGACGTGACGATTGACGAGTCGTTTATCAATACGACCGATAACCCGCTGGAGCACTATGTCCATAGCCTCTGACGAAGCCACCGCTGCCGCAGCCGAGCTGTGGGCGGATATCGAGCGAACGGTTCTTCCGCTCATATCGAGTTACCGACAGCAGCTGCGGGACCTGATCATTACGAAAAAACCAGACGATACGTTGCTCACCGAAGCCGACACCGCTGTCCAGCGCGCCATCGTGGATTGCATCCTTCAGCATGATCCCTTGGCCGCCATCGTCGCTGAAGAAATACAAGACGTCCCTCCTCCGTCGGAAGCTAGCCACCACATCTACATCATCGACCCGATCGACGGCACGGCCGAATTCGTCAGGCCGGACAGGCGGGAGTTCTGCAGCGTGATCTGTCTCCTCACCGACAGAACACCCACGGCAGCGCTGGTTATCGCTCCAGAACTCGGCACAAACCGAAGTCCCATTACCGTGGCGGTAACGGAGACCAGTTCGGGCCACATCACAATCAATGGTGCGACAGCCGAGACCGCCCCGAGCACTGCACGTCTTGCCTCGGTCACGAGGAGTCCGGCGACAACTCCGTACCTATTTGAGCGTCAGTTGGCTGAGGCTGGTTTTAGGCTGAAGACCCGAACGACGTCTCAAACGATCGACATGGTGCGTACGGCTGTCGACCTGAGCGGCTATTCGGACATGGACCTGGATCCGTTCGCCCTTTTCGTACGACGCGATCAAAAAGTATGGGACGGCGCCGCCGGGATGTGCCTTGCGCTCGCCGCAGGCAAGACCGTTACCGACGATTCAGTTGCCAACCCGCGCCGCAGAATCGACATCAACCTGAAGCAACCCGAACCACAGTTCCCGCTAACAATCGCAGGCGAACCGACAGTCTTGCAACAGTTCGATCCCATCGCCAGCAGGATCCACGTCACCGAGGAGCTAACACAGCAGCACGAGTAAAAGGTCCAGCATCCCTCTTCAGCCTGGCATCATCCAAGCGTTCTCACACCGCGCAAGCTGACCTCCACCATCCAGCATCAGCAGCTCGCCCGTGGAAGCAAGAACCTCCAAGGCTATGGCGAAGTATCGTCACGAGCCGCCACTTCGCTCCCCCAGGTCCAAGCCTCCTGCAGCCGTACCGGCACCTCGCGACCGGATCTTAACCAGTATTGGCCACGCGAATCGGTCCAAGTGATCGTGGCCTCTAGTCCGCTTCGGTCAGCATTACAAACGTTATGTTCTACCTCGCTCTGCTGATCTGAGCCGTCGCCGACATACCGTGCCCAATTGCCACCAAAATCTCCAGTTGCGCCCTGCAATATGAACGGAAGATAGCTTCCACCCGATCCAGGCTCCCAGTGCAACTGCCCCATATTCTCCGGATAGTCACGCGATGCGGCCTCCACCAGGCGCACATCAAGTATGGGTTCATTTCCGGTATTCACGACCGAAACTACCTCGTACCAAAATTCAATAGGAAGATAATCAGCACTCTGCCGTGATTGAAATAGAGCAATCACTTTCCGTGCTTCGGCCAGAGCCGCTTCGTTACGCACCAGATGCTGAGCTTTAGCCAGCTCTCGCCGGTCCCTGACCTCCTGCCGCATCAGGAGATACGTAATTGCAGCGAGCGTCAAGGTTCCGACTCCGGTGAGATACCCAGGAAGCGCGATCTGCCAAAAATCATCGCCCTTACCCCAAACCCGGACGTAGGTAATCAACGCCGCCGCCCCCAACACGATGGCCGACGCAGCCATCGCACGTTTCCACATGACGACCCCTAAATCCCTACGACATCTAACTCCAAACTAAATCATGCCCTGACCACCCCGAGTCACGACACGTAGTAGCTACGGTGATGGACTGCGCGGCGACGAGCCGGCTGCGTGGCAGCGCTTGAACTTTTCGCCGCTTCCACACCAACAAGGCCGCGTACGTGGATAGTTAGCGTGCGGCATCGTGATCCCGCTAATGTCTTTGCCTTGTTCAGCCTGCCTAACAGCGGTCTCGATGTACGTGCGTAGCTCGTCTGGAGTCGGTGCAGGTTTCGCCGGTAGCGGGCTAGGCGACGCCGTAGTGATGACCGTCGTGTAGTTATTTATGACCGTCTGTGGCGACTCTGGTTCGAATGCGTGCACGATTTCAAGCACGAGCATGAGTATCAACGTGAGCCATACGCCCAAAGACGAGCCCTGGGGTGATAGTAAGAACTCGCCTAGTTGTCGAAACCGTGGAGCCCGATTTGCGATCTGCTCTGCCAGCTCTTCTGCGGAGGCATTCTCCTCTTTGGCTGCTTTAAGCGTCTCGTAAAGCAGCCGATAATCCTGCGGCGTGACGTCTGCGGGTCGTAAGGCATCCGCCAATAACCGCCAGTGTCCGGTTTTGGAGATCTTGAAGGTGCCTTCTTGTATCTGTACTGCCATACCGCCGCAGTGCGGGCAGCTGACCTGGACTCCAGTCACCGTGATCTGGGTACCGGGTGCCGCGAAAATGCCATGCATATCTTGAAATACACGGTTGCACCGTTTGCAACGCATCGGCATGCCAGGCATTAGCAAACCTTATCGCGCACTTTGCGTGAGACCGGTGTAGTACGCAGTAAATTGGCTACTGGCCGCCGTATGCCTCAATCACCGCTAGTGGCACTCGACCTCGGTCTGAAACTTCGTAGCCGTTGCGGCGGGCCCAAGTGCGAATGGCCGTGAGATCTAAGCCCGAGCTAGCTGGCCTCCCGCTTTTACGAGTTGTCGTAACCCGTCGCCCAGCCGAAACATACGGCGCTAGTGATTTCTCAAAGGCGGCGGCGTTCTTCTTGCTCAGGTCGATCTCGTACGACTTGCCGTCGTAAGCAAACACGACCGTCTGCTCAGCTTTCGAGCCGTCCAGATCGTCAGTCAAGGTGGTGATTACGGTCTTCGCCATGCCTGGCAATCTTGGCGTGACCCCGGTTGGTTGATCCAGTTTGAGTGAGAGTCTTGTGGCCCATGTTGTGGGCAAGAGAGGCTCGAAGGATCATGGCAACACGGAAGAGGCATTCGCCGGAGCAGGTCGTGCGGAAACTCGCGACTGCTGATCGCCTGTTGGGCGAGGGTAAGGACATTGCTGATGTCTGTCGGGAGCTCGGTGTGTCCGAGCAGACGTATTACCGGTGGCGTAACCAGTTCGGCGGGTTAAAGGCTGATGACGCCAAACGGCTCAAAGATCTCGAACGTGAGAACGCGACGTTGAAACGGTTGCTGGCCAACGCCGAGTTGGAGAAAGAAGCGTTGAAGGAGATCGCCCGGGGAAACTTCTAGACCCGGAACGTCGGCGGGCAGCCGTCGCTCACCTCATCCGCGTGATGGGTGTCAGCGAACGGTTCGCCTGCGGCGTGACCGGGCAGAACCGAACCACCCAACGTCGCCTACCGGCGGCGGTGACACCAGCTGATCCAGACGCGGCGTTACGTGCCTGGATGCGTGCGTGGGCCAAGGAGCACCCGAGGCGTGGGTTCCGTAACGCCTACCACGACGCCCGGGGCGAAGGCTGGATCGTGAATCATAAGAAAATACAGCGGATCTGGCGTGAGGAAGGCCTCCGTGTGCCGATCAAGAAACGACGCAAACGCCTCGGCAGCTCGACCGCGGCCGGCCTACCAAAAGCTGATGCACCGAACAAGGTTTGGGCCGTGGACTTCCAGTTCGACGCCACCACCGACGGCCGCCCGGTCAAGATCGTGTCCATCGTTGATGAGCACACCCGTGAATGCCTCGGCGGCCTGGTCGAGCGCAACATCACCGGCGATAACCTGATCGACGAACTCGATCACATCGCGGCCGTGCGTGGCTACCCCGCCGTGCTGCGCTGCGACAACGGCCCTGAACTGGCCTGCGCCGCGATGGCTGACTGGGCCCACGAACGAGTCGGTCTGCACTACATCCCACCCGGACAACCGTGGCGCAACGGCTACGTCGAATCGTTCAACAGCAGGGTCCGCGACGAATGCCTGAACATCAATGTTTTCTGGCCTTTGCCACACGCCAGAGTCGTGATCAGCGACTGGAAGGAGGACTACAACCACCGCCGACGACACAGCTCACCCGGCTACCAGGCGCCAGCGGCATATGCTGCCGTCTGCACCCACCAATGAACGACTCTCACACCGAGTGGATCAGCTCACGGGGTCCCGCCACCTGCTTGGTGTTTGTGCAGTATCGCTGCGCGCGGGTGATGTTGCGTTCCACGTTCGAGTTCGGCGAGCCGATCGCCACTCGGGTCGAGGTTGCCACACCAATATTGGTGGTGTCCACGTGGATGAGCCAAGTCTTGCAATCGCCGTAGGCGTCATTGGCGGCATAGTGAACATGCTCTGTACCGGTCAGATGATCTTGGCACACGCTCGATTCCGCCGTACTGTCCCCGATACAGCTCAAATTGGCTGACGCTTGAGCTTGGCCTAGATCTACTTCAAATACCTACCGACCACTCGGTCGCAGCGCCTAGCACCGTCACGATTCCTCGTGGCACCACCCGAACGACTACTTAATACGAAACTGATGATTATCTAGTTGAACCTGGCCATTGCTGGCCCGGTGGTCACCACCAGACCCGCGCGAAGTTAGGGGGCGCCAAGCCCACGATTGGACCACCTACGATGACTTGCGCGTACATCTTCAAGCATTGCTTCGTCGGATCGCGAATTCCGGATTGACCGCTAAAACTACTGGAGGCAACCACCGTGTCCCGAATCCTAGAGTTCGAAATCCGGGGTCTAGCTGGACGTAGAAAGATGATACGCAGGCGTTTACATGGTGATCTCAATGTCTTTTGGGGCATGAACGGTTCAGGGAAGACAAGTCTTCTTAAAATTCTTCATAGCGCATTGACAAATGATGCACGCATATTAGCTCGCGTTCCCTTTACGTCTGCTCGAGTAACAATCGAAAGAGAACCAGACAACGTTTACGTGCGAACAATTGAAAAAGAAAGTTTAGAGCCGCTCCTGGCCTCGATGCAAACTCTCAGCGGTACGGACGAATTTACCTATCTTCGTGAATACCAGCTCGCCGAAGCATTGCTGCGTAAAGAGTCGATGGGCTGGGTGACCCAACCCGAACTATCCAAGCAAAATGGAAGCTTCCGACATGGCTACCTTCCGATTTCAAGAATCTCTGAGGGCAGAGGAGGAACTAGGCCTGGGCGGCGAGCTGTCTCAGAATCAATCGACGAGGCAACATTTGACAAACTTTTTGCCACACAGATCCAGGAACTCTGGCAAGAGTATAACTCGAGGGCTTCTTTTGCCATTCGGACTGCACAGGAGCGAGGATTGGGTCGAATATTGACCCACCTTCTGTCATCTTCGAAAAGTCCGCATCGTCCATCAGATGCCGTACAAGATGCCGACGAAGCCTACCTGCTCGTTAAAGGATTCATACAAGAACAGCGCTTTGGACGGATGGTCAATATCGGCCATGCAGCCTTTTTGAATAACTATGCCAATAATCCGCTAGTTCAAGAGGTCGTAGCAGAAGTTGCCGAAGTTCAGCGGAGTGTCGACCAAGCACTAAGGCCACAGCGTAAAATAGAAGAGTTACTAGGACAACTGTATTTTGGGCGGAAGACCGTTGAACTCCAGGGACGACACGTTATAGTCATGGTGGGCAGCGAACCCATTGCTCTCGAACATCTCTCAAGCGGCGAAAAGCAGCTCCTACAACTTCTGCTTGAATGCCTAACCGCAGGCGACAATCCCGTAATTATCGACGAGCCAGAACTTTCTTTGCATGTTGACTGGCAACAACAGCTTGTAGAGCACATGCAATCCGTTAACAGTAACGCCCAATTGATAATGGCTACTCACTCACCGGAAGTAATGTCATTACTCAGCGACAACAACATCATCGAACTTTAAGATGAGTCGCAAACTAACATATTCACGTGCTGGCTTTTTACGACGCGTTAAGATGTCTTACCATAGCAGTTTGTGGCTAATTGTCGAAGGAAAGACCATCGATCCCTACCTTGCGGAGCATGCGTGCCGCACTAGTACCAAAATTAGCAGCTCTGGCTATCAGATTCTTCTTATCAATCAAATTGCCAACGAGGCAGGAGAATACGCTGGTGGGAAGTCAGCGATTTTAGACTTCTACGAATACTGCAAATCGCACGACAAATTACAACAAGTCAATCGAGGCGGTTCGAGATCAATCGCATTTTTACTCGATCGCGACACGCAGCACATTACCGGTGGATTACGACGATCTCAACACATTAACTATACGTTATATGCGGACGCCGAGGCACATGTCTTCTCTGAGTCCGACGAGTTGAAAGCGCTGATGGTCGCTGCATCGCTCGATAATTCCTCTTGTCGGGCGCTACTAAAAAGCCTAGGGAACTGGAAACGGAAATTGGCAGATGATTGGAGGCCTTGGATCGAACTCTGCTATGTAGCCGGAGCTACTGGATCTAGTTGCCGATGGGTAGGCATGGGTCACTCTCAAAGTCGAATCCATACAGGATGGAATAGCAGGAAACTAGATCCAGACCTACTCGCCCAAGCAAAATTAGAAGTAAAAGCCAACAGTAATTTGGATTCAGAGCAATATTCAATTATCGAGAGTCGAGTGCTGGCTAGACTTGATCGCATATACGCAACGGGCGACCAGACAAAGCTACTAAAGGGAAAATGGCTAGCCTTCCAACTCACTCATCTAGTAGAGAGTTACTGGAAAGATGCCAAATGGTCAAAGTCTAATTGGCATAGTCAAGGGTTTGCCACCGCTATTACTCGTTGCTATGTAGCGAGTCTTAAAAGTTCAGGTCCAGGAACAACCAAGCTAAGGCGCCGTCTCGAAGATCTATGCTAGTGCGGGGTTGCAATTACAGTTGAGTATCCCCCGAGGCTGAAGTCGTAGCGCTGTGCGGCTCATGGATACTTTGTGAACACCAAGATGCCTACTACCGGGAGGGAAAGTGACCACTAATACAGGCCAGGAGACACTGTTTCGAACCCTCGTCGTGGCAGCTACCGGATTTATTACAGCGCTGTGTGCTAACTGGATTTCAGCGACAGCCTCGCCGCCGTTCGTTGTGGTTATCGTGGGTGCGATCGTATTCGTAGTCTTATCGGCGCTGCTTGATCGCCGAACGGGTGGCAGCCTTTCTGGCACACATATCAATATCGCGTCACTAATCGTACGGAGTCTTCGAACGACGTCCTTGTGCATCTTTGTAGGTGCGATGGTGACGAGTATCTGGATTGTCTCGATTAGGCACCCTGCCACGGGCCATTTTCGAGGTGTCCCCTATCACGCCTACGAATTAGGAAGTGCTGCAACGCTGTTCTTACTTGGTGCAGTCGCATCGCTACGCGGCGCAGATTTTCCATCCCTTACCACCTATGTATTCGGATCATGTGCCGGATTAACGATTGCTATTTTCAGCTTACGAGGCGGTGAAAACGCGGTCTATCCAACTTTCTTCGGCTGGCTCGCATGGCTCGCTGGTGGGATCGGATTCATCCATGCACGTCACGAACTGATGGCTGCCGCACGTGGACTTTGGCGGTTCTGAAGTCACACGACCCATCTAGATGACCCGGACCCTTATTGCTAGTGCATAAGGAAGCCTAAAAAGGTCTACCAACGATTTGCAACAGGCCGACGTAGCACGATCCCTACGCCACGAAGAGCGTCACCGATGGTGCTGGCAGCCACTTCGTACTTCTTCCCGAGCTGAACCGTCGACTCCCCCGCGATGTACCGTGCTTGGATTTCCGCCAGCTGGGACGCAGTAAAGGTTGGCTTTCTTACAGTCTTGATGTTGTTGTCTCGAAGAATCCGTCTGACGGTTTCACGGCTTACATCGAACTCTGTGGCAACAACCGCCACCTGGAGCATCTCTTGGTAGCGAGCCACCGCCGCCGACCTCTCAGGCTCAGTCAAAATATGCATCTTCTTCACCGCCAAAGCCTCTGACGCTGGTCGGTGGCTACTCTGCGCTTGAGCCAACAACTTAGCCAGCCCGGCCTCCCGGTAGAAATAAATACAGTAGCTCCGCATGAGCCGCGCCATGGCATCCCTCACAAGACTTGGGAATAGCCCAAGCCCTCACACCGGGTTGTGCAGTTCCGCAGCGGCTGGCTCGCCACACGGTCAACGAGCGAGAAAGAGCATTCCAGCAAGAATGCTCTCGACCATGAGGAATACCACAGGAAAGCCACGTAGGCTCCGCGCCTCTACCAATCCGGCGAGAACGCGACCGCCCGCCATGCCGAGCAACGCGATGGCCACGGTGACGAGAACTCCGTCACGAAACGTCGCGTCAGCAGACTCCCCGGCGATCAAGATCACCGCGATCGCGATTCCGAATCCGCCGTACACGGCCCGAACTTCATTGCGAGCCGCTGGAGTTTCAGGTTCAACCCCAAAGGGGGCCCAGACGAAGGCCGGTCGAATCAGCGCCGCCACCCCCATCCCGAAGAAGGACACGGCAACGACAAACACGAGCAGGTTCATGGTCCTCATTCCCGGCGTTATTGAATCCATGTTGAATAAGAGGATGCCAGGGG
>Ga0070667_100002417_pt1 | contig 16337 bp, 12 predicted proteins | sample KBSS33metaG_FD_64659 | JGI IMG/M metagenome (GOLD analysis project Ga0070667, IMG submission 64659) | Switchgrass rhizosphere microbial communities from Kellogg Biological Station, Michigan, USA - KBS S3-3 metaG | ecosystem: Host-associated > Plants > Roots > Rhizosphere > Soil ... | reverse complement strand
CGAACAGGTATCCGAGGGTGTTGTAGGTGGCGGTCGCCGGCTGGGCCGCGCCGGTCTCGTCGGTGGCGCGGGCGAGCAGCTCGTACCGCCCCGGGGACTCGGGCCGCCAGGGGAACTGCCAGCGCACCCAGCCGTGCTCGGCGCTCGGCCCGTACGTGCGCGCGCGGTGCCAGGACGCGCCGCCGTCGGTGCTGATCTCGACCCGGCGCACGTGCCCGTTGCCCGACCACGACCGGCCGGTCAGCACGTGCCTGCGGCGGGCGGCGAGCTCGGCGTCGAAGGGCAGCTCGAACGCGCTCTTGACGTTCATCTTGGACAGGGGCGCGCTGCCCTCGGCCGGGAAGCCCGGCCCGAACATCCGGTAGTACCGGGTGTTCCACGGGGAGAACAACGGCTGATCCGACACTTGGATGTCACCGAGCCATTTGATCGAAGCGATGCCCACCCACGAAGGTACGACGAGCCGTACCGGAAAGCCATGGTCGGGCGGCAGGGGCCGCCCGTTCATCTCGTAGGCCAGCAGCACGTCCTTGAGCGCCTTGGCGATCGGCAGCGGGCGGCGCACGCGCCCGAGGTTCTCGCCCTTGTCGACGTACTCCGGGTCGAGGCCGCGCGGCAGCAGGTCGACGGCGTGGCGGGTGAGCCCGGCACGTTCCAGAACGGTCGAGAGCCGCACGCCGCGCCAGCGGGCCACGCCGACCGCGCCGAGCTTCCAGGGGGTGCCCGAGACCGCTTGGCCCTGCTGCGAGGTGTAGAAGCTGCGGCCGTTGCCGGTGCACTCGATCGAGGAGACGAGGGTCTCGGCGCGCAGCGCCTTCAGGTCCTCGTAGGAGAACTCGATCGGCCGGTCCTCGCCCGGCGACCCGCGCAGCCCGCTGCCCCACAGCTTCAGCCGCCACGTGCGCGCGTCGATGAGCGGCGTGGACACGTGGTTGCGCACGAAGAAGTGGTCGACCGGCGTCAGGTAGCCGGTGCCCTTGAGCGCCTCCCAGCGCGTCTCGGCGTTGGTTCCGTAGCTGATGAACGTCTCGGGCGGCAGCGGCTTGACGATCGGCCCGCCCTCGGCGGCCGCGGAGGTGGACGCCGTGGCCCGGTCGCCGGTCGCCACGAAGGCGGCTCCCGCGGCTGCTCCGGCGGTGGCGCGCAGCAGGCCGCGCCGGGACATGCGCACCCGTTCATAGGTGGCCTCGTCGGTGAGGTCGTGCTCCATGCGACCGATCGTGGTGGGCCGGCCTCATAAAGTCAACTGTTCATGTAGGAAAAGTCAGGAGGTCGAAGCGGGATCGGCGGTGGGTAGCCTGTCGGTGTGACGCGAAACGCGGCAGACCCGGCGTCCGGCGTCGAATCGCCCGGCGAGCTGACGCGGCGGCTGGCCGAGCACGCCTACCTGGCCGACGAGGGCCTGGCGACGGCGGGCTTCCTGGCGCTGCGGATGGGCCGGCCGCTCTTCCTGGAGGGCGAGGCCGGGGTCGGCAAGACCGCGTTCGCCAGGGCCATGTCGGAGGTGCTCGGCGCCCCGCTGATCCGGTTGCAGTGCTACGAGGGGCTGGACGCCGCGCAGGCCCTCTACGACTGGGACTTCCCGCGCCAGCTCCTGCACCTGCGGGCGGCCGAGGCCGCGGGCGTCGCCGACGTCGACCGGCTGGAGGGCGAGCTCTACGACCGCCGCTTCCTGGTGGCCCGGCCGCTGCTGCGCGCCCTGGAGACCATGCCGAGCGTGCTGCTGGTGGACGAGATCGACCGGGCCGACGACGAGTTCGAGGCGTTCCTGCTCGAGGTGCTGAGCGACTTCACGATCACCATCCCCGAGTTCGGCACCGTGCGCGCCGAGCGCCCCCCGGTCGTCGTGGTCACCTCCAACCGCACCCGCGAGGTGCACGACGCGCTGAAGCGCCGCTGCCTGTACCACTGGCTGGAGCACCCCTCCTACGACCGCGAGGTCGCGATCATCCGGCGGCGGCTGCCGGACGCGGCGGAACGGCTCGCCGGGCAGGTCGCCCGCGCCGCCCAGCGGCTGCGCACGCAGGACCTGCTGAAGCCGCCGGGCGTCGCCGAGAGCCTGGACTGGACCGAGGCCCTGGTCGCCCTCGGCGCCCGCGACCTGGACCCCGAGACCGCCGCGGTGACGCTCGGCGCCGTGCTGAAGTACCGCGAGGACGGCGAGCGGATCGTCAAGAACGGCCTGGCCGCCCTGCTCGACGGGGGATGAGCCGGATGCGGGACGTCACCGAGACGATCGTCGGGTTCGCCCGCACGGTCCGCGCGGCGGGCGGGCCGGCCGACGCCGAGCGCGTCCAGGCCATGCTGGGAGCCCTCGGCCACCTCGACGTCCTCGACCCGGCCGACGTCTACTGGGCGGGCCGCCTCACGCTCTGCGCCGACCCCGGCGACCTGGACCGCTACGACCGCTGCTTCGCCGCCTACTTCACCGGCCGTACGGCACGCCCCGGCCAGCGCGTGCCGCCTCCGGTCGTGCGGCGCCACGTCGTCGTGCCGAGCATGCGCACCCCGGAGGGCGCCGAGGAACGCCCGTCCGACGTCGACCTGGCGACCGCGAGCGGCGTCGAGGTGCTGCGGCGGCGCGACGTCGCCCGGCTCACCGCGGCCGAGCGTGCCGAGGTCAACCGGCTGATCGCGCTGCTCTCGGCGACCGCCGAACCGCGCCGTTCGCGCCGCTTCCATCCCGCGCCGTCCGGCCGCCTCGACCCGGCCCGCACCGTACGCGAGGTCCTGCGGCGCGGCGGCGAGATCTCCCTGCTCCGCCACCGCGCGCACCGCACCCGCCCGCGCCGCGTGGTGCTGCTCATCGACGTCAGCGGCTCCATGAGCCCGTACGCCGACGCCCTGCTGCGCTTCGCGCACGCCGTCGCCCGCGCCGGCGGCAGGGCGGGCGGCCGTGGCGCCGAGATCTTCAGCGCGGGCACCCGACTCACCCGGCTCACCCGCGAGCTGCGCCAGCGCGACGCCGACACCGCGATGGCGGCGGCGTCCGCGGCGATCCCGGACTGGAGCGGCGGCACCCGGCTCGGCGAGGAGCTGAAGGAGTTCCTCGACGCGTTCGGGCAGCGCGGCACCGCCCGCGGCGCCGTCGTCGTGATCGCCTCCGACGGCTGGGAACGCGGCGACGCCGAGCTGCTCGGCACGCAGATGGCGCGGCTGCACCGGCTCGCGCACCGCGTCGTGTGGGCCAACCCGCACAAGGCGCGGCCGGGGTACGAGCCGCTGACCGCCGGGATGGCGGCGGCGCTGCCCCACGTGGACGACTTCACCTCCGGGCACAGCCTGGGCGCCCTGGAGGAACTGGCACGGCTGATCGGAGGTGCCGATGCGCGACGTACTCGGTGACATCGTGGAGTGGTACGAGACCGGGGAACCGTTCGGCCTCGCCACCGTGGTCAACACCTTCCGGAGCGCGCCACGCCCGCCCGGCGCGGCGATGGCGGTCTCGGCCTCCGGCGAGGTCGTCGGGAGCGTGTCGGGGGGCTGCGTCGAGGGCGCGGTCTACGACCTGGCCGAGTCGGTCCTGGAGTCGGGCGCGCCGGTGCTGCAGCGGTACGGGGTGAGCGACGACGACGCGTTCGCCGTCGGCCTCACCTGCGGCGGGATCCTGGACGTGCTGGTCGAGCCGGTCACCGCCGCCACGTTCCCGCAGTTCCGCGAGGTGGCGGCGTCGATCGGGCGGCGCGAGCCGGTCGCGGTCGCGACCGTCGTCGCCGGCCCCGGCGACATCGGGGCGCGGCGGCTGGTCTGGCCGGACCGGGCGACCGGTTCGCTGGCGCCGGGCGCCCCGCATGCCGAACGGCTGGACGACGCGGTCGACGACGACGTGCGCGGCATGCTCGCCCAGGGCCTGACCGGCCAGCGGCACTACGGACGGGAGGGCGAGCGGCGGCTGGACGAGCTGACGGTGTTCGTGCACAGCTTCGCGCCGCCGCCCCGGCTGCTGGTGTTCGGCGCCATCGACTTCGCGGCGGCGGTCGCGCGGGTCGGCAAGTTCCTCGGCTACCACGTGACCGTGTGCGACGCCCGCCCCGTGTTCGCCACCGCCAAGCGCTTCCCCGACGCCGACGAGGTCGTGGTGAAGTGGCCGCACAAATATCTGGACGAGGCGGAGGTGGACGCGCGGACCGCGATCTGCGTGCTCACCCACGACCCCAAGTTCGACGTGCCGCTGCTGGAGGTCGCGCTGCGCACCCGGGCCGGCTACGTCGGCGCGATGGGCTCGCGCCGCACCCATGAGGACCGGCTGGAACGGCTGCGCGAGGCGGGCGTGACCGAGGCCGAGCTGGCCCGGCTCCGTTCGCCGATCGGGCTCGACCTGGGCGCGCGCACCCCCGAGGAGACCGCGGTGTCCATCGCCGCCGAGCTCATCCAGCTCAGGTGGGGAGGTTCCGGACGTCCCCTTACCGACACCAGCGGCCGGATCCACGGCGAAACCGGGTGACAGGCCTTACCCTCGCCAGATGACCTTGCATGGTGAGGTGCCTCCGGCCGGTTTGCTGCTGGCGGCGGGGGAGGGGAGCCGGCTCGGCCGCCCGAAGGCGCTGCTCGAGCTCGGCGGCGAGCGCCTGGTGGACCGCGGCGTCCACATGCTGCGCGAGGCGGGCTGCTCGCCGGTGGTCGTCGTGACGGGCGCCGCCGAGGTGGAGGTCATGGGCGCGGTCACCGTGCCCAACCCCGACTGGCGCAGCGGCATGGGCTCCTCGCTGCGCACCGGGCTCGGCGCGCTGCCGCCCGGCTGCCCGGCCGTCGTCGTCGCGCTGGTCGACCAGCCGCGCGTCACCGCCGAGGCCGTACGGCGGCTCATCGCGGCCTACGAGTCGGGCGCCCGCGTCGCGGTCGCGACCTACGACGGGCGCCCGCGCAATCCGGCGCTCTTCGGGGGCGAGTTCTTCGCGGACATCGCCGAGTCGGCGGTGGGCGACGTGGGCGCCCGCACGTTCCTGCGCGCCCACGCCGACCTGGTGACCAAGGTGCCCTGCGACGACATCGCCGCGCCTGACGACATCGACACCCCCGAGGACCTGGACGCCTTCGTGCGTCAGGAATCCTCTGTGCGCCGGGAATCCTCTATGCGCCGGGAATGACGAACAGGTTCTGCGGGCGGCGGACCAGGTGGCCGGTTGTCCAGGGGACCTCGGCGGCGGGCTGGGCGAGCCGGAGCTCGGGGAGCCGTTCGGCCAGCACCGAGAAGGCCTCCTGCAGCTCCATCCGGGCCAGGTTCGCGCCCAGGCAGTAGTGGGCGCCGCGGCCGAACGCGATGTGGGCCTGCTCGCGGCCCGGCCGGTACTCCTCCGGCTCGGGAAAGATCTCGGGGTCGTGGTTGGCGGCGATGGGCGGCGACAGGATGGCCTGGCCCTTGCGGACCACGCCGCAGGACAGCTCGACGTCCTCCTTGGCGACGCGGGGGAGCCCGTTGTCGCCGGGAACCTCCATGCGGAGCAACTCCTCGACGGCGTGCTCGACCATTTCGGGCGACTCCGCCAGCGCGGCGTAGCGTTCGCGCGGCTCCAGCAGGCGCAGCAGGCCGCGGGTCAGCACCGAGGCGGTGGTCTCGTGCCCGGCGGCGACCAGCGTCATCGCGATCCGGGTGAGTTCGTCGTCGTTCAGCCGGTCGTTGCCGTCGTCGTCGCGGGCGTCGATGAGCGCGGCGATCAGCCCGTCGCCGGGTGCGGCGCGGTGCGCGGTGATGATCTCGGCCATGTAGATCGCGAACTCGAAGGCCGAGTGGAGCCGCTCGTCGGGGCTGAGCGCGGCGGTCGACAGCAGGTCGTCGGACCACGAGCGGACCCGGACGGTGTCGATGCCCTCGACGCCCATGATGTCGCAGATCACCTGGATGGGCAGCGGGAAGGCGAACGCGGTCACGAAGTCGACCGGGCCCTCCTTGGCGCGCACCAGCATCTCGTCGATCATCTCGTTCGCGATCGCGCGCACCCGCGGCCGCCAGGTCGCGATCTGCCGCGGCGTGAACGTCCCCGACAGCAGCCGGCGGAACCGGGTGTGCCGGGGCGGGTCCATGTTGAGGATCTGGTCGGGGTCGCTGGACAGGTCCTGGCCGAGCACCATCCGGGGCGCGCCCGGGTAGTTCAGCTCCCGTGAGAAGCGCGGGTCGGACAGGACCGTGACGACATCCTCGAACCGCACCGCCATCACCGCCGTGTCGCCGCTCGGGAAGGTGACCGGCGCGAGCGGATCCTCCCGGTGACGGCGGGTGAACTCGGCGGGCAGACGCCCCTGCGGGCCTGGCGTGAACGGCACGAGCGGTGAATCGGTCACAGGTGGACCATAACGGCGGACCGCCCGGCCGGTGAAGCCATCTCATGCACGCTACACATAATCGTGATCATGATGGCCGGGCGGTCACCTTCGGTGAGTTCCGGCCCCGACGTCGCCCGCGTCAGGGCTGTTGCTGGTTGGAGATGTGCTTGCTGATGACGCGCCAGGCGCCCGCGCGGCGCAGGTAGACGTGCGTGACGCGGAACCGCCCGTTCGCCGGACGGTCCTGGTGCGAGGCCTCCTGGACCTGGGTTCCGATCGCCACGGCGGTGTCACCGAACACGCGCACCTCGATGTTCTCGAAGTCGAACGCCTCGATCTTCAGGCCGCCTCCGTAGCGGCCCAGCCACTGCTCCTTGTTCAGGATGAAGCCGACGGGGCCGACGCCGCGGAAATCCTCGTCCAGCAGGGCTCGCTGGAACTCCACGCTCATGGTGCGCTCGGCCTCGGCCCAGCGGGCCTCCAGCTCGCGAATCTGGGTCTCGGTCGTCTGGGTCATGATCCGGCCCTCCTTGGGGGTTCTGAGTGGGTACTCACTCACTCTAAATGAGTGAGCACTCATCGGCAAGGGGTCGACCGAATGCTCTAAAGAAAAGGCAGGTCAGGAGTCTGCGGGCAGGACGCTCTCGTCCAGGGCGCCGCAGTCGACGGCGCGGCGGAGCCGGCCGGTGAGCGCCTTCACGGTCGCGGGCTCGTCGAGCACGCCGTCGTCGCCCGCGGCCTGCTCGTGCCAGGCCCGCACGCGCCCGATCACGTCGTCCACCCCGGTCAGGTGGAACGCGTAGACGGCCGCGTAACGGCTCGGCAGGTGCGCCGGGTGAAGGTCCCAGCCCTGATAGAAGCCGTGCTTCAGCGAGTGCCTGACCTGGGCCGCGTGGACGGCCCAGGCCGCGTTGACCTCGTCGGGCCCGTCGTTGCGGGGGATCACGTTCGTCGACCCGTCCGAGAGGCGGATCCCGGTCCCGGCCAGCGACACCTGCATCACATGGCGCGCGAAGTCGCACGCCGGATGATCGAGGCGCTGCTCCTCGGGCGGCAGCCCGCAGGCCGCCGTGTAGTCGAAGACGCCGAAGTGCGCCGCCGACATCCGGCCCCTGGCCGCCTGGGCGATGGCCCGCAGCCCGACCTTGCCCTCATGATCGACGATCGCCTCGGTGGTCTCCACCTGGACCTCGAAGCGCAGTATCCCCTCGGGCAGCCCGAGCGAGCTCTCCAGCCGCTCGATGTAGTCCACGAAGATCGCCACATGCTCGGCCATGACGACCTTGGGGAAGGTGATGGTGAAGCCCCCGGGCAGCCGCCCGAGCCGGTCCCGCAGCGCGGTCAGGAACCCGTCCAGCGTCCGCATGCTGCGCTCGTGGCCGCCGTCGGCGAACGACTTGACCCGCAGTCCCCAGTAGTGCGGGAGGTGCTTGGCGTTGTAGGCGGTCGCGACGGCCTCCACCACCTGGGCGATGTGCCCGTCCTCCTCCTCGTCGGACCGCACCCCGTAGCCGTCCTCGAAGTCGATCCGCACGTCCTCGATCGGCTCGTTCGCCAGCTTGGCGGCGACCCGCTCGCGCACCAGCCCGGCGATCTCCGGCTCGATCCCGAACGCCGACCCGAACGACCCGGCCCCGGGCGTGTGGGTATTGAGCAGCCGCAGCGCCTCCGACCCGAAGTCGGACGGCGTCGACCGCGAGAAGCGGTCGGCGGGGACGTAGACGGTGTGCACCGGCTGCCGCCCGCTGGGCGGCCCGGGGAACACGCCGGCGTGCTCCGCGGACACCGCGGTCACGCGCTCGGAAAGATCATCGATCGAGGTAACGCTGAGGTTCACCCCGCCATGATCCCGCATGATCGCCCCAATTGAGCACCCCACCCCAGCTCAACCGTCCCGATCCGGTCACGCATGATCATCGGCGAGCGGGGTCGCGGGGGGGCGAGGGGCGGAGGAGTGCGGGGGGGCGGAGGAGTGCGGGGGTGAGGCGCCGGCCCGCGCGAGGCGGGCCGGCGCCCCCTACAGCCGGTCAGGTCACGCCGGAACGATGTAGATGTGGCTCATCGCCGAGCGGTGCGTCGACTTGGAACCGCGGAAGTCGGGCAGGCCGATCGCGGTGCCGTGCACCGCGCCCCTCTCGCCCTTCAGCCAGTCCACCCGCACGTAGGCGTTGAAGATCGGGGCGCAGCCCCGCGCCTTCGACACCTTGAAGTGCGGCTTGTACAGCGGCACCACGGTGTGGTGTACCCAGTACGGGGTCGTCTTGACGACGCTCGTCGTGGAGCTCGACTGGCAGACCTTCTTGCCCGCCGCGTTCCACTGGTTGACGATCAGCGTGAACCGGGCGGTCGAGGAACCCTTCTTGTTGCAGGCCACGTTGCGCTGGCACACCTGGTAGTTCACGTCGCCGAAGACGTTGAGCTCACGGAATGCGGGCGTCTTGGTCTTGGGCAGCGCGGGCTGCCGCAGGCTCCGGTGCTTGGAGTCCACCGGCAGGTCGCCGTAGGGCATCTCATAGGAGAGCGGCCGGCCGTTCGCCGCGTTCCCGACGAACTTGTTGGCGAACGCCAAGGAACCGCCCGCGATCTGCACCGAAGACCGCTTGGTGTACAGCGAGGCGACCCTGGCGTACGTGGTGCAGTTGGCCGTGGTGGCCTTGCCGGGGTGCAGCAGGAACTTCGTGACGACCCAGATGTCTTCCCACTTGGGGTTCTGGCCCGTGCCCGCGTAGACGTTCTGGCCCAGCACCAGGTTCTTGCTGCCGCCCGGCCACGTGCAACGCACTTCGTTGTCCACCAGCGTCCGGACGGAGGCCTTGTTGGCGCGCACCCGCGAGACCACGTACGTGGTCTGCTTCGCGGTCATTTTCAGCCGTACCGTGCCGAGCGCAACGACGTTATGGTCGATCCCTTTTTTCGGGGGCGGCGGGGCGATAAGTCGCCTCGGCTTGAATGCGACCGACGTTGCGGAGGCGGCCGACGCGGCCGACGCGGAGTCGGCGGCCGACTTGGAGGCGTCGGCGGATTTCGAGACCGCGAAAGCGGTCAAACAGGCCAAGCTGGCCAACACGGCACAAACGGCCGCGATAACTATTCGTTTCATGGGAGCACCCCTCTTTCGGGGGGTGAGCCTAGTCCAACGGTTTTCCGCATATTGGATCTTTCGCTGGTTGTGTCGCGGGCGGCAGGAATCGGACATGGTTGGCCACATCAGGCCTCCGCGAGAGTCCGGCCCAGACATTGATGATGCAAGAAGCTGTTCGTAACATCCGGTTTGTGCGCAGCTTCCTTCATGTACTGACATGTGTCGTCACGGCGGGCCTCGTCACCGCCGTCGCTCCCGCCACCTCCCAAGCCGCCGCCTCTCCCGCCACTTCCCCCGCCGCCCCTGCCGCCCCCGCGCTGCCGGCTCGCGCCGCCGCGGCCCCGCAGACAGTGCCCGCCCTGAGGGAATGGGCCGCGGGCAGCGGCACCTACTCGTTCACGACGACCAGCCGGGTGGTCGTCGACCCCGCGTACGCCGGTCAGCTGACCGATGAGGCGCAGACCTTCGCCGGCGATCTGTCCGTGCAGTCCGGCCGGACCGTCGCGACCGCGCAAGGGGCCCCGGCCTCGGGGGACATCTACCTGACCCTGGGCGCCTCGGTTCCCGCCGCGGGCTACACCATGACCGTCGGCAACGCCGTCACCATCACCGGTAAGGACGACACCGGCGCGTTCTACGGCACGCGGACCGTCCTGCAGCTCCTGCACCAGTCGGCGACCGTGCCCGCGGGGACCGCGCGCGACTGGCCCACCAAGCCCGAACGCGGCCTGATGACGGACATGGGCCGCAAGTTCTTCACGGTCGACTGGGTGAAGCGCCACATCAAGGAGCTCGCCTACCTGAAGATGAACACCTTCCATTTCCACCTGTCCGACACCTACGGATTCAGGCTGGAGAGCTCATCGCACCCTGAGATCGTCTCGCCCGATCACTACAGCAAGCAGGACATCAGGGACCTGGTGGCGCTGGGCGCCAAGTACCACGTGACGATCGTTCCCGAGATCGACATGCCCGGCCACATGAACACGATCCTGGCCGCGCATCCGGAGCTGAAGCTGAAGAACAGCTCCGGGCAGGCGCGTGACGACTTCATCGACCTGAGCAAGGACGCCACGTACACGCTCATCAGCGACCTCATCAAGGAGTACCTGCCGCTGTTCCCCGGGCCGTACTGGCACCTGGGCGCCGACGAGTATGTGAGCGACTACGGCAGCTATCCGCAGTTGCTGACATACGCGCGCGCTCACTACGGCGCCAACGCCACGGCGAAGGACTCGTACTACGGGTTCATCAACTGGGCGAACGGGATCGTGCGCGCCGGCGGCAAGACGATGCGGATGTGGAACGACGGCATCAAGTCCGGCGACGGGACGATCAATCCGGCCTCCAACATCGTGGTGGAGTACTGGTACAACTACGGGCTCACTCCGCAGCAGCTGCTGGGGCGCGGCCACACCGTCGCCAACGACTCGTGGGACCCGACCTACTACGTGCTGGGCGGCGCCAAGCCCAACAACCAGTGGGGGTACGAGACCTGGACGCCTGATCTGTTCCAGGGCGGCAACACCATCGACAACGCCGCCAAGAACCTCGGCAGCCTCCTCCACGTGTGGTGCGACAACCCCAACGCCGAGACAGAGGACCAGATCGCGGGCGGCATCAAGTACCCGCTGCGCGTCCTGGCCCAGCAGACCTGGGGATCGCCCAAACCGGTGAGCTCCTACACGGCGTTCACCCCGATCGTCGACGCGGTCGGCCACGCGCCCGGCTGGCCGACCACCGGATCGCCAGGCAACCTGGCCCAGGGCAAGCCGGTGAAGGTGTCGTCCACCGAAACCCCGAACTTCCCCGGAACGGCCGCCGTCGACGGCGATGCCACGACGCGCTGGTCGTCGGCCTATGCCGACCCGAGCTGGATCCAGGTCGACCTGGGCACCGCAGTGCCCGTCGAACGCGTCGTGCTGCGCTGGGAGGCCGCGTACGGCAAGGCCTACCAGGTCCAGGTGTCGTCCGACGGCACCACCTGGACGAACCTCTACACGACCTCCACTGGCGATGGAGGCGTGGACGACCTGGCCGTGAAGGGCACCGGCCGCTACGTCCGCATGTACGGCACCCAGCGCGGCTCGATCTATGGCTACTCGCTCTGGGAGTTCGAGGTGTACGGCCCGTCCGCCACGACCGCCACCGTGGTGACGGGCGGCAAGGCCCTGGACGATCCGGCGAGCTCGACCAGCCCCGGCACGCAGCTGGTCACCTGGACCGTGCACGGCGGCGCCAACCAGCAGTGGCGCCTCACACCGAACGCCGACGGCACGCGGACCGTGGTCAACGTCCTGTCGGGACTGTGCCTGGACGTCAACGGCGGCTCGACCGCACCCGGCGCGGCCGTCATCCAGTGGACCTGCACCGGCAACGACAACCAGCACTGGACGCTGACCACGGCGAACGGCCTCACCAAGGTCACGTCCAAGGCGAGCGGGCTGTCCCTGACCACCGCGTCCACCGCCGACGGCGCCAAGGTCACCCAGGCCGCCGACACCGGTTCGGCGTTGCAGCGCTGGACCCTCAACCCCGTCTGACCCCCGGCCGCCGCTCCGGAAGGAGTCGCTGTGTCCCGCACCCCGCTTCGCTCCCGAGTCCTCGCCGCGCTGACCGTCTCGGCGGCGCTGACCGTCCCGTTCGCCACGTCCGCGTCCGCATCCACGCCCGCGTCCGCGTCCGCCGCCCCGAAACCCTCCACGGCAGCCGCGCCGCTCGCGCCGACGCCGCCGATGGGCTGGAACAACTGGGCCCACTACCAGTGCGACATCAACGAGTCGGTCGTCGTCGAGAACGCCGACGCGCTCGTCAGCACAGGGCTGGCGGCCAAGGGCTACAACTACGTCACCGTCGACGACTGCTGGATGGCCCGTTCGCGGAACGCAGCCGGGGACCTGGTCGCCGATTCCGCCAAGTTCCCGCACGGAATGGCCTGGCTCGGCTCGTACCTGCACAGCAAGGGCCTGAAGTTCGGCATCTATGAGGACGCGGGCTGGGCGACCTGCGCCGGGTATCCCGGCAGCGGGAAGCCGAACGGCGGCGGCGCGGACCACTTCGCGCACGACGCCGCGACGTTCGCCTCCTGGGGCGTGGACTACCTCAAGCTCGACGGCTGCAACGTGTACGTCCCGTCGGGACAGACGAAGGAACAGGCGTACAAGACCGCCTACGACGCGCAGGCCGCCGCGCTCGCGGGCGCCGGGCGTCCCATCGTGTTCTCCGAGTCGGCCCCTGCGTACTTCCAGAGCGGCGAGTGGGGCAATCCGGCGTGGTTCAGCGTCCTCGGCTGGGTCGGTGGTGACGGCCAGTTGTGGCGCGAGGGCTACGACATCGCGACCTACAACGCCTCGAACCCGAACGCCTCGCGGTGGGGGAGCGTCCTGGGCAACTACGGCTACAACCGGTGGATCGGCCGCTACGCCAAGCCCGGCAACTGGAACGACCCCGACTTCCTCATCGCCGGAGACCCCGGGCTGACCGCCGACGAGTCGCGCAGCCAGGTGGCGCTCTGGGCCATGCAGGCGGCCCCGATGATCCTGTCGTCCAAGGTCGGCTCGCTGAGCCCGGCGGGCCTCACCGCCCTCGGCAACACCGACCTGATCGCGGTGGACCAGGACACCCTCGGCAAGCAGGCGGGCGTCGTCTCCTCCAACGGCAGCACCGAGATCCTCGCCCGGCCACTGGCGAACGGCGATCGGGCCGTCGCCGTCCTCAACCGCACCGGCTCGGCCCAGACGCTCACCATTCCGTTGGCAACGGTGGGCCTGAACGGATGCACCGCGGCCGCCAAGGACCTCTGGACGGGCAGCACGACGTCGGGGGTCACCTCGCTGACGGCCACCGTCCCCTCGCACGGGACCGCGATCTGGCGCCTGACCCCGTCCGCCGGCTGCACGACAGTTCCGACCGGGCAGGTCACCGGCAACGGAGCCAAGTGCCTGGACATCACCGGCAGCGGCACGGCGGACGGAACGCCGATCATCCTCTACGGCTGCACCGGCAACACCAACCAGCGCTGGACCGCCAACTCCGACGGCACCTACCGATCGCTGGGCAAGTGCCTCACCGCGAGCGGAACGACCGCCGGGAGCGCCGCTGTCCTCTCCACCTGCACCGGCGCCACGGGCCAGCGCTGGACCGCCCGCGCCGACGGGACCTTCGCCAACACCGCGTCGGGGCTGTGCCTGGACGTCTACGGCGGCGGAACGGCCGACCTCACGAAGATCGACACCTGGACGTGCGGCGCCCATCAGGCTAACCAGGCCTGGGCCCTGCCCGGACGGTGAGTTCCAGCGTGAGGAGCGCGGCGGCGGACTCGACGGCCAGCAGGCCGATCAGCACCAGCACCTGAGTGGCGCCCGCCTGGAGGGGGTCGGCCCCGCCGAGCAGGACGCCGACGAACGCGCCGGGCAGGGTGACCAGGCCGACGGTGCGGGTCTGGTCGAGCACGGGTACGAGCGCGAGCCTGGCGGCCGGTCGGCAGATCTCCAGGGCGGCGTCGCGGGGGAGCAGCCCGACGGCGAGGGCGCCCTCGTACTCGCCGTGGCGGGTGCGGAGCGCCGCCAGGGCGTGCTGTCCCGTGAGGGAGCAGGCGGTCATGGCGCCGCCGATCAGGATTCCGGCGATGGGGAGGACGGCCACAGGACGCAGCGGCACCAGGCCACTGAGCAGCAACAGCGCCGTCACGGGCGCGACGCCCGTGAGGATCGGCAGGATCATCCACCAGGTGATGGATCCGGTGACTCGGCGCCCGGCCGTGTACGCCGCGACCAGCACCATTCCCGCGATGAACGCCGCCGTCCAACCCGCGCTGCGGAGCACGGCCGCGATGAGCAGCGAGACCACGGCGAGCTGGACGATCGCGCGTACCGCGGCCACCCAGATCTCTCGGGTCAGATCGAGCCCGCCCCAGCGCACCAGGAGGGCCGCGATCGCCGTCAACGCGAGCAGGACCAGCCCCAGCGCCGGACCGACCGCCGGAGCCAGCTGCACCTCAGTCTCCTCGGCCTCCGCGCGGTCGGTGATCGCGTCGAGGATCCACTCTAGGTCTTCACATGTCCAGAACGATGTCGGTGCTGGGGCGGGCGCAGCAGATGAGCGTCTGCCCCTCGGCGGGAGGCTCCAGCGGCTCGGGGGAGTAGGTGACCTCACCGGACAGCAGGGGCGTGACGCAGGTGTGGCAGACGCCCGTACGGCAGCTCCAGCGTGTGGGCACATCACAGGCGTCGGCGAGGTCGAGCAGGTTGCCCTCGGGGAAGCGGGTGGAGATGCCGCTGCGGGCGAACGTGACCATGGGGCCGGTACCGGGCGGCCCTGGGGGCTCATGGGGAGCCTTCCCCGGCCGACTGGTCACCCCGGGATTGATAGAGGCAAGGGCCCCGAACAACTCGGTGCGTATGCGGTCCCGGTCGATCCCTAGCTCGGCTAGGGCTTCGCTCATGTCGGCCATGAACGACTCCGGCCCGCAGATGTAGGCGGTCGCGCCGGAGGGCAGCGACAGCGCGGTGAGCCTGTCCTTGGTGAGCCGGCCGTCGGTCGTGCTGTAGAAGACGTGCTCTCGCGCGTTCGGCAAAGCCGCGAGGAGGGTGTGCGCCTCGGCGGCCAGGGGGTGCTCTTGCGGTGCACGGGCGCCGTGAATCCACCAGATCTCGCGATCGCTTCGCCGGGCCGCGAGTGCGTGCAGCATCGCAAGAACCGGTGTGACACCGATGCCGGCGGAGATGAGCAGCACCGGGCCGGTGCCTTCGTCCAGAGCGAATTCGCCGCGAGGCGCGGCGACGTCGATGACCGACCCGGGGTGCAGCTTCGTCGTCAGGTAGCCGCTGGCGATGCCGTGCGGTTCGCGCTTGACGCTGATGCGATAACCATCGCCGGGTGCGGAAGACAGGGAGTAGCTGCGCACTGGAGCGGGGTCGCCGGGGATTCGCAGGGTGAGGTACTGGCCCGCGCGCGCAGCCGGGAGCGGCGTCCCATCCTCAGAGGACAGGTGAATGGAGGTGACCGTCGTGCTCTCGGGGACCACCTTCGTCACCCGTAGCTCGTGGAATCCGGCCCAGGCCGGACCGGCTGCCTCCGCCTCGCTGCCGTCGTCGAGTAGTTCGCGGAACGATCGCTGCCAGCCGGGGCTCAGCGCTGGGATCCGCGTGGCGGCGCGCAGCTTGGCATGGTCGCGGCCGGGCAGGTAGAGGAGCGCATCGGTGTCGGCCACCGACAGCGCGCCGGGTCCCGTCCTGGTCTTGACGATCTGGTCGCCTGCCCGGACGTGCCCTTCACGGAGGACGCGCATATAGAAGCCGGGCCGGTGGTGGCTGACCAGCAGGGCGGGCAACTCCGGCTCGCCCAGGCGCACGCCCACGCGATAACAGGTGACCCTTGGCTGGGTGACCTCGAACTCGGCCTCGCCGATCCGGTACCGGTCGCCGATGCAGACCTCGTCGTCGGGCAGGCCGTCGACCGTGAGGTTCTCCCCGAACTGGCCGTAGGTGAAGTCGTTCCGCCCGAAGTGCTCTTCCCAGTGCCGGTAGGACTGGATCTGGTAGACGAGCACGGCCCGCTGCTCGCCGCCGTGGCCGTTGGTGTCGCCCTGGCCGTCGCCGTCGACGTTCAAGCGGCGGACCATCGCAGGGCCGGTCGCGGGCTGTTTCCACACGCCGGTGTAGACCGTCCGCCCTTGCCACGACACGTTCTTCGGCATGCCGACGTTCACCGACAGCAATGACGCCACGGCTCCATCCAAGCATCCGCCCACTAACCTGACAATGCGGTTATGGGGATCGGATTCCTCCTGCATGTCACGGCGGCGGGGGCTGTTTCGTCTCAGAGCACAGAGAACGATTCAGAGCCCAGGAAGGTCGAGGGTCATGCGGATATTCGTTGCGGGTGGTGCCGGGGTGCTGGGACGGCGGCTGGTGCCGCAGCTGGTCGCGCGCGGGCACGAGGTGACGGCCACCACGACGAGCGCGGCCAAGCTGGACGCGCTGGCCGGGCTGGG
>Ga0070667_100002415_pt1 | contig 16338 bp, 14 predicted proteins | sample KBSS33metaG_FD_64659 | JGI IMG/M metagenome (GOLD analysis project Ga0070667, IMG submission 64659) | Switchgrass rhizosphere microbial communities from Kellogg Biological Station, Michigan, USA - KBS S3-3 metaG | ecosystem: Host-associated > Plants > Roots > Rhizosphere > Soil ... | reverse complement strand
AGCAGGGTATATTTTTTCAATTCAAAATCAATATAACCATCTGCGAACCATGTTTCCGATAATGCTTTCATGCGGTATGTTTTAATCAGGTTACATGAATTTACAAAAAATAAAATCAATAAAATCTGCTCATCGTATTTTGTTGCTATTAAAAAAAACCTACCGGTTTAATAACGGGCAGACCGCCGGCCTTATTATGTGCAAATGCATCAATAAACGCTTAATTACGTGTAATCACCCGGTAAATTAACGGGGGTACAGAAGAAAATATACTTTTACTGAACCGGCAATGGCCAACATCTTCAAAAAAGAAGCGACGATAACTTTTTTAGCAGGGAATTTGCTTATGAATAATTGCCTTACATCACCAAAAAAACAACCATGAAACCGTTATGCTGCTTTTTCTTTTTCGCCCTTTTAGTACTTGTTTCAAACGCCCAGCTTGTTGCCAAATCAACCTGCGGTGTTTTTACAGTTGATATACTCGACGGAAAATTGAACGGTCTGAAACCGAGTGCACGCTGGGAGGAAATAAAAGAAAAGCTTCCCTGTTTTACTGCAACCGAGCCGGAAGGCGGCGCTGCAAAATGCGGCGGAACCGTTTTCTTCAAAGACAAAGATGTCTACTTTTTTACCGAACGCGATTACATAGAAATTGGCGACAAGTTCAAGGGTAAATTAAGTATTCCGGTACTGGGTTCCAGTCGCAATAGCCTCTTCGGCACATTAGGCAATCCTAAAATAAAAGACGACAACTGGGATGCATATCAGATGGCCTACGGGTCACTGGTGCTTCATTATAACAAAGCGGGTAAAGTAGATCGCATCCAGTTCAGTACCAGGGGAACCGAAGCGCTGAGCTTATGCGAAACACCGCTTAAATAAGATTGAAATGACCCCCGTTGTTCCGGCGCAGGCCTATATTCAATGCCCGCCGATTTGTTAATATTCGGCGCGGCGTATTAATATTGCACGGCATGTTTGCAGCGATGCTATATTTTTATGGGTCAATTATTATATGCTTGTGAAGATCCTTGCTGTTTTATGCATTTTTGTATCAGTTATTAACCAATCCGCTGCCCAGGGTACCCAGGCATGCAGCACATTGGGTCAAACACCTGCTACCGCTTTTCCGGTTTGCACAAAGGATACTTTCAAGCAAACAACCGTGCCTATTTGCACCAACCGGAAAGTAAGCATTCCGGGCTGCAGCCCGGCTACCGGCGATTATGCAGACAAGAACCCATTCTGGTACAGGTTTACCTGTTACCAGACAGGTACATTGGGTTTTTTGATTATACCCAACGACTTAAACGATGACTATGACTGGCAACTATACGATATCACCGGCGTAACCGATCTTAACATGGTGTATAATAACGCCGCCTTGTTTGTGGTGGGCAATTGGTCGGGTAGCTCGGGCCTCACCGGCGCATCTGCAAAAGGTGCTAATAAAGTGGAATGCGCCTCTGTGCCGGCCGACAATATCAATACGTTCAGTGCCATGCCGGTTTTGCAACAGGGCCATGTATACTTGCTTTTGATAAGTCATTACAGCGATAGCCAGAGCGGTTACAAACTTTCTTTCGGTGGCGGCACGGCGGTAATAACCGATCCTAAATTACCCGATTTGCAGACGGTGAAACCGTTGTGCGATCCCTCCGTTCTCACCCTTAAGCTGAACATGAAGGTAAAATGCAATTCGCTTGCTTCAAACGGCAGCGATTTTGCCATTGTGCCGGCCACGGCCACAGTGGTGGCTGCAACAGGTGGCAACTGCAGCAATAGTTTTGATATGGATTCGGTAACACTGGTGCTTAGTAACCCATTGCCGCCCGGTAACTATTCGCTCGTGATCAAAAAAGGAAATGACCTGAATACATTACTGGACGATTGCGACCGCGATATACCGGAAGGCCATCAGCTTCCTTTTGTCATCGCGCCCCTGCAACCCACGCTGCCCGATAGTATCAGCCCGCTCAGTTGTGCACCCTCCTCATTGCAACTCGTCTTCAAAAAAAATATTCATTGCAGTTCAATTGCCGCAAATGGCAGCGATTTTATAGTAACGGGGCCATCGCCGGTTACTGTGAAAGCTGCGGCCGGTGCTTGTAACAATGATCTAACCAGCACCATTACACTAACATTGGCATCGCCCATCCAGAAAGGGGGGGTGTACCAGGTGAAGATTGTTACCGGCATCGATAACAATAATATTATTGATGAATGCGGTCAGGTTACCCCCACCGGATCCTCAGTTAGCTTCAGCATACAGGATACCGTTTCGGCCGATTTCAGTTACCAGCTGAAACAGGGCTGCAAGGCAGATACCGTGCTGCTTACACACGATGGCCGCAATGGTGTAAACCAATGGCTATGGGTGATGGGTGAAGCCGGTATCAGCAGCACACAAAATGCCATGGCTATTTTTAAAGTATTCGGGCAAAAACAGATTTTCCTGAAAGTGTCTAACGGATTTTGCACCGATAGCGTCAATCAGACAATCAGCCTGGACAATACATTGAAGGCGGCTTTTGAAACCAATGCGTTTCTTTGCCCGGAAGATGCAGCCACCTTTAAAAACAACAGCATCGGCGATATTATTAACAATACCTGGCACTTTGGCGATGGCAGCAGCAGCAATATGCAAACACCTCCGCCACTGCATTATGCTAAAACGGGCAAGGAAACGGTTTACCCGGTTCAATTGATTGTAGAAAGCAATAATCATTGTTTTGATACTGCCGTAAACAATATAAAAGTTTTTAAAACCTGTTATATTGCTGTGCCTACCGCGTTCACACCGAATAATGACGGCCTGAATGATTACCTGTACCCGCTCAATGCATTTAAGGCGGGCAACCTTGAATTCAATGTATACAATCGTCTCGGGCAATTGGTGTTTCACTCAACAGACTGGACACAGAAATGGGATGGCAACATTCATGGGCAACCGCAGAATACAGGCGTTTATATATGGACTTTGCAATATACTGATCTCACCACCGGGAAAAAACTGGCACTTAGAGGCACATCTGTTTTGGTTCGTTAATCCATCCCCTCATAATTTTACTATGGATACCGCTTCTTCAAAAATTTTTAGTCATCACGTTATTGTAACGCCCCACGATATTGACGATCTGGGTCATGTCAACAATATCGTTTACCTGCGCTGGGTACAGGAAGCTGCCAGCGCGCACTGGGCACAGTTAAGCAACGAAGCCGTTAATAAAAAATATGCGTGGGTGGTAATGCGACACGAGATCGATTACCTGCATCCCGGCCTGCTGCACCAGGAACTGGAAGTAAAAACCTGGGTTGGAAAAAATGAGGGTGCCAGATCAGAACGCCATACCGAAATATTCAATTCCGCCACCGGTAAAAAACTCGCAGCCGCTGTCACAACCTGGTGCCTGCTGGATGCGCTTAGTAAAAGACCGAAACGGATTGACGAGGATGTGCTATCACTATTCAGGTGAAAGCCGCGAATCGTGAGACGTCAGGCGTGAGTCAACGACAACGCAAGAATACTCAGGTTTAACTGAACGCTGTGTACCACTCACGTGTCACGATTGTCGTTTCACGTTATCTTTGCCTCATGGCCGAGGATCTACACATTACTGCAGGAACAAAAACCGAACAATACCAATCCCTGGTACCGCAGATCAAAGCATTGCTGGAAGGTGAACCCGATCTGATAGCCAACCTGGCCAATATGGTGGCTGCATTGAAAGAACAGTTCGGCTGGTTGTGGATTGGTTTTTACCTGGTAAAAAATGATGAACTGGTACTAGGACCTTTCCAGGGACCAGTGGCCTGCACCCGTATAAAAAAAGGCCGTGGCGTATGCGGCAGCAGCTGGCAACAGGCAAAAACACTGATAGTACCCGACGTGGAAAAGTTTCCCGGTCATATTGCCTGCAGCAGCGCATCCAGGTCAGAAATAGTAATACCGGTTATCCGTAACGGTGAGGTTATGGCTGTACTGGATGTTGACAGTGTTGAACTGGATCAATTTGATGCAGTTGATCAGCAGTACCTTGAGCAACTGGTAACACTGCCAGCTTTTACTTAAGGCTCGCGCAGCAGCCTGTTAATAGTGTCCTCAAATTCTCTTTTGTATTCCAGGTAATGCTCTCCTGTTCCCGGGCCATTAAAGCCGGTATCCAGTTTGCGTACTCTTCCCTGTTTGTCGAGCACAACAGACGAAGGAAAGAATTTGATAGGGGTTAGTTCCGGTAATGTTTTTTCAGTTCGCAGCGAATCGGTAATGGTAACACCCGTAATCAGCATGGGATATTGCACATTGAAGCGTTGCTGAAATTTTTTCAATGTTTTCACAGAACGATTCCTATCGGTACTGTATTCATAAGCCAGTGAAACTATTTCAATCCCTCTTTGGTGGTTGCGGTTGTAATAATCACTCAGGAAAGCGGTTTCATCCATGCAGTTCGGGCACCAGCTACCCATGAGCTGCACCACCACCACTTTATTTTTAAAGCGTTCGTCGTTTATCGAAACTGTTTTGTTGTCCAGGTCCTTGAAGCTGAAATGCAGTTTTTCTTCGCCGGGACGCAGGTACATCGCAGCGTCCTCCGCTGGGAGTGTAGCGGTATCATTTTTTTCCGCTACCCATTCTTCTTTATGAACGGCACCGGCATAGAACCAACCCCTGCGAATCGTATTCTTATCCTCAATTTTTGCTGTGAACAGGTACGCGTGGCTGCCGTCAAAGCAGGAAAGTTTTAATGTATCATCTGCGACAAGCCCTTCCAGGTAACGGTAATCGCCGGTAGGGTTCAGGAAGGTGCCCGTTACATAATTGATATGCTGCGTAAATTCCGCGATGGCGGGGCTATAGGTATCGCCTGTGATAAATTTAGCCGACCAGCGTCCATGAATATCGAAAAAAGCATCATTGCCGGCGTCAAAACGCTGACCGCCCCTGACGGCGGTAACAGGCATTGTTTGGGTTCTTACAGCGCCACCCTTTATCCAGTTACCCGTTAAACCGTTGGCTGATTTCTTTAACCTGAACTGCGATTCGAATAAGGGCATGTGCACAATCACAGAATCTTTTTTTATCTGTATATCGGTTACCCGTATCCGCTCAGCGGCATTCCTGAAAAACCAAACCGTTTTCCCTTTATCGATTGTCCATTCAAAATTAAATACAATGTTTTGGCCGTCTTCGCGGTGAAGCAAACCACGCCACCAGCCAATTCCCGGGGTGCTCACTGTTTTTTGAGCGAAGCTGCCGGAAACAGTGATCAGGAATATCAACAGACAGGTAATTGATCTCATGGCCATACAACAATTGTTCAGGATGATGGTTTACAAAATACAGTTTATTTGCGATTATCGATAACAGTTTTCGTACAGGCTGCGCTACCCGCTCTTTTATAAAAATAATAACTTGCAGGAAGTGAAAACCATCTCAATAAATATTACCGGTAAAGTGCAGGGCGTATTTTTCCGGCAAAGCGCAAAAGAAAAAGCCGGCGCGCTCGGCATCAGCGGAACCGTTCGCAACCTTGCAGACGGCAGCGTACAAATTACCTGCACAGGCACGAACGAACAATTAGACGCTCTGATCAATTGGTGCCATGAAGGACCCCCGCGGGCCTTGGTAACGCATGTTGGCTGGGAAGAACAGGCGCCGCAATCTTTCAATGGCTTTACCATCCTTAGGTAGTGCGGGGTTTTATTGTAAGTTGTCCAGCATTTCCCTGGTCATTTTATCCAGGTCGTATTCGTTTTTCCAGCCCCAGTCGTTGCGAGCAACCGTATCATCGATGCTTTGCGGCCAGCTGTCAGCAATGGCCTGCCGGTAATCCGGTTTGTAGGAAATGGTGAATGCAGGAATATATTTTTTGATAGCGGCGGCAATTTCTTTCGGGGAGAAGCTCATACCGGAAAGGTTATAGGAAGTGCGGATGGAAATCTTTTCCGCCGGCGCTTCCATGAGTTCAATCGTTCCCCGTATTGCGTCAGAAATATACATCATGGGCAGGAAGGTGTCTTCTTTTAAAAAACATTCATATTTGCTTTCTTCCAGCGCTTCGTGGAAAATTTCCACGGCGTAATCGGTGGTGCCGCCGCCGGGCGCCGATTTATAGCTGATCAAACCGGGATAACGGATGCTTCTAACGTCTACCCCAAAACGCTGATGGTAATAATGGCACCAGAATTCACCGGCATATTTACTGATGCCATATACCGTAGATGGTTCAATAATGGTTTGCTGGGGGCAGTTTTGTTTGGGGCTGGTAGGGCCAAATACCGCGATGGAACTGGGCCAGTATACTTTGTGAATCTTTTCTTCTCGGGCAATATCCAGCACATTCAGCAGACCGGTCATATTCAGGTTCCAGGCCAGGTTGGGGTTTTTTTCACCGGTGGCGGAAAGGATGGCTGCCAGCAGGTAAATCTGCGTAAAATTCTGACGTATCACCTGCACATGCAGCATTTCCTTGTTCATCACATCGAGGCTTACATAGGGGCCCGTGCCTTCCAGCAAAGGATTCTGCTCCCTGAGGTCGGATGCTACCACGTTGGCATTGCCATATATTTTTCGCAGGGCCAGGGTGAGCTCAACACCTATTTGACCGCTGGCACCAATTACCAGTATTTTTTCCTTGATCATATCCTTCTATTAAATGAAGTGTCAAATGTAGGGAGAAAACGCTTGTGCAAATGTTCGGGCTGCAACTGCTTGTATATCGGATAGATTCCGGTAATAGCATCCGTCTATTGGTGGATTGCGCCATTGATTGGTTGATCGGTTGATTAGTGGGCGAGTTCCGTATTCCCGTCAGCCAATAAAGCGATCAACTGATCAATCACCCAACCGATCAGCTGATCGACCACTCAACTGATCAACCTATCTTTGCGGCATGGAAACATTCTTACAGGATCTTTTTAAAGGCCAGCAGTACGATGTGAATAATTTTTTTCTGATAGCCGGGCCCTGTGTGGTGGAGAGTGAAGACCTGGTAATGGAAGTGGCCGCCAGGGTATCGGTGATTTGTAAAAACCTTGGCATACCTTATATATTTAAAGCATCTTACCGGAAAGCCAATCGCACCAGCGCGGGCTCTTTTACCGGTATTGGCGATGAGACCGCGCTGGCCTTGGTAAAAAAAACAGGCCAAACATACGGCCTGCCCACTACCTCCGATATACATGCACATGAAGAAGCGGCCATTGCGGCAAAATATATCGATGTACTGCAGATACCGGCTTTTTTGTGCAGGCAGACAGATCTGCTGCACGCTGCTGCAGAAACCGGTAAGATAGTCAATGTAAAAAAAGGCCAGTTCCTGAGCGGGCCAGCTATGAAATTCGCAGCTGATAAAATCCGCAAAGCAGGTAATAATAAAGTGATACTAACGGAGAGGGGTAATAGTTTTGGTTACCAGGATTTGGTAGTTGATTACCGCAATATATCCTGGATGCAGCAGCATGGTGCACCGGTGGTTATGGATGTAACGCATTCATTGCAGCAGCCCAATCAGACTTCGGGCATAACCGGTGGCAATCCACAGCTAATCGGAACCATTGCTAAAGCGGCTGTTGCCAGTGGCGCCAACGGGCTTTTTATAGAAACACATCCTGATCCCGCCAGGGCATTGAGCGATGGTGCCAATATGCTGAAACTGGATCTGCTGGAAGGATTATTGCAACAGTTGGTGAAACTGAGGAAAGCGGTTGTTTAAATGAAGAAACAAAATTAACTCTTTGCGAAACTAATGTGCCTCCTTGGTTCAGGTATGCTCCGGGAAACAAAAAAGTCCCGCTTCAGAGCGGAACTTTTATTTGCGGGATCGAATAGCTGGATTTTCAATTTGGGTGTTTTTCAGGACAATGGACGGATTTTAAAACGGGAACTGTTCCTTCGGCTTTCTCACGCGCTCTTATCCAACTCATTCCCCCACTGGTTCTTCTGCATTTTACTGTGGAGGCGGTCAAAAAATCGTTCTGTAATAACGGTTACAATATCCTGTGAAACGGGTAAATAAAAATCATTGTCTTCTGTGTGCATTACTCTGTCAACCATGGCCCGGTAAGTGGCGTCCAGGGCGTCTGTAAAAAGCCGTTCTTCCTGCAATGCGAAATAATTGTTCAACAGTGCTTCGTTATAAGCAGGCAGGTTTTTTTTGAGCCAAGATACGGGTATCATGATCTTAAGCCGGTTCACACAGGCGCCTTTACTGCCACTTAGCAGGAACTTGTCGTGGCTGCTGGTTAAAAAAACAGAAGTAATTATTTTATCATCGTAAGAAACAGTTTTGCCATTCAGGGTCATGCTGCATTCAATACCTGCTGTTATCTGGTTAATGTGCAACGCCAGGTAATCTTCTTTCGCTACTGAAAGTTCTATAGCAAAATCCTGTTGCAATATATAATTGGAAACATAGGCATAAAAACCATTTTGAAAGGGAATTAGCTTATAATCGCCCCGGGCGATGCGGTCGTTCAGGATAATTCTCTTTCCATAAAGATGATTGCTTACTGATTCTACAAATTCCGGAAGTTGATCATCATCAAAATTCAATCCCTCGTACGTAATTGTAACCATAGTGTGAAACGCTGATATTAAAAAGCTGCAGCAGCATGCTCGCAGCTGGCAACACATAGACGCGCAAACATTACAAATGCTGCGCCGTATTATCGTTATCAATAGCCGTAAACGGCAATGATATAGCTGGAACAGGTTTCCTGCTAAAATTTAAGGTGAAACGGTTTGTAAAATGTGCGCAAAGCCGTGGGGTGCAATAAGGAAGTGGTTAGCTATCAACCGTTAGCTATCGGCCATTGAAAACAGCATCTGAATTGTTAAAATTCTGAGGTTCCCGACATGCAATTGCATGAAAGGCAGGTGGCCTTGAAGATTGCACCTGAAACACCGCGTTGAAAAACGATATCAATGGAATGCCTTTTCTTTCAGTTCGCTGGGCAACAGGCCAAATTCTTTCCGGAATGCCGTACTGAAATTGCTCAGGTTGGCATAGCCCATTTCAATGGCCACCTGTTTAATTGAATATTTATTTGTTTCCAGCGCTTCACGGGCGGCGCGCATGCGGGCTTTTTGAAAATACTGGTAAATGGGCAGGCCGAAGATAATTTTAAAATTGTTTTTTAGTTTGGTCTCACTGATATTAACCATCCTGGCAAGTTCGTGGATAAAGGGAGCCGGTTTAAATACATCGCGGGTAATAATGCCTTCAACTTTCATTACGCGCTGAATATCTTCCCTGGAAAGTTTTAAATCGAGGGTATCGGTTTCCATTTTTAAAGCGATCCGCATAAAAAAGCGTTCTATCAGCAGCATGATCCGGTTTTGAATCGCGATCTGCCTGAACTGTCCGCTGCTATTCACCAGTTCAAATACATCCTGCACCAGTTTTTTGTACTCAATATCGAGCGGCTCCATGTTAACCCTGGAAGCTTTGAGGGAAAGATATTTCTGCAAGAGGCCAGTTTTTGAATCTGCACCGAGATGGTATGCCAGCCATTGGTTATCCAGCAGTATATTAACACCGCGGACATGTGTTCCGGACGAAAGTTCGTAATTAGCATCAAAAAGAGAACTGGTTAGCAGCGCTGTAGAGAAAGAAGAGTTGTTTACATAAAAGCGATCATTGTCTATTTCAACCTGCACATAGCCTTTTATATCAATCTCCGTAAACCAGAGGGTATAAAATTCATGCAGGATCTTTTTTCTTTTCACACGGTATTGATCAGTAAAGACATGGTCAAATACCATGGCCTGCACGCCGCGCTGCATGTCTATTATTTGTAAATAACCTTCTGCTACCTGGGGCGGAAAATCAAGCCTGTTTTTATGCATTGTTACACCCAGCGCGCGTGCAAGCGTTTCGGCGAGATCTTTATAATTGATATGATCGTATTCAAAAACGAACATTCGTTATTATTGAACCTGTGAACAATAAGATATCCCGTCAGGAAAAAGATTACAAATATTCAATCAGCGGTATCGGAGCGGATTACGTCTTGCAGATAAAATGTAATTCCTGATATTCATCCAGAAAGCAACAAAGAGGTAAATAATAATCGGAGAACCCATGGTAAGAAAAGAAATATAGATAAAATATTTGCGGATGGTAGCTGATGCAATACCAATTTTATCGCCAATATAGGAACATACGCCAAACACCTGCCATTCCACAAACTGCTTAAACCGTTTCATACGACGAATATAAAAAAAATCGTTCACAGAACCTATCAAAAAGCTGTATTGGCAAGGCTTTTTTCGGTAAATTTGCAGCACTTAAAAACGGCTCATGCAGGTTTTACGATTGCATTGGCACCACGCTTCTTTCATAATTGCCTGTCAACCCGTTATCATCTAAAATACATATACCATGGTATTCGATCTGGACATGATCAAAAAGCTGTACGGCGGTTTTGCAGGCCGTGTCAGCGCAGCAAGGACAATAGTTGGCCGCCCTTTAACACTTACTGAAAAAATATTATATGCTCATCTCTGGCAGGGAAATGCCACAGAAGTGCATGAAAGAGGTAAAAGTTATGTAGACTTTGCACCAGACCGTGTTGCCATGCAGGATGCTACCGCCCAAATGGCCTTGCTGCAGTTTATGCAAGCCGGCCGGAACAGGGTGGCTGTTCCTTCTACTGTACACTGTGATCACCTGATAGTTGCCAAACAGGAAAGTAAAATAGACCTTGAAAGAGCTGTTCACGAAAGCAGTGAAGTTTATGACTTCCTGGCTTCTGTTTCTAATAAGTATGGAATCGGCTTCTGGAAACCCGGCGCCGGTATTATTCACCAGGTAGTGCTGGAAAACTATGCTTTCCCCGGTGGAATGATGATCGGTACCGATTCGCACACGGTAAATGCCGGCGGATTGGGAATGATCGCTATTGGGGTGGGTGGTGCAGATGCCTGCGATGTAATGGCAGGCCTGCCCTGGGAATTGAAATTTCCGAAACTGATCGGAATAAAATTGACCGGCAAGCTGAATGGCTGGACGGCTCCCAAAGATGTTATTTTAAAAGTAGCCGGCATTCTTACCGTAAAAGGCGGTACAGGCGCCGTTGTGGAATATTTTGGTGAAGGAGCCACCGCTATGAGCTGCACCGGCAAGGGCACCATTTGCAATATGGGTGCAGAAATTGGCGCTACCACTTCTACATTCGGGTACGATGAAAGCATGAGCCGTTACCTGAAGGCAACCGGCCGCGAAGAGGTTGCGGCCCTGGCCGATGCTATCAAGGAACACCTGACGGCCGATCCTGAAGTGTATGCTAACCCTGCTGATTATTTTGACCAGGTAATTGAAATCAATCTTTCTGAACTGGAGCCACACCTGAACGGCCCTTTTACACCCGATCTGGCAACTCCTATTTCCAAGATGAAAGAAGCGGCAGCTGCCAATGGCTGGCCCACCAAAATTGAAGTAGGTTTAATAGGCAGCTGTACCAATTCTTCTTATGAAGATATCTCCCGTTCGGTGAGCCTGGCCAAACAGGTCACTGAAAAAGGATTAAAATTAAAATCGGCATTCACCATAACACCCGGTAGCGAGCAGGTTCGTTTTACGATTGAACGGGATGGCTTTTTGAGCGTATTTGATAAAATTGGCGCCACCGTTTTTGCCAACGCCTGCGGTCCCTGTATTGGCATGTGGGACAGGGTAGGAGCCGAAAAAGCTGAAAAGAACACCATTGTGCATTCATTCAACCGCAATTTTGCCAAGCGGGCAGATGGTAATCCCAATACCTATGCGTTTGTAGGAAGCCCTGAGCTGGTGACTGCCCTGGCCATTGCGGGCGATCTTTCTTTCAATCCATTGACCGATTCACTGGTGAATGAAAAAGGTGAAAAAGTTTTGCTGGATGCGCCCACCGGTTACGAATTGCCGCCCAAAGGATTTTCCGTGGATGATCCCGGTTTCCAGGCACCCGCCGCTGATGGCAGCAAAGTAGAGGTAAAAGTAGACCCTGCTTCAAAACGTTTGCAATTGCTGGATCCATTTCCGGCATGGGAAGGCATTGATCTGAAGGGCCTGAAACTGCTGATCAAAGCAAAAGGAAAATGTACCACGGATCATATTTCCATGGCAGGCCCCTGGTTGAAATTCCGCGGCCACCTCGATAATATCAGCAACAATATGCTTATTGGCGCCGTAAATTTCTTCAATGAAAAGACCGATAAAGTAAAGAACCAGTTAACTGATGAATACGGCCCTGTACCTGCTACACAAAGGGCTTATAAAGCCGCGGGTATCGGAACTATTGTGGTAGGTGATGAAAATTATGGAGAAGGATCCTCCAGGGAACACGCGGCTATGGAGCCACGTCATCTTGGCGTGCGGGCTGTACTGGTTAAGTCGTTTGCCCGCATTCATGAAACCAATTTAAAGAAACAGGGGATGCTGGCGCTTACGTTTGCCGATAAAACTGATTACGATAAGATACAGGAAGACGATACCATCGATATTTCAGGGCTTGACAGCTTTGCGCCGAATAAGGCACTGGGCATTACACTTCATCATGCAGATGGTACTTCGGATATCATCAAGGCCAACCATACATACAATGAACAACAGATAGAATGGTTTAAGGCCGGCGGTGCACTGAATATCATCAGGAAACAGTTTGCATAATAAAAATGAAACAGCTTAATTAAAAAGACCATTCCAGCCGGATGGTCTTTTTTTGTGACCTGCAGCAAAATTCGATTCAGCTTCGTTGTATCACTCTCTTACTCGCCGTATCGGCAACTGAGTTCAGTTGTTGGCGATACACGACAAGCCGAAGGAACCAGAAACATATTCAATGTTCACTGGCCCTTTTCTATTACACCGGATTGGCAACCGGATTTTTCTATCCATAATCGAAGTTGAAGTTGCTGGTGATAATAACACCAGCAAGGCGAAAAAAATAATCAATGTACATTTATACGATGATTTACTGTTACCTGCACAATAGCAAAAAAAAGGGGGCCTTGTTCTTCCTGCTGCTGATAAGCACTTTGTTGTCTGTACAAACCTTTTCACAGGCAGACAGCATTACTGTTATCATTAAACCTTCTTACGACAGTGTAACCAGGCTGCACCGTTTTTTGCTGGGCGAAAATTACCGCAAGCTTTGGGCTGTACCGGTAACCATAAGGACCTTTTACCTCAGTAAAGAAAACGGGGGATTTACTGTTGTAAAACAGGGCGGTGGTTTGCAAACCCGTTCCTTAAGGCTGCGCGATACAGCGGGGAAAGAATGGGTATTGAGAACAATTGAAAAATATCCTGAAAGAAAACTGCCGCCCAATTTAAAGGCATCTATTGTAAAGGATATTTTGGTTGACCAGGTTACTACCGCCAATCCTTTTGCCGCCTTAACGGTTCCACCTTTTGAAACTGCCCTGGGCATACCACATGCCAACCCGCAAATTGTATATGTTGCCGATGATGAGGCCCTGGGCGAATACCGCAGCGCTTTTGCCAATAAGGTCTTTTTGTTTGAAGAAAGAGATGCAGAAAGCAATGCTAATACTGATAATTCTGCAAAGATGCAGGAAAAACTTAAAGGAGATAATGATGTATCTATTGATCAGGAAATTGTCTTACGTGCAAGGTTGCTGGATATGTTGTTGGGCGATTGGGACCGCCATGAAGATCAGTGGCGATGGGAAAAAATAAAAAATAAAAAGGAAACCATATATATACCCGTACCACGCGATCGGGACCAGGTGTACTATAAAACTTCGGGTGTGTTTCCATGGATTGTTTCACATCAATTTCTCATGTCCAAATTCCAGGGTTTTAATGCAACTATCAGGGATATAGAAGGATGGAACGTGAATGCACGTTTCTTTGACCGTCTCTTTCTTACGGGCCTGGATGAGCAACAATGGAAAGAACAGATTGCATATGTTCAAAATAGCATAACAGACAGCCTCATAAACGCTGCCATACAATTGCTGCCCCCGCCTGTTTATGCGTTGTCCGGAAAAGAAATTATTCAAAAACTTATTATCCGCAGAAAAAACCTGGAAAAACTGGCTTTACGTTATTACCGGTTTATTTCCAAAACAGTTGATGTGCCGTTGTCGGACAAGCATGAGCATGTTGATGTTCATTACAACGATGATGGTCATGTAGCCGTAACCATTTATAAGATTAAGAAGAGCGGCGGGGAAGACAGAATTTTATACCAGCGAGTATTTGTGCCCGGTATTACAAAGGAAATAAGGTTGTATGGCCGCGGTGGTAATGATATATTCTCCGTAACGGGCAATCAAACATCTTCTATAAAAATCAGGATGATTGGCGGCGAGGGGGTAGATAGTTTTTATGTTGATGCAAATACACCCAACAAGCAAGACCTGTATATATATGACCGTAAAGATGAAAAGAATATAATTCCCAAAGATATTAATGCTAAAAAAAGAATGGGCAGAGACAGTACTGTAAATGCTTTTGAGCCCGATAATTTTAAATACAATCTTTCCGGTCCGGTATTTTCAGCAGATTATAACAAGGATGATAATATTATACTTAAAGCGGGATGGCTGTATATGATACATGGTTTTCGCAAAACACCCTTTGCTTCAAGGCAGGAGCTTTGGGTAAACTATTCTACCGGGCGTAATTTTTTCAGGATAATATATGAGGGTGATTTTAAAAAGGTAGCCGGCAATAACGATCTATCTGTAAATATATACTCCCGGGGGCCGCATTATGTCAGGAATTTTTTTGGAGTTGGCAATGAAACAATATTTCCGGATAAGGGCAACCGGAAAATAAATTATTACCGTGCGCGGTTTGATTTTGTAACAGCGGAAGCAAGGCTGCGCCACCCGCTTGCAAAATACCTCTCCATCAGCGCGGGTATAAGATCGCAGTATTATAGCGCCGCGGCATCGGAAAACGTTAATAATTCGATCGATTCTTTCAGCAACAGCAATCCGGGGAACAATATTTTCAGTAATAAATTATATGCGGGGCTGGTGGCCGGTATTGTTTATGATTCAAAGAATGATGCAACACTGCCCAATGCGGGTATCCAGGCACAGTTGAATATGATGGCAATAAAAACATTTGATGCGGAGAAAAAAAGCTTCACACAGGTTACCGCCGGTTTTGAACATTTCCTTAGCCTTACTACAGACTCAACCATTGTATTGGCTAACCGGGTGGGCGCCGGAACCACCGGTGGCAAGCCTGCATTTTTCCAGTTGTTATACCTGGGCGGCTCCACTAACCTTCGTGGTTATCGTAATTACCGTTTTGCAGGAAACAGTTTTGTGTATCACAATATAGAAATCAGGGTAAAGTTATTTGATTTCACATCTTACCTGCTTCCCGGCACAGTGGGGCTAACCTTATTTAATGATTTGGGAAGGGTTTGGGTACCGGGAGAATCTTCCACTGCATGGCACGACGGATATGGTGCCGGCATTTATATACGGCCCGCACAATTGGCGCTGATACAAATACAGGCAGGCCATTCACCTGAAGGCTGGCAACCCTATATAACCCTGGGTTTCAGGTTTTAAATTGAGTTAATAAAATAGTGAACAAGTCTTCAGTAGTATTAATCAGTTTTTTTAAAAGCTTGTTTTTATATATTTCTATTTTAACTGTAAATAAACATAAGATATGAGAATGGATCATTGTGGATTGCAGGTAAAAAATATGGATAAGGCCATCAAATTTTATATTGAAAAGCCGCCGCCGTTGTTGGTATTCTCAACAACGGCGGGAAAGATTGGTTATTACTGAACCAGGCTTTGCAGGTCATGCCAGGTATACACCGCAATTCCTTTATCTGCGGTATGCTTTCTTTTACCGCCAATGTGCTCATAAAATCCGCAGGATGCATTTTGTGCATCGGCAACAACAAACATAAAATTAATGCCCATCTTTATAAAATCATGGGCAACGCAGATTACCAGTTGCTTTCCCAGCCCTCTGCCTTTGTATTCATCGAGTAAATAAATTTTGTTTAGATCGCCATGGCCATTTTTATCGCGCTTGCCTTTCGCAAATCCCACCAGTTCATGCTGCTGATTTTCGGCAACATAACAAAACCAGCTTCCATCATCGTGTTTAAAAGCATCTTTCCATTGCCATTCGCGGATGGCGAAAGTTGGTTTCTGAAGTTCGTTGGGATAAGTGGCGTTCCAGGTAATTACGTGTAGCGCGGCAAGCCTGCTGATATCAGATGATACAGCGCGGCGAATAGTAACGCTGTCATTGGCTGGCTGGAATGGCATGGCGGAAAACGAAAGCGGATTTCAGTAGTCATCTTCCTGTAAACTCTTCGCTCAGATCTTTATGCTCTATCGAT
>Ga0070667_100002413_pt1 | contig 16341 bp, 14 predicted proteins | sample KBSS33metaG_FD_64659 | JGI IMG/M metagenome (GOLD analysis project Ga0070667, IMG submission 64659) | Switchgrass rhizosphere microbial communities from Kellogg Biological Station, Michigan, USA - KBS S3-3 metaG | ecosystem: Host-associated > Plants > Roots > Rhizosphere > Soil ... | reverse complement strand
GAGCTGACCGCCGCACGCGGCGCCGAGCCTTGCAACAGCGTGCAGATACGGATCCGGCGCCGGCTTGCTGTTCGGCGCGTCTTCGGCCGCCACGACCGCGACGAAAAACTGCGCCAGATGTTCACGTTCCAGCACCCGCCGGATCTCGACGCCAATCGCGCCTGATGCAATGGCGAGCGGCACGGCCGCCGCCAGCCGTCTCACGGCCTCGGCGGCACCCGGAAACAAGATGGAGACGTCACGCTCGAGCGCCTCGATCCGGATCGCCTTCTGTATGGCGAAATCGCCGAGGCGACGCTCGTCAATCCCGAGCGCCCGGAACACGCCGACATCGTCGAAGCCGAGATACCGGTCGTAGTAGTCGCGTTCCGAGAGCGTCATGCCTTCGGCTGCGAGCACATCGCGAAACGCCTGAAAGTGCAGCGGCTCGCTGTTGGCGATGACGCCGTCGAAGTCGAACACTATCGCTCGTAGAGGCATGAAAGTTTGAAGTTCGAAGTTTGAAGTCTGAAGCTTGAAGTTTGAAAGTTCAGAAGCACTTCCTACTTCAGACTTCCGCCTTCAGACTTCCGCATGCGTTCGCCGGCGTGGATCGGAATCTTCAAGCGATTCTCTCGCGGTGGGAGCGGACACTCGTAGGTCGGGTTGTAGTAGCAGTATGGAAAGTAGGCGCGGTTGAAATCGAGCTCGTAGAGGCCGGTGGCGTTCCGGTTGATGTCGAGGAACCGTCCCGCGGCGTAGGTTTCGGCGCCGCTCGTCAGGTCGCTGAACGCGACGAAGAGACTCGACGTTTCTCCGAGCTCGATGAACGCGAGCAGCGACAGCGGCTGACCCTTCAGCGTGAAGTGCAGCGTGCCGACGCGGCGCATCTTCCGGTTCGTGCCAGTCGACGTCGGCATCTCGATGATCGTCGGATCGTCGATCCGCTTGAGCTCCGCCGGCACGTTGAACTCGGGATCGACGGGGTAGTACGCGAGCGGCAGGAACTCCGCGTGCCTCGCCTTCGGGATCGGATCGTCGCTCGCCTTGAAGGCTTCGTCCTTGGTGGCACGGTCGGCGGCAATCCGCGTCGCGTAGTCGCGGTCGTCAGGCGGTTTCGGCGCGCTGCAAGAGATCGCAAGCAGCGCCAAGATCGGAAGGCCACGAAGGCACGATGCCACGAAGAGAGATCGTGGGTTTTTTCCCGCGATCACGCCGCGAAAGATCAGGAAAAGAGATTCTGACCTTCGTGTCTTCGCGTCTTCGTGGCGATCCATTGCTCGCGACTTAGGCGAACGGATATCCACCACGTGCCACCGTCTCGTCAGCGAGACGCCGCCGCATCACGACTGTGTTAACGGGCGTCACTTTCAAGAGCCGGCGCAGGGCCGCGAGCATCGTGCGCAGCGTGTCGCCTTCGGCCATCGCCGCCAGCGCCTGGCGCGCCGAGGCGTCGATGCGCAGGGCGGCGTCGTTGACGAACACCCGTGCCGCGTCGACGTGAAGCGCCGCCTTGGCCTGTTGGCTGTCGGCGGCGGCGCGGGCGCGCAGCGTCGAGCTTTCGGCGCTGAACACGTCGATCGCGATGTCTGCCAGGTGCATGAGCACTTCCTGTTGGTCGGTGAGCTTCTCGCCGTAGGTCTGCATGGCGACGCCGAAGAGCATCAGCGCGGTCTTCTTGAACGCGTCCACCGCGCGAAGTTCCTCGCCGAGCACTGCCTCGTCCGCCGCCGGCATCGCCGCCGGACCCATCAGCTCGTCCTGCAGCGCCTTCGCCGCGGGGATCAGCGGCAAGTCGCCCTTCACCGCGCGCCGGATCAACATGCCGGGAATCAGCAGGCGGTTGATCTCGTTGGTGCCTTCGAAGATGCGGTTGACGCGCGCGTCGCGGAAATGGCGCTCCGCCGGGTAATCGCGCACGTAGCCGTTGCCGCCGTGAATCTGGATGTTCTCGTCGAGGACGTAGTTCAACGCTTCGCTGCCCGCCACTTTGGCGATCGACGCTTCGACGGCGTATTCCTCGAACGCGGCCAGCGCCGGCCCGCCGTCAGTCGCTTCGTGCGGCGTGGCGTCGATGCGCGCGTCCACCAGCCCGGCAGTGCGGTAGAGCAGGCTTTCGATCGCGTAGGTGCGGACGACCATCTCGCCGATCTTGTGTTTGATCGCGCCGAAGCTGGCGATCGGCTGGCCGAACTGCCGCCGCGACGCCGCGTATTTCGCGCTTTCGGCGATCGCTCCGTACGCACCGCCGCCGCACATCGCGCCCAGCTTGAAGCGCGCGAAGTTGAGCACGTTGAACGCGACCTTGTGGCCCTTGCCGACCTCGCCGAGGACGTTTTCGGCCGGCACCTTCACGTCCTGGAAAATCAGCGCGGTCGTCGACGAGCCGTGGAGGCCCATCTTGTGCTCTTCCTTGCCACTCTTGACGCCGAACGCGCGCTCCACGAGGAAGGCGGTGAACTGCTCGGCCCTCGACTCCGCTCGGGCCGACCCTGAGCCGGCCGAAGGGTCGCCGTCGACCTTCGCGAAGACGACGAACAGATCGGCGAAGCCGCCGTTGGTAATCCACATTTTCTCGCCGTTCAGCAGAAAACTGCCGTCGGCCTGCCGCACTGCCCGAGTGCGCGCGCCGAGCGCATCGGAGCCCGAGCCGGTTTCGCTGAGGCCGTAGGCGCCGATCAGCTGTCCGGTGAGCAGCTTCGGTAGATATTTCTGCTTCTGCGCCTCGCTGCCGAACAGCACCAACGGAACCACCGTCAGGTTGGCGTGGGCGCCGAACGTTGCCCCGAACGAGGCGGACGCCGCCATCTTCTCGCTGACGACGAGCGAGCTGACCTTGTCGAGACCGACGCCGCCGTAGGCTTCAGGGACGTCGACGCCGAATAGGCCGAGGCCGCCGCCGCGCTGTACCAGCCGCCGCGCGAGCTCCCAGTCTTTTTGTTCCAACTGGTCGAGCACCGGCAGGACTTCGTTCTGCACGAACTCCTGCGCCGTCCGTCCGATCAGCCGATGTTCGTCGGTGAGCTTCTCGGGCGTGAAAAGGCTGTCGCTGGGTGACGGCTGCAGGAGCCATTCGCCGCCGCGAAGCGTGGAGGGAACCGTCGGAACTGCCGCTGTAGACATACGTCACATTCTCTCAAAAATGCCGGCGGCCCCCATGCCGCCGCCCACACACATGGTCACCATCCCGTACCGTGCTTTCCGCCGCCTCATCTCGTACAGGAGTGTCGTCGTCAGCTTCGCGCCGGTACATCCGAGCGGATGTCCGAGCGCGATCGCGCCGCCGTTGACATTGAGGCGATCGGGATCGATCGGCAGCTCCTTCAAGCAGGCGAGCACCTGGGCGGCGAATGCCTCGTTCAGCTCGATGAGGTCGATCTGATCGAGCGTCAGCCCGGCGAGCTTCAGGGCTTTCTGGATCGCCGGCACCGGTCCGACGCCGAAGCGCTCGGGCTCGACGCCGGCGGTCGCAAAGGTCACGAACCGCGCCAGCGGCGTCAATCCCGCGGCGCGCGCGCGGTCCGCTGACGTCACGATGACAGCCGCGGCACCATCGCTGGTCTGCGAGGAGTTGCCGGCTGTCACGGTTCCGGCGGCGTGAAACGCCGGGCGCAGCTTCGCGAGCGCCTCGGCGGACGTGTCGCGTCGCGGTCCTTCGTCAGCGGTGAACGTGAGCGTGGCAACCGTGGGACCGCCGTTCACCAACCGCGCCGTGACCGGAACGATCTCGTCGGTGAAGCGGCCCCCGTCGATCGCGGCAATCGCGCGCTGATGGCTGCGGAGCGCGAAGGCGTCCTGTTCCTCCCGAGAAATCCGTGACTCGCGCGCGTGGTTCTCGGCGACCAGGCCGGTGCTCAGGTAGACGTCGGGATATGTGGCGACCAACGTCGGATTGGGGGCGATCTTGTGACCACCCATCGGCACCAGGCTCATCGACTCCGTGCCGCCCGCCACGACGGCCGAGGCGAAGCCGCACATGACCCGCTCCGCGCCGTAAGCAATTGCCTGAAGCCCTGACGAGCAGAAGCGGTTGACCGTCACCGCCGAGGCCTGGACAGGAATGCCCGCACGCAGGCTGGCGATGCGGGCGACATTCATCCCTTGCTCGGCCTCCGGCATCGCGCATCCCAGAATCACATCGTCAATCTCGGCCGGATCGATTCCCGGGGCGCGACGCAACGCTTCGCCAATCGCCGTGGCCGCAAGCTCGTCGGGCCGCGTCCCGCGCAGCGTCCCGTTCGGCGCCTTGCCGGCGGCGGTGCGAACGGCGGAGACGATGACAGCTTCTTTCATGGCTACGAATTCCAATCTCCCAGCAGATCCTCGATTGCGCCGGCGACCTGGCTGACCTTGCCGTCGAAGAGGTGATCCGCCGTATCGATGACTACCAGCTCCTTCGGCTCCGCCGCGCGCGCGTAGAACGCGCGCATCTCCTTCAGCGGACAGAGCTCGTCGAACTCGCCGTGGATGAAGAACTTCGGCTTCGTGCTGCGCTCGACGGCGCCGAAGTCGTATCGCGAAATCGGCAGCGCGATGCCGATGAGCGTCGACACGCGCGGATCCTCCGCGCCGACCGTCAACGCCACCCAGGATCCGAACGACATACCGGCCGCCCAGAGTGGAACCGCCGGGTACTTCTCGCTGATGGCGGTCAATGCCGCTCGAAAGTCGTCCATCTCGCCGGGGCCGTTCGTGAATTGTCCCGCGCTTGCGCCAGCACCGCGAAAGTTGAAGCGAAGCACCGCACATCCGATTCGGCTCAGCGCCTTGGCCGCCTGGTAGACGACCTTGGTGTGCATCGTGCCGCCGTACTCGGTGTGCGGATGCGCAAACACGACCGCGGCCCGCACGCCACGCTCGTACCCGCGGCTGACGATCCCGTCGGCGCCGAGGCTTCCCGGCGCCGACGGTTCGTCGAGCAGCGCTTCGAGGCGTCCGGCTGATCCAGAGAGCTCGAGGGCCGGCATCACGCCACCTGGTCGGGCTGAAACTTGCCCTGACCGTTTTCGTCCGCCTGAAGCCGCACACTACGTACGAAGTCGTGGACGAGCGCGGCAAAGGCGTCCGGCCGCGTCATCGTGCCGAGATGGCCCGTGCGCTCGAGGACGGCGCCGCGCGCTCCCGCGATCAACTGGATGTAGTCGGATGACGTCCCGGACACGACGTGATCCATGTGGGGCTCGCCGGTCACGACCAGCGTCGGCGCTGTCACGCGGTCGCAATCGGCCATCGCAGAGACCGGGTCGATCATCCGCGCCCGGGCGGCCATCGCCGTCAACGGCGGCGGCGCGGTCATCAGCGTGCGCAGAGCCTCGAGCCTGAAGGCCCACCGCGCTCGCCGGTCGGGGAGCGCGGACAACAGCTCGGCCCGAAGCCGCCATGGCGCCTCAGCCAGGAACAACGGCCCAAACACCCGCGGCCAGCGTGTGTACGTCACGTGCCGAGGTCTCAAGTGCCATGCCGGCCCTGGCGTCGACACCAGGACGAGCGCCGAGGTTCGAGCACTCGCCGTTGCGGCAAACCTGAGAGCCACTCGGCCGCCGAACGAGACACCGCAAACGATCGCGCGATCGATCGTCCGCTCGTCGAGCGCGCGCGCGACTTGATCGGCGTAGTCGTCGATTGAATTGCCGCGCAGTGAAAACGTCACCACGCGAAAGTGGACCGAAAGGGCGTCGACGGTGCGCCGCATGTATTCCCAGCGGCCCTGAACGCCCGGCACCAGCACCAGCGGTTCCATCATCAATTCCGTAGCGGCTTGCCGGTTTTCAGCGTGTGCTGAATCCGCTCGAGCGTCTTCCGTTCGCCGCACAGCTTCAGAAACGCCTCCCGCTCCAGATCGAGCAGGTGTTGTTCGCTGACGGTCGTCTGATGGGGCAGTGCGCCGCCCGCGAGAATGTTGGCGAGCGCTCGTCCGACGACGGCGTCGTGATCGCTGATGCGGCCGGCGCGCCACGCGAGGTGGACACCCAGCTCGAGCGCGGCCCGGAGGCCCTCGCCACCTACCAGTATGCCCGTCCGAGGGATTGGCCGCTGATAGCCGTCACGGACCCGCTCCAGGGCCAATTCCTTGGCGTCCGCCAGGAGCCGCTCGCGATTCATCGTCGTCCGATCGGTACCGTCGAGAAACCCAAGCCGCCGCGCGTCCGCGGCGCTGGTCGAGACCTTGGCGAACCCGATCGTTTCGAAGACGCGCTGCACGAACGGCAGCAGGTCCGCCGAGGTCTGCGAAACCCCGTCGACGGCTCGCGCCAGCATCTCCTTCGTGCCGCCGCCGCCGGGCACGAGGCCGACGCCTACTTCGACGAGTCCGATGTAGCTTTCCGCCGCGGCCTGCACCCGGTCGGCGTGAAGCGCAATCTCGCAGCCGCCTCCAAGCGCCAGACCCGCGGGCGCGACAACGACCGGCACGTCGGCGTAGCGAAGCGCCTGCGTAGAGTCCTGGAACGCGCGGACCATCATGTCGATCTCGTCCCAGTTGCCTTCCTGCGCCTCGAGCAGGACCAGCATCAGATTCGCGCCGGCCGAAAAGTTCTGCGCCTCGTTGCCGACGACGAGCGCCGCGAAATTCGCCGCCGCCTCCTTGACGCCGGCGTTCAACATCTGGACGGTATCGCCGCCAATCGCATTCAGCTTCGAGTGGAACTCGACGCACAGTACGCCGTCGCCAAGGTCGACGAGACTCGCGCCGGCGTTACGCCGGACCGTCCGCTGGCGGGTTTTGGCAGACTCGAGGATCAGCAGGTCGGGGCCAGCCGGAGGAAGCGCGCCGTCGCGAACGCGCGAGCGGCCGGACGGGAAGACAGCAGCGAGCGCCTCGTGCGGACCGATGGCGTCCACGATCTCGAACGGTCCCAGCTCCCAGCCAAACCCCCATCGCATGGCGCGATCGACGTCGTCGATCGAATAGGCGATGTCCGGCGCGACACGTGCGGCGTAGACGAGCGTGGGCGCGAGAGTGTCGCGCAGGAACTGGCCGACCTTGTCCTTCCCGACGAACAACGTCTTGATTCGTGCGCCGGGGTCTTCGATCGATCGCGCCGCCTCGAGCGACGGCAGGCGCGCGGGCTGTTTCGGCCGGTAGGTCATCGTCGCCGGATCGAGCGTGAGGATCGACGCCGCCTGACCCGCGCCGGCACGCTCGCGCTGGTAGAAACCCTGGCCCGCCTTCTCGCCGACCCAGCCACGCGCGACCAGCGCTTCGATGAGCGGCGGCAGCTCCAGCTTCAGATTCCTGGCGACGTGTGCGAGCACGTCGATGCCCGCGATGTCCATCGTGCGGAACGTCGCGCTCTTGGGCCGCCCGAGCGCGGGGCCCGTGATCGCGTCGATTTCTTCGATCGTGTACTGACCGGACTCCAGCGCCCGCAGGACTTGCACGACACCGTACAGCCCGAGGTGGTTGGCGATGAAGTTCGGGGAGTCCTTCGCGACGACGACGCCTTTGCCGAGACGATGGTCCGCAAACCATCTGACACGCTCGACGACCGCCGCGTCGGTGTCAGCGGTCGGAACGAGCTCGAGCAGGTGGAGGTATCGTGGCGGGTTGAAGAAATGGGTGCCGAGCCAGTGCTGCCTGAATTCCGCGCTGCGGCCCTCGGCGAGCGCGGCGATCGGAATGCCCGACGTGTTCGAGCTGACAACCGTCCCTGGACGCCGTACCTTTTCCACCGATTCGAGCAGCGCGCGCTTGATGTCGATCTGCTCCACCACCGCTTCGACGATCCAGTCGGCGTCGGCCAGACGGGGCAGCTCCGTGTCGAAGGCGCCGGTCGTGATCAGCGCCGCGGCGTCGGGCGTGAAGAACGGGTCGGGCTTCAGCGAGCGCGCCCGCTTCAGTCCCTCGCGGGCCGCGTCGGCGGTGACGTCGAGCAGCAGCGCCGGTACGCCGGCATTGGTCAGGTGCGCGGCAATCTGCGCGCCCATCGTGCCGGCGCCGAGGACGGCGACCGACCGGAATGCGGACGGCACCGTCATCGCGCGCGCGCTCCGTTCAGGAACAGCTCGACGACGGTGTCGGCGTCCGCTTCGAGGGCATAGCGGCGCCGGCTCAGGATCCAGTTGGTCGCCATCTCGTCGAGCGCGCCGAAGAAGATTTTCGCCGCGACCGTCGCCTTGATGTCGGTACGGAAGATGCCGGCGCGCTGGCCGTCGGCGATGGCGTCGCGAATCAACCCCAGATAGTCGCGCAGCAGCGTGGCGGAGAAGCGCTCCATGAACTTCGTCGACTGTCGCAACTCCACCTGGAAGACGATCGCGAGGTTGCGATCGCCGCCGAGGCGCGCGAGATGGCCGCGGGCGAGGCGGCGCAGTCGCTCGCGCGGATCGTCGAGGTCGGCGACCGCCGCGCGTCCGAGCGCGAGCCCTTCCCGCATGCTGCGATCGAAGATCGAGACCAGCAGGTCGTCCTTGCTCTTGAAATACAGGTAGACCGTGCCGGCCGCGACGCCGGCGGCGCGGGCGATGTCGGCGACCTGGGCGCTGAAGAAGCCGCGTTCGGCGAAGACGTCAATCGCGGCGCGAAGGATCGCGTCGCGCTTCGGTCCGGGCGTCGAATCGCGACGGGGAACGGCTGTGAGCGCCACTGAATGAATGTTCATTCAGTCGTCGCGGCGTTGTCAAGAATACGAGCGGACTTGGTGTCACGTCATCGTGGTTCGCGGCGAAGGGACACTACACGTCGACCGGTGGCGCGGGGATCGAGTACGGCAGCGCGGGGGATTTATCGCGCCCGGGCGCCGACGAGATCTCGCGGTCGCGCGGCAGGAGTGAGAAGACCACCGCACTCCACACCACCACCATGCCAAACAGGAGCGCCAGCCGCGCCGCTCGGGTGCCGGACGATAACCGTAATCGGTTTGAAGGCGTCATCTCGTGCGGTCATGGTGCAACGTGCGGGCCCGGGCGATATTGCCCAAAAGTCACGATCTTCGCGCGGCGACGCCGAGCCATGTGACAAAACATGGCACCGATGTCTGACAAATGATTGCCTTTTGGCGTCCGGGGCGAAGAACTTCGCAAGCACTGTTGCAACTCCATCGGCATTCAAACGGCGATGTCTCCCCGCTCCGGTGAGTACCTATTTGTTTCGTCTTTTCGTGTTTTCGTGGCGGGCGAATGGCTACAGCGTTGTCGAACGCGCTCTAGCGCCAGCGCGTGAGGATGCTGTCGCGGTCGAAAATCGCCACGCTCAGGAGCACCAGCAGCAGCCAGACGCCTACCAATCCAAGACCGAGCAGGGCCAGCATCGTGGACGACAGCCAGAGCGCGCCGGTGAACTGCGCGACCAGGACCGCCGCGAGCGGAATGATGATGAGGACGCCGAACTGTTGCGCCGTGCGCGCGTCGTTGACGCGCGACGAGATGATGATGGCCGATTGCAGCGACACGAGCGCGGCGGCCGGCCCCACCCAGATCGCGAGCATGGCCGTACGCAGACTCAGCATCGCCGCCGCAACGCCCGGTGCGGCCGTCGCCACGATGCCGCCGAGGTAGAGCCCAAGTCCGGCCAGCGAGATCACGAGGGTCGGCAGCAGCGCGCCCAGCATTTTGGCGACGAGCAGCTCGCCGGTCGACACTGGCGTCGCCAGCAGCGGCTCGAGCGTGCGCGCCTGCTTTTCTCCGATCACGGCATGCGCGGCGAGCGCCATCGCGCCCGTGATCGGCGTCAGCAGGAACAACAGGAGGAACTGCTGAAAGAGAAAGAGCTGGACGCGTGCGCTGGGCGTCAGCGACTCGTGGCCAACCGCCACTCCGCTGACCTTGACCAGGTCGGCGTCGCTGCCGAGCTCCTGTCCGGTCAGCATCGGGATCGCCACCGCGATGCCGAACGGCAGTACCAGCGACAGGATCGTGATGAGGCCGACCGGCAGCAGGGCGAGGCGGTTCCTCGACAGATCGAGCAGCTCTTTCGCGAGCAGCGCACGCACCCGCGCCATCGCCATCGCACGCGCGCCACCCAGCCCCATCAGCCCCATGTGTCCTACCCGCCCTGCCGGCTCATGAGCTGCAGATATGCATCTTCGAGCGCTGGCATCTCCGGGCGCACTTCGACGACGCCGGCGCCGGCAGCGACGAGGGCGGCGACAATCGCTGGTGTTCGCTCTTCGGCGTCCACGACCTTCAGCACCAGCACCGGCCCTTCGATCGTTGCCTCGGGATCGAAGCGGCGAACGGTCTCGAGGCTGCGCGCGGGATCGCCGGTCACTCGAACGATCAGGCGCCCGGTCGCCAACCGGCGGCGGAGCGCGGCGGGGCGGTCGATGGCGAGGAGACGTTCGTGAAGGACAGCGACGCGATCGGCGAGCCGCTCGGCTTCGTCCAGATTGTGTGTGGATACCAGGATCGCGCATCCCGCGGCGCGACGTTCTTCCAGCAGGCGTCTGACACCACGGGTGATTTCGGGATCGAGCCCGGAGGTCGGCTCGTCGAGCAGCATCACAGGCGGCTCGTGGAGCAGCGCCCGCGCCAACGCGACTTTCTGGCGCATCCCCTTCGACAGTTCGGCCGCGCGCACCGACGCCTGTGGCGACAACTGCAGGACGTCGGTCACCCGCTCGATGGCGCGATCCGGCTGGGAGAGGCCGTACAGCGCCGCATACGTGCGGAGGTTCTCGCGCACCGTCAGTCGATCCCAGAGTCCCGGCGACTCGGTGAGGAAACCGATTCGCGCACGGAGTGTTCCGGCAGTGGCCGGTGTCAGCGGCACGCCGTCGATGACTACGCTGCCGCTCGTCGGCGCGATCAGCCCGCCCAACATCCGCATCGTCGTCGTCTTTCCGGCGCCGTTGGGACCGAGGAGGGCGACGATCTCGGACTTCGACACGTCGAACGATACGTCGGCGACGACGGCGCGAGCGGCGAACCGGCGGGTCAGGTGCTGCGCGGAAATCACGGGACAGGCTGGACGGGCGGGCTTGGCCGCCGGAGCGCGGAGCGCGAAGGTGGGATAGGCAGGATGGGCGGGATAGGCGGGAGGGGTGCCCATCCAGCTTTTCCCGCCTGTGCCGGCCCTCCCGCGTCGAACTCGTACAGCCCAGGCGTCACGATCAGACGGCCCTGCCTGCCGAAAAACAGGCTGTTCGGCGCGACGATGCCGGCGCCGCGGAACTGGACTGCGCGGATCTTGTCGCCGTCGGCATCGTAGACGTAGGTGTACGGCACGACGAAAGAAATCCAGAGACGGCCACTGTGGTCCACGGCCGCGGTGCGCACCGTGGGTCTGACCAGAGGGATTTCGCCTTCGCTCGTCTTCCGCTTCGGCCACGTCGTGGGCAACCCGGCGACGACCGGATCGATTTCCAGACCGGCGACACGGCGTTCGTAGACCAGAGTCCCGTCGCGGTCGTACTTGCGGAACGCGGGCTCGCCGGCCTGAAACACGAAGAAGAAGCCACCGGACGGATCGACCAGCGGAATCCCGCTGTTGAGGGCGAGATGCACCTCCGGGTCGTCTTCGTGGCCCGTCCGGCGGAGCGCTCCGATCAGCCGGTTCACGCCGCCCTGCAGCGAGTACTCGGCAATCAATGCTCCGGTTTCAGGCTGCGACAGCAGGATGGAGGTGCCGGTGTATTGCAGCGACCCGATGCCGTTCAGCACGCTGTTGCCGAGCAGCACCCGATCTTTGCCAGCGCCGCGCATCACGAAGCCGCCGACCCGCAATCCAGGCGCGGTGAAGATCTGAATGCGCTCGCGACGATTCGGTGCGTCGGCGACGACAAAGCTGCCGTCGGCCGCCACGGCGAACGCGGTCGGATCGATGATGCGGCCCGCTTCCGCGCCGATCTGCACGATCTCCCACGAGCTCGACTGCTGCTCGTCGAGCCCATACACGGTATGGCCGCGGCGATCGAAGACGAAGTACTGGCCGGAGGCGGATTGTTGAAAGCCGGCGACCTCGCGAAACCGGCCGGCGACGTGCGCGGGCACGGCGCGCGATGAGCGGATGACGTCGGGTTGGATGGCGCTCAGGCCGATGACGAAGAGGCTGGCACCGCCGAGCGCGCAGAGAACCCGGAGAAACATCTTGTCTCTGCGATCTCGGCGAACTCCGCGGTCAATATCTGGCGGTATCGCGGATGGCCTTCAGGATGTCGGACGACTGCGGCAGGATCGCTTCCTCGAGATCGGGGTGGTACGCCACCGGGGTGCTGCGCGCCCCGACGCGCCTGACGGGCGCGTCCAGGTGCTCGAAGAGCTCGCCGGCAATCCGCGCGGCGATCTCGCCGCCAAAGCCGCACATCACCTGATCCTCGTGGGCGATCACGACGCGGTTGGTCCGCTTCACGTGCGAGGCGATGGTTTCCCAGTCGTACGGCACGATCGTCCGAAGGTCCAGGACGGCGGCGCTGATGTGATCCTTCTCGGCCTGCTGTGCCGCGAGCAGCGACCGCTGCACGAGCGCGCCCCACGTGATGACGAGCACATGGTCGCCTTCGCGTCGCACGCTGGCGCGGCCGAACGGAATCATGAAATCTTTGCCCGGGTATTCGCCTTTGTTGTAGGTCTGCCGGTACAGGTGTTTGTGCTCGAGGAACAGCACCGGGTCGTCGCACCGGATGGCGGTGCGCAGCAGGCCGGCGGCATCGACCGCGCTCGACGGATACGCAATCCGGACGCCGGGGCAGTGCGCGAAGATGCTCTCGCCCGACTGGCTGTGATACGGACCGCCACCGCGGAGATAGCCGCCGATCGGCACCCGGATGACCATCGGGCACGACCAGGTGTTCCCCGATCGATACCGCATCATGGTCATCTCGTCGCGAATCTGCATCATCGCGGGCCAGATGTAGTCGAAGAACTGGATCTCGACCACCGGTTTCAGCTTTCGCGTGGCCATCCCGACGCCGCGTCCGACGATGCTGGCTTCGGCGAGCGGCGAGTTGAACACGCGATCGTCGCCGTAGAGGCGTTGCAGGCCGTGCGTCAACTTGAAGACGCCGCCCTTGCCTTTGACGAGCGGCAGCGCTTCTCTCTTGCTGGCATCCGCGACGTCCTCGCCGAAGACGACGATGCGGGGGTCGCGCGCCATCTCGTCTTTGAGCGTCCGATTGATCGCCTCGACCATCGTGTCGGGCTTGCCTTCGGGCCGCGCCGGCGTGTCGAACGCGGCTGACGTGGGATCGACATCGGGTGAATAGACCCAGAGCTCGGCAGTGGACTTGGGCGGTTTGGCTGCCGCCAGCGCTTTGGTCGCGGCCTCGTTGACCTCGCGTTCGACGTCGGCCGCCATCGCGGCCAATTCGTCGTCGGTCGCCACGCCGTTGATCTTCAGGAATTCCGAGAATCGCGCGATCGGATCGCGGCGCGCTTCCGCTTCGCGCTCGGCCGCTGGCTTGTAGAGCTTTTCGTCGTCCGACAACGAGTGCGAATACGGCCGAATCACATGCGCGTGCACCAGTGCGGGACCGTTGCGCGCGCGGACGTAGGCCGCCGCTTCACGGATGGCGCGCAGGCTGGCGAAGAAATCGGTGCCGTCGATCGAATCGACGTGGAGCCCTGGAAATCCACGAACCAGGCGCGAGATATCGCCGCCGGCGGTCTGCACTTCGACCGGAACGGAGATGGCGTAGCCGTTGTCTTCGATGAGAAAGAGGACGGGGAGGCGTTTGATGCAGGCGACGTTCAGCGCCTCCCAGAACTCGCCTTCGCTGGTGGCGCCTTCGCCGAGCGACACGTACGTGATCTCATCGTCGTGATAGCGCGATGCCCGATCGGGAATCTGCGGCACGCGGCTGTAGATGACGCCGGCTTCGGCGGCGCCGACGGCGTGCAGCACCTGTGTGCCGGTCGGGCTCGAGCCGGAGACGACGTTGAACTTCGGGTGGCCCCAGTGCGACGGCATCTGGCGGCCGCCGGACGCGGGATCGTCCTTGGCGCCGACTGCCGCGAGCAGCATCTCGTAGGGCGTGATGCCGATCTGGAGGCACAGCGCGCGATCGCGGTAATAGGGGAAGAACCAGTCGTACCCCGGCTTCAGCGTCACGCCGGCGGCGGCGAGCACGGCCTCGTGGCCGGCGCCGCTGATCTGAAAAAAGATCTGGCTCTGACCTTTGAGCTGGATTTCCTTGTCGTCCAACTTGCGCGACAGGAGCATGCAGCGGTGGACGGCGAGCAGTTGATCGCGCGAAAGATCCGCGAAGGCGTGCGCTTCACGGTCCTTGAGGACGGCCTTCATCCAACCTCGAATTATAGCATCCGGCCTCCTTGGTATATGCTCGACCTCCATGAGCACCCAGACGGTTCGCCTGCATCGATGGGACGAAATCGCGCTCGAAAAAGTGACCGAAATGCTCTCGCGGAAGATCATTACCGGCGAGCGCGAGATGCTCACGCAGATTTACTTGAAGCGCGGTTGTCTGGTCCCGAACCACTCGCACGAAAGCGAGCAGATGACGTACGTGCTGCAGGGCGCGCTCAAGTTTCTGATCGGCGGCGAGGAGATTACCGTGCGCGAGGGCGAAGTGCTCCACATTCCATCGTGGGTCCAGCACCAGGCGGAAGCGCTCGAGGACACGCTGGAGATGGACGTGTTCAGCCCGATCCGTCAGGACTGGCTCGATCACACCGACGACTACTTTCACAAGTGAGACGGGCGCGCCCGCCGGTGCGCGTGAGACATCACCATGATGTTAGGAATTCTCTTTGCGATCATCTTCGGCCTGATCGTCTGGCTGATCGCCGCCTACAACCGGCTGGTTTCGCTCCGAAATCAAGTGGCGAACGGATGGCGGCAGATCGACGTGCAGCTGAAACGGCGGCACGATCTGATTCCGAACCTGGTCAACGCGGTGCGGGGCTCGATGGATTTCGAGCGCGACACGCTGACCGCGGTGATGGAGGCCCGCGCCAAGGCGCTGACCGCGACCGGTCCCGCCGACGCCGCGCAGAAGGAAGGGCAGCTCTCGCAGGCGCTCGGCCGGCTGATCGCGGTGGCCGAGAACTACCCGACGCTCAAATCGAACGAGAACGTGAAGATGCTGATGGAAGAACTGTCGGCCACCGAGAACAAAGTCGGCTTCTCGCGGCAGTTCTACAACGACATCGCCACGAACTTCAACACCGCGCAGCAGGTGTTCCCGACCAACCTGCTCGCCGGCAACTTCGGCTTCAAGCCGGCGGAGCTGTTCGAGATCACGGACACGAAGGATCGGGAAGTGCCAGCGGTGGATCTCTCTCGCAGGTAGTACTCGACACAAAGGACATCATGGACACAAAGGCAGAACCCTAAGAGGTTTTCCTTGGTGTCCTCTGTGTCCTGAGTGGTGATTCAACGGTGAATCTGTACGAGCAGCAGCGATCGAACCGTCGGAAGACGTGGCTGATCATGATTGTGTTCGTCGCGCTGTTGTGCGTCCTCGGACTCGGTTTCGACGCCTTCTATGTCGGCGTCGGCGGCGGCTACGTGCCGGTCGGGTCGCTGATGGCGCTGATGGTCGGCGCGGTATCGGCGAGCGCCGGATACTTTCGCGGCGATCGCGCCGTACTGGCCGCTACCGCCGCCAGACCGCTCGATGAGGTCGAGGCCGCGGCCGACGAAGCCAGCAAACTCAAAGTGCGGCAGCTCCGGAACGTCGTCGACGAGATGTCGATCGCGGCCGGCCTGCCGCCGCCGGCGGTCTACGTCGTGCCGGACCAGGATCCGAACGCCTTCGCGACGGGACGCGGTCCGGGACACGCGTCAATTGCAGTGACGCGGGGGTTGCTCGACACGCTGGATCGCGAGGAACTGCAGGGCGTCGTGGCGCACGAGATGAGCCACATCCGCAATCTCGACGTTCGTCTGATGACGGTGGTGGCCGCGCTGACCGGCGCCGTGGCGCTGCTGGCGGATTGGGCGCGGCGCGGCATGATGTGGGGCGGCGACCGGCGGAGAGACGACGAGCGTCGCGGCGGCGCCGCTGGCATCGCGTTCTTCGCCGTGTGGATCGTCGCGATCCTGCTCGCGCCGCTGGTCGCCCGGATACTGGCGACGATGGTGTCGCGACGCCGCGAGTATCTCGCCGATGCGACCGGTGCGGAATTGACGCGCAATCCGCTCGGCCTGGCACGGGCGCTCGAGAAGCTCGAGCAAGCCGTCGAGCCGACGCGCGCAATCAAACAAGGATCGGCGCACCTCTGCATCGCCGATCCACTCGGCCGGCAGGTCAATCTCAGGACCGGGTTCTGGTCGGACATCTTCGCATCGCATCCACCCATGGCCGCGCGGATTGCCGCGCTGAAGGCGATGGCGTTTCAGGGAGACGGACCGCAATGAGTCATTCACGCATTGGCACGATCTCGGTCGGCATGGCCACCCTCGGGATGGTCTGGTTGTCGGCACAGACGCCGCGACCGGACGCCGATCGGATCCGGGGCTTCTCC
>Ga0070667_100002412_pt1 | contig 16341 bp, 16 predicted proteins | sample KBSS33metaG_FD_64659 | JGI IMG/M metagenome (GOLD analysis project Ga0070667, IMG submission 64659) | Switchgrass rhizosphere microbial communities from Kellogg Biological Station, Michigan, USA - KBS S3-3 metaG | ecosystem: Host-associated > Plants > Roots > Rhizosphere > Soil ... | reverse complement strand
AAGTATATGATACGGGAGGATTTCATTTATAATACTGAGAAGGGTATAGTAATTATTAATTATTAATTATAAATTATTAATTAGGGGGTTGAGGTTTGAGCCGTTTGTTCCGGAACGGGGTTCGCCGGCGTGAAAGGAGGAGCGCCTGGTCCCGGATTTTTATTTGCATTGATGAAAGCAGGGATATACGCCAGCAGGATTACAATACCCATGATCAGGAGCCAGGGCTTGAAAGTATCAAAGAGCGGAATTCTCTTTTCATCATGCAATGCTTCGGTAACCGGAAAATCCAGAACACCCGGTGCCGTTTTTTTCCTCAACATGGTTCCAAAGAAAACAATGAAGAACAAAAGGGCGGCAAAGGTCATGATGATTGCTCCGGCCAGTGCCAGCATGGTGGTCGGTACCCATTCCGGTGTAAACAATTCATTTTTTGGATTCAGGTAAGTCATGCCCAGGTTGGTTCTCCTCGGTTCCCCGATAAGACCACCCCAGGAAAGCCCGGTTGAAAATATCAGGATGCCAATGACCCACAGGTATGGAATGATCACATTTACACGGGGCAGGAAAACGGGTTTTCCGGACAGCCCGCTGTAGAGAAACAAACTCATTCCGATGATGCTGAGAAAAACAGGACCGGCTACGGTCATATGAAAATGTCCTGGCATCCAGGCCGTATTGTGGACTACTGCATTCAGCACGCCTGAAGCATTCACAATGCCGGTCAGTCCGCCGAATATAAACAGGATCAACCCCCCGATCAGATAGGCGAACAGGTAGCGGCTCGCGTCCAGGTAGGGAAGCTTTGCAAAAAAGCCAAGCAGTGTTTTCGATCCCCTTTTCTTTCCCGCATATTCCAGGGACGCAGCCAGTGTAAAGGCTGTGATGAAACTGGGAACCGCCACCCCGAAAGTCAACAGTCCCTGAAACATTTTGATTCCTCTTGAAATGGATGGATCGCTAAACTGGTGATGCACACCTACAGGCACAGAGAATAAAAGGAAGAGAAAAAGAGAAATCCGGCCGGCAAGATCTGAGAACAACTTTCCGCCGGCAAGCTTGGGGAGAATCGTATAATACATGATGTAGGCAGGAAGCAGCCAGAAATAAACCAGCGCGTGTCCGAAAAACCAGAATAAGGTGCGGGCCAGCGTAACATTAACGGTTGCTTTCCATCCCATCGCCCAGGGAAGTAACAAGACCAGCACTTCATAAGCCACGGCGAGTGTGCAGACAAACCAGATGGTAAAATTTACCAGGGTGCCTACTACCGCGAGGGGAGTTTTGGTTTGGGGATTTTCTTTTTTCCAGGCAGTATATATATTAGCCCAGCTGAACAGCGGGATCCAGGATCCGACAATCAGCAGGGCCGCGCCCAGGTAAAACAACGGATGAGCCTTTAGGGGTGGGTAGAAAGTATATAATACCGAAGCCTTGCCTGCCAGCATGGCCCAGGCTGCCATCACTGTTCCGATTGTCATCAGCCAAAAGCTCAGCCAGCTTACCCATTTGTGCGGTTCCTTTTTCAGATAGAAGGTAATTGTGGCATGACCAAAGGCCACGGCAAAATAGGAAGTCAGCACCACCGCGTTGATCACTCCATGAAGAGTAAGGCCCTGGTAGTAATCCAGGTGTGCGAAAGATGACTGGTGAATGACACCGGCCCGGAAAATGGTTTGCATCAGGCCATGGTAGATGCCGATCGTTAACAACGTCAGGGGAATCCCCAGTTCCCAATAAATCAGTCTTTTTAAAGATTTGGAAATGTTCATGTGCTGGTCCTGGTTGGTTATTTAATGGATACTTCGTTCACAATCACTTCAGCCTGCATCGCCTGATGACCGACACCGCAGTATTCATGGCAGGTAATTTTATATATGCCGGGTTTTTCAAATTTCACCGTTGTCTTATTGATGTTTCCATAGATGGCCGTCAGGTTCACATTCTTTTCACTGATGTTGAATCCGTGGACTACATCTTTTGAGGTGACAAAAAAATCAACCTCGCTGCCAGCAGGAATGTTGATCTGGTATGGCTGAAACTGCCACATCTGGGCAACCGCGTACACCTGAAATGTTTTTTCGTCCAGTTGAAGAACTTTCGGCTCCAGGTATGCTTTATCATAAGGAAGGCATGCCGGCAGTTCATTGTTCCTGCCCATAGCATATAAAATGGAAAAAATGAAAAGGGCCAATACGCCTCCCGTAATTCCGATCACTTTTTTTTCTGAGGGGTCTAGAGTGGACATATGTTGGTTTAAACTCTTTCGAGCATTAAAAAATAAATGCCATACCAGAAAATCATTCCCAGTAAAACCAGCAAAAGAAAAAATGCAATGGCTCCGCGGGGTTTAAAATTCCGGTCAAAAAGCTGATCCTTTTCCGGGCCCGTTAGAATATCCGGCTTGTCCATATGAAAGATTTGAGGTCCAAAAGTATTTTAACACTTCATTCCCGTTCCTGATCACTGACAGTCTCCGGTATGATTTAAATCATGTGAAAAATACCCATCGAAAAATATATTTGTCCGGTATACTGCAACCAGGAACCGGAATACTACAACCAGGAAAGATGATTGATTTTGATGGTACGATCAGCGAGATTGTGAAAAAGGATCCCCGCACGGCTGAGGTCTTTAAAAAATATAAGTTGAGTTATTGTTGTAGCGGGAATATTCCTTTGAAATCAGCTTGTACCGCTAACGGGATCGACTATCTTGTTTTAACAGAGGAATTGAGAATTTCGACCAGGAATCTGATCCTTTCTGAAAATCTTCCTTTCGGCGAATGGAAAATCGATTTCCTGATCGATTTGATCAGCAATATCCACCACACGTATATCTATCAATACATTCCTCCCTTGTCTCAACGACTGGAATCGTTTACCGTAGGTCACAGGGACAAATACCCGGAACTGATCACTGTAGTCGAAATATTTACGAAAATTACAGATCTTTTGATCGTCCACAACCGGCATGAGGATGAAATTATCTTTCCCTACATAAAGCAGATTTACTATGCCTTTAAAAGAAAGGAACCTTATGGGAATCTGTTTGTCCGGACCCTCCGGAAGCCACTTCATATGATCGAACAGGAACATCTGCAGATAAAGAAGCTGCTGGATAGCCTGAAACTGGCCACTAAGGATTTTACGCCTCCCGATAATGCATGCGTGAACTACCTGGTGCTGTATAAGGAAATGGAAGAAGTTTATGATAACCTGGCTCAACACATGTTTCTGGAAGATGATTTTTTATTTCCAAAGGCGATAGATATTGAGCGAAAACTCCTGCAGTTTTAAAACATACGTAAATTTGGTGAAATAAACTGGATGCGGTATAACCTGGTTCACCTGACTTCGCTATTTGAAAATGCAACAGAGGGTATTGTGGTTACCAATAGCCAGGGAATGATCATCCTGATTAATCCTTCAGGATGTCAGATGTTCGGATATACAGCGGAAGAATTGGAAGGTCAGCAGGTTGAAATGCTGATCCCTTCTTCTGTCAGAAAGATACATATCAGGCACCGGGAAGAATTTTATCAACATCCACAGAACAGGAAAATGGGTCATAACCGTGACCTCATGGCAGGCAAAAAAGATGGCACCGCTTTTCCTGTTGAAGTGAGTCTGAGCACCTATGTTCAGAACGACGAACGTTATGTGATCGCCTTTATAATCGATATCACCCGCCGAAAAGAAAGTGAGCGAAATATGGAGCTCCAGCAGATACAGTTGGAAAAAGTAACGGACGAAATGCGTTTGCTGAACGCTGACCTGGAGTTAAAAGTGGAGGAAAGGACCACTATTCTTAAAGAAGCTTTACAGCGACTGGAAGAATCCCAGACCGAATTGAGCCTGGCGCTGGACAAAGAAAAGCAACTGAACGAAATCAAAAGCCGGTTTGTTTCGATGGCTTCTCATGAATTCAGGACGCCGTTGAGCACCGTCCTTTCTTCTGCTTCGCTTATTGATAAATATACTACTTCGGATGATCAGGAGAAAAGAGCGAGACATATAGAAAAAATAAAAAACTCGGTCAGACATCTTAACAGCCTGTTGGAGGATTTTTTATCCCTGGGAAAACTGGATGAGGGGAAAATCGGGGTTCACCTTCATGAATTTAATCTCGAGGAACTGATACGCGACACGATTGAAGAAATGAATCCGACCTTAAAAAATGGGCAAAAGATAATTTTCACCAGTAATATTCCCCAATCGATTGTCAGCGACAAAAACCTGATCCGGAATATTCTGTTTAACTTGTTTTCCAATGCGATTAAATTCTCCGAAGCATTCAAGACAATTCACGTATCAAGCACCTTAAATGATAATATCATCTGCACTACGATCCGGGACGAGGGAATGGGCATATCGGAGGAGGACCAGCAGCACCTGTTTTCTTCTTTTTTCCGTGGGAGAAATGCAGTCAACATCCAGGGAACAGGACTGGGTCTGCATATTGTAAAAAGATATGTTGACATGTTAGGTGGATCGCTCGCTCTCGACAGTGAACTGGGGAAAGGAACCAGGATAAGTTTTTCAATACCGGATAAATCTTAAGTTAATGAATGCATCCATTTTAGTAATCGATGACAGCCAGGATATCAGGGAAAATACGGCTGAAATCCTGGACCTGGCGGGGTATCGGGCATTGATGGCTGAGAACGGGAAAAAAGGAGTTGAAATCGCCCTGAGAGAAAAGCCCTCCCTGATTGTATGTGATATTATGATGCCGGAACTCGATGGCTACGGCGTCCTTCACCTGATCAGGAAAAATCCTGAAACCGAACATATTCCTTTTATATTTCTTACAGCAAAAACAGAGAGGACCGACTTTCGGAAAGGAATGGAAATGGGAGCAGATGACTATATCACCAAACCGTTTGAAGACATCGAGTTATTGAATGCGGTTGAAGTCAGGTTGAAGAAAGCTGCCATTTTGCACCAGACCTACGACCAGGGGCTGCATGGGCTGAACCAGTTCCTGAGCGACATCAAGGACACCGGGATGGCCCGTCAGCTTTCCGAGAAATATGATCTGCAGGATTACGAGCGCAAGCAAAGCCTTTATCAGGAAAATAAAAAGCCGAAATTTCTGTTCTACCTGGTCAGGGGGAAAGTAAAATGTTTCAAAACAAACCAGGACGGCAAGGAATATATTACCACGCTGTATAACGATGGCGACTTCATTGGCTATTCGGCCTTGCTTGACGATACTACTTACAAGGATTCTGCGGTCGTGTTGGAAAATTCTGAAATCCTGGCAATTCCCAAAGATGATTTCCTGCACATGGTATATAGCGATATCAGTATCGCTTCAAAATTCATTCACATCATCAGCAAGAATGTGAAGGAAAAGGAGGAGCGATTATTGAATCTCGCCTATAGTTCACTGAGAAAGCGGGTTGCTACGGCCCTGATCGATATTGCCGGCAAATTCAACCTGAAAGAACAGGTCATGCCCATAGAAATATCGCGGGAAGAAATTGCTCAATTCGTTGGGACCGCGACGGAGTCACTTATCCGCACGCTGAGCGATTTTAAGGCAGAAAAGCTGATTGACATAAAAAGCGGGAAGGTGATAGTAAACAACACGGAAAAATTGAAAAACCTTCTGAATTAAGTTTTTCGGTCCTTTTTATTTTAAGCGGTCTGAGGAGCTTACAATCTGCGGACTCAGAAAATGTCTTTTTCCCTGGTTTCCGAAAGGAATGTTCCTGCGTTCTGATCAGGACCCTGCTTTAGTCCCCCTTACTGATTAAAATCATGTTGGAGCCGGTTTTCAGTCAGTGAAATCCCCGGGAACCTGTTGTTCCTTTGGATGGATAAATGATTGGTTATGAAAAACAGTTCATTTTTTATTTCCTCCGAAGACACCATTCACAATATCCAGGATAGATTTTCCCGGTTATTTCCCCGGCTGACCATAAGTTTTTATAGTCAGAACGAACAAAGCCAGTCTGCGGATTCCTGCCCCATGTTCTCGGCGGATTGCAGGATCAGCGAATTAAACCCTCACGGACGATTTGGCAGTATCCAAATTGCAAAAGATATGCTGGCTTTTGAAATGGAAAATGCCATCCGCGATCATTTTGGATTACACGCTGAAATAAGGGAATGGACAGCTGATTCTCAGGATTCAGGTGGGGACAGCAAGGTCAACAGCAAAAACCAGGAAACCAAACTTTTTTTCAGTCAAAGTGCACCGCGCTATTTCGGGGAAATTCCATTTGCCTGTTAAGCTGCACGGCCACAAATAAAATTTATGTTATGAAAAAGATACTCTTACTCTGCGACGGAGATAACTATCCGTCAGGTGCCATCCGCTTTATCAGGAATATGCGGGAAAAGGAACCATTATTTGTAAAGGGACTATTCATTAATCCTTATGACATGCTCGAGATGATACCGGTTGGGTTTATTCCGGTTTCAGGACCGTATTTGAAAATTAAAGAGCAGGAAAAGCAAATGGTTAAAAAAAGCCAGGAAAATTTTATCCATGAAATGGAAAGCGCCGGAATAAAATATGAAATACATCCTGAAACCGGAGACTGGAACCGGGATCTGTTTGTCAAAGAGAGCCGGTTTGCTGACCTGGTTGTACTAAGCGAGGAATTGTTTTGTGCCAATGCACTGGAAAGCCAGCCCAACTATTTTATGATTGAGGTGCTCAGGGCTTCAGAATCTCCGGTGGTTGTGGTTCCTGAAAATTTTATCGGCGTAGAACGTCTGGCTTTTGCCTATGATGGCGGGAAAGAATCCATGCATGCCATCAAACAATTTGTTTACCTGTTTCCGGAATATACTGAACTGCCGGCTGAATTTGTCCATATTAAGGACGAGATTGCGGAAATGATACCGGAAAAGGCACTTCTTGGGGAATATACATTTTCTCATTTCGAAACACAGTTCACTTCCAAGTTGCATTTTGATCACAAAAAATACCTTACCAGCTGGCTGGGAACCAAGAAAAACGTTTTCCTGGTGTCTGGTTCATTCTCCAGGTCTGCCGTTTCCAATACATTCAGGAAAAGTTTCGCCGACCAGGTGATTGCCGAACACACCTGTCCGATTTTTATAGCCCATTTTTCTTAAACAGCCCGGGGACTCTTATAGACACAGAAGATTTTTCTGTTTGGACAGAAGAATCTTCTGTTTGTATTTAGATGCCTGCAGTAACTAGTCGTTTGCCAGAATGACTTTTAACGACTTTTCTTTAGCCGCCTGTCCAAAACATTCATAGGCTCGTATAATTTCAAAAAGCTTGAACCGGTGGGTGATCAGTTGTTTGGAATTGAGTTTTCCGGATTGAACCGTTTTCATCAGCATGGGCGTAGAAACGGTATCCACCAGCCTGGTTGTGATCGTAATATTTTTCCCCCACAGCTGTTCCAGGTGCAGGTCGACTGGTTTTCCATGAACTCCGACGTTTGCAATCACCCCGCCTGCGGCCACGAGGGCCTGGCAAAGCTCAAATGTTTCCGGAATGCCCACGGCTTCAATGACCACATCAACGCCTTTGTTGTCCGTAAATGAATGTATTTTATCCACGGTCTTTTCAGTCCGGTTGTTAATGATTCTGGTAGCACCCATTTTCTGTGCCACCGCGAGCCTGTTGTCATCGGGATCGATCATTATTATTTCCGACGGTGCGTAAAATTGAGCGGTCAATAGTGCCGCCAGCCCGACCGGGCCTGAACCCACGATCGCTACGGTGCTGCCCGGTGCAATCTTGCCGTTCAATACCCCGCATTCATATCCGGTGGGTAAAATATCACTTAGCATAACCAGGGCCTCTTCATCGCTGTTGTCGGGAATTTTATAGAGGCTGGTATCCGCGTAAGGGATACGCACATATTCTGCCTGGGTACCGTCAATCAGATGGCCCAGTATCCAGCCCCCGTTTTCGCAATGTGAATACATTCCTTTTCTGCAATAATCGCATATACCGCATGACGTGATGCAGGAAATGAGTACGTGATCTCCTTTTTTAAATCTGGTCACAAATTCACCCGTTTCTTCTATGATGCCGACGCCTTCATGACCAAGGGTGCGGCCATCCGTTACTGCGGGTACGTCGCCTTTTAGAATATGCAGGTCGGTTCCGCAAATCGTGGTCTTGGTTATCCTGACGATGGCATCGGAAGGATGCTGGATGGTGGGTTTATCTTTTGTTTCCCATGACTTATTATTGGGACCGTGGTATACCAGTGCTTTCATGTGTCTTATTTGTCGGCAACGTACCCCGGGGCAGTCAGAAACAACATGATATGGACATCATTGGGATATGACTTTGGTCATGACTGCCGGGATACCGTGAGCAGTATCAGTAAGTCATCTGATCAGGCTCATTTTTATGCGGCGGTATTTTATTCATATTTGAGTAAAATTCATACTCATGTTTGGAACATTAAATCCTGAAGAAATAGAAGACATCCTTCATAACCAGATACTGGGAAGGATAGGATGTCACTCCGACAATATCACTTATGTCGTGCCGATTAGTTATGCCTACGATGGAGAGTTCATCTACGCATTAACCCGGGAAGGAATGAAGGTTAATATCATGAGGCAAAATCGTTTCGTCTGTTTTGAAGTGGAAGATATTCCCAACCTGGGTAACTGGAAAAGCGTTATTTGCTGGGGTGAATATGAAGAACTTCCGAACAGATCGGAACGGCATGAGGCCTTAGTCTTCCTGCATGACCGTCAGCTGCCGAACGTGACCAGCGAAACTACAAAGCTGTCACCAACATGGCCTTTCAGACCCGAAAACATCGACAGTATTAAAGGGGTGGTATTCCGAATCCGGCTTTTTAAAAAGACCGGCAAGTACGAAAAACAGGAAGGTGCACCGATTTATTCGTGGCAATGACAAGATTTATTTCAAAACCAATCAATCAAAAATCATGAAAACGATATTGGCCCCTACTGATTTTTCAGCGTCATCGATCAATGCGGTGAATTATGCCGCCGATCTCGCTTGTTCCATTAAAGCGAAACTGGTTTTATTTCATGCCATGCCGTTTCCGATAGCTGTCTCTGAAATCTCGGTTCCGGGGGATTTTGCCGACGACATGCTGGATACCAGCCAGAAAAACATGGAGGCCCTCCTGAAAGATATTCAGATCAGAACCAGGAGCAGCATATCGGTTACAACAGAAATTAAAATTGGCTCTGTTGACCTGGAAATTGAAAATATTTCGGCAAGAGAAAGACCATTGGCAGTGGTCATGGGTATACATCCTGGAAAATCCCTCGAAAGGGCATTGATGGGAAGTTCAATTTTTCACGCCATGAATTATGTTCGGTTTCCTACCCTCATCATACCGGAAAATGTTCGTTTCAGGGAAATAAAAAAGATAGGCATGGCCTGCGATCTGAAATATGGAGTTGACAGACTGCCATTTGAGACCATCAAGGAGTGGCTATACCTGTATAAGTCTAAACTCGAAATCATTCACATTACCAGCAGGAAGGGATTATTGAAAGCAGAACAGACGGCTGAATCGATTTCCATTCAGAACCGCCTGAACGTTTTTAAACCCAGTTTCCATTTTCTCAACGGTGAAAATATAGCAGAAGGCATTGATGAGTTCAGTAAAACAGAGCCTATCGATTTACTAATGGTTTTTCCCAAGGAGCACGGTATCCTTGGGCTTTTTCATAAAAAGCAATCAAAGTCTATCGTATCGCATAGTCTGTTACCCATACTGTCTATACATGATGTGAATTAGCAGTTGAGCTCGAAAAACATTAATTTAATTTCCTGTATTCATTCGGCGAGTAGCCGACGCGTTGTTTAAACAGCCGGCTAAAATGCTGGGGGTATTTAAATCCTAGCTCATTGGCGATTTCACTTACTGTTTTATTGGGTTCAAATATTTTTTCCTTGGCCAGGTCAATGACCTTGCATTGAATGTACTCCTGTGCTGTCTTACCGGATTCTTTTTTTATGAGGTCACCAAAATAGCCGGGTGATAAATGCAATTCGGCGGCACAATAAGATACCGAGGGTAAGCCGATATTTTGCGGTTGCTCAGAACGGTAATATTCATTTAACAGTTTTTCAAATTTTTCAAGAATTCCCTTGTATACAATGTCACGTGTTATAAACTGACGATCATAAAAACGGACACAATAGTCCAAAAACAATTCAATATTCGATACAATAAGCCTTTTGCTGTGCTTGTCGATGGCACGTTCCAATTCATATTTGATCTTGGAAAAGCTGTCCATCACGATTTTCCTTTCAGTTTCTGAAATATGGAGTGCTTCATTCGACTGATAGCTAAAGAAGGTGTAGTCTTCCATATGCTTCCCCAGTGAGGTCCCGTGAATTAAATCCGGGTGAAAGATAAGCGCATAGCCTTTGGGCTGATAGGTTTCGCCATGGCTGTTTATGCCGGCTACCTGACCGGGAGCAAGAAATACCAATGTTCCTTCCTGATAGTCATATGTCTCCCGGCCATACATCAGATCGCCACATTTTACATCTTTCAGAAAAATGGTATAAAATCCGAAATACATTCGCGAGCCCTGTCGCGGCGCTGCTTTTGACAAATCCACCACGCTCACGAGCGGATGAAGCGTAGGGTTATTGTTAAATACGTTATAGTCATTAATTGTTTCAAAGCGTCTCACCGGATTGTCCATAAGTTCCACGTTTTTGAGTTATTAAAATTAGCTTATTTAAGATCTATATCATTAACCATAAGCCCAATCAGCAATATTGGTAGATATTACCGCAATCTGTATACCAGCCGGACAAATAAATAGAATCACTTTACAGTGTCCGCAAAAGCTCAGATTCTGAACCGGCTACCTTCGAAAAATGCTATCATCATGTTGAAAATAAAGGAAGGCTTTTTAATACTCTGCGCATTTTATTTGCACGGCTGTGCTGCTGTCGCACAGCAGACAAGCGAACCGACGGTCCGTATAAATTCGGGTATCCTGCGTGGTGGCACGGAAGGACAAGTCTCCACTTTCAAAGGCATTCCCTATGCCGCCGCACCTATAGGCAAATACCGCTGGCGTCCGCCTCAACCGGTTTCGCCCTGGAACGGTGTACGTGATGCAACTAAGTTCGGTGCGGATTGTGCGCAGGTCAGCTTCCCCCGTGGCACAGATTCTATCTCAAAGACTTCATCGGAAGATTGCCTGTTTATCAATGTTTGGAGTCCCGCAACCGCAACCAAGGGATCAAAATTGCCCGTCATGGTGTGGATTCACGGCGGCGGGTTTGTTTTTGGAAGTGGATCATTTCCGGATTTTTCCGGAGAGCAGTTCGCCAAACAAGGTGTGATACTGGTTACTTTCAATTACCGGCTTGGGCGACTTGGCTTTTTCGCCTTCCCAGCGCTAAGCCAGGAGCATCCGGAAGAACCGAAAGGCAATTATGCCTACATGGATCAGGTAGCGGCACTCAAATGGATTCAGGAGAATATCGCGGCATTTGGAGGTGACGAAAAGAATGTCACCATCTTCGGTGAGTCTGCCGGCGGTGTTTCGGTGCATTCCCTCCTAACCATTCCAAGTGCGAAAGGCCTCTTTCAAAAAGCGATCATCGAGTCTGGTGGCGGACGTGACGGGGTTCTGACGGGCAGGCCAATCAATAAAGAAAATGCAGATCCATACTACTCAGTTTCTGCAGAAGCAATCGGGATAAATTTTGCCCGAAAGCATGGTATTCAGGGTACAGGTACGGCAGCACTGGATAGTTTGCGCGCGCTCACGGTGGCCCAGGTTGTTGACGGTGGCCAGGAAAATACAGGCCCTGGTGGTGCGGCGATTTACTCTGGTCCGATTCTCGATGGTAAACTGGTTGTAAAAACTGCGGAAAGTGCTTACAAAGCCGGCAGACAGGCCAACGTTCCGGTTATCATCGGTTCAAACAGCGCTGAAGTTCCCGCAGGGTTCGTAAATGCAAATTCAAAAGAACAACTCATGTCACTTTTCGGAACAATGAAGAACGAAGCAGTCGCTGTCTACGATCCCGACGGGAAAAATGATTTTGCGTGGATGCTTACAATGGTCAATACAGATAAGGTCTGGGCAGAGCCGGCCCGTTTCACTGCGACTGCCGTTACCAATCATGGCAACAGGGCTTACGTTTATCTTTTCTCTTATGTTTCCCCCTCAATGCAAAATATCATGCGGAACGGCGCAGGGCATGCGTCCGAAATTACCTATGTGTTCGACAACCTCAAAGGCCGGAATGGTGATACTGTGGCAATAAAGGATAAGGAGGTCGCCAGGCTGATGAACCGCTATTGGGCAAACTTCGCAAAAACCGGTGACCCTAACGGCGAGGGGCTTCCGCAATGGCCCGTTTACAACGCCGGGACTAATGAAATTATGGAGTTTCGGTCGGACGGATCTGCAACCGGAGAACGCGATCCAAAGAAGGCGAGACTTGACGTGATTGAAAAAGCTGTTGAATCCGGGAATCTGCACTAGGGGACGGATTAAAAACAGGTCAGCGATATTGGTATATAAAACCGGCATTCGTGTACGGGCGAAACAAGGATTTGGGAGGAGTTTTGCATGCATAAAAGCCAGCTTATGCAACAGGTAATTTTGAATAATGGAGTTGCCATGCCGATCATCGGCTTTGGCGTTTTTCAGGTAAAAGATCTTTCAGAATGTGAAAGAAGTGTAGTGGATGCCATACAAACCGGCTACCGGTTAATTGATACAGCGGAGGCATACGAAAACGAGGAAGCGGTGGGCAGGGCGATAAGGAAATGCGGTGTAAAAAGAGAAGAATTATTCATTACTACCAAACTGTACATAAAATCCGATGGCTATGGTGGTGCAAAGAAATCATTCGAACAATCAATGAAACGCCTTCAGCTGGAATACCTTGATTTGTACCTGATCCACCAGCCTTTCGGCGACGTATACGGCGAATGGAGAGCCATGCAGGAAATATATAAGGAAGGCAGGATAAAAGCCATTGGAGTCAGCAATTTTCAGCCGGACAGACTCATTGATTTGATTGTGCACAATGATGTTGTGCCGGCCGTTAACCAGATAGAAACGCATCCGTTCCATCAGCAAACTGACACCCAGCGATTCCTGGTAGAAAATAAGGTTCAGATGGAATCCTGGGGACCTTTTGCCGAAGGGAAAAATAATCTTTTCCAGAATGAACTGCTTGCCTCGATAGGCAAGAAATATGATAAAACGATCGCACAGGTTGTGATTCGATGGCTTACGCAGAGAGGTATAGTGGCCATTCCAAAATCGGTGCGTAAGGAAAGAATGGTGGAAAACTTAAACAGTCTTGATTTTGAATTGAGCGTCGAAGACATGGAAGCGATTAAAAAATTAGATACCAAAGCAAGTAGTTTCTTCGACCATCGTGATCCTGCTATGGTAAAATGGTTGGGAGAACGAAAAATAAATGGTTAGTTAATTTAACATGTTATGAGAACAGAAAAACTTATTCCGGTGACAGCTTTATTGGTCGGTTTGCTTTTCTACTGCTTTACCAGCCATGACAGGCCGTCCGCCTTACTGTCTGGGGATGGGTCTATCGCCGCCATTTCAAATAAGAGCGCGGCCCTTCCCCTGGATAAAATCAAATTACCGCCTGGATTTTCCATCACGGTGTACGCTGAAGTAGCCGGGGCCCGGTCTATGGTGATGTCCCCCACCGGAACTCTTTTTGTCGGAACGCAGGGTCCCGGGAAAGTATATGCAGTAAAAGATACTGACGGTGACCATAAGGCAGACAAGAAGTGGATCATCGCATCAGGGCTTAATAATCCCAACGGCGTTGCCGTTAAAAATGGCGCTTTGTATGTTGCTGAAATCAGCAAAGTCACCAGGTTTGCCGATATCGAGAAAAATCTGGATAATCCAGGCAAGGGCAATATCATCTATGATAAATTTCCAACGGAATGGCCCCATGGCTGGAAATACATTGCCTTCGGACCTGACGGCAAATTATATGTTCCCGTCGGTGCTCCATTCAACATTGGCATGCCCACTGAGAAATATGCATCCTTATTCAGGATGAATGATGATGGTTCCGGAATTGAAAAATTTGCCAGTGGTATACGCAATACGGTGGGATTCACCTGGCATCCCACGACCCATGAATTATGGTTCACTGACAATGGGAGAGACCTGATGGGTGATGATATTCCGTGCGACGAGTTGAATACGGCAACCAAAGCCGGGATGAATTTTGGCTTCCCGTATTGCCATTGCGGTACAATCATGGATCCGGAGTTTGGCGGCACCCACAGTGCATCGGAATTTATACCGCCGTCAATAAAACTGGGCGCGCATGTGGCAGCACTGGGTCTAAAATTCTACACGGCTGGCATGTTTCCTGAGAGATATAAAAATCAAATTTTTATTGCGGAACATGGTTCGTGGAATCGCACTAAGAAAAGCGGGTACCGGGTCAGCCTCGTCACCATGAAAAACGGGAAGGCTGCAGGATATGAAGCATTCGCGACTGGCTGGTTGGACAATGAAACACAAAAATCCTGGGGCCGGCCGGTTGATGTGCTCGTACTGGAAGACGGATCGATGCTCATATCAGACGATCAGGCCGGAGTGATTTATCGAATCGCGTATAAAGGATAGTGTATCGAAATTGAAATCAAATTATTAAAAACCAGATTCAATGAAAAAGAGGGTTTTAGGAAAAGCGGGTTTGGAAGTCTCGGCCTTAGGTCTGGGATGCATGGGACTAAGCTTTGGTTACGGACCTGCGGCAGAAAAACAGGATGCCATTAAACTGATAAGAACTGCATTTGAAAGGGGTGTAACTTTTTTTGATACGGCCGAAGCATATGGGCCATTTGACAACGAAGAACTTTTAGGTGAAGCACTGGAACCGATTCGTGACCGGGTTGTCATTGCGACCAAATTCGGTTTCAAAGATGGTAAGCCGACACTTGGCACAGACAGCCGCCCTGCACGTATCCGGGAAGTGGCAGAAGCGGCACTTAAAAGGCTGCGCACGGATCGTATTGACCTGTTCTACCAGCATCGTGTGGATCTGAATGTGCCCATGGAAGATGTAGCCGGAACCGTGAAAGATCTTATCGCTGAAGGAAAGGTTAGACATTTCGGACTTTCGGAAGCTGGCGTTCAATCCATTCGCAAAGCCCATGCGGTACAACCTGTAACGGCCCTTCAAAGTGAGTATTCACTTTGGTGGCGGGAACCTGAGAAGGAGATTCTCCCCACGCTCGAAGAACTGGGTATCGGGTTCGTTCCCTTTAGCCCGCTGGGCAAGGGTTTCTTAACAGGGGCGATTAATGAAAATACTTCTTTCGATAAAAGCGATTTCCGGAATACGGTGCCGCGTTTTTCGGAGGAGAACAGGAAGGCTAACCAGGTTTTGGTTGAGCTGCTTGGAAATATTGCTGCGGAAAAGAAAGCAACTTCAGCACAAATCGCTTTGTCCTGGTTGCTTGCCCAAAAACCCTGGATAGTACCTATTCCCGGTACAACGAAGTTGCATCGCCTGGAAGAAAATTTAGGCGCTGCAGAAATTATGCTATCTGAGCATGATCTTAAAAAGATCGCTGAGGCGCTTTCTAATATTGAGGTGCAGGGTAACCGGTATTCTGAACAGGCGCAAAAGATGGTGAATCGTTGATATTAAGATCAAGGCGGATTTCCCGCCCACGGCGAAGTTATTTTTTAAACAATTATAAAAATGAAAAAAGCTCTTCTTCTGGCAATTGTTATCAGCACGCTGACGACCCGTGGATTAGGTCAGGCGGACGCAGTGTTTTCAAAAGGTGAAATTTCCACCACGGACAATCACACGGGAACTATCTGGTTAAATGAATTGAGCAAGCCGGACAGTATCCTGAACTACAGTATTGCTGTTGCAACCTATGCGCCCGGGGCAAAGTTAGACTGGCATATTCATCCTGCAGGACAGGTGTTGATTATTACAGAAGGTACCGGATATTATCAGGAAAAGGGGAAGCCAAAACAAATAGTCCACAAAGGGGATGTTATTAAGTGCGCTCCCGGGGTTGAACACTGGCATGGTGCTTCTCCCGAAAATGATTTTGCGTATTTCGCGGTTACTCCTGCTCAAAACGGGAAAACCATTTGGTTAAAAAGGGTAACCATTGAGGAGTATCAGGCAGTAAAGTAAACAGCTTTTTCAATATTCTAAATGCAAAAAAATGAAAATCAACATCCCCGGGTTTGTTATAATGCTGATAAGCGCATACTCATCTTATGCTCAGCCGAACGAATCGATAGCAAGCTCTGCGACGAACACCCCTGAACAACAGGAAATCATTAACCTTTCAAAACAGAAATGGAATTGGATGGCAGAGAAGAATGT
>Ga0070667_100002411_pt1 | contig 16343 bp, 11 predicted proteins | sample KBSS33metaG_FD_64659 | JGI IMG/M metagenome (GOLD analysis project Ga0070667, IMG submission 64659) | Switchgrass rhizosphere microbial communities from Kellogg Biological Station, Michigan, USA - KBS S3-3 metaG | ecosystem: Host-associated > Plants > Roots > Rhizosphere > Soil ... | reverse complement strand
GCGTTGTGCGCCACCGCGGCGCTCGCCCAGGCCGCGCCGAAGGTCGAGGACTCGATCGCGCAACGCGTGCAGGCCTGCACCGGCTGCCACGGCCCGCAGGGCCGCGCCGCGAGCGACGGCTACTACCCGCGCATCGCCGGCAAGCCCGCCGGCTACCTCTACAACCAGCTCGTCGGGTTTCGTGACGGGCGGCGCCGCTACGCGCTGATGGCCGGGCTGCTTGCGCCCTTGTCGGACGCCTACCTGCACGAGATCGCCGAGCATTTCGCGGCCCTCGAACTGCCCTACCCACCGCCGCAGCCGGCGACCGGCAGCGTCGACGCGCTGTCGCGCGGCGAGACGCTGGTGCGGCACGGCGATGCGGCGCTGAAGCTGCCGGCCTGCGTGCAGTGCCATGGCAAAGCGCTGATGGGCGTCGCGCCTGCGGTGCCGGCGCTGATCGGCATGCCGCGCGACTACCTGAACGCGCAGCTCGGCGCCTGGCGCACCGGCAGCCGCCACGCGCCGTCGCCCGACTGCATGGCACAGGTCGCGCAACGTCTCGCGCCGGCCGACATCAGCGCGCTGTCGCAATGGCTCGCGGCGCAACCCGTGCCCGCCGGCGCGAAGCCGGCGCCGGGCCTGCCGGAGGCGATGCCGCTGCGCTGCGGCGACCTTCCGGCCGAGGGCGCACGATGACGCGCGCGTTGGTGCGCGCGGCGCTCGCGCTGCTGGCGATCGCACTGCTGCTCGCCGCGCTGGTCTGGTGGCTGAACACGCGCGACGAGGAGCCGCTCGCGAGCGGCGGCACGGCGGCGAGCGGCGCGGCCGATACCGAACAGATCGCGCGCGGCGCGTACCTGGCGCGCGCCGGCAACTGCATGGGCTGCCACACCGCGCAGGGCGGTGTGGCGTATGCCGGCGGGCGCGGCGTGCCGACGCCGTTCGGCACGATCTACGCGCCGAACCTCACGCCCGACGCGGCCCACGGCATCGGCACGTGGTCGCCGGCCGAGTTCTGGCGCGCGCTGCACAACGGCCGCGCGCGCGACGGCCGGCTGCTGTACCCGGCGTTCCCGTACCCGAACTACACGCGCATCACGCGCGCCGATTCGGACGCCCTGCATGCCTACCTGCACAGCCTGCCGGCGGTGGCGCAGCCGAACCGGCCGCACGAGCTGCGCTTCCCGTTCGATCAGCAGGCCGCGCTCGCGGTCTGGCGCGCGCTGTACTTCCGGCCCGAGCGCGTCACGCCCGACGCGTCGCGCGGTGCCGACTGGAACCGCGGCGCCTACCTCGTCGAAGGTCTGGGCCACTGCAATGCCTGCCACGCAAGCCGCAACGCGCTCGGCGCAACCTCGAGCACGTTGGACCTGGCCGGCGGGCTGATCCCGGTGCAGAACTGGTACGCGCCCTCGCTCACCGCGGCCGACGAAGCGAGCGTCGCCAGCTGGGATCTGCAGCACATCGTCGATCTGATGCGCACCGGCGTCTCGGCGCGCGGTGCCGTGATGGGGCCGATGGGCGAGGTCGTCGGCGGCAGCACCCAGTACCTGAACGAGCCCGACCTGCGCGCGATGGCGACCTACCTGAAGGCCTTGCCACCCGCGCCGAGCGCGCCCGCGCCCGCGCCCGCGCCACGCGACGCTTCGCCCGGCCGCTCGCCCGACGGCCCCGGCGCCAAGCTCTACACGGACCACTGTGTGCAGTGCCATGGCGAGCAGGGCGAGGGCGTGCCGGGCATCTACCCGGCGCTGGCCGGCAGCCGTGCGGTCACGATGCGGGTCTCGGCGAACCTGGTGCACCTGGTGCTCGAAGGCGGCTTTCCGCCCAGCACGCAGGGCAACCCGAGGCCCTACGGCATGCCGCCGTTCGCCACCGTGCTGAGCACCGACGAGGTGGCTCAGTTGCTGAGCTATGTGCGCGGCAGCTGGGGCAACCGCGGCGCACCGGTGTCGGCGCTCGACGTCGCCCGGTTGCGCTGAGCGAGCGCGTCGGCGCCGCGTTCAGCGCAGGTGCATGCTGCCGGCGCCGACGATGCCGATCAGCCCGATCGCGATCAGGTAGACCGCGACGATGAGATTCAGCAGCTTGGGCATGACCAGGATCAGCACGCCGGCGAGCAGCGAGATCAGGGGCGTCAGGCTCAGATGAATGTTCATGGTTCGAGTGGTCCGCACGGCGCAGTGGCCGCGATGTGGGCGATGCCAAGCCTCATGCCGACTCGGCGGCCGCGGCAGGGACGCCGCGCCGATTGCGCGCGGCGTCGCCGATTCGGAACCCGTCAGAACGGGATGTCGTCGTCCATGTTGTCGAAGCCGGTCGACGACGCCTTCGGTGCCGGTCGCGACGCGGGAGTCGACGGGCGCGAGGCCGGTGCCGAGCGCTGCGGCGGCGCGGCGCGCTCGCTGCTGTAACCGCCGCCGTCCTCGTCACCGCCGCCTGCACCGCCGCCCATGCCTTCGCGGCTGCCGAGCAACTGCATCACGTCGGCGATGACCTCGGTGGTGTAGCGTTCGACGCCGTCCTTGTCGGTCCACTTGCGGGTCTTCAGGCGGCCCTCGATGTAGACCGAGCGACCCTTCTTGAGGTATTCGCCGGCGACCTCGGCGAGGCGATCGAACAGCGAGACGCGATGCCACTCGGTCTCTTCCATTTTCTCGCCGGATTCCTTGTTCTTCCATTGCCGGCTGGTCGCCACGGTGATGTTGCAGATCGCGCTGCCGCTGGGCATGTAGCGCACCTCGGGATCCTTGCCGAGGTTGCCGATGAGGATGACTTTGTTGATTGAGGCCATGGGTGCGCTCCGGGGCTGATGGGGCTGTTCGGGGGAATGGATGAATTATCGCTCGCCGCCCTCGGCACGCCTTCCCCCGCAGGTGGGGAGCGAGGGGGGTTTCCCCGCCGGGCCCCCGAACGGGCGAGTCGGGCGACGCGATGCGCCGCGTACCATCGCGGCTTTGCCGCCCCGCCCGCCCGTGACCCCTCTCGCCGCCGCCACGTCCCCCGACACGATCCTGCACGACGTGTTCGGCTACAGCGCCTTCCGCGGCGCGCAGGCCGAGATCGTCGACCATGTGATCGACGGCGGCGATGCGCTCGTGCTGATGCCCACCGGCGGCGGCAAGAGCCTGTGCTACCAGGTGCCGGCGATCGCGCGGCACCGCGCCGAGCGCGGCGTTGCGGTCGTCGTGAGCCCGCTGATCGCGCTGATGCACGACCAGGTCGGCGCACTCGAGGAAGCCGGCGTGCACGCGGCGTTCCTGAATTCGACCCTGACGCTCGACGAGGTCCAGCGCATCGAGCGCGAGATGATGAGCGGGCGCCTGGTGCTGCTCTACGTCGCGCCCGAACGCCTGACGACGCCACGCATGCTGGCGCAGCTCGACTCGCTGGACGAGCGCGGCCTGCTGAGCCTGTTCGCGATCGACGAGGCGCACTGCGTCAGCCAGTGGGGCCACGACTTCCGCGAGGACTATCTCGCGCTCAACGTGCTGCACGAGCGCTACCCCGGTGTGCCGCGGATCGCGCTGACCGCCACCGCCGACGAGCTGACCCGCGCCGACATCATCGCGCGGCTGCAGCTCGAAGACGCGCGCGTCTTCATCAGCAGCTTCGACCGGCCGAACATCCGCTACGCCGTGGTCGAGAAGGTCGAGCCCCGCCAGCAACTGCTGCGCTTCCTGCAGGACGAGCACGAGGGCGAGGCCGGCATCGTCTACTGCCAGTCGCGCAAGAAGGTGGACGAGACCGCGGCGTGGCTGAGCGGCGAAGGCATCACCGCACTGCCCTATCACGCCGGCCTCGACAGCGACGTGCGACGCCGCCACCAGGACCGCTTCCTGCGCGAGGACGCCGTCGTGATGGTCGCGACCATCGCGTTCGGCATGGGCATCGACAAGCCCGACGTGCGCTTCGTCGCGCACCTGGACCTGCCGAAGAACATCGAGGCCTATTACCAGGAGACCGGTCGCGCCGGCCGCGACGGGCTGCCGGCCGACGCCTGGATGGCGTACGGGCTTGCCGACGTGGTGAACCAGCGCCGCATGATCGACGAGAGCCCGGCCGCCGAGGAATTCAAGCGCGGCCAGCGCGGCAAGCTCGACGCGCTGCTGTCGCTGGCCGAAGCGCATGATTGCCGGCGCGTGCGCCTGCTCGCGTATTTCGGCGAAGAAAGCGCGCCCTGCGCCGCGTACCAGAACGCCTGCGACAACTGCCTGAACCCGCCCGCCACCTGGGACGCGACCGAGGCCGCGCGCAAGGCGCTGTCATGCATCTACCGCTTTCACCAGCACCGCGGCCAGCGTTTCGGTGCCGGCCACCTGATCGACGTGCTGCGCGGCAAGGCCACCGACAAGGTCGCGCAGTACGGGCACGAGAGCCTGTCGACCTTCGGCGTCGGCGCCGACGTGAGCGAAGCGCAGTGGCGCGTCGTGCTGCGCCAGCTGATCGCGTTGGGATACCTGCGCACCGAGGGCGAATACAACACGCTGGAGCTGACCGCGACGGCACGCGAAGTGCTGCGTGGCGACGTGCGCATGCTGCTGCGCCAGGCCAGCGACACGCCCAAGCGCAGCGGCCGCAGCGGCAAGGCCACGAAGACGCGTGGCAAGGACAAGCCGCCACCGCTGCCGCTGGACGCCGAGGGCCTGGCGCGCTTCGAGGCGTTGAAGGCATGGCGCGCCGAAGTCGCGCGCGAGCACAACCTGCCGGCCTACATCGTGTTCCACGATGCGACCCTGGCCGAGATGGCGCAGGCCGCCCCCGATTCGATCGATGCGCTCGGCGAGATCAGCGGGGTGGGGGCGAAGAAGCTGCAGGCGTATGGCTCTGAGATCCTGCGGGTGCTGGTCGCAGCGCCAGCGCCGGATCGTTAGCCAGCGCCAGCACCTGCGACCCCAGGCGTTCGAGGGCGCGGGTGCTCCACGGCGCACCGGTGTAGACCTCGGTGCCATCGCGCGCGCGGCGCCGCAGCGCGATCCAGCCCTGGTGCTCGCCGCTCCTGCCGACCAGCCATTCGCCGTCGCCCACCGGAACGCGCGCGAACGCCGCGATGCTCGCGATCGCGGCCGGCAGGGTCGCGTCGGCCGCGGCCAGGTCCTCGGGGCGCGGCTGCGGATAGACCGCCAGCAGCACCTGCTCGCGCCGCGCCTGCGCGGGCGTGCTGTCGGGCGCAGCCGGCGCCATCACCGGGCCGGCGGGCGGGTTGCCGCGCTGGATCTCGAAGCAGCGGTTGCCGTCCTGGAACATCTCGGCGCGAAAACCGGTCTGCAACTTCTTGCCCAGCGCCTTGCCGAGCAGCTCGCAGCCGCTGCCTGCGCTCGGCGCCGCGAGCGCGGCCCAGGCCTCGGGCGGTCCGGGCCGATCGATGCGCTGCGCGCCGTCGTTGAAGACGCGCCACGAACGCCCGCCAACGGTCACGCCGACTCCGCCGGGCTCGCGCCACGACGCGATGCCCGCGACTTCGGGCACGCTGACGGCCGGGTCGGGCCGGATCTCGCGACGCACCAGCTCGAAGGCGCCGGCGTCGGTCACGACCGAGCGGAACCGCATCTGCGCGAGCGGCAGCTGGCCGTCGCCGCCGAGTTCCCAGTTGATCGTGTACAGCGACACCGACGCCGGCCCGCTGAGCGGCCGCTCCAGCGCCACCGCCATGTAGCGCGCGCGCGCATCGACCAGCACCAGCGGGCCGAAGTAGCGCGGCACCGACCAGGCGATGCGCCCCGCCGAGCAGCGCTCGTCGACGAACGACGCCGCGTAGAACGCGATGTCCGGGTCTTCGGCCGCGGGCACCGGCACGAACAGGCCGCGGCCGGTTTCGTTGGCGACGAACACGCTGCCCCGCAGCACCTGGACCGTGCCGGCCGGGCCGAGCACGTTGCAGTCGAGTTCCTTGCGCACCGGCCGGGACACCAGCGCCGGGTCGACCGCGGCCGGGTCGGTGGTGCTGCGCCACAGGCCGCTGGTCAGCAAAGCGCGCAGGCTGCCGTTGACCACCGGTTCCGACGACGACATCGCGAACAAGCGCTTCGAGTCGCCCACCGGCGGCAGGAAATCGAGCGCACCGCGCATGCCGCGCCGATCGAAGAACGCGACCTCCTGCTTGGCCTCCTCGACCAGCGCCGCGGCGCGCAGCAGCACGCCAAGCTCGCGACCCGCCGCGCCGGCCACCGGGTTGGTGTCGGAACGGTCGCGGCGTTCCAGCAAGGTGCGCGCGGTCGAGAACTTCTCGACGCTGCGCATCACCGGCGTCTGGATCAGGATCGCGAAGGCTGCATACGGCAGCAGCACGAACGCGACGATCATCGCCGTCACGACGAGCCAGAAGTTGCGCTTGCTGACCGCCTCGGCGCGGTCGGTCTCGGCCTCGGCCTGGCGGGTCTCGGCCTGGGCACGCTCCTTCTCTGCGAGGATGCGCCGGCTCTCCGCCGCGAACTCGCGCGCCTGCAGCTCGCGCTGGCGCTCGGCCTCGCGCTCGCGCTCGATCGACGCCCGCTCGCGCTCGGCGGCGTCGCGCCGCGCCTGCTCTTCGGCCTCGTGGCGCGCGCGCGAGTTCGCGATGAACGCGTCGACGAACGGCTCGACCTTTGCCAGGCGCTCGCCGTCGCGGTACTGCCGCAGCACGCGGAACCAGCCTTCGCGCTCGGGGCGGCTCGAGAACACCGGCGCCAGGCCGGAGCCCTCGAAGCGCATCAGCTCCGAGGTCTCGAGCAGCAGTTCGGGGTTCTCGTCGAGCTTCCACAGCGCGCACTTGCGCAGCACCGCGACGAACTCGTCGAAGCGGTCGGCCTCGGCGTCGACGAGTGCGCGAAAGTGCGCCCAGCCGCGGATGAACGACTCGTGCGAGACCTTCAGCGTCACGCGTTCGGGGTTCTCCTTGTCCCAGAACAGGTAGTTGACCGAATCGAGGAAGCCGCGGCCGAGCAGCTCGCGCAGCAGCTGGCGCGGCTGCGTGACGCCGGCGAACAGCAGCGGGTCGTCGACATCAAGTCGCTGCTGCGAATACTGGCCGTTGTTCGGGTCCTTGAAGGCGAGCTGGCGCAGCACCTGGTCGATCAGCAGCTGGTTCGGCGGCGTGCGCTCGCGGTAGACCGCCTCGGCCCAGTTCTCGAGGCTGCTGCGCAGGGTGTTGACGGCCTCCTGCGCCGCAAGCCAGCCGGCCGCGCGCGCCGCCAATGGGTCGACGGCACGCTCCAGATCGCTCCAGACGATCTGCGCCGGCATGTCGCCCGCGTTGCGCGCGCACGCCGCCTCCCAGATTCGCGCGAGCACGTGCTGCAGCAGCGGCAGGTGGTCGGCGTCGCTGGTGATGCTGGCCACGTCGGCAAGCAGCCGGCGGATCACCGGCTCGTCGAACACGATGTCGTCTGGCAATCGGCTGCCGGGCGCCGCACCGCGGCGCTGCAGGCGCAGGAACACCTTGGCCGGGCCGACGATCGCTTCGCGCAGCTCGGCGTCGTCGAGCCGGCGCACCAGGTACGAGGACCGGTTGATCGCGTCGGGCAGTTCGAGGAAGGCGGCGCAGTCGGCCAGGTGCTCGCTGCGCATCGTCAGGATCACGAAGCAGCGCGGGTTCGGATTGAAGAAGTGATCGATCACCGCCTCGACCAGCAGGCGCGCGTCGGCGCAGTCGCGGTTGTTCGGATGGAAAAGCTCCTCGAACTGGTCGATCACGAACAGGAAGCGCGCGCCCTCGCGCGCCGGCCCGAGCGACGGCAACTCGTCGAAGTAGTTGTCGACCAGGCGCGAGAAGCCGGCGCCCTGGCGGAACACCGCGGCGATCTCGGCGCGCCGCGCGGCGGCGGCGTCGGCCGCGTCGCCGGCCTCGTTCGACGCCACCGGCGCCGCCAGCAGCTGCGAGAACTTCCAGGCCAAGCGCGTGATCGGCGTCTGCGCGACCATCGTCGTCGCCACACCCGCACTCGGCTGGACCGTCGTGCCGGGCGTGCAGACGACCGGAATCCAGTAGTCGCCGGCATCGGGAATCGCGAAGCCGCGCAGGTCGGGCACGACGCCGGCGCGGATCAGCGACGACTTGCCCGAGCCCGAGCCGCCGATCACCGCGACGAAGCGCGTCTCGCGCAGCCGCGCGATCACCTCGCGCACCTGGCGCCCGCGACCGAGCAGCAATGCGGCCTCGTGATCGAGGAAGGGCCGCAGCCCGGGGTAGGGCTCGGTGGGCAGGCGGAAGGCCGCGGCGGGCTGGGGCGTCGTGTCCATGGTCGCGCCCAGCTCAGCGCCGGCTCGGGTCGACCCGCCAGCGCTTGCGCACCAGCACGTTGTTCAGGAACACCTCGAGCGCGGGCGCGTCTTCGAGCAGCACGCTCGCGCTGCCGTCGGGGCCGGCGCGGAAGCGCACCACGTTCCAGTTCGTCACCGAGGTGGCCGCCGGCAAGTCGTTAGGCCCGTCCATCAGGTAGGCGATCATGCCCGGCGCATAGTTCGGGCCCGAGAGCTTGGGCTCGACCTTGCGGATCTGCGCGGCCAGCGAGTCCGGCGTCTTCGCGCCCCACAGCAGCACCACGCCGTCGGCATCGTCGAGCATCGGCCGGTTGTCGATCTCGTTCATCGGCAACCCGGTCGGGCGAAGATAAAAGCGCGGCTCGATCTTGAGCACGGAGACGACGCGGTCCCAGCTGTCCACGATCTGCCGGCTCATCGCGTCCCAGTACTTGTTCTGCTCGGCGTTGTTCTCGATGTAGACGCGCACCAGCGATGCGTCCTCCGGTGGCTGCGCCTCGCGCGGCGCCGCGGCGAGCGGGAACGCCGACGCGACCTGCTCGGACGCGAGCACCGCCTTGATGCGGTCGGCGAGGTGCTCGCGCACGTCCACGAAGCGGTTCCAGAACGCCTCGGCGACGACCGCGCGCTTGTTGCGCGCGTTGCTCGCGTAGATCTCGATCGGACGGTCGCGCTTGTCGTCGCGGAAGAACTTCAGCCAGACCTGGTCGCTGAACGGGCACAGGCGCTTCCAGTCCTCGCGTGCCATCAGCTTGTTCATCGCCGGCTCCGACATCGCGATCAGGTAGAGCCGGTCGCGGAATCCCTGCGGGCCGTACAGGCTCGCGAAGTGCTCGAGCTCCTGGCGGCAGTAGCCCGACAGCAGGTAGCTGTCGTGCACGAACACGAACATCACGAACGAGTCCTCGATGTTCTTGCGCAGCTCGTCGCTGATCGAGCCGGTCGTCAACGGATCGTCGCCGCTCAGGTGCGCCTGCGGCAGGCTCATGTGCAGGCGTGAACCGAGTGCCAGATTGAGCTCGTCGGTGAAGCACGAGACGAACGAGTTCCAGGCCGCGTCGTCGTCCGACGCGTAGCTGATGAACGCGCTGTAGCGGTAGCTCGCGAAGAGTCGGTCGCTCATGACGGCAGCTCGGCGCTCGCGCGTTCCAGGTGCGCCAGCAACGCGTCGAACGGGCGCTTCAGCACGCTGCGGCAGTACAGCGTCTCGGTGCTGGCGAAGTCGCCGTTCTCGTAGAACTTGTTGGCCGGCGCGCCGCCGCCGCAGAACGCGAAGTGCGCACAGGCCGCCTCGCAGGCCTGTGTGCCGCGCCGGATCGCCTGCCAGGCGCGCAGGAAGGCGTCACTGCCCGCGCCTTCCAGGTAGCTCTCGCGATGCACGTTGCCGAACACGAAATCGCCGAACTCGGCCGAACGCTGCCCGAGCAGCTCGGGCGAGAACGTGCCGAAGCCGCCGTCGTGCGCGACGCTGACGAGCGCGAACGGCAGCGTCTGCGCGTTGTCGGGCTCGCGCCGACCACGCCATGTCTGGCTCGGCAGCCCCTGCGCGATCAGCTGCTGCGCGTGCGCGAACTCGCGGATGCGCAGCCGGGCACCTGGCGCGCTCGTGCGTTCGAGCAGCCGCGCGAGGAACGCCGCGTGCGCGGCCTCGCGGCCGGCCAGGCTCGAGTGCGCGTGCAGGCCCTCGGCCTCGTCGAAGTTGCAGCCGAGTTCGTGCACGCCCTCGGCCTCGAAGAAGTCGACGAAGGCATCAGGCTGCGCGAGCGTCGCCGCGGTGACGACCGCGATCGCATGAAACGCGATGCCGTGCTCGCGCAGCCGGCGCATGCCGCGCAGCACCTGCGCGTGCGTGCCATGGCCCTGACGCGTGCGGCGGTGCGCGTCGTGCAGCTCGGCCGGGCCGTCGACGCTGACGCCGATGCGGATGGCGTGGCGCCGGATCATCGCGCAGCGCGCATCGTCGACCAGCATCGCGTTGGTCTGCATCGAGTGCGACAGCGTGCAGCCCGCGCCGAGCACCTCGTGCAGCACCGCAATCGCGTCGTCGAAGTAGGCAGCCGGCAGCGTGAGCGGCTCGCCGGCGTGCCAGACGACCGTGAGTTCGGGGCCGAGCAGGCCGTCGTCGCGCAGCCGTTCGGCGGCGCGGCGGATTGTCGCGAGGCTCATGCGCGCGGTCGAGTCCCGACCGGGCAGGTAGCAGTAGTCGCAGTCGATGTTGCAGAACGGCGTGGGCTGCAGGATCAGCAGCCGGGTGCGCAGCGCGGGCGCGAAGTCGACGGGCGCGAAGCGCGGCGCGGTGCGGCTCGTCAGACTCCCCGGCGGGTGGCGCGGAAGCCAGCGCAGCAGCGCCTGCGCGGCCATCATCGGTTCAACCAGTTGCCCCAATTGCCCCAGTTGGGCCAATTGTTCCAGTTGTTCCAGTTGTTCCAGTTCGCCCAGGGCTCGGTCTGTGCGCGAGATGAATCGCCGCTCTCGACCCGATCGGCCATCGCCATGCGCAGCGTCTGCACGCGCGCCTCGAGCGCCATGCGTTCGAGGCAGACGATCGCGTTCGCCTGCGAGGCCGAGCCCAGCAGGCCGACCGCGGCGATCCAAACCAACGCGTGGCGCCAAGCGCGGCGCGAAATCCGGCCGCTCGCTGTCGTGTGCTTCGTCATCCAGGCCCCAACGAATGTGGCTGTTCGATGTTAGGCCGCCGGTATCGGCATGGGAAGGGTCGCCGTCTCCCTAGAAAGCAAGCGGCCGTCGCGCTGCGATCACCCCGTTCGACGTGCCCGAACGTATCAGCCATGAATCATCAGGCAGACTTCCCCACGTGCAGCACACGAGCCCCGACCCCAGCGACGACGCATTGATGGCGGCCTACGCCGGCGGCGACGCGCGCGCTTTCGAGCGGCTCTACGCGCGGCATCAGGCGGGCCTGTACCGCTTCATCCGGCGCCTGCTCGGCGCGGCGCTGAACGCGCAGACGGACGAGGTGTTCCAGGACACCTGGCTGCGCGTCGTGCAGTCGCGCGCGCGCTGGCAGCCGCAGGGCGCGAGCTTTCGCACCTGGCTGTTCACGCTGGCGCACCACCGCGTCGTCGACCAGTGGCGGCGCAGCGGCCGCGAGGTCTCGGTCGATGCGTTCGAGGGCGACGACGGCGCGCCCTGGGAGCCCACGGGCGATGCGTCGGCCGCGTGGCAGCACTGGCCGGCGCCTGCACCTGCCGCGTCGCACACCGAGGAGCTCGCGTTCTGGCGCCGCGCCGGCGAGAAGTTGCTCGGCTGCCTGGAGCAGTTGCCCGTGCCGCAGCGCAGCGCGTTCCTGCTGCACCATGACGACGGCCTCGCGCTCGACGAGGTCGCCGGCGCGCTCGGCGTCGGCTTCGAGACCGCAAAGACGCGGCTGCGCTACGCGATGAGCAAGCTGCGCACCTGCATGGGCGCCTATTTGTCGCCGCTGTCCGCAGGCGGCGAGTCGCGATGAGTGCCAACGGCGAACACCCTGACGCCGAACGCGACGCGTGGCTCAGCGCCGCGCTGCGCCATGCGCCCGACGCGCAAGTCGAGCCGCCGAGCGCGCTCAGCGACACGATCCTGCGGCAGGCGCGCGCCGCGGCGCGAGGAGCGCGTGCGCCCGACGCACACCGGCCGCGCAGCCTCTGGGCGGCGGCTTGGGCGTGGCTGGCGCGGCCGCCGGTGGCCGCCGGCTTCGCGAGCCTGATGGTCGCGACGCTGGTCGGCCTGATCTGGTGGGACCGTCCGATGGACGAGGCCTTGCCACGGCCACCGGCCGAGGCTGCGACCCCTGCGACGCGCGACGTGCGCGAGCACGTCGTGCCACCCGCGACGGTGGGCAGCGACGCCGGCGGGCGCCAGTCCCCCGGGGTGACGAGCGAACGCACTCCGGCGACGCCGAAGGCCGAGCGGTCGCACGCGCCGCGCGCGCGATCGCTGTCGCCCGCGCCGCCGACGCCGGCACCGTTTCAGGACAGTCGTGCGACCGCGCCGACCGACCGGGCCGCGGCCGAGCCGCGCGATGAAACGACCGCGGTGGCCTCGGGTGCGCTCGCGCGCCCGGCCGCCAAGGCGGCGGCGCCGGCCGCGGCCGCCCAGCTGCGCCGCGAAGACAGCGCCCCGACCCGCCCCGCGGCGCTGGCCGCGCTGCTCGATTCGATCGCCGCGCAGCCCGAGCGCTGGAGCTGGCAGCGCAACGCGGCGCGCCAGCCGATGACCCCGGCGCTGCAGGGCTGGCTGCTGCAACTCGACGCCGCGACGACGGGTCACTGGCGGGACGACACCACCGCACCGGCCGGCGCCGTGCTGCTGCAGCTGTACCGCGACGGCGTGCCGATGGCGACGCTGCACCTTGGCGACGACACGATCTGGCTCGCGCCCGCGTCGCAGGCCGCGCTGCCGCGGGCTGCCGTCACGGCCTTGAAGCAGGCACTGGACGACGCGACCCGCTGAGCGGGCCGCGGGTGGGGATGGCCCGGCGCGAAACGGCCGGCCGTTATCATGGTCGGTTTTGCGCGAACCACCGATGCCCGACCCCGCCGAATCCTCCACCGCGAACGCGAGTCGCGCGCCGGCTGTGGAGGTCGCGAACGCGATTCGCGTTCGCGGTGCCCGCACCCACAACCTGAAGAACATCGACCTCGACATCCCGCGCAACCAGCTGGTGGTGATCACCGGGCTGTCGGGTTCGGGCAAGAGCTCGCTCGCGTTCGACACGCTGTACGCCGAAGGCCAGCGCCGCTACGTCGAAAGCCTGTCTGCGTATGCGCGCCAGTTCCTGCAACTGATGGACAAGCCCGATGTCGACGTGATCGAGGGCCTGTCGCCGGCGATCAGCATCGAGCAGAAGGCGACCTCGCACAACCCTCGCTCGACGGTGGGCACCGTCACCGAGATCCACGATTACCTGCGCCTGCTGTATGCGCGCGCCGGCACGCCCTACTGCCCCGATCACGACCTGCCGCTACAGGCGCAGAGCGTGAGCCAGATGGTCGACGCTGCGCTCGCGCTGCCCGAGGGCACGCGGCTGATGGTCGTCGCGCCGGTGGTGCGAGACCGCAAGGGCGAATTCACCGATCTGTTCGCCGACATGCAGTCGCAGGGCTATGTGCGCTTTCGCATCGACGGCACCGCCTATGAAGCCACCGAGCTGCCGAAACTGAAGAAGGCCGAGAAGCACGACATCGATGTCGTGATCGACCGCGTCAAGGTGGTGGCCGGCTTGCAGCAACGGCTGGCGGAGAGTTTCGAAGCCGCACTGCGCATCGCCGACGGCCGCGCGATCGCGCTCGAGATGGACACCGACAAGGCGCATCTGTTCTCCAGCAAGTTCGCCTGCCCGGTCTGCAGCTACTCGCTCGCCGAACTCGAGCCGCGACTGTTCTCGTTCAACTCGCCAGTCGGTGCCTGCCCGACCTGCGACGGCCTGGGTCACACCACGGTGTTCGATGCCGAGCGCGTCGTCGCGTTTCCGTCGCTGAGCCTGGCCAGCGGCGCGGTGAAGGGCTGGGACCGCCGCAACGCCTACACCTTCTCGCTGCTGGAAAGCGTGGCGAAGCACTTCGGCTTCGACATCGACACGGCGTTCGAGGAACTGCCGAAGAGCGCGCAGCAGGTGCTGCTGCAGGGCTCGGGCAGCGAGGACATCGAGTTCGTCTACAGCGCCGAGGGGGCGCGCGGCAAGCAGCGCGTGGTCAAGCGCGCGCACCCGTTCGAGGGCATCCTGCCGAACCTGGAACGGCGCTTCCGTGAAACCGATTCGGCCGCGGTGCGCGAGGACCTGATGCGCTACCAGAGCGCGAAGCCGTGTCCCGATTGCGCCGGCACGCGGCTGCGGCGCGAAGCGCGCAACGTGTTCCTGGTGGACGCGGCTGGCGACACGCGCGAACCGATCTTCCGCGTCGAACACTTCACCCTGCGCGAGTGCCTGGCCTACTTCGAGTCGCTGAAACTGCAGGGCGCGAAGGCCGAGATCGCCGACAAGGTGGTGCGCGAGATCCGCTCGCGGCTGAAGTTCCTCAACGACGTGGGGCTGAACTATCTGAGCCTGGACCGCAACGCCGATTCGCTGTCGGGCGGCGAGTCGCAGCGCATCCGCCTCGCCTCGCAGATCGGCTCGGGGCTGACCGGCGTGATGTACGTGCTGGACGAGCCCAGCATCGGGCTGCACCAGCGCGACAACGCACGCCTGATCGGCACCTTGCGGCACCTGCGCGACATCGGCAACAGCGTGCTGGTGGTCGAGCACGACGAAGACGCGATCCGCGCCGCCGATCATGTGATCGACATGGGGCCGGGCGCCGGCGTGCACGGCGGGCGCGTGATGGCGCAGGGCACCGCCGACGAGGTCGCCGCGAACCCGGATTCGCTGACCGGCCAGTACCTGTCGCGCGCGCGGCGCATCGCGGTGCCGACGCGCCGCGTCAAGCGCCGCGGGCAGGCGTGGGAAGCGCGTGGCGACATGGCCACCGAACTGCGCATCGTCGGTGCGCGCGGCAACAACCTGAAGAACGTCAGCGTCGAGATCCCGGTCGGCCTGTTCACGTGCGTGACCGGCGTGTCGGGCTCGGGCAAGAGCACACTGGTCAACGACACGCTGTACGCCACGGTCGCGCGCAAGCTCTACAACAGCCACGCCGAGCCCGAGCCGGTCGACGCGATCGAGGGGCTGGACACCTTCGACAAGGTCATCAACGTCGACCAGAGCCCGATCGGCCGCACGCCGCGCAGCAACCCGGCCACCTACACCGGCATGTTCACACCGATCCGCGAGCTGTTCGCCGAGATGAACACCGCGAAGGAACGCGGTTACGGGCCCGGGCGCTTCAGCTTCAACGTCGCCGGCGGGCGCTGCGAGGCCTGCCAGGGCGACGGCGTGCTGAAGGTCGAGATGCACTTCCTGCCCGACGTGTACGTGCCCTGCGACGTGTGCCACGGCAAGCGCTACAACCGCGAGACGCTGGAGGTGCTCTACAAGGGCAGGAACATCACCGACGTGCTGAACCTGACCGTCGAGGACGCGCACGCCTATTTCAACGCAGTGCCGAACATCGCGCGCAAGCTGCAGACCTTGCTCGACGTCGGGCTGGGCTACATCCGCCTCGGCCAGAGCGCGACCACGCTGTCGGGCGGCGAGGCACAGCGCGTCAAGCTCGCGCTGGAATTGAGCAAGCGCGACACGGGTCGCACGCTGTACATCCTCGACGAGCCGACGACGGGTCTGCACTTCGCCGACATCGACCTGCTGCTGCGCGTGCTGCACACCTTGCGCGACGCCGGCAACACGATCGTCGTGATCGAACACAACCTGGACGTCATCAAGACCGCCGACTGGATCATCGACATGGGGCCCGAGGGCGGCGCCGGCGGCGGCACGGTGCTGGTGGCCGGCACGCCGGAGACCGTCGCGGCGACCCCGGCGAGTTTCACCGGGCGCTATCTGGAGCCGTTGCTCAGGCCTTGACGCGGCGAGCGCGCCGCGCGAACGCAAGTGCCGCCAGTCCGCCCAGCATCAGCGCCCAGGTTTGCGGCTCGGGCACCGGCGGTGGCGGCGCCCCGGAGCCACCCGGCGGCGGCGTGCCGTCGATGCCGCCCGGCGGCACCGAGGTCGTGACCACGACCGGACCGCCACCGACGCCGGGGAAGCCCCCGGGCGGCGTTTCGCCGCCCCAGCCTTCGAACGGCCCGGTCGCGCCCGGGCCACCGGCGTAGGCGGGCGGCGCGTCCCAGCCGAACGGTTTCGCGAAGCTCGGCGACTCGTCCTGCGCCAGCGGTGTCGGCGACGAATCGGGGAAAGGCTCGGCGGCGACGGCACCCGGCGGCACCGGTTCGTCCGCGTCCGGCGCTTCGGCGTGTTCGGCGTCGACCGCCTTGCGACTGATGCGGCTCACGTTGCGGCACACCGTGGGCACCAGGATGCACTGGCCGCCTTCGCAGTAGACGAGGCCGCGCTCCTTCATGCCCGCGGTCCACGCGCTGCGCGTCACCGAGCGGCAGATCTGATGCGTGCCGAAATGCATGTCGCGAATCGTGCTGCCGTACTGCTGACCGGCGCGGCCGTCGATGCTGTCGCGACGGATGCTGACCATGTCGTCGTACTCGCGCTTGGCCATGCGCGCCTTGAG
>Ga0070667_100002408_pt1 | contig 16349 bp, 11 predicted proteins | sample KBSS33metaG_FD_64659 | JGI IMG/M metagenome (GOLD analysis project Ga0070667, IMG submission 64659) | Switchgrass rhizosphere microbial communities from Kellogg Biological Station, Michigan, USA - KBS S3-3 metaG | ecosystem: Host-associated > Plants > Roots > Rhizosphere > Soil ... | reverse complement strand
ACTTTTGGAAAATTCACTACTCCTGATCCAACTATATCTACGTATAGCTCCTCACAAAATATTTATGCCGTCATACGAAATTATCTCACCTATAATAAATCTTTTGGTAAGAACAATCTAAACGTATTATTAGGACACGAGAGTAATATGAGTAAATCGGCAAATGTTTTTGCCAGCCGGTCAGATTTCCCTTCTGCTAATGTGCAATCTATTTCCAGCGGTGATCCTTCTACTGCAAGAAATAATGGTGGTTATGGTGCTGGTGCTTCAGAATCTTATTTTGGACGTATTAACTTTAGTTGGATAGATAAATACCTGTTTACATTTAACCTGCGTAACGATGGTTCCGATAAATTTCCAACGGATAAAAGATGGGCAACTTCCACTTCCGGTGCATTTGCCTGGAAAATAAACAACGAGCAATTTTTGCAAACTGTACAAGCCATTAATGAATTAAAGTTACGCCTTGGCTATGGGTTAACCAATAATCAGAATATTCCTGCTAACACCTATGTTACACAGCTTACTACAGTTGCTAATGGCTTGTCTGGTACAGCACAGTTTCAATCCAATTTGCCCAATCCCAATGTAAAATGGGAGCAAACGAAAAATGGCAATATTGGATTAGACGGTACATTCTTTAACTGGAGATTAAATTTTTCAATAGATGTTTACGATCGTAAAACCGATGGGCTGTTATTAAAAGTACCATATCCTGCGTATTCCGGTACTACAACAAACTATTCCCCAGGCGCAATGCAGGCCCCTTATGTAAATGTTGGCTCTATGAGCAATAAAGGAATTGACATCAGAGTAGGAACCACCAATATCAAAAACAAAAATTTCTCATGGAAGACTGATATCACCGTATCGCGTAATATTAATAAAGTATTGAACTTAGGTGCTGGCGATGATGCCAGCCTTGTTTCAGGAAACTCAAAAACTGTAGTAGGCCAACCTATTGGCTCATTTTACGGCTATATTTATGATGGCATATTTGCTACTGCCGATGATTTTAAATCGCATGCTTTGCCGGCCGACCAATCAGGAACACCTCGCCCAATTGCAAATGCATTTGGTGGAATATGGTATGGCGACCGAATGTTTAAAGACTTAAATGGCGATGGTATTATTGATACAAGAGACCAAACTTTCTTAGGTTCGCCACAACCAAAATTCCAGTTTGGGTTCAATAACTCATTTAATTATAAAGGCTTTGATTTGAACATTTTCTTTAGTGGAAACGTTGGCAACAAAGTGTATAATCAATTGCCGGTTAACCAAATGAACCCTTTAAATAATACCAACTATTTTACCGGGGTATTAAATTATGCCAAAACTGCTTTAGTTAACCCTGCTGGTGACAGGAATGATGTAAATAATGTATATGTTACCAACCCCCATACAACCATTGTTTCGCTAAGAAACGATAACACAAATGAAAATGGGCGCTTTACAAATTTGTTTTTAGAAGATGCCTCATTTATCCGTTGTAAAAACATAACTATAGGATACAATTTGCCTCAAAATATATTGGCGAAAGCGCATATCTATTCTCTGAGGTTATATGCTAATGTGTCGAACGCATTTACAATAACAAAATACACAGGTATGGATCCTGAAGTTGGTTCGTGGAATCCATTGGAGGCTGGTTATGATGGGGGGTATTATCCTCAATCAAGGGTATTCACAGTTGGAGTAAATGTGAAATTAACAAAATAAAAAACGATTAATTTTTATGAAATTAATAAATAAACTACTCATCCCTTTGCTATTGCTGGTGGCAGTAGCCGGATGTAAAAAGAGTTTTCTCGACCGTCCTTCGCAATCTCAGATTGCTTCCAATAATTTTTATCAATCTGCTAAAGAAATGAGACTGGCTACCGCCAGCCTTTACGGAGGGCCTTCCGTTTGGCAGTGGCATAGTAATGGTTTTTTACAATTTGGCGATGTTTTAAGTGGAAATGGAACTACCGGTCAATACCAGGGTACTGATAATAATGAACTTTTTGCAGTAAACCTTTCGGCTTCTAACGGTTTTGTGAAAAGTGCATGGACAGGATTATACAATCTTATTGGCCAGTGCAACAGTACTATTCTCGGCATACAACAATATGCCCCTCCTACGGTTCCTGCAGCAGAAAAAAACGCTGCGATAGCCGAAGCAAAGTTTATACGGGGATATGCTTATTTTAATTTGGTTTTGCATTGGGGTGCCGTACCTATTGTGGAAGACAACAGCAAGCTGATTGATCAGCCCCTGCTGAACCGCATCATAGTATCGGATGTGTACAAATTTGTAACGAACGATCTTACTTATGCAGTACAAAACCTGCCTGTTACTGATGTTGCCGGCAGAGTAACTACCTGGTCGGCACAAGGTATGTTGAGCAAAGTATATTTAACTATGGCGGGTTTAGGAGGTAATGGTACACGCAACCAGGCTTATTTAGATAGCGCTAAAAAATATGCAGGCAATGTTTGCAAAAATAGTGGCAAGACATTATTCCCCAATTATTATGACCTTTTCAAAGCACAAAATAACGATGTTCCCGAAGTGTTATTTGCTTTTCAATGGCAAGCTGGTACCGGCTATGGCAATGGTAATACATTCAATAACTATGCTCCAACCAACACTATTATGCCCAAAAAAGGGGGAGCCTGGGCTTCCATGAAACCTACTTACGACTTGTATTTATTGTACTCTGGTAAAGATTCAGTAAGACGAAAAGCCACCTTTATGATGAACGGCGATCACTTTCCTGAATTGGATGCAGCGAATGGTGGTTACACGGCCACCGGATCAAGTATGAAAAAACACGTTATTGGCAACGATATAGATAACAGTTCGCCGCTGATGGATTTATGGTCATCGCCTGAACATGATGCTGTGTTAAGGTTAGCCGATGTGTATTTAATATATGCCGAAGCTATTATGGGAAGCAATACTACCACTTCAGATCCCGATGCCTTGTTGTATTACAACAAAGTACGTACCCGTGCAGGCGTTGACCCTCTTTCAACCATAACGCTTGATACGCTTCTTAGCGAAAGAAGAATTGAATTTGCTTTTGAAGGAATCTTTTGGAGTGACCTGGTAAGGCTTTCGTATTGGAAACCAGCTAAAGCCTTGGCTATCGTAAATGCACAAAACCGTGCTTTCTTCAATTATGCTGCAGGAGTTGCTACACCAGATGCCAATGGTCCGGTTGTGGTTGTGCTTCCGGCAACAGCCAGCTCATTTACATTGCAAATACCAGCAACGGAGTTAACAGCAAATCAGAAATTGGCAGAAGCACCTGTAAAATATTATTAATGAATGTTCTTAATTAAATATAAATAAGTACATACAAATAAATTGGTATGAAAAAAATATATAAAATAAATGCCGGCTTTTTTCTTTTCAGTGTAGCTATGTCATTAATACTTTTGATGACCTCCTGCAAAAAAGACATTGATCAAAGACCGGTAATTACAGGGGTTGTCAATTATGTTGCATCTCCCGGCGATACTGCTTTAACAGGCGTTGTGCCTGATGGACAATGGGTGGTTATTACCGGTCAACATTTACAAAACGCACTTCAAATAAAGTTTAACGGCGTACCGGCTTCTTACAATAATGCATTGTTTGCTCCAAGCAGTGTTGTAGTGCAAATTCCTGCTATTGTGTTTTCAACGATAGATACCAATAAGCTCAATACCATTGAGTATACAACACCCGGAGGTACTGCCACGTTCTCTTTCAAATTAACGCCGGCGGCACCAACCATTACAGCAATTTCCAATGTATTTGCCGCCCCTGGCGATTCTGTTTTCATTTATGGAACGAACCTCATTTTAGTTCAAAGTTTATCTTATGGGGGAACTAATGTTGCATCCTTTAAATCAGATTACTATGGAAACTCCCTTCGTTTTATTATGCCAAACCCGGCGCCTACAAGGGGAAATATAACAGCAATTACCAAGAGTGGTACCGTTGTTTTTAAAATAGTAGCAACGCCAACCATCACAGGTATCTCCAACGAAAATGCCAATACTGGCGATTCCGTCTATGTCTATGGTACATACCTGAAAAGCATTCAATCATTTACTTTTGCCGGCACAAATATTACATCATTTGTTTCATCACCTGATGGCAGCTCGGTAGGTTTTGTTTTGCCTTCACTTTCTCAAAGGGGACCAGTATCTATTTTAACACCGTTTGGTACAGCTACCACTGTGTATAATGTGAATGATATATCAGGGTTAGGTTCAATTTCAAATTGGGAGTGGAGCGGTAATTTTAACTGGCAGTGGTGGGGTGGTGCCACTTTGAATAGTGGTGATCCTAACTCCGGGTGGCCTCCTTACAACGCTAATTTTCCGGGTAATTCAAGTATATATATGTCACTAAAAAATAATATTCTGGCTCCTGATGAGGGGAATACATATTCTAATTATGCCATACTTATGAATGGGGCACAATGGGTACCAACAGCCAATATGAATGATCCAATTACTGATTGGGCGTTTAAAATGGAGATAAATATTCCTAATGGATGGAATGGCGGTGCAGTTACTATTATCAGCAGTGATGAGACATATATCTGCCGCTGGGAACCATGGCAAATATCTGCAACTACCACTGCAGCTTTCAAAACAAAAGGCTGGATAACTTTAACCATTCCTTTTACTGAATTCCGCAAAACAGATGCTACCCTCGGCAAAGGAAGAGGAGCTTCAATGACAAAATTTGCTGATTTATTAGGTCCATCAGGAAATAGCGGGTGTAAAGTATATATGCATAACTACAGCACTTCTGCATCAGCAACGGGCTTTTATGGTGCTTTTGATAATTTAAGAGTAGTAAAAATTAAATAGCAAGCAGTTAATACCTCAGCGGGGTTTCTACCCTGCTGTTTTTATAACATTAAAAAGACATTTAAAAATTATACAGATGAAAAGGAAAATTATCTATGGCATAGCGGGAGTTTTTATTACTCTTTTAGTAATCAGTTCCTGTAAAAAAACAAAAGTTTCGCCGCAAATTTCTGTTTCAAATATTACAGATACTATACCTGCAGGTGGAGCAACCCAATCCCTGTCATTTAATTGTAATGAAAAATGGAGTATTGATACAACTGGTTTTGGCTGGGTAAAAATCAGTCCAATATCCGGCAATGGCGGGGATGCAACCATTACTTTCACAGCACCGGCTAACAACACCGGCATCAGCCGCTCTGTAATTTTAAAACTTAATTCTGCAAATGGCCAGGCCAGGCGGATTACAGTACTTCAGGCACCGGTAATATATGTATCCTATAACACATCTCCCAAAGCACCCGATGCTACGGGCATGACAAGTACGGCGATGCAAATAAATGCCAAGATCAAAATGGGTTACAATCTTTGGAACACCATGGAAGCTCCTGGAGGCGAAACCGGCTGGGGAAATCCTCTCATCACCCAGTCGCTGATCGACACGCTGAAAAAAGCGGGTTTTAACGCCATCCGGATACCCTGCGGTTATTATAACCAAGGCCATATGAACAGGACTACGGGCAAGATTGATGACGCCTGGCTGAACAGGATAAAAGAAGTGGTTCAATATTGTGTAAACGATGGAATGTATGTAGAACTGAACCGCCACCATGATAATGCCGGTTACAAAAATGGAACTACAAGTATAGATGACCCCCGGTTGTCGGGTGCGCAATTGGATACTGCAAAAGCCATGCATAAGGCAATATGGGAGCAGATAGCCACCAAGCTGCGTGATTTCGACGAGCATGTGATGTTTGCAAGCTACAACGAACCGGATGCAACCGATTTGCCATCGGCTACTGTCTTGCACGACCTTCATCAGGTATTCATTGATGCAGTTCGCTCTACAGGAGGTAAAAATGCTTACCGGACTTTGGTGATTCAGGCGCCCAGCACATCGCTTGATTTGATGAACTATTATTCCGTTGACGCAATACCCGGTTTGCCCAAAGATCCGATTGCCAACCGGCTGATGTTGGAATTTCACTATTATGCGCCAGCCACTTTTTGTATCATAAGCGAGGATGCCAGTTGGGGTAAAGAAGCCCGCTACTGGGGGAAAAACCTGCATTCGGTTACCGATGCCGAACACAATTCAAGCCCGGATATGGAAGAAGATTATATGGAAAAAAACATGCAATGGGCCAAGAAGAATTTTGTGGATAAGAACATCCCGATCCTCATCGGTGAATATGGTGCAAGCTGGCATGCCAACGACCTGGTAGGCAATCCGGTGGATTCGCTGTTGTCCGCAACCTCTTACGCCCATTTCATCGGCCATTGTACACGGACGGCACGTGCCGCTGGATGTTCTCCGTTTTTGTGGACCGGGGTCTTCGACCGCCAGCACGAATCGATAGGAAACAAGCAGCAGTTGGATTCCATGCGCAGCGGAGCGGGATATTAAATAGTGTTTCTTTACTGGTTTATTACATTTTGTTAGTTGTCTGTAATAGAGTAGAGACAAACGTCATGCAGAGGAAAGGAAGAAATTCGTGGTACTCTCTATACAACTTAATACAAGTGGAAAGGTGACAATGAAAGTTTTGGATAGTCTCTCATACAAGCAAAGGGAAGACCTAGGGATGGTCAGCGAGAACTGCACCATCCCTGCAGGTCTATTAAACGCTCGGAAGAATTCTTAACTATGAAATCAGAAAAAATAAAAATCAACAGTGAGATCAAAATTGTGGGAGCCCTTCCAAATTGTAATACTAACGTAACGGTATCCAATCCCAAACCTGATGAACAGGAAGAGCGAAAAGGCGGATTTAAAGGCTATGGCAAACTTTTCGAAAACGATTTGCTCAACGATATCATCCCTTATATTGAATCGCATTATTCTGTTTACACCGATCGCAAAAACGACGTGCGCTCACAGGGTTGTCAATGGGCGGAGGACAATCTCTGAATATCGGTCTTTCGCATATCAATACTTTTGCTTATGTCGCTGAGTTTTCATCAGCACCGAATACCAATGAGTTCGGCGGACAGTCTGACGCCAAACTGTTGCCGGATTTGTCGGCAGCTAAGGAGCAGCTCAAATTACTATGGCTTGGCTGCGGCAACAAGGATGGGCTGATCGGTGTCAGCCAGCGTGTGCACCAGCACTTGAAAGAACAACGGGTGCCGCATGTATGGCATGTGGATGACAATGCGCATGATGATACTGAGTGGGCCAGCAACCTTTATCTTTTTGCTCAGCATATTTTCAGATAACCGTAGTGTATAGAGGAAATGAATACGATTTTAAAAATGCTTTTTGCTATGGACAGTTTTGGTGCTATTTCACACAGAAAGAAGTAAAAAAAGAATTGACTTGGAGATAAAAAAATGGAAATGTAATTCAACTTAATAAACTGTTTAAATAATATGTATAAAACCATTGTTACTGTTTTACTGGTTCAATTAAGCTTTTTTGTCAATGCCCAGCAGCAAACCAAAGCCAATGCCATGGGCGATGGTTATTATGTAAACCCAATTTTTAAAGGCGATTACCCCGACCCAAGTATTCTCCGTGATGGCGATAATTATTACATGGTGCATTCCTCTTTTGAATACTATCCGGGTTTATTGATCTGGCATTCAAAAGACCTGATGAATTGGAAGCCTGTAACCCATGCATTGCACAAAAACGTAGGCTCGGTGTATGCTCCCGATTTGGTGAAATACAACAATAAGTTCTATATCTATTTTCCGGCGAATGGTACCAACTTTGTGGTTACAGCGGATTCGATCAATGGTACATGGACTGAACCGGTTGACCTGAAAATTGGCAACATTGATCCGGGACATATTACAGATGAACAGGGTAAAAGGTACTTATTTTTCAGCGACGGCGGGTTTGTGCCATTGTCAGATGATGGTCTTTCTATTGCCGGCAATCAAAAGAGCTCATACAATGGCTGGCCCATACCAAAACAATGGTCTATTGAGTGCTTTTGCCTCGAAAGTCCCAAACTAATAAAGAAAGGAGGCTACTATTATATTACAGTAGCTGAAGGAGGAACAGCAGGACCGGCAACTGGTCATATGGTAATTGCCGCCCGATCAAAATCGTTATCCGGGCCCTGGGAAAATTCTCCTTATAATCCGATTATCAGAACAGCAAAGCAGTCTGAAAAATGGAGATCAAAAGGACATGCTACTATAATTGATGATGCGAAAGGAAACTGGTGGATGGTATTTCACGCTTACGAAAATGACTTTTACAACAAAGGCCGCCAAACCTTGCTTCTGCCAATTGAATGGACAAAAGATGGTTGGTACAAAATACCAGCGGGCATAAAAGATGATCAGCCCATAAGAAAGCCAGGCTTGCCTGCTTCAAAAGCCGGTTTTACACTTAGTGACAACTTCGGCGGTAATAAATTAAAATCTCAATGGCATTTCTTTGGAGAATATGATACCAGCAGATTTCATTTAGCCAATAACGGTATTACCATCAAAGGAAAAGGAAATTGGGCGGGAACTTCTTCTCCCTTGCTCTGCATCCCGCCCGATCATTCTTATACCGTTGATGTGGAGCTGGTAACAGAAGGAAAAGCCACAGGCGGATTGTTGCTTTTTTACAACAGCAATGTTTATTCGGGTATACTGGCTGATGGAGAAAATTTATTGGCCAATCTCCGCGGCTGGCAGTTTGTGACCGAAAGAAATGTGATAAAAAACCATGTATTCCTCCGCATGAAAAATGTAAACAACATCGTTGATATGTATTACAGTACCGATGGTATTAAATGGAATAAGATTGAAAGTTCACTCGATGTCTCAGCCATGCACCACAATATATTAGGCGGTTTTATGAGTATGCAGATAGCGCTTTGTTCCATGGGAGAAGGCACGGTAACTTTTAAAAATTTTAAATACCAGGCGATAAAGTAAAGGAGTGTGATAAGCAAGATGAAAAGCTGGCAGTTCGCTCTCCTTGGCAAGTTTAAGTAGTTGGATGAACTTGATCTATGATAGGAATGAAAATATAAAACACCGCCTCAACAAAGTTCAAATAATTAAAATGAAGATGCTCCGAAAAACATTTTTCAAAATGCAGATACCGGCTGTCCTGTTCTTTTTTCTTTTATTGAATAATGTGAATGGTCAGACAGCAATGATAAACTTCCAATCCAGGAATTTGACAAGCTTAAATGGCGATTGGAATGTTATCATAGATCCAACTGGCATTGGTGAATGGCGGCAGGTGTGGTTAGAAAAAAAGCCGCAAAAGAAAACAGATTTTATTGAGTATTCTTTTGAAGAAGGGCCGACATTAAAAGTGCCTGGAGATTTTAATTCTCAAATGCGTGAGTTGGCCTTTTTTGAAGGAACTATTTGGTACAAGAAACAATTCCATTACTCGCCTAAAAAAGAAAAAAGACTATTTCTTTATTTCGGGGCTGTTAATTATACAGCTGATGTGTTTTTAAATGGAGAAAAAATCGGGAGCCACGAAGGCGGATTTACGCCTTTTCAGTTTGAAATTGGGGACAAAGTAAAAGATGGTCTCAATACTGTCATTGTCAAAGTAAATAACATACGCTATGGAAATGGTTTGCCGGGCTATGGGTATGATTGGTTTAATTACGGCGGCATCACCCGTGATGTGGCGCTTATTGAAACCGGCAACACGTTTATTGAGGACTATTCAATTCAATTAAAAAAAGGCAGTTTGAATACTGTTCTTGGATATATACAATTGAATGGAAAGCAACAAGCACAAAATATTGAAATAAAAATTCCCGAACTCAATTTATTGTATAAAACAAGATCGGATCAGAATGGTATAGCGAAGGTTGAATTTTCATCGGCCTTTAAACTCTGGTCACCTGAAAATCCAAAGCTTTATAAGGTGATTATCAAAAGTGAAACCGATTCTGTTGCAGATAATATCGGATTCAGAAATATTGAAGTGCAGGGAAACAAAGTTCTGTTGAACAAAAAAGCAATTTTCCTTAAAGCTGTTAACATTCACGAAGAAAATCCGTACAAAGCGGCAAGGGCATATTCAAAGGATGATGCGATAATATTACTGAAGGCTGCAAAAGAGTTAGGATGTAACCTTGTGCGGTTAGCTCATTATCCGCATAATGAAAACATGATTAAAGAAGCCGAAAAAATGGGGTTAATGGTATGGAGCGAGCTTCCGGTATATCAGCATATACAATTTGCCGATAGCAATTTGCCATCTAAAATGGAGCTGATGCTGAAAGAAATGATCCGCAGAGATAAAAACCGTTGCGGAACGATTATCTGGAGCCTTTCAAATGAAACATATCCCGGCACTGCAAACAGAAATAATGCGCTGATTGAGCTAACTAAAAAATGCAAGGTGTTAGACTCAGCACGGCTTATTATGCATGTCATTAACTCGCAGGGATATGTGAACAATACTTTTGAGGTAACAGATACGCTTTATAAGTATTCCGATCTGATTGCGATTAATGAATACCTCGGCTGGTATGTTCCCTGGCAGGGAAAACCATCAGACACAAAGTGGAAGTTAACTTATACGGATAGACCCGTATTTATCTCCGAGTTTGGAGGTGAAGCGTTATATGGTGCTAACTATGGGCCAACTGATGAAGCTGCTTATTGGAGGGAAGAATACCAGGAAAAGATTTATATAGACCAGATAGAAATGTTTAATACCGTTCCCAATTTATCCGGAGTTTGTCCATGGTTGTTATTCGACTACCGCTCATCGGGAAGAATGCATCCTGTTTATCAAAAAGGATACAACAGGAAAGGATTGTTGTCCGAAAAAGGAGATAAAAAGAAAGCGTGGTATGTAATGAAAGAGTATTTTAATAAAAAATAGAAAGCTTCCAGATATTGATCCGTCAAATCCCTTCCACCCGTCCAATCTATGTTCCAAAATAGTTGTTGTACATGGTAGTCCGCCGGAGGGTCAGAAGAGATTTGCAAACAACGTTTTATTTTTTAATTTGATAAAATAATAAATGACTGATGATTTCAAAAACGAAAATGAAAAAAAACATTCTTTTAGTTTTGGTACTCCTTGGTATGAATGTATGGGCAAAGGCCCAGCAGGTTACTCAACTGCAAAGTCCTGACAAATCCACCGCACTAAATGTATTCTTATCAGCTTCCGGTGAAATACAATACACAGTAAAAAAATCCGGCAGAAATGTTATTCAAACTTCGGCGTTAGGGATGACGATGAAGAGTCATGATTTTAAACAAAATATGAAATTGTTGACGACATCAAAACCGGAACGCATAACAGAAAGCTACCAAACGAAGAATGCAAAAAAAAGTAAGATTACTTATCAGGCCAATCAATTGATCGTGTCATTTGTTAATGAAGAAGAGAAAAGAATGGATATCATTTTCCAGTTATCCAACGATGGTGTTGCATTCCGTTATTCTTTTCCGTGGATAAAAAATAAGGAAACAATTATTGAGGAAAATTCCTCATTCGCTTTTGACAAAAACACAAAGGCGTGGTTGCAACCCATGAGCGAAGCCAAAACGGGTTGGGAACATTGCCATCCGTCTTATGAAGAACATTATTTACAGGACATTCCTGCAGGCACAATGTCGCCATTAAAATCAGGCTGGGTGTATCCTGCTTTGTTTAAAACAAATGATACGTGGGTATTGATCACCGAAGCAGCGCTTGATGGTACTTATTGCGGCACAAGATTAATCAATGACTCTGCCTCATCTGTTTATTCAATCGGTTTTGCCGATCCGAAGGAAGTGTTTACAGGTGGTGGCTACTTACCGGAAAACAACAAGCCCTGGCTTACGCCATGGCGCATTATAACCATTGGCAGTTTGAAAACAATAGCAGAATCAACGCTGGGTACTGATGTAGCGCCGAAGGCAATTAGCATCGACCAGTCATTTATTAAACCGGGCAAAGCATCGTGGAGCTGGATCAACAGCAAGGATGACAACATCACTTTTGACGAACAAAAAAAATATATTGACTATGCCGCTGACATGCACTGGCAATATTGCCTTATTGATGCAGCCTGGGACACTAAAATCGGGTATGATAAAGTAGCTGAGCTGTCAACCTATGCAAAGCAAAAAAATATTGGATTATTATTATGGTACAATTCTGCAGGTGACTGGAACACAGTAAAGTATACTCCAAAAGATAAGTTGTTGACACACGAAAGCAGAATAAAGGAGTTTTCACGTGTTGCCAATATGGGAATAAAGGGCATCAAAATCGACTTCTTCGGGGGCGATGGCCAGAGCATGATTCAATACTACATTGACATTTTGAACGATGCTGCAAAGTATAAACTGCTGGTAAACTTTCATGGCGCAACATTGCCAAGAGGCTGGCAAAAAACATATCCTCATCTTATGACCACCGAAGCAATCTATGGAATGGAGATGGTAACATTTGACCAGAAAGCAGCCGATCAGCAAGCCAACCATTGTGCCATGCTGCCATTTACAAGAAACGCATTCGACCCGATGGATTTTACACCTATGAATCTTACAGGTCTTACATCATCTGCTTGTATCAGAAAAACCACACCTGCCTTTGAACTGGCTCTATCGGTTTTATTCTTATCGGGCATACAGCATTTTGCACAGGCGCCAGAAGGCATGGCAAAGGTTCCCAATGATGTAAAATATTTTTTAAAAACACTTCCTGACAACTGGGATGATGTAAAGTTTCTCGACGGCTATCCGGGTAAATACGCAGTCATCGCCAGGCGAAGTGGTAATCGCTGGTACATTGCCGGTATTAATGGAGATAAAATTGAAAGGAAAATAAATCTTGATCTTACTTCATTTAAGAAAAGTAAAGCGACTCTTTTCACCGATGGTGCAAAAGACGAACTGTTTTCAAAAACACTGCTGGATACATCTAGACAAAAAAAATGTAATCTCACATTGAACGCAAATGGTGGATTTGTAATAGTGTTCGAGTGATTTCAAAACAAACAAACGAATAAAAAAACAATGTGATTCCCTGTGCAAACATTGCTGCTTTTTCTAACAATAGGTTTTTTTCAAATATCTGCTCATGCTCAAATCAGTTTGCCGAAAGCATTTGGCGATAGTATGGTCTTACAAAGAGGTGTCAAAATTCCTGTGTGGGGAATGCAAAGCCCAATGTATTAATTATTGCGAAACTTGGAAGCATACCCGCTTATTCCTTATGGTATCAAAGGATTTATCTGGTACCAGGGCGAATCGAATGCAGGCGCTGGATATGATTATCGAAAATTATTTCCCATGTTGAGTAAGGACTGGAAGGACCGATGGCAGCAGGGCAATCTTCCATTTTTATTTGTGCAGTTGGCCAATTACATGAAAACAAAACCGCGTCCTTCTGAAAGTGAATGGGCTGAATTGAGAGAAGCGCAGACATTAACATTATCTCAGCCCAATACAGGGATGGCCTGCGCAATTGACATTGGAGAAACGGGTGATGTTCATCCGGGAAATAAACAGGAGGTAGGCCGCTGCCTGGCTTTAGCTGCCAGTAAACTGGTGTACAAACAGGATTGTATTGCATCCGGCCCGATGTATAAAAGTTTCAGGAAAGATGTCCAACGTATTCGCATCAGTTTTACAAATATTGGCTCAGGCCTTTCAACGCTCAATTGACAATTCAGACTTATTATATAAATATCAAAACGCAGTCAAAAAATAAATACATCGCATGGTTTTCATCCACACATTTTGATCTTTGTTGTCATTGCTTATGATATTACCCTATCACTGGTGCTCCCGGCGAAGCCGGGAGCATTTTTTATTCCGGAGAGTGATGATGATGAAAGCGGCGATCCGCCTACTGTTTCACGAGAGGAACGTTCTTCCCCCCTGCGCTCAAATAATATACGCCCCTGGCAAGGCCGCTGATATCAAAAGACGTGGAAATGACGCCGCTTGCCGAGGGCAATCGAATTGTCCTTACCAGTTTTCCTGCCCAGTCATGCAATTCCAGTACGATCGGTTCCTGCCGCGCAGGCAACTGAACATATACCACATCGTTTGCAGGATTGGGAAAAACGATGATACCTTTGATATTATTAAACGCTACCGCTACGGTTTTGCTGTAAGTATGGCCTCCATTGCGGTCAACGATCTTCAGGCGATAATAGTCTACCGACGGCAATGGCCGCCGATCGAAAAACGAATAATTCTTTTGCGTTCCGGCATTACCGGGTAAGGTCGCAGTAGCAACGGTGCCTATGCTGTTGAATGCTACCCCGTCAGCGCTCCTTTCAATTTCAAACAATATTTCTCCAGGGTCATTGCTGGCAGTAAAATCCAACCGGACTTCGTTACCCATTTTAGTCGCGGTCAAAGAAACGAGGTCTATCGGTAAGACAGATAGGCTGGCCACCAACTGCAGCGAACTGACAGACAATGGCGCCAGGGTCACTTGCAGACTGGTATCGCTGGCCGGCATTATTGTTGAGGACTGCAATGCGTTATTGGTATGCGAAATAAACGTTTCCGCACCCGCGGGAAGGTTAGACAAGGTGAGTACCTGGACCGGCTGGTTGGGTATTTTGAAATGAGCAAGGTTTACCGTAACGGTTTTGGTGAGGGTAAGCGACCGGTTTACCAGCACCGCTGTAATCGAATCATTAGCATCATTGGCCGTAGCGTAGGCAGATATATTAAGCTCATCGTCGGAAAGTGCCTTAATGCTATTGTTCTTATTATACCTGCTGTACAGGTGGAGTGTTTCCCACATGCCCTTTTCCCAGTTCCACGGCGAGAAATATTCCACACCATGCTTCATAAATTCACCTAACATGGAACCATACCACACCGCCTGCGCATTGGGATTGTTATTGAGAGCGACTGCCGTTTCAGAAACGCCAAAGCTAACCCCGTTGCCCGGGCCCATATACTGATTCAGCCAGTTTTTACACCTCCCGAATATATCTTCGATTTGTATGGAATTATCCCACCCGCCATTGACTAAATGTACTCCGTTGGCTTCCGGGTATGCATAGCTGCTGTCAAAAAATACGCGGTGATATTGCAGAATGTCTGTAGGGTTAGAGCTACCCGGATAAAAGTGCAGGTCGATGACATCCAGCAGTCGTATACCCGTTCGTTGCTGCTCTTCGGCCAGCCGCTTGATAAAGAATTGCAGCCAGGGATAATGAACGCCGTCGGATCCTGTTACCTGCCCACCCTTCCAGGCATACCATTGCCATTCGTTTGGGCTCACAGGGCCGCTCAGCTTAATACCAGGGAAGAGCGCCCGCGCTTTTTTCGCTACTGCAAAAAAGCGCTGCATAAACGATTCCGCATCCAATTGAACGGGCATCGCGTCATCGTGCGTACCGTCCCATATTTCCACTTCGTTGTCCATATTCCAATAGCGGAGATGGCTAGAATCCAAACCTTGTCCGCCGCTGCCAAACCAGTGGTTCAGGACACCAGAGGTGGAATCTTCATTCCAGTGCTCCAGGTATAAGCTGGTATCGCCGTTTACCAGGGCTTGGCTTCCACCGGCCGGGTTAAGAGTGCCGCCTCCCGCCAGGTTCTGGCCCAGGCCCGACCAAAATTGCGAGTTGTTGTAGGCCCAGTCATTGAAGTTATGGGAAGTGTTCGACGCCACCTGGCCTAAAAGCTGGAATCCCCACATACCCTGTGCGGAGGGAATATTTTGTTGCAAGGATGCAGCGGCAAAATCCCAGTCATGCTTGTACACATTATTGTACCAATCGGGATGGCTGGACAGTTTCAGCCGCCAATTGTATTTGGAAAGATTGTTGCCGCCATTCTCACGGTAAAAATTCAGACCTGCGTCTTTATACAGCTGCCAGGTAGCCGTGCTGGTCGGGTTGGAAGGGTCATCTGATATAGACCCATTTTTTCCATAAAGAAAGGGGGAAACCGGCTTTCGGTTGGACTGCAGGTCCACGGTTACCTGTACATTCTGGGCTAAGAGCGCCGAGCATATTAAAAGAAGCAGTAGGGACACGGCTGTTTTCATAACAATAGATATTAGATTAAAAGGATCAATGGCGGCACTATTTTTTCCCGTACGGACAATAGCCCAACCAATAAGGTAAAATGGCAAGGAAGCTTTTCAGTCGAACATGGCAAGCCGTTAATCGACCTAAAATTAAACTAATAGGCTCTAAAACAGTTAGCCAAACCTGCAAATCAAGGGCCAAAAATGTAAGCGGCAGGGGGCATCATTCTATTATTTCAGTGGATGAGCCGGCGACGTTGACCCATCAAGGCCGGGGTGGACAGACCAGCAATATCATTTCTTTAATTGTAGTCAAAGCGACCCGGCGCTTGCAGCCTGAACTCCAAAGGAGACTTATTGGTCTTGCTTTTAAATAATTTATTGAATG